>Ga0308171_1005079_pt1 | contig 10242 bp, 11 predicted proteins | sample PhyGR1_FD_202135 | JGI IMG/M metagenome (GOLD analysis project Ga0308171, IMG submission 202135) | Phyllosphere microbial communities from UC Gill Tract Community Farm, Albany, California, United States - DLSLSG.R1 | ecosystem: Host-associated > Plants > Phyllosphere > Unclassified | place: USA... | reverse complement strand
CACGGCCATGCCGACACCGGCCCGGCATCCGCCGGGCCCGAGATCCCCAGGAAAGACATGTCCGCCCACACCGATGCACGCGACCCCGAGCACCCGGCCAAGCCCGACTCCCTCACGGATGTCGAGAAGCCCTCGTGGAAGCACGTCCTCACCCGAGCGTTCCGCGAGTTCAGCCGCGACCAGAGCCCCGACCTGGCGGCGGGCCTGACGTACTACGCCGTGCTCTCGGCGTTCCCCGGGTTGCTGGCCGTCTTCTCGCTCCTCGGCGTCATCGGGCAGGGGCAGCAGGCCGCCGACGCCGTGCTCGACATCGTCGGCCAACTCGCGTCGAGCGAGACGGTCGAGACGCTCCGCGGCCCGATCGAGGAGCTGGCGACGTCGCCGGCCGCGGGCTTCGCCCTCGTCTCGGGCATCGTGCTGGCCCTGTGGTCGGCCTCGGGCTACGTCGGCGCGTTCAGCCGGGCGATGAACCGCATCTGGGAGATCGACGAGGGTCGACCCTTCCTCAAGCTCAAGCCCCAGCAGCTCGGCGTCACCGTCCTCGCCGTCGTCCTGGTCGTCATCGCCCTCGTTCTCCTCGTCGTGTCGGGGCCGGTCGCCCAGGCCATCGGCGATGCGATCGGACTGGGCGAGACCGCGGTGCTCGTCTGGCAGATCGCCAAGTGGCCCGTGCTCGCTCTCATCGTCGTGCTGCTGGTCGCCGTCCTGTACTACTTCGGCCCCAACGCCAAGCAGCCGAAGTTCCGATGGATCAGCGCGGGCGCGGTCATCGCGATCGTCGTGCTCGCGATCGCCACGGCGGGCTTCGGGATCTACGTCGCGAACTTCTCGAACTACGAGCGCACCTACGGCTCGTTCGCGGGCGTGATCGTCTTCCTGCTCTGGCTGTGGATCACCAACCTCGCGCTGCTCTTCGGAGCCGAGTTCGACGCCGAGCTCGAGCGTGGCCGCGAGCTCCAGGCCGGGATGCCCGCCGAAGACACCATCCAGCTTCCGCCGCGTGACACGACGCGCATCGAGAAGACCGCGAAGCAGGAGGCCGAGGAGCGGGCCGCAGCACGGCGCCTGCGCCGGAGCCGCGGACGGTCCGACTCGTGACGACGCGTCAGGGCAGCAGGGCGATCCGGTCGTCGAGGTAGGCCGACAGCGGCATCCGCGCCCCGGCCGCGAAGGTCACCGTCACGTCCCCGGCGGCGGCGGCGAGCGGACCGGAGGCTCCGCCGCCGTCGACGCGCGTCAGATCGATCGCCGTCCAGTCCAGATGCACCGGCTCGCCTTCCGCGAACCCGCCGCGGAAGGCCGCGGCGGCGCGCTCGGAGCGGGCGCGCTGCGACTCGGCGGTGTAGCCGCGCACGGCCTCGGCTCGGGCGCGCAGCACCTCCCCCGTCGCGAAGACCTCCTCGTCGGCGATCAGCAGCACTCCCACATGCCACGCGTCGCCGACCGGGAGGATGCGGGCGGCCCGCCCGAAGCCCAGCAGCCGCCGCCCCTCCTGGCGCACGCCGAGCCGCTCGCGCGGCGTGCCCGCCGCCGTCAGTCGCCGCCGCGCGTCGTCGATGAGCGCCGCCGCAGAAGAAGCCATGCCTCGATGCTATTGATCGGAAGAGTCGGCGGCGTCGGCCCGTCGCTCCGCGGCCGACGCCGCGTCGCGGGCATCGCGAACCGCGCGTTCGAGCGCGTCCAGCGCGGCGTCGGCGCGCTCGGCGTCGTCCGCCGCACGCGCGAGATCGCGACGCAGCTCCTCCACCCGCTCGTGCAGCCGGTCGGCCCGCTCTCGTGCCGACGCCGCCTGGGCCTCGGCGCGGCCGAGCACCCGCCGGGCCTCGGCGCCGGCCCTCTCGGCCTCCCGGCGCCGTTTGTCGGCCTCGCGCCGAGCGCGCCGCTCGGCGAGGTCATCGCGCGGAGCGGCCGTGGCCTCCGCCACCCCGGGCACCGAGCCGGCGACGCGATCGGTCAGGTCGGCGGGACTGAGCGCACCCGGGTCGAGAGGGCGGACCAGCCGCCCGGCCGCCACCACGGCGCCGGCGACCGGATCGACGATCGCGGCGTTGATCGTCCGCGCGACCTCGTCTCGAGACCCCGCGGCGAGTGTGCCGCCGGCACCCTCGACGAGCTCGCCGGCGCGTCGGGCGAGCGCCGCCACGAGCTGGCGCCGCTGCCGCCCCAGTCGCGCCAGCTCGGCCGCATCCAGATCCTCCTGGGCCTCGCGCAGCGCGCCCGACAGTGCGAGGGCGTCACGAAAGGTGTCGTCGTGGCTGAGCAGATTGACCGCCCACGCCGCGACGGTGGGCTTGCGCAGCGCTCGGATGCCGCGACCGACCGCCCCGGCCTCGGCCGAGGCCCGTTCGTTCCGTGCCCGGGTGAACTCCGTCGGCGGGACGATCAGCAGCTCGGCGGCCGCCCGGTCGAACGCGTCCCGATCCCCGTCGTCCGCTCTGCCGTCGCCCACAGAGCCATTGTCACCGACGGCGATCGCGGGCGCGAGGCATCAACTCCCCGTCGATGACGTCGAACGCGGGCAGATCGGCGAACAGGTCGTCCTCGGGCAGCCCGGCATGCTGCTGCTCGGGTTCGTCATCGGGTCGGGTGTCGGTGCTCATCGCCCGACAAATATCGCCGCTGATCCGCGAGGCGTCGAGACCTTGACAAGCTCCCACCGATGCGCCCCGGCGCGTTAATGTGGTCGCCGTGGGCACGATCTACTACGGAGACGGCGCGGCGCCGATCCACATCGAAGACCGGACGCTGGCGCACCTGAAGGTGGTCATCTCGACCAAGCTCCGCCGCGGCGAGAGCTTCACCCTGTCGTGGCGTCATCCCGACGGCGAGCCCACGGGGCGCAGCACGATCTGGCTGCACCCGTCGATCCCGCTGCGCTTCGTGTTCGACGACCCGGAGCCCACCACCCTCAGTCGCGAGTGGGTCGAGGAGATGGCGAGCTCGGCGAACTCGTCCGGCGGCATCATGGTCGTCGCCGAGCACTTCGACGACGCGGCATCCCTCGGTCACCCGGGGAGCGACACGACGATCTGAGGCTCAGCCGACCTCGGGTGCACCGTCGTCGGCGGGCTCGGGTACCAGCGACAGCCCGGCGGGGCCGCTCGCGACCTGCATGAGCTCTTCGACCCAGTGCCGGTTGATCCGCGGCTGGCGGCTGCCCGAGAAGTGGAACTGCAACGGGACCGACGGGTGGATCCAGTAGCTGCGGCGCTCACCGCCGCGGGGCAGGTCGATGTCGAACATGAACGGTTCGGAGCGGCGCAGCTTGTTCATGATCACGATGCGCAGATGCGCCAGGGTTCGGTCGTCGATCTCGACGGAGTTCCCCAGCGTGTCGTAGATGAATCGGCCCACGCTGCGAGCCTAACCCGCTCGCGGCGGTCCAGAAAACGACGGGACGCCCCGTCACCCGACCGTTACCTGTCGAGGGATGCCGACGCCTCGACTCCGAGCATCTCGGCGGCGCCCTCTTCGACGCCCACCGGGACGACGATCGGCCGGCTCGCACTGAAGGCCTCCCACTCCCGAAGGACGACCCGCTCGATGTCGACGACGGCGAGAGCGGGAAGGGCGGCGGAGAGTCTCGCGACGACACCCGAGAACGACGTGACCACCTGACCTTCGATCGAGAAGCGATCCTCGGTCGAGGTCACCGGAGGGGAACACATGTTCCCATGCTGTCACGCGCCACCCGCGCTGACGAATGTCAATCTGCGGGCTTTCTCGGTTCCCGAGTTACTCGGCGCCGCCGCTCGTCGCGGGCCGCTCGGGATCAGGCTCGGGCGCATGGGCGTCCACCTCGTCGACGGCCTGCTGCAGGCGACCGAGACAGTCGATGACCGCCCGCGCCTCGTCAGCGGTCATGCCGTCGACCGCGGCGATCATCCGCTCGTGCATCCGCCCCAGAGTCGCGCGCACCTCGTCGTCCGACTTCGGCGTGGCGACGACGTGCACGCTGCGCCGGTCGCTGGGATGGGCCTGACGCACGACGTGGCCCGACCTCTGCAGTCGGTCGATGAGAGCGGTCGTCGAAGCGGTCGAGATGCCGAGGTAGCGCGACAGCTCGGTGGGACCGACGAGGCGGCCCTGCCCCTGCGCCTTGATCAGGTAACGGAGGACGAGCAGCTCGTTCTCGCCCATCGACATCGAGTCGCGCGTGCGCCGTCGCATCGCCGCCTCGGCGGCTCGGTAGAGGCGGAAGGCCTGCAGCACGGCGACCCCGCGTTCGCGGGAGGTCGCAGCATCGTCCGAGCCCGAGGGATACCAGTAATGCGTGGGCGAAGCGTCGGGCACCTGGGCATCCTAATTCGCGGGGCGGGGCCGCGCACGAGGCACGCGGTGGCATTGACTGCGGCGGCGTTTCGTGGTTCGCCTTCCGGCGCACCGGAGATCAGCGCGCGTCGTCGAATCCGAGCGCGGGCCCGTCACCGTCGATCCCCCCGGCACTCGCGCCCTCGCCGGCGCCGGTGTCGCGAAGCCGCCGAGCGGTGCGGCGCAGCAGCAGCGCGGCGCCGATGGCCGAGAGCAGCGTCCCCAGCAGCACCGCGAGCCGGGCACCGTCGGTGTGCACCCCGTCGTCGAACGACAGCCCGGTGATCAGCAGCGAGACGGTGAAGCCGATGCCGCAGAGGAGGCCGATCGGCAGCAGGTCGCGCAGCGCGACCCCGGCGGGGAGCCGCAGGCGCGTGGTCTTGACCACGAGCAGGGTGACCCCGAGGACGCCGGCCGCTTTTCCGACGACCAGGCCGACGACGATGGCCAGCACGACCGGCTGGGCGACGACGGCCAGCGGGTCGCCGGCGCCGACCACGGTGACGCCCGCCGCGAAGAAGGCGAAGACGGGAAGCGCGATGCCCGACGAGAACGGACGCACGAGGTCGTCGTACGTGTCGGTGCGCGCGACGCTCTCGCCGCGCAGCGGTCGGGCGGGTACGGCGAATCCGAGCAGCACGCCCGCGATCGTCGCATGGACGCCCGATGCGTGCAGGAACCCCCACACGATGAGCCCGAGCGGCAGCAGCACCCACCAGCGCGCCCAGCGCTGCCGCACCACCACGGCGAACAGCGCCGCGCCGGCGAGCGCGACCACCAGGGCGATGAGGTTGATCGTCGCGGTGTAGAAGACGGCGATGATGACGATCGCCAGCAGATCGTCCACGACCGCGAGGGTGAGGAGGAAGGTCCGCAGGCCGGGCGGCAGGCCGCGGCCGAAGATGGCCAGGACGGCCAGTGCGAAGGCGATGTCGGTCGCCGTGGGGATCGCCCACCCGCGCACCGCCTCGGTGTCGCCGAACGACAGCACGACGACGGTGAACAGGATCGCGGGAACGGCCATGCCGCCGACCGCCGCAAGCACCGGGACGGCCGCTTCCCGCGGACGTCGGAGACTGCCGGCGACGAACTCGTTCTTGAGCTCGACGCCCACGACGAAGAAGAACAACGCCAGCAGACCGTCGGCCGCCCAGTGCGACAGCGACAGGTCGAGGTGCAGCGCCTCGGGTCCGATCGTGAACTCGGACAACGCCGTGTACGCGGGGGCGAACGGCGAGTTGGCCCAGATCAGGGCGATCGCGGCGGCGACCAGCAGCAACGCGCCACCGGTGGTCTCGCGGGAGAGCCAACGGCGCACACGGGCGCGCCGGGGCAGTGCGTCATACATCGGATCAGGCCTCTCGTCTGCCCCGGCGGTCGCCGAGGATCGTTGTCGACCAGACTTCCCGACGCACCGCCCGCCAGTTTACCCGTCGGTCACGGGCGCCGCGTCGGGCTGCTTCGACGCACGCGCGACGTGCAGCTGCGCGATGCGACGACGATCGAGCTGGGTCACCTCGATGGTGGCGCCGTCGACCTCGATGCGGTCGCCGACGCGCGCCAGGCGGCCGAGCTGCTCGATGACGAAGCCGGCGACGGTGTCGGAGGAGCCCCGCGGGATCGAGATGCCGGTCGCCTCTTCGAAGTCCTGCAGGTTCAGGCGCCCGTCCACGGCGCCGCCCTCGCCGGTCAGCGGATGCGGCATCGCCTCGGTGTCGTACTCGTCGACGATCTCGCCCACGACCTCCTCGACCAGGTCCTCGAGCGTCACGATGCCGTCGGTCCCGCCGTACTCGTCGACGACGACGGCGATCTGGCTGCCTTCGGCGCGCATCGAGGTCAGGGTCGGCAGCAGCCGCGCCGTCGAGGGGAAGTAGCGGATCGGCCGGACGATCGAGGCCAGCTCCTGCGCGTCGTCGGTGGCCGCGGCCTCGAGGACGTCGCGCACATGCACGAATCCCACGACGTCGTCGATCGTCTGGTCGATGATCGGATAGCGCGAGTGCGGCAGGTCGCGCACCAGCGCCGCCGCCTCGCCGACCGTCTCACGGCCGGGGAGCGAGATCACCTCGGGCCGCGGGCGCATCACCTCGCTCAGCTGGCGATCGCGCAGCGACAGGACGTCGTCGAGGATGCGCCGCTCGTCCTCGGGGAGCCCCTCGTGGCTCGAGACGATGTCGCGGAGCTCCTCGTCGCTGAGCTCCTCGCCGGTCTTGTTCGGGTCGCCGCCGAGCAGTCGCACGAGGAGGTTCGTCGAGAGCGACAGCAGCCAGATCACCGGGCGCATCAGCGTCGCGAAGCCGCCCAGCACGGGCGCGACGCCGTAGGCGAACGCCGCGTTGCGCTGGATGGCCAGGCGCTTGGGCACGAGCTCGCCGAGCACGAGGGAGAGGTAGGCGATCATCAGGGTGAGCACGATCGTCGCGACCGTCATGGCCGCGCCTTCGGCGAGCCCCCAGGAGACCAGCACCGGAGCCAGCGAGGGTGCGATCGAGGAGGCGCCGTACGCCGCCGACGCGAAGCCGGCGACGGTCACACCGATCTGGACCGCCGAGAGGAACGTGTTGGGATTGCGCGCCAGCGCCGCGACCTTCTCGCCACGCTTGCCGCGGAGAGCGAGGGCGTTGACCTGGCTGTCGCGGAGCGTCACGAGCGCCATCTCGGTCGCCGCGAAGACCCCGCCGACGAGCACGAAGACGACGACGAGGACGATGTTGACGAGCAGATCGCCGTTCATCGGCGGACCCCGCTCTCGGGACGGATCGCGCCCGGGGTCACCCGGGCGCTGGGACTGTGGGAGTCGGTGGCCGGAACGGCTCGATGCGTCATCGCCCCACGGTAGCGGTATCCGTTAGGTGTGCGCTGAGCGATGGGCGCCGTTCGGGCGCGCGTGATGAGCGCCGCGAGGTCGCCCGGGACCGGCCCCGGGGGGTGCGGGATGTGTCACGATTCAGACATGGACGACGGTGCGGATGCCGAGCTGCGGGCGCTGCGCGCCCGGGCCTACGCTCCGGGCGGCGACATCGCGGACGACCCCGCCGCCCTGGCCCGGCTGACCGAGCTCGAGGCCCGCCGGCGCGAGCGCTCGGAGCCGGCGGCACGGGCTCGAGCGGTTGCCGCGCCGGCCGTCGCCGCGGCATCCTCGCCCGCCGACACCGACGCGGCCCCGCTCGCCCCGGCCGACGACCTCGACGACGCGCCGCCGAGCGACCCGGATGCCGGACCGGCCGAGGCCGGACCGGCGCGGCCTGCGCGCGGCCTGCGCACGGCGCTGATGTGGGCGGGCTCGCTGGTCGCCGTCGCCGCCCTGGCCGCCGGGATCACCCTGTTCGCGACCGCGCGCACGGCGTTCACGGCCACGGCGCTGCCCGAGGACGCGGCCGTCACGCACCTGACGACCCTGCTGCCCACCGGCGGTGAGCAGCCTCCGTTCCTCCGCGACTACGGCGCCGACGAGGCGCGGACCTTCGAGCCGTTCTTCGGGCTCGAGACCTACCAGGTGTCGGTGCCGTGGGTCGACGCGGACGAGTCCTGCATTCTGCTGATGAGCGGGGCGCAGGCCGAGGCGGCCTCGAACTCGGGATGGTCGTCGTTCGGTCAAGGCTGCTCGGCCGGCGCGTTCCCCGCGTCGCTGTCGTTCGTGGTGACCGAGGAGTACCCCGACGAGTTCCGCGAGCACTTCCCGGACGGGTCGGCGCTGCAGTTCGTGCTCACCGAGACCGGTGTCGACGTGTTCGTCTCGAACGCGCCCGCTCAGCCGGCCATCTGAGAGGTCACATCGGATGCCGCGGTCGTGCCGTTGAGCTCGACGTAGAGCCGCCGCTCGGTGATCGACACCGTCGCGGTGTTGCGGCGGCCGAGCGCGCCGGTGAGCTGGTCGATGAAGCCGGACTCGAAACTGTGCAGCGGGATCTCCGCGGCGCGATGGATCTTCTTGCCGGCCCAGACCGCCGCGACGGGACCGGGGTTGCGATGGGTGTAGACCGCGACGCGGGCCGACTGCTTGCTGCCCAGGTGCAGCCGCGCGGCATCGGGAGCGCCGACCTCGATCCAGGCGAGGATCGCGCCGGTGAGGTCGCGCACGAGCACGGCGGGCTCGTCCTTGGCCGCGATGCCCTCGGTGACGTCGATGCCCTCCTCGTACTCGAGGCAGTAGGCGAGCAGCCGCGTGAGCATGAAGGCGTCGGTCTCGGACGGATGCCGCGCCAGGCGCAGGGCGAACGACTCGTACACGCCCCGGTCGACGTCGGCCAGGGTCACATCGAACGTGTGCATCGTCGCCCCGGCTGCCATGAGGATCGAGCCTAGCCGCCCCGGGGTGTGACACGCTGATCTCATGCGGATCGCACTGACGGGATCATCGGGAAAACTCGGCACGGTCGTCGCTCGTGAGCTCACGGCGGCGGGGCACGAGGTCATCGGCTTCGACGCGGTGGGCGTGCGCGGGCCATCGTTCGTCCAGATCGACCTCACCGACTACGGCCAGGTCGTCGATGCGTTCGGGGCGGTGGGAGACCGCCACGACGGCGTCGATGCGATCGTGCATCTGGGTGCCGTCCCCGCCCCCGGGGTCCGGCCCGACGTCGCGACGTTCCACAACAACATGACGGCCACCTTCAACGTGTTCCACGCCGCCACCCGGCTGGGTGTCGACCGCGTCGTCTACGCCTCGAGCGAGACCGTGCAGGGACTGCCCTTCGACGTACCGCCGCCCTACATCCCCGTCGACGAGGAGTATCCCGCCCGACCCGAGTCGGTGTATTCGCTCGTGAAGCACCTCGAGGAGCAGCTCGCCATCGAGCTCGTGCGGTGGCACCCGCAACTGTCGATCACGGCACTGCGCTTCTCGAACGTCATGCTCCCCGAGGACTACGCCGCCTTCCCCGCGTTCGACGCCGACGCGCAGCGCCGCAAGTGGAACGTCTGGAGCTACATCGACGCTCGCGACGGCGCGCAGGCGGTGCTGCGGGCCCTCGAGAACGCGCCGGCGGGCTTCGACCGCTTCCTCATCGCGGCGGCCGACACGGTGATGTCGCGCCCGAACGCGGAGCTGGTCGCCGAGGTGTTCCCCGACGTCGAGGTCCGCGGCGACCTGGGGGTCAACGACTCGCTCTTCTCCACCGAGAAGGCGCGGCGTCTGCTGGGCTACGAGCCGCAGCACTCCTGGCGCGACCACGTGTGAGCCGGGCCCCACGCCGCGAAGGTGGCGCGTGCGCCGGCATCCGACTGCGGATAACCGGCGCGAGCGCCACCTTCTGACCGGATCGGGGGGGCGGGGGGCTAGGCAGCCACCAGGAGGGCCTGCTGGGCGGCGCCGAGGGCGACGTACTCTCCGGGGACGGGCACCTCGACGTCGAGCCCGAACACCAGCGGCGCGATGCGCTGCACGGCATCCGATCGCGCGCCGCCGCCCACCAGGAGCACGCGACGCATCGGCACACCGAGCTCGCGCAGCGCCTCGAGGCCGGCGCCGAGGCCCGAGAGCATCCCCTCCACGGCGGCGCGGGCCAGGTTCTCCCGCGTGGTGGCGGCGAGGGTCATCCCCGACAGCGAGGCCGTGGCGTCGGGCAGGTTCGGGGTGCGCTCGCCCTCGAAGTACGGCACGAGCGTGAGACCGCCCGCACCGGGCTCGGCGGTCAGCGCGAGGCGCGACAGCTCATCGTGGTCCACGCCCAGGAGCGCGGCGACCACATCGAGCACCCGCGCCGCGTTGAGGGTGCATACCAGCGGCAGATGGTGACCGTCGGCCGAGGCGAAACCGGCCACGGTGCCGGTGGGATCGGCCACGGGCAGCTCGCTGACCGCGAAGACGGTGCCCGAGGTGCCGATCGACACCACGACGTCGCCGACCCCGGCGCCCACCCCGAGCGCGGACGCGGCGTTGTCGCCGGCGCCGGCGGCGACGCGGCGGCCGTCGCGGTCGAGCACGAA
>Ga0308171_1005076_pt1 | contig 10249 bp, 12 predicted proteins | sample PhyGR1_FD_202135 | JGI IMG/M metagenome (GOLD analysis project Ga0308171, IMG submission 202135) | Phyllosphere microbial communities from UC Gill Tract Community Farm, Albany, California, United States - DLSLSG.R1 | ecosystem: Host-associated > Plants > Phyllosphere > Unclassified | place: USA... | reverse complement strand
CATCATCGTTTTTGCAGGCAATGATTGCAGTTGCAATGACTGAAAGTAAAGTGAATTTTATGAATGTATGTTTCATTTTTATTGATTTAATTTTATTCAGAGTGTTTGTGTTTTTATGTTGACTATTGGTTTTATGTTGAAATCTGCAGCCCGACTTGAACGGAAATCCTTTTTTGCGTGGTCATCGGGTTCAACTAAACTGAAATCGTCTGCAAAAAAGATTGGGAGTGGAAGGCGGATTAAGCTGCCCATACTTCGACTCCGCTCAGTATCCAATTTTATATCGTTAATAACCATTATTTATAGAGGAAAACAAAGTGCGCCGGGATGTTGCCGCCTTCGGTTTTCCATTTGAATTTTCCGTTTTTATCGAAACAATAGACGAATCCTGTGGAAACATAATTCCGGGCATCGGTCATATAAATGTCTTCTGTGATCGGGTTGACGGCGATTCCGTAAGGCGTTTTGATGGCGTCCACATATTCCTGGTCGATGATCTTGTTGGAGATGATCTGCTCCGTTTTCACATCGATGATGCCGAAAGATTTGGTGTAGGCGTGCGTGTTGTAATTGAATTCGTTGCCGTAATAATAAAGTTTGCCGTTCACAATCGTCATTTCGCTGACCGCAATTTTGAAATCTTTTTTCACAGTTCCAGTTTTGGAATCGACCAAAAATAAACTGGACGGAACGTTGTAATAATCGCCTCGGGAACTCACGTACAAATCGCCGTTATCGTCCTTTGCAATGTGATGAAGATTGATTGCCACATCGATTTTTTTGGTTTCGGTAAAAGTGTTCAAATCAACTACTGAAACGGTTCTGTCATAATTTGGGAAACGGTAACCGCCGGAATTGGCAACGTAAAGATTATTTCCAATGATTTGCATTTCTTCCGGCTGATAACCGACCACAACTTCCCTCTTTATGGAAAGCGAAACCGTGTCAATTTCAGCGACTTTCCCAAGTGGTGCATTTGGATTCAGAACCACAGGTCCTGCGTAACTGGAAGCGTAAACTTTCCCATCTTTGAAAGTCACATATCTACAATTTTCTAGATTGATGGTTTTGATTCGTCTGGCCATTTTTGCGTCCAAAACTTCGATTTTGTTGGATACGTTGATGACCGCGTACATTTTGCTGCCATAGATCTTGATGTCATTGCCAACATCTCCAAGTTCCTTCACCACATCCGGATTGATGTCCGCATAGATATTCCTGTGGTAAGTTCCCGTCGTGTAATCGAAGAAATCCAAAGTTGCTTTGTTGCTTCCCATATTGCCTTCGTTCAAAAGGTAGAATCCTTTGATAGCGGTATTTTCCGGTGTTGCAAGACCTTCTTCAACTTCCGGGCGAATGATTATTTCATCTGTTCGGCAAGACATCAGACAAAGTAAAATCAGCAGAAAAAAGTATTTTTTTTTCATAATGTAAAGCTTAAAATAAGTTTAAAATTCCGGCCTGGCATTGGGTAATTCAGCACCACATCGTAATATTGATTGAAGATATTATTGACCTCGAAACTGGCTTTGAACTGGTGATTTTTCCAATGCATCTTTTTCTGAATTGATAGATCGTGTGTGTACCAAGGCTGGATGTAATTGTACTGGATGTTGTTCTGCTGGCCATCATAACGTTCACCAACATACATAAAACTGTAATTGAAACTCCAATCCCTGTAATCCGACATCAGGGAAAAAGTTCCAGAATGCCAAGGCGTGTACGGGATTTGGTCGCCAAAATAAGTTTCGTTCCTGTCGGAGAAATCTCTCGCTCTTTGGAAAGTGTAACTCAGCAAAGGTTTCAGTTTGACGTTGCCAACGAGCAAATCAGCCTGAATATTGACATCGGTTCCGATGATTTCCACTTCGCCGAGATTCAGCATCATCCAGCGGAACATATTTCCGGTAGGTGCGGCGATAATCTTGTTTTCAACTTTGTTAAAGTAGCCATCGACCTTCGCATAGAAACTTTGAAAAAACTGATTCTGAAAAGACTTCTGATAAGTGAATCCAAGATTGTACTGATTGGTAAATTCCGGTTCCAGAAAAGCATTCCCGATCATCGTGTAATACAGATCGTTGAAAGTTGGCATCCTGAAAATCCTTTTGTAGAAAGCTCTAACCGTAAAATCATTGGAATAGAAAGGCTGATAACTCAGAAAAGCCGCTGGTGTCCATTCCGTTTTGTCGGGTGATTTGGCATTTTTCTCCACATCTTCATGCACGAAAGTCCCCAAAACACTTCCCAGGAATTTCAGTTTTTTCCATTGGTAAGTTGTGGCAAATGCAAGCAAAGAAGTGTAGCGCGTCGGATAAGAAAAGTTGACCAGATCCGCATCCAGATTATTATATTGGAAGTCAAAACTGGCGCTAACATCCCAGTTCTGAGTCACGGAATAAATATTAGAGGAAGACAAATAAATCTCTCTCTGGATGTACTGATTCTGGATCTTGATGGATGAAACCGTGTCGATGTAATGCGTGAAATCGTAAGCGAATTTGGCTTTGAACTGCGTTTCTAATTTCGGAAACAACTTCTTTCTGAAATTGGCCTGAATGAAATAATTCTCGTCCACCAACCTTTGTCCACGTCCATCAAAACGGTTATTGACAATCGCGGCGGGAATGCCGCGGTCGGAAAGATAGCCGTAGCCCCTAACGTTCCAACTTCCGTTATTCAACGTTCCATGAAAACTGGTTTCGAAACGTTTGGCTTTGATATCGGAATCAAAACGCTTTGCAATCGTGTCGTAAGCAATGGCTCCGTCGGGATATTTTTTGCGGTAACGGAAACGATAAATCCCATTACTCTGTAAAAACTCGGAACTGAAACTTGCCGAAACTCTCTCCGAAATCTTCTGCTCTATACGAAAAGATGGATTGAACAAATCGATGGAACTATTCTTAAGTCTCAGAACTAGATTTGTTTTTTTATTAAGTTTAAATGCTGGTGTTTTTGGCTGAAGATAAATAGAACCGGACGAACCAAAGTCTTTGGCAGGCTGGAAAATCTCAGATTTTTGTCCGTTGTAAAGTGAAACTTCCTCGATGTCATCCAAAGAAAATCTGCCCAAATCTACGACGCCGTTTTGCGCATTGCCGAGTTGGATTCCGTCATAGAAAACACCAACGTGCTGGCTTCCCATACTACGGATATTGATGGTTTTGAGTCCACCAATTCCGCCATAATCTTTGATTTGAACACCTGAAAAATACCTCAGCGCATCTGCAACAGAATAGCTGTTCAATCTTTCCAACTGTTCACTGGAAAGCGTTTGCGCCGGTAAAATCTCTTTGAAATTCTTTCTGTAAACGTCGACTTTGACAATCTCCGTTTCCTTGACTGTATCATTTTTGGATTGGGAAAAACAGAAAGAGGAGGCTGTCACAAATATTGCAACAGCAGTTTTGTAAAACCGGGAAGTAAATCGTGTCACCATTAGCTCATATCGAATAATGATGACGCCAATGGAGGTAAGAAAGCAAGGATAAGGCGCAGTTTGTGCTGCACAAAATCATTGTTGACTAAGCTTTATTCCACGAAAGCGTCAAATATTAAAACATTCTGGCAGGTCTTCTGACTTACTTCATTTTTGAAATCCTTCCCATCTTGCGACAGTGGATATAATTTCCAAAAACCTTTGTGTGAAGCTTACAGCAGCGGGTCTGCTCCGGATTTTCACCGGATTCCCTATTATATGCTTTTTACGGCTCACCAGATTGGCGCAAAGATATATAAAATAGGTTTAGAAAAAACTGATGTTGGTCATTTGATTGATATTTAATTTAAATTATTGAAAATCAGACATAAATTCAATTTAAAACAAAAAAATAGTGATAAGAGAACTTATCACTAGTCTATAATATTCATTCGTTTTCGCTTTTCGGTAAATCTCTCCAAGAATAACTTTTATGCACAATTTTCCAGGAACCTTCATATTTTAATAATAAAAAATAATCAGTGAAAGTTCGAACATTGGGAATTACAATTTCAGCTTTTGCGATGGCTGCATCTTTTTCGATATCGATAGAGATAATTTTTCCGATTCTGTTGACTTTTTCGCCAACTTTAATATTTGAAATATATTCTTTGCCCGAACGTATCCACAAAGAATCTTTAGCAACTGTGTACAAATTAAAATCCGGATGAAATGCTTTGCGAAGTCTTTCTGGCTGTCCGTTTGCGGTGCCTTCAATATAATCTAGAAGTATTTCTGTGACTTTTTCTGAATCACTTTTTACCATTGAATTACTTTTAAAATTAGCGTTTAAAATCTTCACAATTTCATTCGCAACTTTTGATGCTGAACTTGGGTCTTGTCCGGTGACAAATCTCCCGTCAACAATATGGAAACCGTCTCCGCCTTTATCAGAATAAACAAATTTTCCGTCATTTTTCTTAATGGCTTTGTCAATTGAAAAAGGAAATGCTTTATAATATTCCATTTCTGTACTTTCAAATTTGTCGGGATAACCGGTGATTTTTTTCCCTGCGTAAAGGGATTTTCCATTTTCGTCTTTCAAATAAGTAATTCCGGCTGTTCCGTGACAAATTGTAGAAACTACTCCATTTTTGTTGTAAATAGTTCTGGCAATTTTCTGGATGTTCTTGTCATCCGCAACGCCAAACATAGCCGCTCCGCCTCCACTGTAAAAAATAGCTGCATAATTTTCGGCGACAATTTCCGTCGGTTTCTTCGTATACTCCAATTTGTCCATAAACCACGCATCATAGAGATATTTCTTCTGCAAAATATCGGATGAATTAATGTATCCAATTGGGATGGCGCTACCTTTCGGACTGATGAAATCAACCTGATAACCAGCCTTTATAAAGATGTCATAAGGAATAACTATTTCCTCAAAATGATTGGATGCAGGAATTTTTGTATTTCCATAGAAATCTTGGTTGGAAGTAACAAACAGGATTTTATTTTGGGCGTGAATTGTTTTAAAACTTAAAAAAATAAGTATCAACACGAATGGTTTATTCAGTTTTTCAGTAATCATAAGTATTTCATTTAAATTTGAATAAACTACTTAGATTTCGTCGCAGGAACTTCAACTGTTTTGTGCGCTGTTCTGGTCGAAATTTTATCGACTAAAAACCAGCCGTCTTTCGTCTTCATTAGATTAAAATAATCTGTAAACAGCAATTTTGAAGTACTGATTTCCACTTTGGCAACGGCGGCGGTATTGGTAATATCAATAAAAACAATACGCCCGGACCAATTGCTGGATTTTGCGTGCGGAGCCGTATTAAAACGTTCCATATATTTTGCTTTTTTGATGATGTTCAGCTGTTGGTCGTCCTCAAGATATTTTAGTTGCCACGTGTCGTGAAAAGATTTTGAAACCTTCACAGAATCGCTTGTACCGACTCCATCAATGTAAAGATTTAAGGTTTTTTGGATTTGATTCCAATCACTTGTTGCGTCATCAGTTTGTGCATTGACGTTCAAAAATAAAAGGTTGAACCCAATCAATAAAAGTACTTTTCTCATTTTTTTAATGATTTAAAATTGTTAAAATTAATGAGTACAAATATCCGGGAAACGTTTTATTTAAAGGGTTTCATTTATAGTTTAGGAGTTCAATTCTATAAAATAGAACTTATTTTGAATGCAGTTTTTGATATTCCGCAGGCGTAAAACCTGTGATTTTTTTGAATGCGGTGAAAAAAGTAGATTTCGAACTAAAACCACTGTCATAACCCAAACCTTCAATAGTGAAATTGCTTTCAGTTTGCAATAACTGTTTTGCTTTTTCGATTCGGTATTCTTTGATAAGATTAGAGAAAGATTTACCCAAAGTTTCATTGATGTATTGCGATAAAAGATGCTTCGTCACCTGCAGTTCTTTTGCTGCGATTTCGAGGGTGAAATTTGGGTCAAGAAACAATTCTTTTTCTACAATTATTGTAAGTTTTTGTTCTATTAAATTTGATGTTTCCTTATCAATTGCTTTGTTTTTGTATTTCTCTTTTTCCTGAAAAAAAGTAGTTTCTCTGCTGTTTCTGAAAATGACCAACAACAGAATTAAATAAAACACAAAAGAAAATGACAACGCTCCGACAATATAAGACGCATACGTTCCAAATTTGTAAGCCAACCAAATGAAAACAACACCCAGATAAATACTGAGCAACCAAACGTCAAGGTCTTTTAATTTTTCTTTCTCCTTTAATTTTTTAAAAATCGGTTTAAGATATTTGAATGATGCGAGAATATAAATCAACCATTGAAGATAAATTCCAGTCACAATCCATTTGCTCCAAACAATGCGATGTTCCATATAAGGATAAGAAATTCCTAAAATGGTAATTCCCACGATAAACGGAACGGTATGAACTGCCCAATTGGGTTTATCGTTATTTGAATAAGATTTTAGATATAAAAACAAAAATGGACCAATCAAAATGCATGCAGAAAGTCCCATCTGAATAAAAATATTGGAAAGTTGTGGATTAAAATAGAAAAAGACTGACTTGATAATTCTAATGCTTAAAACCAATAACAACAAAGCCAGAAAGTAGTTGGCGAAAATTTTCTTCTTCGCATTTGCTGCAAAATATATCGAAAGCAGAAAACCATTGAACGCACCTAACGCACTAAAAAAGAAAAGCAGTTGATTGGGCTCGGTCATTATTTAATTTATTCCACTAATATAAAAAGTTTTATCGAAATGGTAGATTTTAAAAAAGGTTGACAGTTTTATAAAATGGCTTATCCTAGTCAATGTATTAAGTCAGCTTTTACAAATTCAATTTTATCATTTTTAAAAGTAAATTCAAAGCTTCCGCCAATTTTACCTTCCGGAAATTCTCCTGTAAATTCTACTTCCAAGTAAGCTGAGTTTTCTTTGATTTCTAATTTCCTCAATTCAGTCTGCGTTTTATAACTAATAAAATAACTCACAAAATAATCTTTAATTCCGTCATGACCAGTAAATTTTCTTCCAACTGAAGGGTCATTCAGAACGGCATTTTCGTTATAAAATTCAAGATATTTTTCGATGTTGTAACTGTTACTGACTGCGATCCAATCTTTGATAAAGGTTTCTAGATTCATCATCCTAATTATTATTTTAAAATTACTAATAACCAACGCCTCTTACTCCGCCGGAAGCTCTTATGGATTCTCCTGTTACCCAATGAGCATCTTCTGAAGCAAGAAAAACAGCTAATGGCGCAATATCTTCCGGTTCCCCGAATCTACCAAGAGGTGTTCCTTCGATTAATTTTTCTCCAAATACACCAGCAAAATTCCCATCAGTTCCCGGCGTATTGGTATGACCTGGAAGAATAGAATTCACTCTTATCTTTCGAGGTCCGAGTTCTCTTGCCAACGCCAAAGTCATTGTATCTACAGCACCTTTTGTCGCAGAATAAATGCTGGAAGCCAAATAGGGATCTGTGCTCAAAATAGAACTGATATTGATGATGCTTCCCCCGTCATTCATATATTTTACTGCTTGCTGGGTTGCTAGCAGATAGCCCAAAACATTTAGATTAAATTGCTGATGAAAGGCATTTTCTGTAAAATCATCAATCATTTCAAATACTGCGACTCCCGCATTATTTACCAAAATATCAACTTTTCCTAATTCAGCAAATATTTTGTCAAACATTTGCTTTACTTCTGCAGACTTACTCAGATCGGCCTTTATTGCAATAGCTCTTCCACCATTATTTTCGATTTCTTTCACAACCTCATTGGCGCTTTTATCATTTGTTGCGTAGTTTACTATTACAGTTGCACCCGCTTTTCCAAATGCTTTCGCAATGCCTGCACCAATTCCCTTTGAAGCGCCTGTTACGATTGCTATTTTATCTTTCAATTTTGTTGTCATTTATTTAAATTTTAATTAATTATGTTTGCAAAGCTAAATGAAAGTAACTTTACTTTTGATATGCATTTCCTTGAGTATAGTAAGTATCATCATATAAAATTTTACAATGACTAAGAAAAAATCTTTACCCGAAGAACAAGCCGACTGTTCCAAAATTCTTTTTGCAATACAGGACACACTTGATTTAATCAGTGGAAAATGGAAAATTAAAGTAATTAGTGTTTTATTGTACGGTAAAAAAAACTTTACAGATTTGCAAAGACAAATCGATGGTCTTGGCGCAAAAATGCTTTCGAAAGAATTGCAGGATTTAGAAATCAATGGTATCATCACAAGAACCGTCAACAATACAAAACCAATCACTGTAAGCTACGAACTGACAGATTACGGTCAAACCTTAGAACCCATCATCCAAGCACTAGCAGATTGGGGCATTAATCACAGAAAAAGAATTATCGGACATTGATTTTTAAAATTTTATATCCTTATTACTAATTAAATAATTGCTTAAATTCTAATGGCGTCTGATTGGTCTTATTCTTAAATAACTTATTGAAAGACTGCGGATGCTCAAAACCCAACTGATAAGCAATTTCTGCCACAGAAAGCTGAGTTGTTGTAAGGTAATCTTTTGCTTTTTCAATTAGTTTTTCGTGGATGAGCTGTTGAGCATTTTGTCCCGTCAAAGACCGAAGCATATCACTTAAATATCGTGGAGAAAGACTGAGTTCGGTAGCGAGAAAGTCAACGGTTGGCAAACCTTGATTCAATCCGTTTTCTTTATCAAAATAGTCATTTAAAAGTTCTTCAATTTTCGAAAGCAAATCATTGTTAGCCGCTTTTCTGGTAATGAATTGGCGCTTGTAAAAACGGTTGCTGTAATTGAGCAAAACCTCAATATGCGAAAGAATAACATCCTGACTGAAATCATCAATCGTATTATTCAACTCTTCTTTTATATTATCAAAAACTGAAAATATCGTTTGCTTTTCTTTGTCTGATAAAAATAAAGCTTCGTTCGCAGAATATGAAAAGAATCCAAAGTTTTTAATACGGGTAGCTAATGAATAACTCCTAAAAAAGTCGGGATGAATAAGCAATGTCAAACCTTCATATTCCATATCTTCGGCACTTGTAGAAAGTAACTGGTTTGGAGCTGTAAAAATCATTCCGCCTTCATCAAAATCATAATAGCCTTGCCCGTATCCCATCTTACCTTTCAGTGTTTTTTTGTAAGAAATCTTATAGAAATTGAACAGAAAATGCTGGTTCAAAAGATTATCGTCAACAATCATATTGGTATTGTCATTAATGCTAATCAAGGGATGAACGGGCTTACCAAAACCAAGCATCTCGTGAAGCTGAGATATAGAATCTACTTTTATAGGATTATTCATTTCTTAATTTTTTAATTGATTAAATCTCCAAAAACCATCTGTTTCATCTCTTCAACCGAAGCCTCTGAACCAATTTCTAAACGACGGTTGTACAACTGATTGGCAAATTCTCCCGTCACATATCTCAATTGGTTTTTGCCATCTGTCGCAGCTTCGTAAACCACATCAGCAATCCATTCTACCGGTTCGAAATTATCTGGATTCATTAATTCGAATAATTTCTGCATACCTTCCTCATAAGCCGGATGATTGGCAACGGCTAAAGATTCTCCTGCAAAATTAGTTTTAATTCCTCCGGGTGCAATGGTTTTGATACCAACATTATGCAAAGCCAGTTCAAAAGACATACTTTCGCTCCAGCCTTCCAAAGCCCATTTTGTAGCGTGATAAAGCGAATCTAAAGGAAAAGTCAGCAGTCCGCCAATTGAGGTCGTTGTGATAAATAATCCATTTCTGTTTTTCCTAAAATAAGGAATGAAAGCCTGCGTCACACGAATTACTCCGAGTAAATTAGTGTCCAGCTGTTTTACGATTTGTTCGTCGGTCAAAGCTTCTAAAGCTCCAATCAAACCATAACCAGCATTGTTGAAAACCACATCGATGGTGTGAAGCTCAATCGATTTTTTTACTGTTTCCTGAATCTGCTCGAGATTCGTGACATCCAACGGAAGCAAGGTTACGTTTTCCAATTGGGAAAGTTCAGTTTCTTTTTCAGGATTTCTCATTGTTGCGATGACATTCCAGCCGTTTGACTGAAATAATTTAGCTGTCGCTTTTCCTAATCCTGATGATGCGCCTGTAATGAAAATTGTTTTTTGCATTGTAATTGTTGTTTAAATTTTATAATACAAATGTCCGCAGACGCAGTGAGGGAAATGTTGCCAAAATGAGTTTGGTTGTATCCGAAATGACGAAGTATAATTCTGCGAAAAATGATAGATTTGCGTAATGAAATGGAGTAAAAGTTATAGCACCACGGCTTGAATGAAACCGAATCTC
>Ga0308171_1005075_pt1 | contig 10252 bp, 10 predicted proteins | sample PhyGR1_FD_202135 | JGI IMG/M metagenome (GOLD analysis project Ga0308171, IMG submission 202135) | Phyllosphere microbial communities from UC Gill Tract Community Farm, Albany, California, United States - DLSLSG.R1 | ecosystem: Host-associated > Plants > Phyllosphere > Unclassified | place: USA... | reverse complement strand
GGATCATCAGGTAGAAGGGATTCTTGATCGCATCCGGATTGGCGATCAGGTTGGCGCCCTGGCCGAAGTAATTGATCAGCAGCGAGGGCATCACCGTAAACAGCCACGCGTAGCGGATCGGCTTGATGCCGAAGTGGCCCATGTCGGCATACAGCGCCTCGGCCCCGGTCAGCACCAGCACCACCGAGCCCAGTACGATGAAGGCCTGCAGCGAATGCTCGGCCATGAAATGCACGGCGTAATACGGGTTGATCGCCACCAGCACCTCGGGGGCCTTGACGATGTTGTAGAGGCCCAGCAAGGCCAGCGAGAAGAACCACAGGAACATCACCGGCCCGAAGAAGCGGCCCACCACGCTGGTGCCATGCCGCTGGATCAGGAACAGGATCACCACGATCACCAGCGTGAGCGGAATGACCGCATGCGCCGTACTCGGCGCGGCGATCTCCAGCCCTTCCACCGCCGAGAGCACCGAGATGGCCGGCGTGATGACAACGTCGCCATAAAACATGCAGGCACCGAAAACGCCCAGCATCATCAGCAGCTTGGCGCGCGGCGACCCCGAGATGGCTGAGCGCAGCGACAGCGCCATCAGCGCGAGCACGCCGCCTTCGCCGTTGTTGTCGGCGCGCAGCACGAACATCACGTACTTGATGGTGACCACGATGGAGATCGACCAGAACAGCATCGAGATGATGCCCAGAACCGCGCCCGGAGAAAAGGCGATGCCATGGTCGGGGCTGAAACATTCCTTGAGTGCATACAGCGGACTGGTACCGATATCGCCGAACACCACACCCAGCGCAGCCAGGGTAATCAGGTGGAATTTGGTCGACCGGAGGGAAAGGCCTGAATTGGTATGAGATGAACCCATCTTGCTCCCTTTGCTTCTTCAAATAGAGTGCCGGCGGACAGGTTCTGGGGGCAGACGCCACCCTCGGCGGGGAGGGCTGGCCACTGTCCGGGCAGGACGCGTACTTTAGCGCACTCTACCCTTGGTGCGCTCAAAATGCCGCAGACGTCACCCTGACGTTGCGCGCGCGCCTCTCGCCTGGCTTGCGGAACTTGACAGCCGCGCACGGACGCGGTTCCGGAATTGCACTGCCGCAAAAACCTTCATATCGCCTGGAACCGGCGTGGGACAAGGCTTTGCGGCCCATACAGCGGCCGCATATCGATATGCGGTAATCGAGTTTTTCTTTCTCCCCTGCCCTTTATATACTCCGAACGAATAAAGAACCGTGTTTTACCACCATCACGGTTCTAAGCCGACACCGCACATCCACTGCCGGATTCTCCACCGAAGCCGGCCGACCTCCACCGCACAGGACACCATGACTACACGACTCTCTTCCAAAGGGCGCCTGCGGCGTCTCTTTACCACCACCCTGGCGCTGTCGCTGCTGGGCGCGCCGCTGGTGGCGCGCGCCGAAGGCACGATCCGCATCGCCCAGCAATTCGGCATCGGCTACCTGATCCTGGACGTGGTGCAGGACCAGAAGCTGATCGAAAAATATGGCAAGCAGGAAGGTGTGGACATCAAGGTCGAGTGGACCAGCCTGTCGGGCGCCACCGGCATGAACGAAGCCCTGCTGGCCGGGGCGCTGGACGTGGTCTCGGCGGGTGCGCCGCCGGCCCTGGTGCTGTGGGACCGCACGCGCGGACGCCAGAACGTCAAGGCAATCGCCTCGCTGGGCTCCATGCCCAACTACCTGCTGAGCAACAATCCCAAGGTCAGGACCATCAAGGACTTCAGCGACAAGGACCGCATCGCCGTCCCGGCCGCAGGGGTCGGCTTCCAGTCGCGCACGCTGCAGATCGAGACCGCCAAGGTGTTCGGCAAGGAAGATTTCAAGCGCTTCGACAGCATCAGCGTGAGCCTCTCGCACCCGGATGCCACGGCGGCCCTGATCGCGGGCGGCTCGGAAATCAATGCGCACTTCTCCAGCCCGCCCTTCCAGTACCAGGCGCTGGAAAACAAGAACGTGCACAAGGTCATCAGCTCCTACGACATCATGGGCGGCCCGGCGACCTTCAACGTGCTCTACACCACCCAGAAATTCCACGACGAGAACCCCAAGACCTACCGCGCCTTCTACAAGGCGCTGGTGGAAGCGGCCGAGTTCGTGCGCAACAACAAGGCCAAGGCGGCCGATACCTTCATCCGCGTGCAGAAGTCCAAGCTCTCACCGGCGTTCGTGCGCAAGATCGTGGAAGACCCGGAAATCAACTTCACCGTCTCGCCCGAGCGCACCTTCGTCTATGCCGAGCAGCTGCATGCGCTGGGCGTGCTGAAGAATCGCGCCAGCAGCTGGAAGGATTACTTCTTCGAGGAAGCGTATGCACAACCCGGCAGCTGAAACCGCCAGCGTGAGCGCCGCAGCCAGCCTGCAGCCGCTGCTGCAGGTGGACCGCGTGAGCCTGCAATACCGCAGCGCCACGGCCGTGGTGCAGGCCACGCATGAAGTCAGTTTCGACGTGCATCCGGCGGACCGCTTCGTGCTGCTGGGCCCGTCGGGCTGTGGCAAGTCCAGCCTCCTCAAATCGGTCGCGGGCTTCCTGCCGCCGGCTGGCGGCGAGATCCGTCTCGACGGCCAGGTAGTGCATCAGCCGGGGCCGGACCGCATCGTGGTGTTCCAGGAATTCGACCAGCTGCCGCCGTGGAAGACGGTGCTGCAGAACGTGATGTTTCCGCTGCTGGCCTCGCGCACGCTGGGCAAGCGCGAGGCTGCCGAGCGCGCCCGCCATTACCTGGAGAAGGTCGGCCTGGCACGCTTTGCCGATGCCTATCCGCATACGCTCTCGGGCGGCATGAAGGCGCGCGTGGCGATTGCCCGCGCACTGGCGATGCAACCCAAGATGCTGCTGATGGATGAGCCCTTCGCCGCCCTCGATGCGCTGACCCGCCGCAAGATGCAGGAAGAATTGCTGGCCCTGTGGGATGAGGTGCGTTTCACCCTGCTCTTCGTGACGCACTCCATCGAAGAAGCGCTGGTGGTGGGCAACCGCATCCTGCTGCTCTCGCCCCATCCGGGCCGCGTGCGCGCCGAGATCAACAGCCATCAATACGACTTGTCCAGCCTCGGTGGCGTGGGCTTCCAGCAGACCGCGCAGCGCATTCACCGCCTGCTCTTCGATGAAGGCGGCGAGACCAGCGCGGCCAGCACAGCGGCACCGGTCATCAATTTCAGCGATGTCCGTTTTTCTTACTAAAGACCGAAATACGCCATGCCCCAGACTCCCCCGATCCGCGACGAATACGAACTGCCGCTGACTCCCCTGCCCGGCCTGGTGCTGCAGCGCCAGTTCTCGCTGCCGCAGCGCATCTGGCAACAGGGCTGGGTGCGCAAGGGGGCCATCCTGCTGCTGCTGGCGTTGATATGGGAAGGCGTCGCGCGCTGGCAGAACAATGACCTGCTGCTGCCGACCTTCCTGCAGACGGCGCAGGCCTTCATCGAGGGCCTCAAGACGGGCGAACTGTTCGGCAAGACCTGGCTGTCGCTGCAGGTGCTGCTGAAGGCCTATCTGCTGGGCATCGTGGCAGCCTTCGTGCTGACCACGCTGGCGGTGTCGACGCAATTCGGGCGCGACCTGCTGGGTACGCTCACCTCGATGTTCAACCCGCTGCCGGCCATTGCGCTGCTGCCCATCGCCCTGCTGTGGTTCGGCCTGGGCCAAGGCAGCCTGATCTTCGTGCTGGTGCATTCGGTGCTGTGGGCGCTGGCGGTCAATACCTATGCGGGCTTTTTGGGGGTCTCGGACACCCTGCGCATGGCCGGCCGCAACTATGGCCTGCGCGGCCTGGGCTTCGTGCTGCAGGTACTGGTGCCGGCCGCCCTGCCCTCCATCCTGGCGGGATTGCGCATCGGCTGGGCGTTTGCATGGCGTACGCTCATTGCTGCAGAACTGGTCTTCGGGGCCACCAGCGGCAAAGGCGGACTGGGCTGGTACATCTTCCAGAATCGCAACGAACTCTATACCGACAAGGTCTTCGCCGGGCTGGCCATGGTGATCCTGATTGGCCTGCTGGTAGAGAACCTGGTCTTCAATACGCTGGAACGCGTGACCGTGAAGAAGTGGGGCATGCAGCGCTGAGCATGCTGCACGGCCAGGCTGGCTGTTGCAGGGAAGTTAGTTGCGTTTGCGGACTTACAGCAGCGACAGCTGGTTGGGATCTTCGCGCCGCCGCGATTGCGCCTTGCGGCGCGGGTCGATGACCTGGCCGATATCGCGGCCCTCGGTGGAAATGCCCTCGATGGCCAGCAGCAGTTTCTTGACGTGCAGCCCGCCGGCAAAGCCGGTCAGTTCGCCGCCGGTGCCGATGACACGATGGCAGGGCGCGATGATGGAAATGGGATTGCGGCCATTGGCAGCCCCCACGGCGCGCACCGCCTTGTCGTTGCCGAGCTGGCGTGCGATATCGAGATAGGTGCGGGTCTGGCCATAAGGGATGTCGAGCAGGGCCGACCATACCTGGCGCTGGAACTCGGTGCCTTCGAAATGCAGCGGGATGTCGAAGCTCTCGCGTTCGCCGGCAAAATATTCGCGCAGCTGATGTTCGGTTTCGATCAGGACCGGACGGTCTTCATCTTCCACCATCTCGCCCAGGCGCACGCGCAGGGCGTCGTCGTCCTCCCACAGGATGGCCGCCAGGTGATCCCCCTTGGCCACCAGCTTGAGCAAACCGGCCGGGGAGGCCATCAGCTTGTACGCGTATTCCATTGGCATCTCGTTTGTTGCGTTGAGGGGGCTGATTCTACTGTGTCGGCAGCGAGATGGGGAGGCATTCTCCCAATGAAAACAGGGCACCGCTTTTCAGCAGTGCCCTGCACGTGAGGATGCTTCGCTTCACACCGTCAACACCGAATGCCCGCTCTCGTTGAACGCGTCATACACCCGCGTGCATACGCGGCAAAACAGATGGCTGCGCTTGACATGATGGTGCCGCAGCACCAGCTGCAGCGCCACGCCTTCGCAATGCGGGCAAGCCTCGCGCATCGGGCCCACCGGCGTGACCTCGGCGGCCAGGAAGCCATTGGGGGTCATGATGCCGTCCACGACTTCGCGCGGATCCAGTTCCACCAGCTTCAACAGCAGGGGTGTGGTGCGCTGGTGGTAGCGCGCGCGTTCGCGCGGGGGAACGAGGGGACTGAAGGGCAGGGGCGGGGACGATCGGACATCCGGTTGCCGGGTGGCCATGCTCATGGGTATCTCCTGGGTGAGAACTGCTGAGACTGTTCGGATCTGCGTGAGAAGGAAGGGCGCGCGCCACTTCCGGGTGCCGCATCCGGGCTGGCTGTTCTCTCCGGGTGGAAGCAGCTGGCGGCGCGACGAGTCTTTACTCTAGTCGGCGCAGCGATGGACTTCAATGGCCACTCGCAAAGAAATTTTGTGTTGTCTGGACTGCAATTACTCAGGTACTGGTTATCATCGGCCAGGCAAAAAATTACGCGACGGATTTTCGAATTTGCAAGCAGAACGGCCCATGACTTTGCTTTCGCGGCATCCTGAGCGGCTGCATGCCCGAACTGCTACAAATCACCCCATTGGCTCTACAATCTCAGCATGACAACGCTCAACGACATCGAAGCCGCCGCCCTGCGGCTGCAAGGCCAGATCCTGGAGACGCCCTGTGTGGAATCGCGCACGCTGTCCCAGATCGTCGGCGCCCAGGTCTTCCTGAAATTCGAAAACCTGCAATTCACCGCCTCCTTCAAGGAACGCGGCGCCTGCAACAAGATGGTCGACGTCGCCGCCAGCGAAGGCGGTGCGCGCGGCGTGGTGGCCATGTCGGCGGGCAACCATGCACAAGGCGTGGCCTATCACGCACAGCGGCTGGGCTTGCCAGCCACCATCGTGATGCCGCGCTTCACGCCCGGCGTGAAGATCGAACGCACGCGCGGCTTCGGTGCCAATGTCGTGCTGCATGGCGACACCCTGGAAGCGGCCCGCACCCACGCCTACGAACTGGCCGAAAAAGAGGGCCTGACCTTCGTCCATCCCTATGACGATGAAGCCATCATCGCCGGCCAGGGCACGGTCGCGCTGGAGATGATGAAGGCGGTGCCCGACCTGGATTGCCTGGTGGTTTCCATCGGCGGTGGCGGCCTGCTGGCCGGCATGGCCGTGGCCGCGCGCGCCATCAAGCCGGAGATCGAGATCGTGGGCGTGCAGACACGCCGCTTCCCGACCATGTTCAATGCCGTCAAGGGTACGGAACACCCGGTCGGTGCCAGCACCATCGCCGAAGGCATCGCGGTCGGCACGCCCGGCACGCTGACCCGCGCCATCATCGCGCGCGAAGCCGACGAGCTGCTGCTGGTCGATGAAGGCGATATCGAACAGGCCGTGCTGATGCTGCTGGAAATCGAAAAGACCCTGGTGGAAGGGGCGGGTGCCGCCGGACTGGCCGCGCTGGTGCGCTATCCGGACCGCTTCCGCGGCAAGCGCGTGGGGCTGGTGCTGTCGGGCGGCAACATCGATCCGCTGTTGCTGACGGCCATCATCGAACGCGGCATGGTGCGCGCCGGACGCCTGGCCCGCGTCAAGGTCAGTTCACGCGACGTGCCCGGCACGCTGGCGCGCATCACCGGCATTGTCGCCGAAGCCGGTGCCAACATCGATGAAGTGCACCATCAACGTGCCTTCACGCTGCTGGCCGCGCAGAACGTGGATATCGAACTGGTGCTGCAAACCCGTGGCCGTCCGCATCTGGCCCAGGTGCTGCAAGCCTTGCGCGCGGCCGGCTTCGAGGCCGAAGAGCTGCACTGACTGCAAGCCTCGCCGCCGCGCCGGATCCCGGATTCAGCGGCGGCGATGGAACCGGATCTTCTGTTCCAGCGGCGGCAGGGCGTCGCCGCTATCGCCACAGCCATCACACGCGCCGCCACCACAGCCACCGCTGTTGGCGGGCGGCAACCAGCGCCGGCCAAGGGCCTGCCACATCCCCGCACGACGACGCATCAGCCAGCTCGCCAGCCGCGCCTGCCAGCGCCAGCTTGCCGAGGGTGCCAGCTTGCGCAGCATGTAGAGCGCACTGGCCGTCACCAGCGCGGCGATGACCGCGTATTGCCACCACAGCGCGTGATTCATGCCAGCCACCTCGCGATGTTGTAGGTCAGGAAGGAAGCGGCATAGGCCAGCACGAACATGTAGCCGAAGGACAGCGCCACCATGCGCCAGGACTGCGTCTCGCGGCGGATGATGGCCAGCGTGGACATGCACTGCGGCGCAAAGGCGAACCACACCATCAGCGACAGCGCACTGGCCAGCGAGATATGCGCAGCCAGCGCGCTTTGCAGCGCCGCGCCTTCTTCACCGCCCACCGCATAGACGGTGGCCAGCGTGGCCACGGCGGTTTCCCGCGCGGCGAAGGCCGGGATCAGCGACAGGCTGATCTGCCAGTTGAAGCCCAGCGGAGCGAACAGCATTTGCAGGCTGTGGCCGATATAACCGGCGATGGAATAATCGATGGCGGCGCGGGTCGCGCCCTCCGGTGCCGAGGGGAAGGTGCAGATGGCCCACATCAGCACCGTCAGCGCCAGCATCACGCCGGTCAGGCGCTTGAGGAAGATGGCACCGCGTTCCCACAGGCCCAGCGCGATATCGCGCCAATTCGGCAGGCGATAGGAAGGCAGCTCCATCAACAGCGCGCGCTCCTGGCGCGCATTGCCGATGCGCTTGGCCACCCAGGCCACCAACATGGCGGCGGCAATCCCCGCCACATAGAGACAGAACAGCGCCAGCCCCTGCAGGTTGAAGATCCCCAGCACCGGACGATGCGGAATGAAGGCACCGATCAGCAGGGCATACACCGGCAGGCGCGCCGAACAGGTCATCAGCGGCGCGACCAGGATGGTCGCCAGCCGGTCACGCGGATCGGTGATGCTGCGCGTGCCCATGATGCCGGGAATGGCACAGGCGAAGCTGGAAAGCAGGGGAATGAAGGAACGTCCCGACAAACCCACCGAGACCATCAGCTTGTCCAGCACGAAGGCCGCGCGCGGCAGGTAGCCGGATTCCTCCAGCAACAAGATGAAGAAGAACAGCACCAGGATCTGCGGCAGGAAGCCCAGCACCGTGCCCAGCCCGGCCAGCAGGCCATCGGTGACCAGCCCGCGCAAGGGCCCCTCCGGCAGCCACTCGCCGACCACGCCGCCGAGCGTGCCGAAGGCATCGGCGATGGCATCCGTCATGGGCTTGCCGATGGCGTACACCGCCTGGAACACCAGGAACATGGTCAGCGCCAGCAACAGCACCCCGAACACAGGATGCAGGGCCACGCGGTCGATCGCATCATCGCGGCGGTCGGTCGGGGCCGGCATCACCACGGTATCGGCCAGCAGGGCGCGCACTTCCACGTGCAAGTCATCCGGTTCTTCGGCGGCCGGGGAGGGCACCGGGGCCTGCGTATCGATGGCCGCCACCAGCGCGCGCGTGCCGCCGCGCCTGACCGCGATGGTCTCGATGACCGGCATGCCCAGGCGCTGCGACAGCGCCGCCACGTCGATGCGGATACCGCGCCGGGCGGCTGCATCCATCATGTTCAGCGCCAGCACCATGGGCCGGCCCAGGCGGCGCACCTCCAGCACGAAGCGCAGGTGCAGGCGCAGGTTGGTGGCATCGGCCACGCAGACGATCAGGTCCGGCACTGTCTCGCCGGGATAGCGGCCGGCCAGCACCGCCTGCGTCACGCGTTCATCAGGGCTCACCGATTGCAGGCTGTAAGCGCCCGGCAGGTCCATCACACGTACATGGCGTCCGGAAGGGGCGGTGAAGGCACCCGACTTGCGCTCCACGGTCACGCCCGCGTAGTTGGCGACCTTCTGGCGCGCGCCAGTCAGTTGGTTGAAGAGGGCGGTCTTGCCGCAATTGGGATTGCCCACCAGGGCGATGTTGAGGGCGGCGCTGCTCATGCCGCCGCTCCCGCAGCCACCGTCACGCGCTCGGCTTCGGCACGGCGCAGGGCAAATCGCGTCGAGCCGATCTGGACCACGATGGGATCGCCGCCAAAGGGCGCGCTGGCCACCACCCGCACCGGTTCACCGCGCACGAAACCCAGGTCGCGCAGGCGCGCGGCCACGGCATCGGCGGGTTGAAGGTCAGTCACCTGGTCGACGATGGCACCGACCCCCTTGGCTAGTTCAGTAAGACGCATGGTTTTTCTTCTGATCAGGATTCAGGAACGATTCTCATTATATTCCTTCACCCTGATGAACGCCTGACGGCTGCTGACCGGCAGCGCCCCGCCCGGCCTTGTCCTACGCGGCTGCGGCGATATGCCGCAGCGACCGCCGCGCAATCCTCTCCAAAGTGTTGGATTAAAGATAATGAAAGAAACGCAACTTCATCATTTTCTTTTATCATCTGAACAATAATTTCGGCAATCATGTCGCTTCTTCGCCGAATCCCGTTGAAATTTCCATGCGTAAATTTTTGCAGCGCACTATACTTATTTTTGTTTCCGCAGGGAAACGCATGACCGGCTGCGCAGGCCGGATGACTGGGAGCCGGAAGGGCCGCGTGGGGGTGGCCAGGCCGGTGCGATCGATTCAAGCAGCTTGCACGGGACCAGGCCTGGCGGCCTGAGTGACAACAACAAGATGATTCCACATCCAGCAGGGCCCGCCGGATCCGACATGCCGCAGCCGATGCCGCTGCGCACGTTGCTGGCTGAAATCAGCGCATTGACGCTGCACGTACAGCAACTGAGCCGCATGGCCGGTGAAGCCAGCGCACTGATCGACAACAGCCAGAGGCCGGCACCCATTGACCCGGTAGCCTTGCGGGCCGGGGGCCAGGATGACGAGGCCGATGCCAGCCCCGCCCATCCATCCCGCTCGGTAGACCTGGAAGACGCCATCCTGCGCATCTTCGACGAGACCTTCGGTCCGCGCACCGACACCCTGGAACGCCAGATGAGCATGAGCCTGATCGCCGAGATCGGCCCGGCCGCCTTCGTGCAGAAGGTGCTGTGGGGCGAGGAGATCAGCGACATCGCGCTGACCATCGCGCTGGAGCGCATGCTGCCCGCGCTGGAACTGCTGGTGGAAGCGCATCCGCGCGCCTTCCTGCGGCAGGCCAACTCGGTGCTGGGGCGCTTCAAGTCCAACTAGAACCCATTTCATAAATAGGCGTGAGATGCGTTCTGTCCAGAAAGGGCGCTGGCAAGGCGCGCGACGCGTCGTGTGGCGGTGCCACACGCAAGGAGTGCAACGCGGCCAGCGCCCTTTCTGGACAGAACCCGGAGGGA
>Ga0308171_1005071_pt1 | contig 10266 bp, 5 predicted proteins | sample PhyGR1_FD_202135 | JGI IMG/M metagenome (GOLD analysis project Ga0308171, IMG submission 202135) | Phyllosphere microbial communities from UC Gill Tract Community Farm, Albany, California, United States - DLSLSG.R1 | ecosystem: Host-associated > Plants > Phyllosphere > Unclassified | place: USA... | reverse complement strand
TCATTGTCCTTCGGGATGAAGGCGGTGGTGATGCCGGCCCGCAGGGCCGCCAGCAGCTTCTCCTTCAACCCGCCGATCGGCAGCACGCGGCCGCGCAGCGTGATCTCGCCCGTCATCGCCACGTCCTTGCGGACGGGAATGCCCGTCAGCACGGAAACGATGCTGGTCGCCATCGCGATGCCGGCGGAAGGGCCATCCTTCGGCGTCGCGCCTTCCGGCACGTGCACGTGGATGTCGCGCCGGTCGAACATGGTCGGCTTGATGCCGAAGCTGACGGAGCGGCTGCGCACATAGCTCAGCGCGGCCGACACGCTCTCCTGCATCACGTCGCCCAGCTTGCCGGTGGTCTGCACCTTGCCCTTGCCGGGAACCATGACCGACTCGATGGTCAGGATCTCGCCACCCACTTCGGTCCAGGCCAGGCCGGTCACGACGCCGACCATGTCCTCGGCCTCGGTCTCGCCATAGCTGAACTTCCGCACGCCGGCGTATTTGTCCAGGTTCTTGCGGTTGATCGCGACCTTCTTGGCCTTCTTGGAGACGATCTCCTTCACCGACTTCCGCGCCAGGCCGCCGATCTCGCGCTCCAGGTTCCGCACGCCGGCTTCCCGCGTGTAGTAGCGGATCAGATCCAGCAGTGCCTCGTCCGTCACGCTCCATTCGCCGTCCTTCAGCCCGTTGGCCTCGGTGACCTTGGGCAGCAGGTGGCGGCGGGCGATCTGCACCTTCTCATCCTCGGTGTAACCGGGGATGCGGATGATCTCCATGCGGTCCAGCAACGGCTGCGGCATGCGCAGGCTGTTGGCGGTCGTCACGAACATCACGTCCGAGAGGTCGTAATCCACCTCCAGATAGTGGTCGGCGAAGGTCGAGTTCTGCTCGGGGTCCAGCACCTCCAGCAGGGCGGAGGACGGGTCACCGCGCCAGTCGGCGCCGAGCTTGTCGATCTCGTCCAGCAGGAACAGCGGGTTGCTGGTCTTGGCCTTCTTCATGCCCTGGATGACCTTGCCCGGCATCGAGCCGATATAGGTCCGCCGGTGGCCACGCACCTCGGCCTCGTCCCGCACGCCGCCCAGGCTCATCCGCACGAAGTTGCGGTTGGTCGCCTTGGCGATGCTCTTGCCGAGCGAGGTCTTGCCGACGCCCGGGGGGCCGACCAGGCACAGGATCGGGCCGCGGATCTTCGGGCTGCGCGACTGCACGGCCAGGTACTCAAGGATACGCTCCTTGATCTTGTCCAGGCCGTAGTGGTCGGCGTCCAGGACCTCCTCGGCCTTCAGCAGATCGTTCTTGACCTTGGACTTCTTCTTCCAGGGGATCGACAGGATCCAGTCGAGGTAGTTGCGCACCACCGTCGCCTCGGCGCTCATCGGCGACATGGTGCGCAGCTTCTTCAGCTCCGCCATCGCCTTGTCGCGCGCCTCGGTAGAAAGCTTGGTGGCCTTGATCCGCTCCTCGAGCTCGGCCAGCTCGTCCTTGCCGTCCTCGCCCTCGCCCAGCTCCTTCTGGATCGCCTTCATCTGCTCGTTCAGGTAGTACTCGCGCTGGGTCTTCTCCATCTGCCGCTTCACGCGGTTCCGGATGCGCTTTTCAACCTGAAGAACGCCGATCTCGCTCTCCATATGGGCGAAGACGCGCTCAAGCCGGGCCGAGACACTCGGGGTGTCCAGCAGCTCCTGCTTCTCGCTGATCTTCAGGTTCAGGTGGCTCGCCACCGTATCGGCCAGCTTGGCGGCGTCCTCGATCTGGTTGATCGAGACCAGCACTTCGGGCGCGATCTTCTTGTTGAGCTTGATATACTGCTCGAACTGCGTGACCACGGTGCGCGACAGCGCCTCGAGTTCCGGCGCCTCGCCGGCGCTTTCCTCGATCGGGGTCGCGAAGGCCTCGAAATACTGGTCGGTCTCCTTGAAGCCGGTCACGCGAGCACGCTTGCCGCCCTCGACCAGCACCTTGACCGTACCATCCGGCAGCTTGAGCAGCTGCAGCACCGTGGACACGGTGCCAACCTCGTACAGGTCGGACGCCCCAGGGTCGTCCTGGGCCGCATTCTTCTGGGCGACGAGCAGGATCTGCTTGTCGTCCCGCATCACCGCTTCCAGGGCCCGCACGCTCTTCTCGCGCCCAACGAACAGGGGAACGATCATGTGGGGGAAGACGACGATGTCGCGCAGCGGCAGTACAGGAAGCAAATCGCCGCTCAGCAGTTCCGGATTCTTATCCGCCATTGGGGACCTCACTCAGGACAGTCGGCACGGGTCCGCCCGGTATCGGCACGGCCCCGTCGCCACGGGATGTTCCCGGAAATGGGGCCGGCCGCCCCGCAGAACAAGCCATCGCTGGCCTGCCCTGCGTCGGGCGCCGGAACCCCGGCTCAGGCGGAAGACTGCTCCGCCGCCCGTTCACCATAGATGAACAATGGGGCGACTCGGCCTTCGGCCACCTCCTTGTTCACCACCACTTCATTCACGTCTTCCAGCCCCGGCAACTCGTACATGGTGCTGAGCAGAATGCTCTCCATGATCGAACGCAGGCCGCGCGCGCCGGTCTTGCGCTGGATGGCGCGGTTCGCCACCGACTTCAGCGCATCGTCCGTGAAGGAGAGCTTGGTGGCCTCCATCTCGAACAGCCGCTGGTACTGCTTCAGCAGGGCGTTCTTCGGCTTGGTCAGGATTTCTATCAGCGCCTTCTCGTCGAGGTCCTCGAGCGTGGCGATGACGGGAAGGCGACCAATGAACTCGGGGATCAGGCCGAACTTCAGCAGATCCTCGGGCTCCACCTCGCGCAGGATGGCGCCGGCGCGGCGCTCATCCGGCCCGCGGACCTCGGCGCCGTAGCCAATGCCGGAGCCCTTGCCCTTGGCGGCGATGATCTTCTCCAGCCCCGCGAACGCCCCGCCCACGATGAACAGGATGTTGGAGGTGTCGACCTGCAGGAATTCCTGCTGCGGATGCTTGCGCCCGCCCTGCGGCGGCACGGAGGCAACGGTGCCTTCCATGATCTTCAGCAGCGCCTGCTGCACGCCCTCGCCGCTCACATCACGGGTGATGGAGGGGTTGTCGGACTTGCGGCTGATCTTGTCGACCTCGTCGATATAGACGATGCCGCGCTGGGCCCGCTCCACGTTGTAGTCCGCGGCCTGCAGCAGCTTGAGGATGATGTTCTCCACATCCTCGCCCACATAGCCGGCCTCGGTCAGGGTCGTGGCGTCGGCCATGGTGAAGGGCACGTCGAGGATGCGTGCCAGCGTCTGCGCCAGCAGCGTCTTGCCCGAACCCGTCGGGCCGACCAGCATGATGTTGGACTTGGCGATTTCGACTTCGCCAGCCTTGGCACCATGGGCCAAGCGCTTGTAATGATTATGGACCGCGACAGCGAGCACCTTCTTGGCGTGCTCCTGCCCGATGACATAGTCATCCAGCACCTTGGAAATTTCGCGCGGCGTCGGCACCCCGTCGCGGGACTTCACCAGATGCGTCTTGTGCTCCTCACGGATGATATCCATGCAGAGTTCGACGCACTCGTCGCAGATGAAGACCGTCGGGCCGGCGATGAGCTTGCGCACCTCGTGCTGCGACTTGCCGCAGAACGAGCAGTACAGGGTATTTTTCGAGTCGCCGGACTTGCTCATGAGCGCTCCTGGGTCCACCGGAAAACAGTCGGCGGACCTGACGGGACTGTAGCCCCAGTGTCATCCTGGGGGAAGTGGAACGGCACCCGGCCGGCCCGTGCCGGACCGGATGCCATTGAAATCAAAGCCTTCAGGCCTTGGGCGGCTCCGCTGCCGGGGCCACCGACGCCGGGCGCTGGTCCACCACCTGGTCGATCAGGCCGAAATCGCGGGCCTCCTCGGCGGTCAGGTAGGTATCCCGCTCCATCGCCTTCTCGATCTCTTCCAGGCTCTGTCCGGTGTGGTGGACATAGATCTGGTTGAGCCTGGCGCGGGTCTTGAGGATCTCCCGCGCCTGGATGGCGATGTCGGTCGCCTGGCCCTGAGCACCGCCGGACGGCTGGTGGATCATCACCTGGCTGTTCGGCAGGGCGAAGCGCTTGCCCTTCTCACCCGCCGTCAGCAGCAGGCTGCCGGCGGAAGCCGCCATGCCCAGGCACACGGTGGATACCGGCGCGCGGATGTACTGCATGGTGTCGTACATCGCGAGGCCGGCGGTCACCACGCCGCCGGGGCTGTTGATGTAGAACGCGATATCCTTGTTGGGATTCTCGCTCTCCAGGAACAGCAGCTGGGCGCAGATCAGCGCCGAGACCTGGTCGAAGATCGGCCCGGTCAGGAAGATGATCCGCTCCTTCAGCAGGCGCGAATAGATGTCGAAGGAACGCTCGCCCCGCGCGGTCTGCTCAATGACCATGGGGACCAGCGTATTGTTGTAGATCTCGACCGGGTCGCGGTCACGCATCGTCAATCCTTTCCCGGCGGCGGCGCCGTGCCCGTCCAGGTGCCCCTTGCCCCTGGCGACCGCGCCGACTCCCAGTTCCGCCGTCACTCTAGCTGTCGCCGGTTAACATGGGACAGCCAGCCCGGCTGCGAAAGAGGGGGACACCCCAGATATGACGGCGGGCCAGGGTGGTATCCCACCCCGGCCCGCGCGCCTTAATCACTCTCCGGCCCGCGGGCCGGCGATAGCCTGCTCAGGCAGCCGCTTCGGCCGGCTCGGCGGACAGCTCGGCCGCCGGCACTTCCTTCTCGGTCACTTTGGCCAGCTCCAGCATGAAGTCGACCACCTTCTCCTCGAACAGCGGCGCGCGGAGGTTCTCGATCGCCTGCGGGTTCTTCTGGAAGAACTCGATCACCTGGCGCTCCTGGCCCGGGTAGCGCTGGGCCTCGGCCCGCATCGCACCGGTCAGTTCCTCGTTCGTCACCTGGATGTTGTTGCTGCGGCCGATCTCGGACAGCAGCAGGCCCAGGCGGATGCGGCGCTCGGCAATGGCGCGGTACTCGGACTTCAGCGTGTCCTCGTCCTTGCCCTTGTCTTCCTCATCCAGGCGGCCGGCGGTGCGGTCGGCCTCGATGCGCTGCCAGATCTGCTCGAACTCGGCATCGACCATGCCGGCCGGAACCTCGAACGAGGCCTGGGCGGACAGGGCGTCCAGCAGCTTCCGCTTCACGTTGAGGCGGGAGATCTGGTCGTATTCCTGCTGCAGCGACTCGCTGATGCGGGTCTTCAGCTCGGAAACGTCGGCCAGGCCCAGCTTCTTGGCGAAGTCGTCGTCCACCGTGGCGGAGGCCGGGGTCTGCAGCTTCTTGGCGGTCAGCTTGAACACGGCGTCCTTGCCGGCCAGCTCGGCCGCGCCGTACTCGGCCGGGAAGGTTACCTTCACGTCGCGCGTCTCGCCGACATTGATGCCGACCAGGCCCTCGGCGAAGCCCGGGATGAACCCGGCGCCGCCAATTTCCACCGGCATGTCGGTGCCCGTGCCGCCCTGGAAGGGCTCGGCCAGGCCACCTTCGGCCGCTTCATCGACCAGACGGCCCTCGAAATCGGTCACGACCACGTCGCCCTGCGCGGCAGGGCGGGCCTCGGTGACGTCTTCCATCTGGCGGTTGCGGGCGGCGATGCCCTCCAGCGCCTTGGTGATTTCCTCGTCGCCCACCTTGGTCACCGGCTTCTCCAGCGCGATGGCCGAGAAATCGGGCAGCGGGATCTCAGGGAGTTGCTCCAGTTCGATCGTGAACTCGAGGTCCTCGCCCTCCGCGAACTTCACCAGCTCGATCTTGGGCTGCAAGGCGGGGCGCAGGCCCCGCTCCTCGATCACGGTCCGGGTCACGGACTGGACCTGCTCGTCCAGAACCTCACCCATCACGGACTGGCCGAAGCGCTGCTTCACCACGGAAGCCGGCACCTTGCCGGGGCGGAAGCCCGGGATGCGGACTTCCTTGGCCACGGCCGCCAGGCGCTTGTCGCGCGCCGCGGCGATATCCGCCGCCGGAACCACCACGGAAAAGCCCCGCTTCAGCCCCTCGGCTGCCTGCTCGGTCACCTGCATCGTCGCCACACCTGCTCCTGAAAATCAGTCTCGTGTCCGGCCGGCGGCGCTGGATGGTGCGGGCGGAGGGACTTGAACCCCCACGGCTTGCGCCACTGGAACCTAAATCCAGCGTGTCTGCCAATTCCACCACGCCCGCAGGCTTGACGCCGGCAAAGTCGTCGAGCCGGCGCGTTTAGCGCAGGGGCGCTTATATTGAAAGGGCACAGCGCGAATCCGCTGCCCGCGCCCTTGCCGGCCCCTTGCCCTCCCCCGGCCCGCCCGGCACAGGTAACGGCACAGCCACCGACGGAATCCCCGCATGAGCGCCGCCCTCGACAGCCTGCCGTCCCGCATCAAGGACCTCGGCGCCAACCAGATCGCCGAGATTGCCGACATGGCGCGGGAGGACCCGGCCGTCATCAAGCTGTGGATCGGCGAGGGCGACCTGCCCACCCCCTCCTTCGTCACCGAGGCCGCCGAGGCCGCCATGCGCGCCGGCCAGACCCGCTACACCTACTCCCACGGCCTGCCCCAGCTGCGGCAGGCCCTGGCGGACTACCACCGCCGCCACTGGGACGTGGCGGTGGACCCCGCCCGCTTCACCATCACCGCCGGTGGCATGAACGCCATCATGCAGGGCATGCAGGCCGTGCTCTCCCCGGGTGACGAAGTCATCATCCCTGGCCCGCACTGGCCCAACATGGCGGCCACGGTGACAGTGCTGGGCGGCGTGCCCGTCATGGTCCCCTTCCGCCGCACCGCCCATGGCGGGTTCGAATTGTCGCTGGCGGATATCGAGGCCGCCATCACGCCCCGCACCCGCGTCATCGCCATCAACTCTCCGTCCAACCCCACCGGCTGGGTGATGCCGAAGGCCGAGATGCTGGCCATGCGGGACCTGGTGCGCGCCCGCGGCCTCTGGCTGCTGTCGGACGAGGTGTACAACCACTTCACCTACGGCAACGCCATCGCCCCTTCCTTCCTGGAAATCTGCGACGAGACGGACAAGCTGCTGGTCAGCAACACCTTTTCCAAGAACTGGGCGATGACGGGCTGGCGCGCCGGCTGGCTGATCTACCCGGCCGGCATGGAAGGCGTGTTCGGCAATCTCGGCCAGTACAACACCACCAGCATCCCCACCTTCATCCAGTACGCCTGCATCGCCGCGCTGGAGCAGGGCGACGACTTCATCCGCACCATGGTCTCCCGCTGCCAGGAAAGCCGCCGCATCTTCTGCGAAGGGCTCGGCGCCATCCCCGGCATCCGCCTACAGCCGCCGGAAGGCAGCTTCTACCTGATGTTCTCGCAGGATGGCGTCACCGACAGCCGCGCCCTGGCCATCCGCCTGCTGCGCGAAGCCAAGGTCGGCCTGGCCCCCGGCACCGCCTTCGCCGATGACGACGACGGCAAGCTCCGTCTCTGCTTCGCCATCTCCCCGGGTCTGGCGGAAGAGGCGATGGGGCGGCTGGCAGGGTTCTTTCGGAAAGGGTGAAGGAAGGTCGGGGAGTGAACTCCCCCGACCCCCCTCCTTTTTTTGCGGTGTTTTGGCGGGTGCTGATCGGGCCGGGCTCAGCCAAATTTCTTATTTGATATCAAATAAATAGTACGAAAATATTCGGACACTTGCCAAGCTGAGGCCACCCGTCCACCACCCCCACTGTCTCAGACTCGAAGAAAAAAGAAGGGGTCCAGGGGAATTCCTTCCCCTGGCCTTCCTCACCGCCGGAACCCCGGCGGGCGGCGGCGGGTTGCCGCCTACCGCCCCAGCAGCGCCTGGGCGCAGGCGTCCAGGATGGCGTCGGTATCCAGCCCGTATTCGGCATACAGGTCCGGGATGTCGCCCGACTGGCCGAAGCGATCCACGCCCAGCGGTACCACGCGCTGGCCACGCACCGCGCCCAGCCAGGCATGCGCCGCCGGGTGGCCGTCCAGCACGCTGACGATCGCCGCATCCCGCGCCAGCGGCGCCAGCAGCGACTCGATGTGGGAAGGCACCGCTCCCGGGCCCTGGCGCGCCTGCCGCCGTGCCGCCAGCCAGGCCGCATGCAGCCGGTCCGGGCTGGTGATGGCCAGCAGCCCGGCGCCCGGCTCCTCCGTCCGTAGCTCCTCGAACGCCGCCATGGCCTCGGGCGCCACCGGTCCCTGGTAGGCAATGGCGATGCGTGCGCCCGCCGCCGGCGGCACCGCCCAGTAGCCACCGGCGATCACCGCTGCCGGGTCCAGCACCCGCTCCGGCTGCGCCAGCCCACGGGTGGACAGCCGCAGCCACACCGCCGAGCCATCCGGCTTCTGCATATGCTCGAAGGCCCAGCGGAACAGGATGGCCAACTCGTCGGCGTGGGTGGGCTCGAAGCTCGCCAGCCGGTCCTGCGCCATGCCGATCAGCGGAGTGTTGACGCTCTGGTGCTGCCCGCCCTCCGGCGCCAGGGTCAGGCCGGACGGGGTGGAAACCAGCAGGAAGCGGGCATCCTGATAACAGGCATAGATCAGCGCATCGAGGCCCCGGTTAACGAAGGGGTCGTACACGGTGCCGATCGGCAGCAGCCGCCCGCCGTGTAGCCGGTCCGCCAGCCCGAGCGCGCCCAGCAGCAGGAACAGGTTCTGCTCGGCGATGCCCAGCTCGATATGCTGGCCCTTGGGGGACATGCCCCAGCGCTGCGCCGAGGCCAGCTTGGCATCGCGGAACACGTCGTTCTTCAGGTGGCGGTCGAATACCCCGCGCCGGTTCACCCACGGCCCCAGGCTGGTGGAGACCGTCACATCCGGGCTGGTGGTGACGATGCGGGAAGCGAAGCTCTCCGCATCGCCCTTCCCCGCCCGGCCGATCTCGGCCAGCAGCTCGCCGAAGGCCGCCTGGGTGGACAGCGTGCGGCCTTCCGGCACCTTCGGTACCGGCAGGCTGGCCGGCACCGGGACAGAGGGGGCGGCCAGGCTGCGTCCCTCCGGCGCCAGCACCGGCGCGAAGGGGATGTCGCGCAGGAAGGCCTCGAGCTCGGCGGCGGGCAAGTCCAGCCCCTCGAACCGCTCCCACTCCTGGCCGGGGCGGATGCCCATGCCGTGGCGGAAGGCCTCCATCTGCTCCTTGGTCATCAGCCCGGCATGGTTGTCCTTGTGCCCGGCGAAGGGCAGGCCCATCCCCTTCACCGTGTAGGCGATGAAGCAGGTCGGCTGGTCCCCCGCCGCATCCTGGGCGCGGAAGGCGCTTTCCAGCGTCTCGATGTCATGCCCGGCCAGGTTGGTCATCAGGCCGCCGAGTTCCTCGTCGTCCAGCGGGTCGATGATGGCGCGCACGCCCTCGTCCCGCCCCAGCTCGGCCAGCAGGGCGGCGCGCCACGCGGCACCGCCCTGGAAGGTCAGCGCCGAATACAGGCTGTTGGGGCAGTCATCGATCCAGCGGCGCAGCGCCTCGCCACCATCCCGCGCGAAGGCGGCTTCCAGCTTGCGGCCGTATTTGAGCGTGACGACGTTCCAACCCATGTCGCGGAACAGGCCCTCGATGCGGCCGAACAACCGGTCCGGCACCACCGAGTCGAGGCTCTGGCGGTTGTAGTCGATCACCCACCAGACATCGCGCACATCGTGCTTCCAGCCTTCCAGCAGGGCCTCGTAGATATTGCCCTCGTCCAGCTCGGCATCGCCGACAATGGCGACGTGGCGGCCACGCGGCAGGCCCTCCCGCCCCAGCCCATGCAGGTGCACATAGTCCTGCACCAGACTCGCAAAACTGGTCAGCGCCACGCCCAGCCCGACGGAGCCGGTGGAGAAATCCACCTCCGCGCCGTCCTTCACCCGGCTGGGATAGGGCTGGATGCCGCCGAACTGCCGCAGCGTCGCCAGCTTCTCCTGGCTCTGGCGGCCCAGCAGGTAGTTCATGGCGTGGAAGACCGGGCCGGCATGCGGCTTCACCGCCACCCGGTCCTGCGGCCGCAGGATGCCGAAATACAGCGCCGCCATGATCGACACGACGGAGGCGGAGGACGCCTGGTGCCCGCCTACCTTCAGCCCGTCGCGGTTGGGGCGGATATGGTTGGCGTGATGGATCGTCCAGGCGGAAAGCCAGAGCAGCTTGCGCTCCAGCGCCTTGAGGATGCGCAGGCGGCGGGCCGGATCGGCCACCGGGTGGAGGGCATGCGCCCCCGGTGAGGCATTCATGTTCGGTTCCTCCTGCACGGCCTTATGGCGACCGGTCTCGGACCCAGCGAGGCTAGAGGAAGGCCTCCCCCAGGGGAACCGCTTCCGCGCGGCGAAAGCGCATGGCGGCCGCGCCCGGGCGCCCCGGGC
>Ga0308171_1005069_pt1 | contig 10270 bp, 9 predicted proteins | sample PhyGR1_FD_202135 | JGI IMG/M metagenome (GOLD analysis project Ga0308171, IMG submission 202135) | Phyllosphere microbial communities from UC Gill Tract Community Farm, Albany, California, United States - DLSLSG.R1 | ecosystem: Host-associated > Plants > Phyllosphere > Unclassified | place: USA... | reverse complement strand
GCGGTCGGTGAAGCGGATCGCCGCGTCGAGGTTGTGCTCGACGAGCAGGATCGCACGGTCTCCGGCGGCGGCGATCTCGCCCAGCGCGGCGTAGACGTCCTCGATGCCCGCGGGGTCGAGGTTGGCGGTGGGCTCGTCGAGCACGAGAAGCGGCGACTCCATCGCGAGCGCGCAGGCGATCGCGAGGCGCTGGCGCCCGCCGCCCGAGAGGCGGTCGGGATTCTCGTGACGGCGTTCCCACAGCCCCATGCGGCGCAGTGCCGCCTCGGCGCGGGCCAGCACCTCCGGGGCCGGCAGTCGCAGATTCTCGGGGCCGAACGCAACCTCGTCGAGCAGGGTGCCGGTCACGAGCTGGGCGTCGGGGTCCTGGAACACCATGCCCACGCGCGTGCTCAGCTGCGGGATCGGCGTGGTCGCGGCGTCGTCGCCGCCCACCAGCACCGAGCCTTCGACCTCGGCCGGGATCGACTGCGGGATGAGGCCGTTCAAGGTCAGCGCGACAGTCGATTTTCCGGACCCGCTCGGGCCGAGCAGCAGCACGACCTCGCCGGGGCGGATCTCGAACGAGGCGCCGCGGGTGGCGGCGGCAGCCGAGCCCTCGTACGTCACCGCGAGGTCGCGCACCGCCAGCAGCGGTGCGGTCGCGGCGTTCACGACGGGTGGCCCCGCCATGGCGGAGCCGGAGGCGGCGGATGTCACGGGCGTCCTCGGATCGGATCGGGTCCGCTTAGCTTAGCCGACCCTAACTTCGTGCCGGAAGTGGATCGACCGCGATGTCAGCGTCGCGCCACACCCGCGCGCCGCAGGCCGACGCCGATGGCGAGGCCCACGGCCGTCCAGGCGACGGGGCCGAGCACGGCCAGCACGAGGTAGGTGATCTGAGCCCACGGCGCCAGCGCACCGAGATCGGCGATGAAGAAGACGGCCAGCGCGACGACGACCCCGATCACCACACCCGAGACGAAGAAGCGCCACGGCGCCCACGAACGGTATCGCACCAGCGCGGCGACACCCTCCTGGAGCGCACCGAACAGCAGCGCGGTGCCGAGGAAGCGGAATGTGTAGGGCGGCGCGACGGCCGATGATGCGAGCGCCGCGACGAGGTGCGTGACCAGTGCCACCCAGGGCAGGCGCAGGGCCTCCTGCGCGATGATCCCGGGCAGGACGTGGACGCCCAGCACGAAACCGTAGAGGATCGGCACCCCCGCGATCACCGGGGCCGCGAGCCATCCTTCGATGCCGCCGAGCAGGCCGGTGGCGACTCCGATGGCCGCGCATACGAGCAGGACGCGCGTCGAAAGGCGGGATGCCGGGGCCACCCCTCCAGCCTATGGGACGCCGCTGCGGCGACCCGCTCCCGTCGGCCGGGAAAAGCGCGGGAGCGGGATGCGACGCGCTCGGGCGTGCGCCGTGACTGGATGCCGGCCGAGGGTTCCTTGTGGGCGACCTGTGAGCTAGGTTGTCCTCACCGTGCGCCGACGACGCCGCCCGGATCGCTCATCCATCCCCCCACTGGAGCGCACATGGTTCGCACCACCCTGCGAACAGTCGCGGCCGTATCCCTGGCCGCACTGTTCACGACCTCTGCCGCAACGGCATCCTTCGCTGGAACGGGAGAGGGGGTGAACATCCCGGCTCCGGTCACGAGCGAGAACGGACGCTACATCGTCCTGCTCGACGAGGCGCCCGTCGCCACCTACGAGGGCGGCGAGGCGGGCCTGGCTCCGACCAAGCCCGACGAGGGCGAGCGGCTCGACCCGCAGTCGCGCGCGGTCACCGACTACTCCGGCTTCCTCGAGCAGCGACAGGAAGAGGTCGCGCAGGAGGTCGGCGCCGAGCCCGAGACGACCTACCAGACCACGCTCAACGGCTTCGCCGCGCAGCTGACCGCCGACCAGGCCGGCAAGCTCGCCGCGAAGAAGGGCGTGCTCGGGGTCTTCCCCGACGAGGTCCGCCACCTCGACGCCGTGCCCTCGACCGAGTTCCTCGGGCTCGAGGGCGCCGACGGCGTCTGGGACGAGGTCGGCGGCATCGACGCGGCCGGCGAGGGCATCGTGGTGGGTGTCGTCGACACCGGCATCGCGCCGGAGAACCCGTCGTTCGCGGGCGAGGCGCTGGGCACCTCCGCCGGCGACGCGCCCTACGTCGACGGCGACGAGGTCGTCTACGCCAAGGCCGACGGTGGGGAGTTCCGCAGCGCGATCGTGGATCAGGATGCCGGGACCAAAGACGCCTGGGACGCCTCGCTCCTGAACACCAAGCTCATCGGTGCGCACTACTTCGGCGAGGGTGCCGCGGCCGCGGGCTTCTCGTTCGACAGCGACTACCTCTCGCCCCGCGACGGCGACGGGCACGGCTCGCACACGGCCAGCACCGCGGCGGGCGCCAACGGCGTCGAGGCCACGGTCGAGGGCATCGACTTCGGGTCGATCTCGGGTGTCGCTCCGGCGGCGAAGGTCGCGTCGTACAAGGCGTGCTTCGTCGGGCCCGACCCGCTCGTGACGACGGATGACATCTGCGCGCTCAGCGACCTGCTGGCCGCCATCGATCAGGCCGTCGCCGACGGCGTCGACGTGATCAACTACTCGATCGGCGGGGGCTCGGCCACCACCGTGCTCGCCCCGGAGGACATCTCGTTCTTCAACGCCGCGGCTGCGGGCGTCTTCGTCGCCACCAGCGCGGGCAACTCCGGCCCCGATCCCGTCACGGCCGACCACGCATCGCCGTGGTACGCCACGGTCGCGGCATCCACCATCCCCACGTGGGAGGGGACCGTCCGCCTCGGCGACGAGGACGACACCGCCGCCGCGCAGTTCGCCGGAGCGTCGGTCTCGGTCGGCTTCGGCGATTCGGTCTCGGGCCCGTCGGTGTTCGCCGGCGACGCGGGGCTCGCGGGCGCCGAGACGCCCAACCTCTGCCTGCTGGGCTCGCTCGACCCGGCCGAGGTGACCGGCAAGATCGTCGTGTGCGACCGCGGCTCCAACGCCCGCGTCGAGAAGTCGCAGGCCGTCGAAGAGGCCGGCGGCATCGGCATGATCCTCACGAACGTCACGCCGGCGTCGCTCGACAACGACTTCCACACCGTGCCGACCGTGCACCTGGCCGACACCGCTCGCGCCGACGTGCTCGCCTACGTCCAGGGCGGCACCGACCGCGTCGTCACCCTCGTCGGCGAGAACCTCACGGGTATCGAGACGCCGGCGCCCCAGGTCGCCGGGTTCTCGAGCCGCGGACCGATGCTCGCCGACGGCAGCGACGTGATCAAGCCCGACATCACCGCGCCGGGTGTCGCGATCCTCGCGGCCACGCACAACGGCGTCGACGAGGAGCCGACGTTCGGCATCCTGTCGGGCACCTCGATGTCGTCGCCGCACGTCGCCGGACTCGCCGCGCTGTACCTCGGTGAGCGCCCGCAGGCGACCCCGGCCGAGGTCAAGTCGGCGATGATGACCACCGCCTACGACACCGTGGATGCCGCCGGCGACGCGGTCACCGACCCGTTCACGCAGGGCGCCGGTCACACCGACCCGACGAAGTACTTCGAGCCCGGTCTGCTCTACCTCAACGGCCCGGCCGACTGGGCTGCGTACCTGCAGGGGTTGGGGCTGCGCGACTTCGGCGTGGACCCGATCGACCCGAGCGACCTGAACCTGCCGTCGATCGGCATCGGAGCGCTCGGTGCACCGCAGACCGTCACGCGCACCATCACCGCCACCGAGGCCGGGACCTTCACGGCGCAGGCGTCCGTCCCCGGCGTGGACGTGCAGGTCTCGCCGTCGTCGGTGACCCTCGCCGCCGGCGAGTCGACCGCGGTCGAGGTCACGTTCTCACGTGTCGACGCTCCGATGGGGGAGTGGGCCACCGGCTTCCTCACCTGGACGGGCGGCGCGAACGAGGTGCGCTCGCCGCTCGCCGTGTACCCGGTTCCCGTCGACGCTCCCGCCGAGGTCTCCGGCACCGGCACGAGCGGCAGTGTCGAGGTCACCGTCGCCCCGTCGCTGACAGGCGAGATCGACCTGGGGCTGTCGGGCCTCGTGCCGCAGGAACTGCGCGTGAACCCCGACTTCCCCGAGGTGCCCGGCCACTCCGGTGACCAGGACTCGTTCTACGACGAGGGTGAGGGGCAGTTCAACACCTACGAGATCGTGGACGTGCCCGAGGGCACGGAGTACGCGCGGTTCGCCGTCGAGACGGAGGCCACCGAGACCACCGACCTCGACATGACGGTGTATCGCGTGGTCAGCCCGGACGACCTCCGGTACTACGAGCAGTGGGCATCGGCGACGGCGTCGGCCAATGAGTCGGTGTCGCTCACGACGCCGACAGCGGGCACGTACCTCGTCATGGTCAACCGGTTCTCGTACACCGAGCCCTTCACCTACGACCTGACCACGGCGGTCGTCGCCGCCGGGGCGTCGGCGGGGGAGTTCGCGGCCACCCCGGACCCGCTGCCGACCGTGCAGGGTGAGAAGGCGACCTATGCCCTCTCGTGGGCTGGTCTCGAGCCCGAGACGTCGTACCTCGGCGTCGTGCGTTACGGCGACTCGTCGATCCGGACGATCGTCGAGGTCGAGTCGGGTCAGGGCGCCCCGGTCGCGGTCGTCGCGCCCGAGGTCACCGGCACGGCCAAGGTCGGGAGCACACTGACGGCGACCGCCGGCGAGTGGGACCCCGCCGAGGTGACCGTCGCCTACCAGTGGCTGCGCGCCGGTCAGCCGATCGAGGGCGCGACGTCGGCGTCGTACAAGGTGACGCGAGCGGACGTCGGCAACGCCGTGTCGGTGCGGGTGACCGCGACCGCCGAGGGCAACGCGCAGAGCGGGGTCGCGGTCTCGAACGAGGTGTTCGTGAAGTTCACCTCGGCCACGACGGTGTCGCTCAACCGTTACGTCGGCACCGCCTCGCAGCCCTACGTCGTGTCGGTGAAGGTCACGCCCACCGGGGGCGCACCGGCAACGGGCACCGTGGATGTCTGGGTCAACTCGACCCGGTACAGCGCGGATGTCATCGACGGCACGGCGCGCGTCGAGCTGCCTCGGCAGTCGCGCGGACTCAAGGTGGTCGTCGCCACCTACGGCGGCAGCGACACCGTCGAGGGGTCGCTGGGGCTCAGCGGGTTCCTCGTGCTCTGGTGATGATCGGCTGACCCGCTGCGGCGGGCCGCACGCGGGGCGCTCGGATCGCAGGATCCGGGCGCCCCGTCGTCGTGCCTGCGGCCGGCCGGTGTCGCTCAGGCGATCCGGGATGCCGCGAGGGTGCGGCCGGCGTCGACGGCGGCCTGCTCGGCGCCCAGCTTGAACCCGGCGGCCGTGTCGGCGAAGGCGTCGAGGGCGGGGTTCACTCCGACGAGGGTGAAGGGCCGGTGGACCACCGTGAGGTCGAGGCCCCAGACATCCTCGAAGACGCGGCGGAGCCAGCCGGTCGAGTGGTCCCATCCTTCTTTGGGGCTGCCGGGCTCGTAGTTGCCGCCGAGAACGGTGACCAGCGTCGCGGGCTTGCCGCGCAGCGCCGTGCCCTGCGGGTCGATGCGCGGGTCGGTGTAGGCGAGGTCGAACCAGGTCTTCACGTGCTGCGAGACGCCGTAGTTGTACAGCGGAACGGTCAGCAGCAGCGCATCGGCGTCGACCAGCTCGTCGGCGAGGCGCGTGCGCAGTTCGATCGCCTCGCGCTGCCCGTCGGTCAGCTGCTCGGCCGGCGTGAAGCCTGCCGTGACGGCGTCGCGCCAGGCGGTGGCGGGGACCGGATCGGCGGCGACGTCGCGCCGCACGACGGCGCTGGCCGGGTGGGCGGCGATCCACTCGGCCTCGACGAGGTCGCCGAGTTCGCGGCTGGCCGAGGTGGCGGGGAGGATGCTGGCATCCAGACGAAACAGGGTCATTCGCTTCTCCGATCAGAGTGGCTATGAAAAACAAAGCGGCTTCGGGAACGCTAGCACACGTACGATGGAGGCATGGCCGACACCCACGACGCCCGACACTGCGATGCCGCGGTGTCGCGCGCGTTCTCGGTGCTCGGCAAGCGCTGGAACGGCATGATCGTCGACGTGCTCGGGCAGGGCGAGCTCTCGTTCGTCGGCCTTCGTCGTGCCGTCACGGGCATCAGCGACGCGGTGCTCTCCGACCGGCTCACCGAGCTGTCGGACGCCGGGCTCGTCGTCCGCCGCGTCGAGGCCGGGCCCCCCGTCGCGGTGAGCTACGCGCTGACGGATGCCGGCTGCCGCCTGGTGCCGATCCTCAGCCAGCTCGGCGAGTGGGCCGACGGCAACCTCGCGCGCCGCTGACTGTCCGGTTACACGGAGCGAACCATGCAGATCAGCTGGTCCCTCTCCTCCCACGAAGGGGTCTCACGGAAGCCGGTCCTCTTGTAGAGGGCGATCGCGTCTGACCGCCACTCCCACACCGAGAGCTGGATCGCCTCAGCGTCGACGCGCGCTGCGTGCGCCTGCGCCTGCGTGAGGAGGGAGGTGGCGATGCGCCGGCCTCGGTAGTCCGGGTCCGTCCACAGGCGCTTGATCTCCAGCCGCAGGTCGGTTCTCCGCGTGATCACCAGACAGCCTGCAGCGTGATTCTCGGAGCGCGCGATCAGGACGTCGTCCCCGTCGAACGCGGTCTGCGGATCCGCGATCTCGGAGAGGTACTTCTCGGGGAGCGCATCGACGGACGTGACCGGGTTGCCCTTCTCGGCCTCCGTCTGCAGGTGGTAGGCCGTCAGCAAGGTCGCGAGCTCGGTGCGTTCTCGTGTGCTCGTCGCGTTCCACCGGGTCACGATGACGCTGCGCTGACCGGCCATGAGACCCATGGTCCCACGGGGCCGTACGCAATGTCCCGGCACGGCCACGTTCTCTGTCGGAGAGAAGGAACGAGCCGGTGGGGCGTGCTGTCCGTGTGGGGTGCGCGGTCAGGCGGCGGGCCGCAGCGTGAGGTACAGATCGACGTCGTCCTCGCTGTCGAGGATGAATCCGTGCCGCTCGTACAGGCGTCGCGCGGCACTGCCCCGCAAGACGTTCAGCCGCGTCGGCCCCGTGTGGGGCTCCGCGAGCACGATCCGGAGCACGGAACCTCCGATGCCCTGCCCCTGCACAGACGCGGGCAGATAGAAGTGCTCGATCCATCGCTCCCCGTCGGCGGGACGAGAGGTGATACAGCCGGCATCCGTTCCGTCGATGACGATGACGCGGGTCCATTCCGGGCGGAAGGCAGCGCGCATGCGCTCGCGCACGCGGTCCTCGTCGAAGCGGCCGAGGCGTTCGAGGTCGGCACGCAGCACGTCCGCGCGCAGCTCGACGAGCCACTCGATGTCGGCGGGAACGGCGGGGCGCAGGCTGAGGTCCATCGAGTCGAGTCTAGGAAGCGGCCACCTCAGGGCGCGTCAGCCTCTTTCGCCGGCGTCCAGGCGTAGTACGTCCCGTCGCTCTCGGCCACGGCCCAGTCCTCGCAGAGGGCGACACGGTCGATCGCATAGACGTCGGGACCGTCGGCGATCTCCATCGTGGGAGCCGAGACGCGCGGAACCTCCTCGCATCCCCCGAGACCTTCGTCGCTCCGGAAGAGCAGCGACTCGGTGTCCTGCGCACGGCTGGAGGACACGTGCGTGATCTCGGTCGCGTCCGTGGGGAGCCAGAGCGGAGCCCCAGCGCCCGATTCCGAGAGCTCGTACGCGTTCGCGTACGTCGCCGACGAGCGTCCGTAGGCGACGTGGTCGACGGCGGCACAGCCCGAAAGCGTCAACAGGATGGCGACCATGCCGAGCGCAGCGCTACCGGGCGGGATCTCACGGGAAAGGGGACGGTATGTCATGTTATCGACGCTACGAAGCACGCGCCGCCGCGTCGTCGCCCGGCCGGATGAGCGGCGTCCGCCTCGCGGATCATGTCGTGCGTCGCCGGCCATCGTTCAGATGCGGCTCTGTCCCCGGCGCACCACCTGCCAAGCCGGGGCCCATGAGGCCGGGCATTTCTTCGCGCGTGGGCGGGTTCATCGCGGCGAACGTGGATGATCATCGCGGCCGCTCTCGCGATCCTCGCCGCGGTGATGTTCCCGATCATGGGGATCCAGACCCGTCGTGCGCGACGCTTCGCCCAGGAGCATCCGGCACACGCGTGATGCCGGTGCCGGCGGGCCCCGCTCCGGACGCCCGGCGCCTCAGAGTCGCCGTCGGCGCGGGGTGAGCCGCACGTGCGGCAGGGGTGGGGCGGGGATGCGCTCGTCGCCGTGACCGACGACATGGCCGAACCGATCGGATGCCGCTTCCCACTCCTCGCGGGCGAGCTCGATCTCGTCGTGGCTGCGGCCGACGAAGTTCCACCACATGACGATCTCGTCGCCGAACGGCTCGCCGCCCAACAGGAAGACCGTCGCGTCCTCGCCGCCGGCAGTCAGACGGGTGCTGCTGCGACCGTCACCGAGGTAGAGCAGGGCGCCCGGGGCGACGGCATCCCGCGTCCTGGCATCCACGTCCGCGTCAGCGTCGGCTTCCCCGGCGACGCGAACCGACCCGAACACCGGCACGAGCGCGTACTCCCACGCGGTTTCGAGGGGCAGGTCGATGACCGCGCCGGCGGGCAGTCGCAGCTCGGCGCCGACGATCGGGGTGTGCATCGTCGCGGGTGAGACGGCTCCCGCGAGCTCACCGACGACGACGGTCGCCGACGCCCCGCTGCCGAGGTCGAGCTCGGGCAGGTCGTCGTGCCGCTCGAAGTCGGGGGCGCCGTGCCGACGCTCCTCGGGGAGGGCCACCCACAGCTGCAGGGCGTCGAGGGGGATCGGTTCGTCACCGACGGAGTACTCGGAGTGCGAGATGCCCGCGCCGCTGGTCATGATGTTCAGCGCGCCCCGCTCGATCACGACGTCGCTGCCCAGCATGTCGCGATGGTGCACCTCGCCGGCGAGCGGCCACGTCACCGTCTGCAGCCCGATGTGCGGATGCGGTTCGACGCGCATCAGGGTGCGCTGCGGGCCGAAGCGGTCGAGGAAGCACCAGGCGCCCACCAGCGGCAGGTCACGCTGCGGCAGGAATCGGTGCACCGACATCGCGCGCACCCCGCCGAGCGGCACCTCGCGCGCCTCCAGCAGCGCCCGCCGGGGCCCGGGGGAACCGGCCCCCGGGTCTTCGTCGACGGGAGCCGCCTCGGCGTCGAACCGGGTCACGCCGAGGGTTCCGCCGGAGCTGCGGCGTCGGCGGCATCCTCGTCGCGCCAGTCGATCTGCAGCCCGGGGACCTCGTTCTCGCGCAGGAACTTCACGATGAACGGGCACTCGGGCACGACGGTCTCGCCGCGACGGGCGACGTCGGCGAGGGCATCGGCCGCGAGGGCCTTGCCGAGGCCCCGCCCGCCGAACTCCTTCTCGACCACGGTGTGGTCGAACACCAGTCGGCTCTCGTCGTCGCGGCGGAACGCGGCATATCCCGCGGGCGCGCCGCCGACTGTCAGGTCGTATCGGTCGTTCGCATCGTCGCGGGTGACGGTGATGGTCTCGTCGGTCATGGAGTTCTCCCTATCGATTCCCTCCAACGTAAGGCCGGCCGAGACCATTACGACCAAATATCGGGAATGCCTCACAGCGTCCACCTAAGCTGGGAAAACGCAATGAAGCGCCTTCCCCAGGAGATCCGATGCCCCGATCCACGTCCGACATCGCCACCGATCCGAATCTGCCTCCCGTCGCCGTTTCGGACGAGCAGCATCGCGCCGCAGCGCGGTGGACTCCGCTCAAGGTCGTCATCTGGATCGCGATCGCACTCCTCGGCGGCCTCGCCTGGGTGATGCTCGCCGTCGTGCGCGGCGAGACCGTCAACGCGATCTGGTTCGTCTTCGCCGCCGTGTGCACCTATCTCATCGGCTACCGCTTCTACTCGAAGGTCATCGAGCGGTACCTGCTGCGCCCCGACGACCGTCGTGCGACGCCCGCCGAGGTCAAGCAGGACGGCAAGGACTACGTCCCGACCGACCGCCGGGTGCTCTACGGGCATCACTTCGCGGCCATCGCCGGTGCCGGCCCGCTCGTCGGGCCCGTGCTCGCAGCGCAGATGGGATACCTGCCGGGGACGATCTGGATCATCGTCGGCGTCGTGCTCGCCGGCGCGGTGCAGGACTACACCGTGCTGTTCTTCTCGATGCGCCGCGGCGGACGCACGATCGGTCAGATGGCCCGCCAGGAGCTCGGCCGGATCGGCGGAACCGCCGCGATCGTGGCATCCCTGCTGATCATGCTGATCATCGTGGCGATCCTCGCCCTCGTCGTCGTCAACGCCCTCGGCGAGAGCCCGTGGG
>Ga0308171_1005063_pt1 | contig 10280 bp, 10 predicted proteins | sample PhyGR1_FD_202135 | JGI IMG/M metagenome (GOLD analysis project Ga0308171, IMG submission 202135) | Phyllosphere microbial communities from UC Gill Tract Community Farm, Albany, California, United States - DLSLSG.R1 | ecosystem: Host-associated > Plants > Phyllosphere > Unclassified | place: USA... | reverse complement strand
GACATGAGCGACACCAGCACCGGCCCCAGCGGTCAGGCCGCCAACGCCTGGTTCACCTGCCCGCGCACCACGCTCAAACCCTGCGTGATCGAGCCGTACTTCTATGTCATCGATGGCCAGAAAGTGCTGATGACCAGCATCGTCTTCCCGCTGCAGGTCAATGGCAAAGTCATCGCCTCGCTGTCGGTCGACATCAACCTCAATAGCCTGCAAGCGATCAGCCAGAACGCCAGCCGCAAGCTTTACGACGGTCAGACCGCCGTCAGTATCGTCAGCCCCGCCGGCCTGCTCGCCGGTTACAGCCCGGATGCCGGCAAACTCAGCCAGCGCCTGGATGCGGTAGATCAGGCCAGCGGCAGCGAGTTGCTGCGCCTGCTCGCCTCGAGCACTGGCGTGAGCAGCCTGCACAGCAACGGCCAGTTGAAAGTGCTGTCGCCGTTCCAGCCGATTCCCGGCGGACCGGCGTGGGGCGTGTTGCTCGATGTGCCGGAGAAAGTCCTGGTCAGCCGCGCCGAAGCGCTCAAGCAGCAACTGGATGCGAGCAATACCTCAGGCACGCTGATCGAACTGAGCCTCGGCCTGTTCGCCGCCCTGATCGGTCTGCTGCTGGTGTGGCTGATGGCGCGCAGCGTGACCAAGCCGATCCTCGGTGTGGCGCACATGCTTGAAGACATCGCCAGCGGCGAAGGCGACCTGACCCGGCGCCTGGCCTACGACAAGCAGGACGAACTGGGCCAGTTGGCCGGTTGGTTCAACAAGTTCCTCGACAAGTTGCAGCCGATCATCGCCGAAGTGAAACGCTCGGTGCAGGACGCGCGCAACACTGCTGACCAGTCTTCGGCCATCGCCACCCAGACCAGCGCCGGCATGGAGCAGCAATACCGTCAGGTCGATCAGGTCGCCACCGCTTCCCACGAAATGAGCGCCACCGCCCAGGACGTCGCGCGCAGTGCCGCCCAGGCCGCCGAAGCCGCCAAGGACGCCGACCGCGCCACCCGCCAGGGTCTGACCGTGATCGACCACACCACCGCGAGCATCGACACCCTCGCCGCCGACATGAGCGCCGCGATGGTCCAGGTCGAAGGCCTGGCCGCCAACAGTGAGAAGATCGGCACGGTGCTGGAAACCATCCGCGCCATCGCCGAGCAGACCAACCTCCTGGCGCTCAACGCCGCCATCGAAGCCGCCCGCGCCGGTGAAGCCGGACGCGGTTTTGCCGTAGTCGCCGACGAAGTGCGCAACCTTGCGCGCCGCACTCAGGAGTCGGTGGAGGAAACCCGCCAGGTCATCGAGCAATTGCAGAACGGCACGCAGGAAGTGGTCGGTTCGATGGGCAACAGCCATCGTCAGGCCCAGGGCAGCGTTGAGCAGGTGGGCCAGGCGGTGACGGCGCTGCGGCAGATCGGCGAAGCGGTGACGGTGATCAGCGACATGAACCTGCAAATCGCCAGTGCTGCCGAAGAGCAGAGCGCAGTGGCTGAAGAGATCAATAACAACGTGGCAACGATTCGCGATGTGACCGAGTCGCTGTCCGGGCAGGCCAATGAATCAGCGCGGGTCAGCCAGTCGCTCAACAGCCTGGCGAATCAGCAGCAGCGGTTGATGGATCAGTTTCGCGTTTGATGCACAAGTGCGGGGTGTCAGTTCCAATCCCCCCTCACCCCAGCCCTCTCCCCCCAAGGGGGGCGAGGGGGAAAGGGAGCCGATCTTCATGCCATTCAAGTCCTGAGTTCGACTCGGATTTCAAGTGGGTGCATCTCTCAAGAACAACACAATCAGTCCCCTCTCCCTCTGGGAGAGGGTTAGGGTGAGGGGCTTTTCAGGGGCTCACCGCCGAGGCAGTTCAATCACCACTTTCAACCCGCCCCACTCGCTTTCGCCCAACACCAGCAAGCCACCCCACGTTTCGACAATATCCCGCACGATCCCAAGGCCGAGCCCATGCCCGTGGGTCTGCTCATCCAGCCGCGTGCCACGGCTGAACACCTGAGTGCGCTGCTCTTCGGGAATCCCCGGGCCGTCATCTTCCACGCTCAGGGCAAAGCCGTCAGACCGTTCGATCACACTCAAGCGCACCTCGGCATCGGCCCATTTGCAGGCGTTGTCGAGCAGGTTACCGAGCAGTTCGAGCAAGTCCTCGCGGTCCCACGGCAGTTGCAAACCCGGCGGTGCGACGTAGCTCAAGGCCAGATGCTCGCCGTGAATCATGTTCAAGGTCGCCAGCAACCCTGGCAGCTCGGCATCGCAATCAAACAACGCGCCGGGCAGCGCATCCCCCGACAACCGCGCGCGATTGAGTTCGCGATTGAGGCGCTGCTGCACCTGCTCCAGTTGCTCCTTGAGGATCCTGCGCAGCTCGGGATGGTCATCGAGCTTGTCGCTGGAGGCCAGGCTGAGCAGCACCGCCAACGGGGTTTTCAGCGCGTGACCGAGGTTGCCCAAGGCATTGCGCGAGCGCTTGAGGCTGTCTTCGGTGTGGGCGAGCAAATGGTTGATCTGCGCCACCAGCGGTTCCAGCTCCACCGGCACCTGATCGTCGAGTTGCGAGCGCTGGCCCTGCTGCAACTGAGCGATCTGCTCGCGCGCGCGTTCCAGCGGTTTAAGGGCGCGGCGTACGGTCAGGCGTTGCAGGAACAGAATCAGAAGCAACGCCGCCAGCCCCAGACCGAGGCCGATCTGGCGCATGCGCTGGAAACTGTCGCTGACCGGCGTGTAATCCTGGGCGACGCTGATCGAGATCGACTGACCCAGGCGTCGATAGTCCGAGCGCAGTATCAGCAGGCGTTGCCCGCCCGGGCCTAGTTGCAGGTTGCTGTGCAGCCCCGGGTGCTGCAGCAACGGCAGTTCCTGATCCCACAGCGAGCGCGAACGCCAGTGGCTGTCGGAGAAATCGATGCGAAAGTAGTGCCCGGAAAACGGCCGCTGATAGGCCGGCGAGAGATGCCGCTCATCCAATTGCAAACCTTGCGGGCCGCGCACCAGCGCAACCAACAGGCTTTCGCTGTCGTTGCGCAGGCCGGCTTCGAGGTAGCGCTGCAAACCGACTTCGAACAACCACAGGCTGGTTTGCGCCAGCACCAGACCGACCACTACCATCACGCTGATCAAACCCAAGCTCAGACGGCGCTGGATTGATCTCATGAAGCTTGTCCGCCGAACAGGTATCCCTGACCGCGACGGGTTTCGATCACGCTTTTGCCGAGCTTGCGCCGCAGGTGATTGACGTGGACTTCGAGGACGTTGGAGTCACGCTCGGTCTCACCGTCGTAGAGGTGTTCGGCGAGGTGGCTTTTCGAGAGGATCTGTTCGGGGTGCAGCATGAAATAACGCAGCAGGCGGAATTCAGCGGCGGTCAGCTGGATGTCGGCGCCGTCGCGAACCACGCACTGGCGGCCTTCGTCCAGATGCAGGCCGGCGGCTTGCAGGGTCGGCTGGTTGGCCTGGCCCTTGGAGCGGCGCAGCAGCGATTGAATGCGCAGGTACAGTTCTTCCGGGTGGAACGGTTTGGTCAGGTAATCGTCAGCGCCGGCTTTCAGCCCTTCGATGCGCTCGGCCCAGGAATCGCGCGCGGTAAGGATCAGCACCGGAATCGCCAGACCGGCCGCGCGCCACTGCGCCAACACGTCCAGCCCCGGTACGCCGGGCAGGCCGAGATCGAGGATGATCAGGTCATAGGGCTCGCTGCTGCCCTGATACACCGCGTCACGACCATCGGCCAGCCAATCCACCGCGTAGCCTTGGCGCTGCAGGCCGGCGAGCAATTCGTCGGCCAGCGGTACATGGTCTTCCACCAGAAGCAAACGCATCGATCAATCTTCCTTGTCTTTGACTAACTCGCCGGTATCGGCCTTCAGGTGCAGCTCGCGCGCCACGCCTTCGACCGTCAGCAATTCGACTTCGTAAATGTACACGTCGTGTTTTTCTTCCAGCTCGACTTCCAGCAGTTTGGCGCCGGGGTAGCGATCCATGGCCTGCTGCAGCACTTGCTCCAGCGGCAGGATCACACCATCGCGACGCAGGGCCAGCGCCTCGTCCTGATCGAGGTCGCGAGCCATGGCCGTACTGCACAACAACACCAGCGCCAGCGCCGTCAGGCGGGTGGCGCGACTATTCAGCTTCATTACGTATCCTGATGATCCCTGAGCACTTCACCATCGACCGCGTTCAACTCCAGATCCCACTTCAGCCCTTTCGGGTCGCGCAGTTCGATCTGGTAAATGAACTTGCCGTACTCTTCCTCCAGCTCGGTTTCGGTGATTTCCGAACCGGGGTGTTTTTCCAGGGCGATGGCGTTGAGCTTCTCGAAGGAGACGATAGTACCAGCGTCGCGCAAACGAAGCGCTTCGTCAGGTCCGAGATCGCGCGCGTATGCGGTGCTGGCGGTGAGGCAGATGATCGAGGCAGTGGTCAGGGCAGTCAGGGTTTTCATGGTGTCTCCGAATTCTTATATGTTGCTTACGGTGGGCACCATAGCGAGGTCAACTTAACTGAAACTGAATGGCCATCATTGTGCCCCACTGTTGGCAAGATTCCCTGTGGGAGCGAGCCTGCTCGCGAAGACGGAGTGTCAGCTGCAGCGATGTTTCTGACCCGCCGCTTTCGCGAGCAGGCTCGCTCCCACACTGGTTTTGCGTCTGCCCCGTTTGTGGGACAGGCTCACTCCTACATGGGCCTGCAACATGTGCTTATAATCGCCAGCTTGCTAACGATCGAGACCGGTATGACCGCCATCCACATCAAGTTTCCCGCCCTCACCCTCAAGGCCGGCCCACGGGCCATGGCGCGGATTCGTGCGCAGGGTTTGCACGCCGCGGACGTCGGCACCCTGCCCGGTGCAGCCGGTGGGCCGAAGGCGTTGGGGATTCAGGGGCTCGATCTAGCGTTGTTCGGCGAGTGGCTGCCGGATGCGCCGCGTGAGCGTTCGCTGATCGGCGCCTCGGTGGGTTCCTGGCGCTTCGCCAGCGCCTGCCTGCCGGACGCCGCCGAAGGCATTCGCCGCCTCGGTGAGCTGTACGCCGAGCAGCATTTCAACAAAGGCGTGACCATGGCCGAGATCAGCCAGAGCTCGCAGCGCATGCTCAATGACCTGCTCGACGGCCGCGATGCGAGCATCCTCGAGAACGCCGATTACCGCTTGAACATCATGGTGGTGAAAAGCCAGGGCCGCCTCGCCGAGGACCATCGCGGGCGCCTCGGTCTGGCACTGGGTTCGGTGATCGCCGACAACCTGCGCGGCCGTGCACGGCTGTCGCGGCACTTCGAGCGGCTGATCATTCACGATCCGCGCCTGGCCCCGCCGCTTGATGCCTTGACCGATTTCCCCTCGCGTTTCGTTGCCCTCAATACCGGCAACCTGCGCCAGGCCCTGCTCGCTTCCGGGTCGATTCCGATGGTGATGGAAGGCGTGCGCGACCTGCCCGGCGCCGGCGCGGGTACGTTCCGTGACGGCGGTTTGCTCGACTACCACCTCGACCTGCCCTACAGCGGCGACGGCATCGTGCTCTATCCGCACTTCACCGATCGGGTGATTCCCGGCTGGTTCGACAAGACGCTGCCATGGCGCCGCGCTTCGGTGCAGCGTCTGCAGGATGTGCTGCTGGTCGCGCCATCGAAGGAATATCTGGCGCGCCTGCCCTACGGCAAACTGCCCGATCGCAACGACTTCAAACGCTTCATGGGCGATGCGCCGGGCCGGCAGAAATACTGGCACACGGCGATAGACGAGAGCCGGCGACTGGGTGACGAATTCCTCGAGCTGACGGCCAACGGTCGCCTCGCCGACCGCTTGCTGACCCTTTAGTCAGCACGGCCAAAGACAAGCTGATAAACTCGCCGCCTGCCCGAATCGCTGCGGCGAACGCCATCTGAACAGAGCCGAAAATACCGTGGAAATCTTCAAAGAGTTTACTTTCGAATCCGCCCACCGCCTGCCGCACGTCCCGGACGGCCACAAGTGCGGCCGCCTGCACGGCCACTCATTCAAGGTCGCGCTGCACCTGAGCGGCGACCTCGATCCGCACACTGGCTGGATTCGCGATTTCTCCGAGATCAAAGCGATTTTCAAGCCGCTGTATGAGCGCCTCGACCACAACTACCTGAACGACATTCCTGGCCTGGAAAACCCGACCAGCGAAGTGCTGGCCAAATTCATCTGGAATGAGATGAAGCCATTGCTGCCGGAACTCAGCGCGATCCGCATTCATGAGACGTGCACCAGCGGCTGCATCTATCGCGGCGAATAAGCACCACACATCTCCCCCGCCCCTGTGGGAGCGAGCCTGCTCGCGAAAGCGCCGTTCCAGTCAATTTATTCGGTGACTGACACTCCGTATTCGCGAGCAGGCTCGCTCCCACAAGAGTCCGGCGCCAGGTTTGAATCATCTGCCATGCACATAACAGGCTCGCTCCCACATTGGGCTCCTGGTGCATTCAGTGCACTGCTTTCGCGCTGAAAACCTCAGTCGCGTCTACACATTCGTTCACTTGCGCCGCTTGGCACGACCGCTGCAACCCTTCTGCGTCTTCCCCTTCCAGCAAGGACTGCCCCATGACGCAGAACGCCTCCGGCAACGATTACCCGCTCAGTGAAGTCCCCATGCACGCGCGCAAAGGCCTGGCCTCGACGGCGATGGTGTTACTGGGCTTCACGTTTTTCACTGCGACCATGTTTGCCGGCGGCAAGCTCGGGGTCGCGTTCGGTTTCGCCGAGATGATGGCGGTGATCATTGTTGGCAATCTGCTGCTGGGCCTTTACGCCGCAGGGCTGGGTTACATCGCCTTCAAGAGCGGCCTCAATTCGGTACTGATGGGCCGCTTCTGTTTTGGCGAAGTCGGCAGCAAGCTCAGCGATCTGATTCTCGGCTTCACCCAGATTGGCTGGTACGCGTGGGGCACGGCGACGGCGGCGGTGGTGATCGGCAAGTATTTCAATCTCGATGAAAGCACCGTGCTGGTCCTGATGGTGCTGTTCGGCCTCGGCTTCTGCGCTACGGCGTACATCGGTTATCGCGGACTGGAAATTCTCTCGTACATCGCGGTGCCGGCGATGATGTTGCTGCTGATGCTGTCGATGTGGGCAGCGACCGTGAAAGTCGGTGGCTTCGAAGGCTTGCTCAGCGTGGTGCCGAGCGGTTCTCTGGACTGGTCGACAGCGATCACCCTGGTGTTCGGCACCTTCGTCAGCGGCGCAACGCAAGCCACCAACTGGACGCGATTTTCCCGCTCGGCAAAGGTGGCAGTGCTGGCCAGCCTGATCGGTTTTTTCATCGGCAACGGCCTGATGGTGCTGATCGGCGCGTACGGCGCGATCGTCTATCAACAGCCGGATGTGGTTGAAGTGCTGCTGTTGCAGGGCTTCGCCATGGCCGCGATGGCCATGCTGTTGCTGAACATCTGGAGCACTCAGGACAACACCATCTACAACTTCGCCGTTGCCGGCTGCAACCTGCTGCGCACCGGGCGGCGCAAGACCGTGACCCTCGGTGGCGCGGTGATCGGCACTCTGCTCGCCCTGCTGGGCATGTACGACATGCTGGTGCCGTATCTCATCCTGCTCGGCACGGTGATTCCGCCGATTGGCGGGGTGATCATGGCTGACTTCTTCTACCGCTGGCGCGGGCACTATCCGCGTCTGGCCGACGCACGGTTGCCAGCGTTCAACTGGCCGGGCCTCGGGGCCTACGGGGTCGGAACCGTCGCTGCGTTCAGCTCGCCCTGGGTCGCGCCGCTGGTAGGCATTGCCGCTGCCGCGCTAACGTATGTCATCGTCACCGGTGTGCTGGGCGCCCGTCGCGTCAGCGCACCACTACAAGACCTATAAAAAGGATTTGCCTGATGCACATCATCAACGCCCGCCTGCGCAACCAGGAAGGCCTGCACGAATTGCACCTCGAAGACGGCCTGATCCACAGCATCGCCCGTCAGACCGAAGCGCCGACCCTCGGCGCGGATGACCTCGATGCCGGCGGCAATCTGGTGGTGCCGCCCTTCGTCGAGCCGCACATCCACCTCGACGCCACCCTCACCGCCGGCGAGCCGCGCTGGAACATGAGCGGCACGCTGTTCGAAGGCATTGAATGCTGGGGCGAGCGCAAGGTCACCATCACCGAAGAAGACACCAAGACCCGCGCCAAGAAGACCATTCAGGCCCTGGCCGCCCACGGCATTCAGCACGTGCGCACCCACGTTGACGTCACCGACCCGCAACTCACCGCACTCAAAGCCATGCTCGAAGTGCGCGAGGAAAGCCGGCACCTGATCGATCTGCAAATCGTCGCGTTCCCGCAGGAAGGCATCGAGTCGTTCCGCAACGGGCGCGAGTTGATGGAAGAAGCGATCCGTATGGGCGCCGACGTGGTCGGCGGCATTCCGCATTTCGAGTACACCCGCGATCAGGGCGTCAGCTCGGTGAAGTTCCTCATGGACCTGGCCGAGCGTACCGGCTGCCTGGTCGACGTGCACTGCGACGAGACTGACGATCCGCATTCACGCTTCCTTGAAGTGCTCGCCGAAGAAGCGCGCAGCCGCGACATGGGCGCCCGCGTCACCGCCAGCCACACCACGGCGATGGGTTCTTATGACAATGCCTACTGCGCCAAACTGTTCCGCCTGCTCGGCCATTCCGGCATCAGCTTTGTTTCCTGCCCGACCGAAAGCATTCACCTGCAAGGACGTTTCGACAACTTCCCGAAACGCCGGGGCGTGACCCGCGTCAACGAACTGCTCGAAGCCGGCATGAACGTGTGTTTCGGTCAGGACTCGATCGTCGACCCGTGGTATCCGCTGGGTAACGGCAACATCCTGCGCGTGCTTGAAGCGGGTTTGCACATCTGCCACATGCTCGGTTATCGCAACCTGCAAAGCGCGCTGGATCTGGTCACCGACAACAGCGCCAAAGCCATGCACCTGGGCGAGCGCTACGGACTGGAACAGGGCCGCCCGGCGAACTTGCTGATTCTCTCGGCGGACAGCGACTACGAAGTGATCCGCAGCCAAGGCCTGCCGCTGTATTCGATTCGCAGCGGCAAGGTGTTGATGAAGCGGCAGATGCCGGTGGTGGAGTTCAGTTGAGATTGCGCTGGGGCTGATGGCCTCATCGCTGGCAAGCCAGGCTCCCACAGGTTTTGTGTTGAGCACATGATTGGGCCCTCATGCAAAACCCTGTGGGAGCCTGGCTTGCCAGCGATAGCGTCGGCCGAATCAACCCGCCAACCGCGCCGTGCCAAACAATCTGACGCGCAGCAACTCCCCTTCCGAAACCTCAAGCAAAACCGGTGCGGTGCCACCCGGCATGACCACCCGCACTTCTCCCGCCTCGACCCAACCCACCCGCCACGCGGCACACGCGACCGCACTGGCGCTGGTGCCGGATGACGCGGTTGGTCCTTCGCCACGTTCGAATACCCGGGCGATAATTTGCTGCGGCGACGCCAGCGCGGCCCATTGCAGATTGACGCCCGCCGGGCAGGGATTGCCGGCACCGTTGGGCATGGCATAGGCGATTGCTGTAAGCCGTTGGTTCAGGGTGGGTTCACGCATCTGTTCGTTGCTCGGCAAAGCGCTTGCATCGCTGAGCAGCGTTACACAGTGCGGATTGCCGATACGGACGAATTGGCTGTGGGTCCAAGTGGGATCGAGTTGCGCCAGGGGCTGGACATGGCTGACGTCGCGATTATTGATTTGAACGCTCTCGACTGCCTGCGCCCCAACGGCTCGCGGGCCGAATCCGGGCCGGCCGAGGTCGAGCCAGAAACCGCGCACGCCTTCGACTTCGGCGGGTCTCACTGAGGTTTCCAGCGCCGCGCCTTTGTCATGATGAACGCGCAGCATGGCGCCCTGCTCCGCCATCAAGCCTTGCTCGGTTAATGCCTGAGAAAAAATCGTCAGGCCGTTACCGCTGCGCTCGGCGAGACTGCCGTCGGTGTTGACGATCAGCACATCGAACGGCGCAGATGCCTGAAACGGGCCGATCAGCAGGCCGTCACTGCGGTGGGGTTTGCCGTTGGCCGGACGCTGGCCGTCGGGCCAATCGCAGCACAGGGCGATGGCGGCTTCGCTCCATTGCTGCCGAGACCCGGCGCACTCGGCGGCGCTGGCCGGCAAAGCAATCCCGGCCTCGCGCAAGGCTTGGGGTGAGACCACGGCGTAGATATTGCCGCGTGCGTCGTAGAACGTCGTCATGCCTTGTTCCCATATTCCATGCTGGCGAAAATCCGACTGTAAACCGCAAACCAGTGTGGGAGCGAGCCAGCTCGCGAAGGCGGTGCCTCAGTCGGCAATTC
>Ga0308171_1005049_pt1 | contig 10303 bp, 2 predicted proteins | sample PhyGR1_FD_202135 | JGI IMG/M metagenome (GOLD analysis project Ga0308171, IMG submission 202135) | Phyllosphere microbial communities from UC Gill Tract Community Farm, Albany, California, United States - DLSLSG.R1 | ecosystem: Host-associated > Plants > Phyllosphere > Unclassified | place: USA... | reverse complement strand
TGGAAAGCCAGTACCTGGGCCAGGACATCCTGTGTCAGGTGATCACCCGCTATCCGCAGATCGCCCATCTGGTGCCACGCGACCTGCTGTGGTTCTTCGCCGGTGACTGCCTGCACTACATGCCCGACGAAGAGATCGAGCTGTATCAGGCACTGGAAGAACGCCGCTTCGAGGCCGAGGAGAACGACGAGCCGTTCGATTGGAATCAGGAGAAGCAGTTGATGGCGATGTCGGGGCAGGAAGCTCGCCACTGACTGGACGCCGGATGCATAACGACAAAGGGGTCGCTCATCGAGCGACCCCTTTGTCTTTTCAGCCAGGTGAGATCAGATCACATCTGATCCAGCAGACTCTCCACTTGGCTGGCGAACCCTGGCCCACCATCCGCTGCCGTGTAGCGCAGGTTGATGATGATGTCAGTCAAGGTATCGAGCATTTCGCTTTGAGGCGCACGATCGTGGCGAGGGAATTTCAGCTGCCAGCTGGAAACCGCGCCAGTCCCCTCGAACGGCAGGTAGCGCTCGTCGTTGAAGTCGAGCATGAACAGGCCGTGATCGTCCATGCCAGTGGACAGCGCGATGCTTTGACTGGCGCGCGGGTTGAACAGAATGTGTTGTGTGTCTGCGTCAGGCAAGCTGTACAGCGCATTCATCGCCCGAAGGTCGGCCTTGGTCACGGTCTTGCTGGACGCCTGGGTCAGCACCCCATGGATCTGCTGATAAGGCCCGACCACCGCTGGCAGCGACACTGAGACACTTACCAACTGACGCAGGTAATGCCCTGGGTGATCGTTATCGAACAACGAGGAGTGCAAGTCGAACGTCAGCGCCCCTTGCTCCTTGAGCTGGGTCAGCGCCACCTCCCAGCGCTCTTCGCCGCCAAGCCGCTGAAACAGAGACCTGAGGGAGACGGTCTTGGTCAATTCCAGACGACGCTCGTTGCGTTTCAGGTAGGCCGCTTCCATACGCAGCAGTTGCAGTTTCAGCGCATCACCGGCAGTGAGGCCGAAGTAGTTCTCGAACCACACGTTGGGCTGGATGAATCGAGTCTGGAAATCGCCCAACTCGTATTGCCAGCAAGCTTCAAGATTCAGGCTCAGCGCGACAACCGCGTCGTAGGCTTGGAAGTAAAAGGTCGACAGCTGGCTGAGCAGCCATTGGTACAGGCCGGCATTGGTGCTGCGGGTTTTCAAGAATGCGTAGTAGTCCTGCGACTGCTGTTCGCCACGCACGGCATGGGCCAATTGCTGACGAGCGGATTCTATTTGCAGCTTCTGCGCATCGATCTGTTTGTCTACCGCCGACAGCTCAGCCAGCGCCAGTTCGCGCTGGAACTCCCACTCGACCAGGCGACGCCGATACTGTTCGTTGATAGAAAGCATTTCGCCGTCGATACGCATGGCATCGGCTGCAATTCCTGCCACCGCAGCCACGGCCTGGACGGCCGAACCGGCGCGGGTGTGTCCACCGCCCACCGCCGTAACGATCACCGAGCCCATGTTTACCGCACCGGCAACACGCTCCAGGGCCTGAGTGGCCGAGCTTGCGATGGCGGACTTCAAGTGCAGGTCCTTGGCCCGCTCTTCTGCCGACGAAACGTTCTCTTCGGCCAACAGCGCGTAGTAGTCATGGCGCTGCTTGATAACCTCGCGGCTGCTGTTCAGCGCCACCAGGCCTGCGTCCGCTTGCTCGATGGCCAACTCCTGCAGCTTGATGCCGAACTGCGACAGTTCCAGTACGTGGGACTGTTGCAGTTCTTCCTGCTCGGCGCGGTCCTTGAGTTCACGGTAGGTGCGTACCTGCTCGCCGAAACGAATCAGGGTTTCCACCGCATTTTGCACCCGCGGCAACAGCGCGCGGAAACGATACGGCGGAATGGGCGCCATACCACCGACACTGCGCTGCACCAGCCCACTGGCGCTGTTCTGAGCACGCAGCAGCATGGTGGGGTCCACCGGTGCGGCATAGAGCGGCAACAACAGCGGCTTGCCGTCGATGGTCAGGTTGTTGCGCAGATGCATGAGGCGACGCGCCAAGTCATCCCAGATGTCCAGCAACTGGGTATTGACCGGCAAGCGGAAGCGCTCCGAGTCGAGCAACTCCAGCCAAGGCCGATCGTCGCCCTGTACAGCCGGCAGCGAGCGCGTGCTGAGTGGATGTTCGTAGCGTGCGAAGGTTTGCGCGTTCACTTCAGCGGCCACGCCCAGGCTGACCGGCTCCCAGCGACCGACCATGCGGTTGTCCGGTTTGTGACCCATCAACGACAGCGCACGCACGTACATCAGCTTCGCTTCGTTCAAGCTGTCGCGGGTCAAGCGGCGGTACAGCGAATCGCCATAGGCCATGAGGTTGCGTACATACAAAGTAAAGATCGCCTTGCGGTAGTGCTCAGGATGCGAATAGCAGATTGCGTCGGGATCGGTGATTCCGACCACTTCATAATCGCCGCTGCTGGCCTCCTGCAGAGGGCGTACCGACCAGTACAGCGGGCTGGGCGGATGGGTGGGCTTGATCTTGGCTTGCGGATTGAAGATGTAGTGCAACCACTCTTCGGCGCCGAAGAAGTCGAACTCGTTGTGCAAGCGGTGCGCGACGGCATGGGGCACGTGGAAAAACAGCTCCCAGAAGTAACGACCGTTGGCGCCATGGAAGTCCATGTAGCGCACCTCGGTGCTGCCAGGCAGGGACGGCTCGCGCATGTGCTGGGTGTCCCAGTTGAGCAGCGCATCCAGCGAGACGCTGGCCTTGGCTACCAGGTCCCGGGCGAACAGGGTATTAAGGCGAACGTACTGCAAACCGGTCAGTTGCAGCGCCCTCAGGTCGAGGAACTGGCCGCCGGAAGCGTCTTGACGAATGCTTGGCCGAGGCACGGGCAAGGCGTCTTTGTCCAACGTGACGACGTAGTGATCTCGTGAAGGGTTGGTAGCCACATCGCCGAAGCTGATGTCGATTCTGGACGGTATGGTCTCAGGCGATGCCCCGAAGACATACATTACATCCGGAGTCCAGGCATTGCCGTTGAGCTTGATACCGAAGAAATTCCCCCCTGCCCTTTTAACACCGTCGGTGTAGCACTCAAGAAAAAGATGGCCGTTATGCGGGCGCCCCAAAATAACCACAGCGCGCGTGACCTGGCCACGGACACGCAGGCAATAGCGCCCTTGATCGTCGATGCAGAACCAGGTGACCAACCGCAACCCTCCACTGAGGGCGCCGACTTTGTGATAAGCCTCATCATAGCCTTGAGTCACTGCTGGGTGGGTCCAGCGGTCGCTGGCCAGTGGGTGTTGCAATGAATTGTCAGTGGTGGAGAAGTGCTGCAAGGCATTGAGCATCTTGCCCAGATAACCGGTGACGTCAACGCTGTTCACAACATCGTGAAACAACACGTTGAATCGTGCATCGAAAATCAGCCCTTCGTAATCTGGCCTGTCTGCATCGGTCACGCCGTACGCGAAGACGATCTTCTTATCGTCTGGATCAGACTCGCTGACAAAAGCCACAAAGTAGTCACGCGCTGGATCGTAGGTACGCTCATCCTTGAGCAGCGTGGCCATAGCCGGTGACCAACTACCATCGATCATTCGGTAGGCAATGTTCAGGCTGTAACTGGGCACGGACTCGTGGGTGCCGACCACGTCGTCGCCGTCGGGGCGTTCGCGCATCTTTTCCTGCTGGCTGATCCACGCAACATACAAACGACCGTCCAACAATAACGGCCGGATATGCAAGATCTCGTTGCCCGAGGGGATGTTCACCGGCAACCACTCGCTCCACGCGGTTGGGCTCAGGTAATCGTCACCTTCAGCCTGGCCCGCGGCCTCGCCAAAGCGTACTTTAGCCTTGCGCCAGAAATACTGGTAGGGCTCGATATTCTGCCGTCCCAGAAAGTAGTAGTCGGCATTACGGAAGTCCAGGCCATCAATATAACCGGACACCACGTTCAGATTGCTCAAATGCTCGAATTTGTTCAAATAGTGCTGCAGGGCATTCTGCACGGAATCTTTTGACGGACGACTCTGGTTGATGTCGTTGGTAAACTCCGTGAAGGCCTGCGTCTGGTTGAGACGCAGGGTGGGCTCGATGTAGTTCTCGGGGTAATCCTGCAACATCTGATTACCCGCCCAGATAGCGTATTCGCTTTTACTCTCGCGCCAGTGTTGTTGCGCCTGCTTGTCGAAGATCCCTTGATAGCCAGGTTCCATGCCGTTGTAGACAGCGTGAATATATTGTTGAAGACTGGCCATGCCCATGGCGATACGACTGGTTTCAACGGGAGCGTTGACTTGGTTGTCGATGAGCAGGTATTCGTAGAGGTCTTCGGGTGTTTGCAAGCGGCGTGCGCCGAGTACTGGGTGTTCCGGTACTATTTGGCCGAGGTAGTAGGCGACGAGAGCGTCGCGGTGCTGAGAGAGTAAGCTGGGGGCGAAATTATTCATAATAAAACTCTAATAAACTGTGCGATAGTTACAAGCGAATTCTCATACGACACTGTATGTAAATAGCTCGTACTCATAGTCTCTATAAGTGGTCACCACTCCGGAGCCGACCTTATCTTCAAACAGCACAACGTCAAGGCACCCGTTCAAATCTGTCGATACAAACTCTGACGTATAGGGCAGTGAACCGCTGCTCATTTTCCCTACGAGCCCCAACACAGGTTCTTCACGACAAAGAACTCGAATTGTTAATCGAGAAGCCCTGCTCGCCTTGAAGGTCACGTGCTTGCCGTCGATATGCACATTCGCATCGTCACTTGTCAAAATCGTTCTGAAATCGTGGGTTTGGTACGGTTCAGCCATCACCCGATCAAAGTTATAGGTCGCCTGCATGCCTTGCCGGAAGATCAGTGGGCTATCGACCTCTAAACTACAAGGGAACGGCTCGTAAGTCGAAATATTGCCCCAGCAATACGCACTTGCTCCATGGCTGTTATTGTCCAGTACACAAGAATGCACCAGGTTGGTCTTCATATTGATACTGCCCCATCGAACAGGCCGATCACACTGCTTCAACACCTGGAATAGTATGGTTCCCCCAAATTTTGTCCGCCATTTGTCATAATCTCCTAAACGGATGATTTCCTTGAGATGCACATCTATACGCCCTATAACACCTCGATTGGTCTCGAACTCCAAGCTGATTACATTAGCCAGCGACTCTTGCAGAAAATCCGAGTCTCGGCCATCGAACTCGAACGGCATAACGCCGTGCTCATCGGCATACACTTTCGTCCCTGCTGACGGCTTTATGCAGATCCCCATAAAGTCTGTATCGCCTTCCACCAGAGACCACTGCACCCACGCCCGATCGTCGCCGACATCGCCACGCAGGGCTCGTACATCCAATATGCCTTGGCCGCCACGGGCCATCACGAAGGCACCTTCCTCAGGATGACTTAATAAATCGCCAGTTTCGCCATGTACTGCAAACTGCAAGGATTCATGAGCATGCATTACCGTAACGGTGAAATGACTCTCATTGCTCTGCCCTACCGCTAGCGCAGTCACGACTTGCTCGCCATGATCACTGGCCACAAAACGATGTTCGAATGTGGCCCACCCTTGGCTGTCGGTATAGCTGATTCCCAGCTCGCGACCGCCAAGTAGCCAAGTCACAGGGTAGCGCGCGATCGCAGGTTCCAACCTCAGCCGGAACTGCGCGGCGCGTGGCTGATCGATGCCGAAAACCTGCTCTACTGGCTCATGTTCGACAATGCGCGGCAACTCGAAGATCGGCGTGGCCGCACTAGACATGCGGCGCAATGCGATGCTCGACACGGTGGCATTGACGCTCACTATCACGGAGCCTGCCTCGGCTGCCGTAAAATTGATGCGCGCAATACCTTGCGCATCGGTAACGCTTGTAGCTTGCCGATCAAAGCCGCCTACGGTGCACGACCATGTCACGGTGGCATCAACTACGGGTGTTTCATCCAGGTTGACGACGCGAGATGTGACTTCCACTGGCTGAGTTGCCGCAATGGCTGTCGCGAACCGTACGTACTGGAAGTACGGCTGTTCCAAGAACCTGACCGGCTGAAACGCGTGCTCGTTGCCGTTGAATTCGAATACCGCTACCGCGCTGGCCGCGCCCGACGGCTGGCTGTGCAACGTCGCATACGCCAGGCCTTCGCTGTCGGTGCGCGTCTGCGGACGCAGGAATTGACCCAGGTCGGTCTCCCACTGCACCACGCGATCGCGACCAACGTTGCCATGCATGTCCTTGAGCTGTACCGCAAACTGAATTTCTTCACGGTCACCCGCCAGCGCCTCGGCAGGATTCGGGTAATGGGGCACCTCGATGAAGTCCAGGGTGCTTTCATCACAATCGATCCGCACCAGCGGCGCCTGGATCTGCCGGTCCAGACCGTAGGTGGCGGTGACCTGAGCGGTACCCATCTCATCGCCAGTCATCAGGGTCACGGTCATTTCGCCATTGGCGTCGGTTTCCGTCATCGCGGGTAATTGCAGTTCGCCCAGGCTGGTACGCCAGGCGACTCGAATACCACCCATCGGCTGGCCCAGGAAGTTTCTGACGGTAATGGTGAAGCGTGCGACCTCGTCGGTCTTGGCCACCAACAGCTCACGGTCGACAATGATCCATGAAGACTCGCTTTGCCCCAGTTCACCTTCCACTTGTTTGCCTTCACCTGACAGGCTGGCGGTCAAGCTGGCCAAGGCACCTTCGCCAGCGGCGCGGTAGTCGTTGCGCGAACTGTCGCTGCGCAGCCGACTCAAGTCGATCACTGCCGTGGTGCCCAATTGCAGCTCGTTACAGAACTCGCGAATACGGATCAGGTGATCCAGTTCCAGCACCGTCAGCAGAATCCCATTGTCAGTCAACAGCGCGGCTGTTTGCAGAATGTCGCGAGTGCCGAAGCCGATAAATCCGGCGATCTTGCCCGCAGCATCTTCTCGTACAAGTTCGGCATCGGCATCGCTGAGCTCGTTGGGCAGGCTGTTCACCAGCTGTAGGTAGTCGAGCAACTCCTGCTCACCGCGACGGCTGAATTTCACCACTCGCTGGTACTGCACCAGGCTGTAAAGGTCTGCAAAGCCGATGTCGTCGATCAACCAGGTGGCGGATCTTGTTCGACGAGCTTGCGCCGGGCGGCCAAACCACTCAGGGTTACGCACAAAACTGCGCAAGGCCATGGCGCTGACGTTCAGCTGTTGCGCGATCGCTGCCCGGCGGGCCAGACGTGCCAGGATGGTCAGCACTTCATCGCCCACGGGCACCGCGACACCGGCGCCCCCCTCGATGGCGAACACCCGCAGTACTTCGGCAAGCAACTGATAGGTCGTGCCACGCGCCCACAGCAGCAGCTCGCGGCACTGCTCGGCAGTCACCTTCAAGGTGCTGGCCAGGCATTCCCAAACCAGGCTCTGCTGAGCGGCACGGGCGTCCATCACCACACTGAACAGTTTGATGCGCAGGTCGGAGATCGCTGTGACGCCATGGCGGCTCATCACTCGATCTATCAGCTCCAGCAGCCGCTCGGTATAGTAGGCTTCGTCCTCGTACTCGGGGGCCGTGATGCTGCGATCAATGATCAGGCCGTCACCGGAAACGAACGCTTCGAATTCAGCCAGCCAGTCGATCGCAGTTGGCGTATCACCCGCTGAATACTGCGGTGCACCTGCTTCGACGAAGGTCGCCTGGCTGACCAGTACCGCTCCCATACGTGATTGAATCTGTTTGAGCAGATCGATCTCGTGCTCGGTCGCTGCCGCAACGGGAGTCAGCGGCATGACTTGCTGATACAACCAGTTGACAGACAACTGATGCGTGTTGCACCACTTGATCACATCGGCCAACGACTGAATCACGCTCAAGGTGTCAGTCATTTCCGAGTGCTGGTACACGGCGAGTCGAGGTTGCGCCAGTCGGCTCACGTACTGGTTGGCGCTCTGGTTGATCAATTGCAGCAAGGCAATCGCCTCGATACTGGAAATGCCCAGGTAGCGTGGCAGCTTCACCAAACGGTAGAACGCCGAGACCACAGCATGGGACCAGCGCAAGCTGTTGATGTCAGCGTCGGCCTGGCTTTCGCTGTTTTGGCGGTGAAGCCCTTGGGCGATGTAGCGAGCAACGTAAACGTAGGTTTCGAAACTGATGCCCAGCGCGCTGCAGAGATGATCGACCTTGCGGTACTGATTGTCCGTCGCCGGGACGATTGGAAATACGCTGTCGTCCAGACACAGCGGCGTTTCAAACAGACCGCTGGCGTTGAAAATGCGGTCGAACTGCGGAATATCGCTGCCGCACGCATACAGGCCTACGCCATGAACCAGCGCCGCGAAGTCTTCCGCGGTCACCTTGAAATCGCGTTGCAGTTGGCGAAACAGCCCCAGCATGCGCAGGGTGTTTTCAGTGATTTGAAAACCATGCGGGTTCTCCCCGAACTCGCTCTTGAAGGCCGCCGCCAACAGCAGGTCGGTGTCGGCAAAGCTCAGCTCCATCCACCGCGACAGGCGGATGATGCGTTGCAGGCGGTCGAAATGACCGTCAGTGTGGCCGGTGAAACGGTGCATCGACCCACCTTCACTGACCACGCCCAAGGTCGGCGCGATGCCCGCGTTGACGTAGCTGGAACCGAACACCGCAGGCGAGGCCGGCGCCAAGCCGGCCACATTGGGTGTGGCTACCGGTGCACGCGTTTCGATGGACAGCAGGTCTTCCAGTTTCGTCTGGTTGATACCTGTGCGCTTGCAGAAGGTGGCAATATCCACCAGCGGCTCAGCATCGGCAACACCGTAGTGACGGTTGTAGAAGCCGGCCTGAGCCACGCCCATGGCTGCCTGGCGCTGGAGGCCTGGGGCCTTGCGGGCGAGGTTGGTCAGCGGAAAATAAGGCGCCTCCATCAGCAGTGCACGCTGCTCGGGGCCGAACGCGGCGTCCAGTTGCAGGGCATCGTCGGAGGCCGCCGAATGCAGGCCTTGCTCTTTGAAATAGGGAAACTTGGGATCGAGTTGTCGAACCGCATCGCCCAACTGGTAGCGCTTGCGCTGCAGCACGTGATTAATCTGCGCCTGATACCGCTCATATGGCAACTGGAACGGATAGCGAGAGGTCAGCAGTGCATCGTCTACCGCCTCGTCGCTGCGGTTACGGCTGTCGAGAAACTCGCGCGCGGCGCGCTCGAGAATCTCGTTGACCACGACTACGGTCGGCTCGACGCGCTCCAAGCTCACCGGATCCAAGGTCAGGTCAACCAGATCGGGACGACGCTGGGCCAGCGTGATGTTTTCGCCTTCGATGGCCAGAGGCTCGACGGTCTGGGTAGCCAAACGGTACAGACTGGTCAGATAGGCCGCAGGCGAGGTGGTTGCCTCGATAGCACCAGGCATGCAGTTGCTGGACCAACTGGGGGTGAACTGGCTTTCGAAGCTGGGGCCGTCGACCAGCGCACGGACGCCACTGCGGGCCATGGCCGCCGAAGCCGGCTCGCTGGCCTTCAAGCGTTGTTCGCGCATCTGTCGCGCTGCGAGCACGGCCATTGAGCTGGCGCGCTGATGCAAGGTCTGCGCTTGATCTACGTCAAAACCCTTGCCGAGTTTGATCAGGTCATCGACGCTGCCTTGAGCGATCTCCATTGCCGTGCAGCCTTGAACCTTGGACAAGGTGTCGAGCTGTTCGGGATTGACGGCGATATTCTTCAAATGAGCGGATAGCGTGTGTTCCGCCGGTGTTTCATCTTTCATGGCTGTCTACCTTTGCTGTTTGGGCAGACCCGCGAACGGGCTGCACAGTGAAGCCGCCACACTAGGTAATGTTTCCATGGCCGTCACCTGACAGGAGTGATAGGTAGATCCATGTTTTGAAAGGAGAAATTTGTATATCCGTAGGTGACATGCTTCGACCGAGAGCCTTTCGCATCGATGAGAGTCCGGCGGATGAAGTGCAGTGCCAATCAGTGTCTCCGATCAAGCTGCATAAGCTGATAACCAAACGCCATTACCCTCCCCCTTGTCGTTCTTCTATAGTCGCCTCACCGGATCACCGGGCATGCCCTTCCCTGTTCTCTTCGAGCCGACCGCGTCAAGCGGATGCGTCGAAGACGAGACTCACATCATGTCCACCCTCTTCACCCCACGACACCTGCTCGCCGCAAGCCTCAGCGTTGCGCTGGGCTTGTCTTTCAGCGTCGCGGCCCACGCTCAAACGCAGCTGCGCATCGGCTACCAGAAATCATCGACCCTGATGGTGCTGCTCAAGCAGCAAGGCACGTTGGAGAAACAACTGGCCGATCAAGGCGTGCGCGTCAGCTGGCATGAATTCGCCAGCGGCCAACCGTTGCT
>Ga0308171_1005048_pt1 | contig 10304 bp, 9 predicted proteins | sample PhyGR1_FD_202135 | JGI IMG/M metagenome (GOLD analysis project Ga0308171, IMG submission 202135) | Phyllosphere microbial communities from UC Gill Tract Community Farm, Albany, California, United States - DLSLSG.R1 | ecosystem: Host-associated > Plants > Phyllosphere > Unclassified | place: USA... | reverse complement strand
TGAAGCCGATGCACCAGCCGCGCAGATCGGAGTCATCCGGTTCTTCGCCCAGGTCCAGCTCGCACGGCAGCTCGAATTCCTCGTCGGAGGCCAGTTGGCGACCGATGTGGGCCTTGAGGGCCAGCAGGGTGGATTCGATTTCTTCGCGTTGGGCGGCGTCGGTGTAGTGCGGCTCTTCGGCGAACAACGCGTCGATCCATTCACGGTCAGGTACGACTTCGGAGCAGATCGACAGGGCGGTCAGGTAGCCGTGGGCGGCCACGTAGTCCAGCGCCTCGTCATGCAGCTCATCGGCGTCGAGGAAGGCTTGCAGGCGGGTTAGTTGCTCAGCGAAGGACATTGAAGGACTACCTTGGGAATAAACGATGCTGAATTCTAGGCTTTCTTGAGCGCACAGGCCAGCCGAACGGCATTTTAGATCGCGGTCGCTATTCGTCAGTGGCGCCCTTTGCCAGGTAGCGCTCGGGTATACTGCCGCGTTTTGTGATGCCCTTGCAGGCCAAGCGCCAGTCCGCGAAAACTTCGCTTACGGATTTTTTCCCGTGAAAGCGCATTTTTTCGGCCAGCCTGTACAGAGGGATTTCGGCACTATTTTTGGAGTTTTACATGCTCGAGCAGGCACAACGCGTCCTCAAGGACATCTTCGGCTACGACAGTTTTCGTGGCCGCCAGGGTGCGATCATTGAGCGCGTGGCCAGCGGCGGTGACGCCCTGGTCCTGATGCCTACCGGCGGCGGCAAGTCGTTGTGCTTCCAGGTGCCGGCGCTGTTGCGCAATGGCCTGGCGGTGGTGGTGTCGCCGTTGATCGCGTTGATGGACGACCAGGTGGCGACCCTTGAAGAGCTCGGTGTCGCCGCTGCTTCGTTGAACTCCACCCTCAGTGCCGAGCAGCAGCGCGACTTGGCGGCGCGTATCAAGCGCGGTGAAGTGAAGATGCTGTACCTGGCCCCCGAGCGTCTGGTGCAGCCGCGCATGCTGGCTTTTTTGCAGAGCCTGGAAATCGCCCTGTTCGCCATCGACGAAGCCCACTGTGTATCCCAATGGGGTCATGACTTTCGCCGTGAGTATTTGCAACTGGGTCAATTGGCCGAGCTGTTTCCCGATGTGCCGCGCATTGCCCTGACCGCCACCGCTGATAAGCGTACCCGCGAAGAAATCGTCGAGCGCCTGCACCTGCAGAACGCCGAGCGCTTCCTGTCGAGCTTTGACCGGCCGAATATTTTCTACCGCATCGTGCCCAAGGAGCAGCCGCGCAAGCAGTTGCTGGCGTTCCTCTCGGAGCGACGCAGCGATGCGGGCATCGTCTATTGCCTGTCGCGCAAGAAGGTCGATGAAGTCGCCGCGTTTCTCTGTGAGCAAGGCTACCCGGCGCTGCCGTATCACGCCGGCCTGCCGAATGACCTGCGTGCCTACCACCAGAAGCGCTTCCTCAACGAGGAAGGCCTGATCATGGTGGCCACCATCGCGTTCGGCATGGGCATCGACAAGTCCAACGTGCGATTCGTCGCGCACATGGACCTGCCCAAATCCCTTGAGGCCTACTACCAGGAAACCGGGCGTGCCGGCCGTGATGGTTTGCCGGCGGATGCGTGGATGGTCTACGGCCTGCAGGACGTGGTGATGCTCAAGCAGATGCTGCAGAATTCCGAGGGCGACGAGCGCCACAAGCGCCTGGAGCAACACAAGCTCGACGCGATGCTCTCGCTGTGTGAGGAGACCCGCTGCCGCCGCCAGACCTTGCTGGCGTATTTCGATGAAGACATGCCCGAACCCTGTGGCCATTGCGACAACTGTGTCGACGGCGTGCAGACCTGGGATGCCACTGAGCCGGCGCGCCAAGGCTTGTCCGCTATCTACCGCACCGGTCAGCGTTACGGCGTCGGTCACCTGGTGGACGTGTTGCTGGGCAAGGACAACGAGAAGGTGCGCAGCTTCGGCCACGAAAAACTCTCGGTCTACGGCGTCGGCAAGGCCCGCGCCGAAGGTGAGTGGCGCTCGTTGTTCCGGCAGATGGTGGCGCGTGGCCTGGTGGACATCGATATCGAGGGGTTTGGCGGCCTACGTCTGAATGACAGCTGCCGGCCGTTGCTCAAGGGCGAAGTCAGCCTGGAGCTGCGCCGCGACCTCAAGCCGCAAACCACCGCCAAGAGCAGCACCAGCCAGGCCAGCCAGTTGGTGCGTGGCGAAGAACGCGAACAGTGGGAAGCCTTGCGCACCCTGCGACGCAAACTGGCGCAGGAACACAGCGTGCCGCCGTACGTTATTTTCCCCGACTCCACCTTGCTGGAGATGCTGCGTGAGCAGCCCACCAGCATGGCCGAGATGGCGCGGGTCAGTGGGGTGGGCGCGCGCAAGCTGGAGCGTTATGGCCAGGCCTTCCTCGAAGTGCTCGGCGGCCAGGCCGAGGCGCCAAAGGAAGTCGCCGATATCCGCCACGAACTGATCAGCCTGGCACGCGCCGGTATGACCCCGGTCCAGATCGCCGGTCAGTTGCAGTGCTCGGAGAAGAACGTCTACACCTTGCTTGCCGAATCCATTGGCAAGCAGCAACTGTCGTTGGAGCAGGCCCTTGATTTGCCAGAGGATCTGCTCGGTGAAATCCAAGACGCGTTCTTGGACGGAGAGGGCGAATTGCCACCTGTGGCGGAGATTGCCCCGCTGTTTACCGGGCGTGTTCCGGAAGGTGTTTTGTACTGCGTGCGGGCGGCTTTGCAGTCTGAATTCGAAATTTAGTGCGCCAATTGCGACAATGTAACGAATCAGTACATAGCAACTCTTGCCTACGGGCAAAGCTCATGCTTAGCTGACTAATAATTAGCCACACTTTATTTTCAGTCTAAAACATGAGTTTTTTATGCCGTTAACCGATCAACACCGATTTGGCATGCAATTGGCGCAAATGTCCCGTGGTTGGCGCGCCGAGTTGGACCGCCGCTTGGCCGGGCTTGGCCTGTCCCAGGCGCGCTGGCTGGTGCTGTTGCACCTGGCCCGTTTCGAAGAGGCACCCACCCAACGTGAGCTGGCGCAAAGCGTCGGGGTAGAAGGGCCGACACTGGCCCGGCTGCTGGACAGTCTGGAAGGTCAGGGCCTGGTGCAACGCCAGGCCGTGGTGGAAGACCGTCGTGCCAAGCGTATCTTGTTGTGTGACACCGCCCGTCCCTTGATCGAACAGATTGAAACCATCGCTACCGCACTGCGGCATGAGCTGTTTGTGGGTGTGGATGAAGCTGATTTGAGCGTGTGCATGCGCGTGCATGCACACATCCTGTCGAATCTGGAAAAGTCCTGAAGAAACCACTGGGCGGGCTCACCACAAAAGCCCGTTCCCACATCGGGTTCAGCGTAAGCCTTTAGAACGTCTGCCCCAGGTTCAGGTACACCGCCTTCTGATTATCATCATTGAACCCATAGCTGAAATTCAGTGGCCCCAGCGGTGTATCGAACCCCAGGAAAATACTCGCCGCATTGATATACCCGCTATCGAATTCATTGTCGTTGTTCCACGCCCGGCCGCGCTCCAGTGACGCGCCCAGGTACAGCGGGAAATCCAGCGGCAGGTACGAACGCGGCGTGAGCCTGCGGTAGTACACCGCGCGCATCAGGCTGATGTTCTGGCCTGAGATTGCGTCCTGGCGGAAGCCCGACAACTGTCGCGCACCGCCCAGCAGGAAGCTGGAAATCACCACGTCCGAATCATCCAGGGTACGCCCGTAGCGCCCGCCCAGCACCAGGGTATCCGGGCCGTGGCTCATGGCTTTGTCGAGCTTGAACTCCCACTGGCGGTAGCGCTGGTCCGAGCCCAGCCCAGGTTCGAACTCGCGGTAGGCCAGGCCGATGTCTTCACCGGTATGGGGGAAGTACACGTTATCCAGGGAATCGAAGGAGTACTTCAGCTCATAGAAGCCTTCGCTGAAACTTACACTGGGTAGATCCCGGTCGCCGATGCGCACATCCGCCTTACCCCAGGCTTCGCCGACGCCAAAGCGGATTTCGCCACTGTTGCCGATCTGCCGTCCAACGTTCAAGCCGAAGCCGTAGCGTTCCAGGCGGTATTCGGAGATGGGGTCGTTGTCCAGGATCAGCTCGACGTTCTGAGCCTGGGCGCTGATATACGGCGCGACAAAGTAACGCGAACCGGTGTCCATCGGCTGATAGAACTCGCTGTACAGCTCTTGGCGATCACCGATCTGTACCCGCGTCAGCCATTCGGCGCCGAGGCGGTTGATACCATTCATGCGGTAGCTCGCGCCGAGGTTGAAAGCGCTGTCGCCACGCATGTCATCCGACAGGTTCAACCCCAGTCGCAGGTAGTCGGTGCCGCTGCGTTTGCCGCGCGCACTGATCACCAGGGTATTGTCTTGACCCTTTTTCACCACGCGGTATTGCACCTGCTCAAAATAGTCCAGGCCGTAAAGGGTGCCCATGTCCGTTTGCAGGCGGCCCAGGTTCAGCGGTTCGCCCAGGGGTTGGCGGATGTAGTAGCGGATCACGTCGTCGCTGACTTTCGAGTCGTTTTCCACGTTGATGGCGGTGATCACTGGTGTGCGTTCGCCGGGTGCACGGGCGGCCACCAATTGCGGGTCGATCGGCTCGGCAGGGCGCACGTGGGCCAGGCGGGCATCAAGGGCGCGGGTGGCGCGGTAGCCGGCATCGATCATGTCTTTGGCGCGGCCGAAGTCAGTCACGCCGTAGGCGGCGAGGGGGGGCTGGATCAGCACGTCCTTGGGGTGCAGGGCCTTGAGTTGTTCTTCGGAATTACGCCGGGTCATCAGGGTGATCGACTGGTTGAGTACGTCCACCACCGTCGCCAGTTGCTTGCGCGAACGCAGCGGGGTGCCGATGTCGACGACGATGGCGATATCCACGCCCATTTCACGCGCCACATCCAGCGGGATGTTGTCGGTCATGCCGCCGTCCACCAGCAGCCGGCCGTCCAGTTCCACTGGCGCGAATACCGCCGGGATCGACATGCTGGCGCGGATTACCTGGGGGAGGTGACCCTTGCGGAACACCACCTTCTCGCCGGTGGTGATATCAGTCGCCACGGCGCGGAAGGGGATCGGCAGCTTGTCGAAGTTACGCGTGTTGCTGCTGTGGGCGAACATGCTTTCCAGCAGCAGCGCCAGGTTCTGGCCCTGGATCACGCCCAGTGGCAGACCCAGGCTGCCGTCGTCGCGGAAGCTGAGTTTCTGCTTGACCAGGAAATCTCGGTCATCCTGCTTGCGCCGGAACGGCACGTCTTCCCGGGGCGGTGCGTCGGACAGCGCCTGTTGCCAGTCGATGCTCAGCGCCAGTTTTTCCAGCTCATCGATCTTGTAGCCCGACGCGTACAGCCCGCCGATCACCGCGCCCATGCTGGTGCCGGCAATCGCGTCGATCTGGATGCCTTGCTCTTCCAGCGCCTTGAGCACGCCGATATGGGCCAAGCCACGGGCGGCGCCGCCGGACAGCACCAGGCCGATTTTCGGACGTGGCGGTTCAACGGCGTCGGCTAGAAGAGGGATCAGGCACAGAAACAGGCAGGACAGCAGGCGGCGCATCATGAATCTCTAGGCTGGGCGATAAAGGCCGGTATTATAGCCACTCGATCCGCCGAGCCCGTTACGCCTGGAACCTCTCAAATTATGTCTTCGATCAAACCCGAGATCGTCATCACCTATTGCACCCAGTGCCAGTGGCTGCTGCGCGCCGCCTGGCTGGCGCAGGAATTGTTGAGTACGTTTGCCGATGACCTGGGGAAAGTGTCGCTGGAGCCGGCCACCGGTGGCGCGTTTCGCATCACCTGCGACGGCGTGCAGATCTGGGAACGTAAGGCTGATGGTGGCTTTCCTGAAGCCAAAGTGCTGAAGCAGCGTGTACGCGACCGGATAGACCCGCAGCGTGACCTGGGGCACAACGATCGTACGCAGTGAAAGTCACCACCTGATGAGGGCGGTGACCTTGTGGTGCAGCGTTATTTGGCCGCCATCTTTTGTTTGATGAAGCCAATAAGCCAGGTCAGCAACAGCCCACCGACGCCACCGCCAACAATATTGCTGCCGACCGCCGCCACATCCAGCGCCTCGCCGCCGGAGGTGCCCGTCAGTGCCGCGACAAGCTGACCCAGCACCAGTCCGCCTACACCACCGATAACGGTATTGAGCCCGGTCCCCAGGCTATGTTTGGTCATTCCTGCAATGTTGCCGCCGACGGCCCCGCTGATAATCTGCACCAACAAACTGATGAACATTTCCATAGTAAAGCTCCCGCATCGCGTTGAGTTTTTGACCACTCGCGTGCAGCAACTTCAGAGAATACCCAGGCTGTCGTCGAGCTGTCGGTTATCCGTTGAACGACTACTCACTGTTGCGGATATTTAAAGTATAGATCAGACCGTTACAGCGGGCTGTTTGGCTTGGCTGGCGCTGCCCATCAGGCCGGACAGCACAATGGCGACAATGATCAGCGCGCCCCCCAGCAGCATGCGCAACGTCGGGGTTTCGGCAAACAGCAGCCAGGCCGCGGTGATGCCGTAGACCGGCTCCATGGCAAACACCACCGAAGCAGTGCGTGCCTTGATCACTGCGAGGCTGGCGACAAACAGGCTGTGGGCCAGGCCGGTGCAGAACACGCCGAGCAGGCCGATCCACAGCCAGTCAATCGCCCTGACATCCGCCAGCGCCGGGGCCGCGACGGGCAACAGGCACACCGCGACCACCACGTTCTGGCACAGCGCTGCCTGCACCGCCGGGATGCGCCCGGAACTGGCGCGGTTGTTCAGCGACAGCAGCGAAAACAGCAACCCCGAGGCGATCCCCCAGAGCAACCCGCTGGTGGCTTCGCTGGCGAGGTTGAAGTCCGGGGTCACCAGCACCAGGCCGACGCTGACCAGCGCCACTAGCATCACTTCGTTAGCCCGGATGCGCTCGCGGAAGATCAACCCTTCGAGGATCACGGTAAAGGCCGGGAACGCGGTGAAGCCCAGGGTCGCGACGGCCACGCCGGCCACCTTCACCGCTATAAAGAACGTCACCCAATGCGCCGCCAGTAATACACCGCTGACCAGTAGCCGGCGCCAGTCACGCAGCTCCAGCGTTTTCCAGGCGGTGTTGCTGGCGAACCGTGCAAACACCGCCAGGGCAACCACGGCAAACGCGGCGCGGCCAAAGACGATGACGGCCGGCGAGGCGGCGGCCAGTTTGCCGAATACGCCGGTGAGGCCAAACATCAGTGCGCCGATATGCAGGGCGCCGAGGGCTGAGCGGGGAGTCATTGCGATCCTTGAATAAAACGGGTGACAGAAGCGCAGTCTAGTGGCTCGCCAGTACAGGTGTCTGTCGCTCGGCTCGCGATTTTTATCGCGAGGCTCTCGCTACGCGTTGCGTCGCAAAGCACCCGGGGAGGCGCCAAACTCACGCAGCATCGCCGCCGCAAATGCACTTTGCGAGGTATAGCCGACGCGCTCAGCGATTTCGCCGATGGGCAACGGGGTTTTGCGCAGCAGGTCCAAAGCCATTTGCAGGCGACGGCTACGGATATAGTCCATCGGCGTCTGCCCGCATTCCGCCATGAAGCGTGCATGCAAGCGCGGCACCGACAGGTCGGCGATGCGCGCCAGGTCGGCCACCTGCAGCGGGTGTGCAACATGGCGCTCGATATGCGCGTTGAACGCCGCGTACGGCAAACGCCGGCCCAGCGCCGGTTGGGCTGGCGGATGATTGAGACTGGCCATTAGCAGGATCGCACCTTGCTGGACGATCAGCGGGTCATGCACCGGGCTGTGCGCCAGCCATTGCACCAGTTGGTGCTGCCGTGAGTCCAGGGTCAGCCGCGCCGGTTGATCCAGCAGGCGGCGACTGGCATCGGCGTGTTCCCCCAGCGATTGCAGCACCCAGTGCTCGGTGGGCACATCCAGCACCAGGCAGCGGCTGCCATCGCGACTGCAGCACGCATGGTGGGCGGAGAAGGGCAGCACCATCACGCTGCTTTCGCGCACCTGGCTGCCACGGCCGTTCACTTCCAGGTCCAGATGCCCGGACAGGCCGAACACCAATTGCGCATGGTCATGGCTGTGGGCGAGGGGCGCTTCGACGTAGTGGCGTAGGGTGAGGGCGGGTCCCATTGCGGTCTCCTGGGCGGCAAGCGGGCAGTCTACAACGCTTTGCGGGCACTGAGCGCTGTCATCAGACTGACGCATCGTTGTCATAGGCTATTAATCGCCAGGGTGCAAGCTCGCGAAAACACCGTCGAGGGATGCCCATGACCAGTGCCGAGTTCGCCAAGCCCAGCCGCAAGCAACGGGTTCGTACCCTGTGGATATCCGATGTGCACCTGGGCACCCGGGATTGCCAGGCCGAACATTTGTCGCAGTTCCTCAAGGGTTATCACGCCGACAAGGTCTACCTGGTCGGTGACATCATCGACGGCTGGAAACTGCGTGGCGGCATGTATTGGCCCCAGGCCCACACCAACGTGATCCGCCGCCTGCTGACCATGGCCAAGCGCGGTACCGAAGTGATCTACGTCACCGGCAACCATGACGAATTCCTGCGTCGTTATTCCAAGCTGATCCTGGGCAACATCCAGTTGGTGGACGAAGCGGTACACGTGACTGCCGATGGCCGGCATCTGTTGGTGATTCATGGCGATCAGTTTGACGTGATCACCCGGTACCACCGCTGGCTGGCGTTTCTTGGTGACTCGGCCTACGAGTTCACCCTCACGCTGAACCGCTGGCTGAACCATTGGCGTGCGCGCTATGGCTATGGCTATTGGTCGCTGTCTGCGTACCTCAAGCACAAGGTCAAGACGGCAGTGAACTTCATCAGCGATTTCGAAGAAGCCATCGCCCATGAAGTGACCAAACGTGAGCTGCACGGCGTGGTCTGCGGGCATATCCACCATGCGGAGATTCGCAAGGTGGGGGAGGTGGATTACCTCAATTGTGGGGATTGGGTGGAGTCGTGCACGGCGTTGATCGAGCACTGGGATGGGAGTATCGAGTTGTATCGGTTGGCGGATGCGCAAGCGAAAGCAGCATTGCTAAAAGCTGAGATGGTTGCGGGCTAGAGGATTCACACAGCCAAGCAATGTGGGAGATGGCAAGCCAGCTCCCACATGGGGTCCCGGTTTCTTCAGTTGGAAACGTCGGCGATGGCTTTGGCCAGCAATGTCAGGCGTGTCGCATCGATGCCGGCCACGTTGGCCCGTCCCGAACTCACCATATACACGCTGTGTTTCTCGCGCAGTTGCTTCACCTGTTCGGCACTCAAGCCGGTGTAGGAAAACATCCCGCGCTGCGCCCCGATATGCGCGAACCGCGCCGACAAGCCGTGTGGCGCCAACGCCTCCACCAGTCCCGAACGCAGGTGGGCGATTCGCGAACGCATGGCTTCAACCTCGTCGCTCCACCGCTTTTTCAGCTCGGCATCACCCAGGATGGTCGCCACCACCGCAGCACCATGGTCCGGCGGCGTCGACCACAGGTTACGCGCCGTGTTGGCAAGCTGGCTGCGTACATCCGTCAGCTTCTCGGCATCCGCCGCACACACGATCAACGCGCCGACGCGGTCGCTGTACAAGCCGAAGTTCTTCGAGCACGAACTGGTCACCAGCACTTCCGGCAGCTCCGCCGCAAACAGCCGCACCGCCCAAGCATCCTGCTCCAAGCCGTCGCCAAAGCCCTGGTAGGCGAAGTCGATCAGCGGCAGCAGCTGGCGCTCGCGCACGATCTGCAGTACCTGGCGCCAATCGTCCTGGGACAGGTCGAAACCCGTCGGGTTGTGGCAGCAGGCGTGCAGCAGCACGACATCGCCCTTGGGCACTGTGGACAAGGTGGCGAGCATCGCCGCCACGTCCAGGCGGTTGTCAGCGCCCACGTACGGGTAATGACTGACTGGAATGCCAGCCTTGGCAAAGATAGTTTCGTGGATCGGCCAGGTCGGATTGCTCAGCCACACGCCACGGCCCGGCAGGTTGTGCGCAATGAAGTCGGCGCTCAGGCGCAGGGCGCCAGTGCCGCCTGGGGTCTGGGTGGCGCCGGCGCGGCGCTCGCGAATCAATGCCGAATCGGCACCGAGCACCAGCTCGCAGATCAGCGTGCCGAAGGCCGCATTACCGTGGCCGCCGATGTAGGTCTTGGTGGTTTGCGTGTCCACCAGGCGCTGCTCGGCCAACTTGACCGAGTGCGGAATCGGCGTCAGGCCCTGATCGTCCTTATAGACGCCCACGCCCAGGTCGAATTTGTTCGGGTTGGTGTCGTGGGCGTACAGGTCCATCAGCCCGAGGATCGGGTCGCCGGGCACGCGGCCAATGGCATCGAAATG
>Ga0308171_1005047_pt1 | contig 10304 bp, 5 predicted proteins | sample PhyGR1_FD_202135 | JGI IMG/M metagenome (GOLD analysis project Ga0308171, IMG submission 202135) | Phyllosphere microbial communities from UC Gill Tract Community Farm, Albany, California, United States - DLSLSG.R1 | ecosystem: Host-associated > Plants > Phyllosphere > Unclassified | place: USA... | reverse complement strand
AGCCGCTGAAGAGGGTCGCGTACCACTCGGGGAACGCCGCGAACAGGCAGGCCCCCGCGACGATCACCCAGGTCTCGTTGAGATCCCAGACCGGCCCGATCGTGTTGATGATCTGTCGGCGCGAGACGTTGTCGCGACCGAGGAAGGGCAACGACATGCCCACGCCGAAGTCGAACCCGTCGAGCACGAAGTACCCCACGAACAGGACGCCGACGATGAAGAACCAGACGTATGCGAGATCCATGGTCGTGCTCCTCAGTAGACGGTGGTCTGGGGGCGGGCAGCGGGCTCGTCGGCCCCGGGCGAGCCCGGCTCGGGCAGCGGATCGGGACCCTGCTGCGCGGCCTTGCGGATGAGCCCGAACTCGACGACCGCCAGCGAGGCGTACACCGCGGTGAAGGCGATGAGGGAGATGAGCACGGTCCAGCCCGGGACGTTGGGTGAGACGCCGTCCTCGGTGAGCATGAGGCCGAACACGATCCAGGGCTGGCGTCCCATCTCGGTGAACACCCAGCCGACGAGGCTGCCGAGCAGCGGAAGGGGCGCCGACCAGATGGCGACCTTCCACATCCAGCCGGCCACGGGGCGCCGGGCCTTCTTGCGGGTGACCCACAGGCCCGCGACCGAGATCAGGGTGGCGACGCCGCCCAGACCGATCATCCAGCGGAACGCCCAGTAGGTGACCCACACGATCGGGCGGTAGTCGACGCCCGCGCCGAAGGTCTCGGTGTACTGCGCCTGCAGGTCGTTCAAACCCTCCACGCAGCCGTCGAAGCTGTGGGTCGACAGGAACGACAGCAGATAGGGCACGCGCAGCGACCACACCTCCTCGGTGCCGTCGGGGGTGCCGATCGAGAAGATCGAGAACGACGCGTCCGCACCGCACGCGCTGTTCCACATTGCCTCGGCCGCGGCCATCTTCATCGGCTGCGTCGCGACCATCACGAGGCTCAGCTGGTCGCCCGAGAGGGCGACGCCGATGAACGAGACGATCATGCCCCACATGCCGAAGCGGAGCGCGGGACGCATGGTCTCGATGTGCTGGGCGCGCGAGAGGTGCCACGCGGCGACGGCGATGACCACGGCCGCGGCGAACATCCACGCGGCGAAGATGGTGTGCGGGAACGCCGCGAGCACGATCGGGTTCGTCAGCACCGCGCCGAAGTCGATGAGCTCCGCCCGCCCGCCGTCGGCGGCCATCTGATAGCCGACCGGGTTCTGCATGAACGCGTTCGCGGCCAGGATGAAGTACGCCGAGAGGGTGGATCCGAGCACCACCATCCAGATCGACGCCAGGTGGAGCGCGCGCGGCAGCTTGTCCCAGCCGAAGATCCACAGGCCGATGAAGGTCGCCTCGAAGAAGAAGGCCAGCAGGCCCTCGAAGGCCAGCGGGGCGCCGAAGACGTCGCCGACGAAGCGCGAGTACGCCGACCAGTTCATCCCGAACTGGAACTCCTGCACGATGCCGGTCACCACGCCCATGGCGAAGTTGATGAGGAAGATCTTGCCGAACAGGCGCGTCAGGTGGAGCCACTTCGCATCGCCGGTGCGGTGCCACACCGATTGGAAGATCGCCACCACCAGCGCCATGCCGAGCGTCAGCGGGACGAACAGGTAGTGGTACAGCGTCGTCAGGCCGAACTGCCAGCGTGCCAGCAGGAGCGGATCGAGGAAGTCCATCGAGCGGTGCCTTTCGGGAGGCGGGGGTTTCGTCAGGCTGAAGGTATCGAGCGGGTTTTTCCCGGGGAGGAGCGTGGGCCGGGTTTAATGCTATGCGTGGTCTGACCACAACGCAAGACGCTGTCAGACCACAGCCGGTCTCCGCATCGGGCGCGGTCGGCCCTCGCCGGGCCACGGGCGGATACGCTCGCATGATGGGGCAGCCACTCGTCGATAGATTCGCCCGGGTCCACCGCGACCTGCGCATCTCGCTGACCGACCGCTGTTCCCTGCGCTGCACGTACTGCATGCCCGAGCAGGGCAACGAGTGGCTCGCACGCCAGAGCATCCTCACCCTCGACGAGATCGTCGAGGTCGCCCGCGTCGCCGCGGCATCCGGGATCACCACGTTCCGCCTCACCGGCGGAGAGCCGCTGCTGCGCACCGACATCGTCGAGATCGTCCGGCGTCTGGCGGCTCTCGAATCGCCGACCGGCGCGATCGAGATCGCGATGACGACCAACGGCATCCGGCTCCCCGAGGTGCTGCCCGATCTCGTCGCGGCCGGGCTCGGCCGCCTGAACATCTCGCTCGACACGCTCGATCGTGAGCGGTTCCACGCGCTGACCCGGCGCGACCGCCTGGACGACGTGCTCGCCGGGGTGCGCGCGGCGCAGGCATCGGGCCTGCGTCCGCTGAAGATCAACGCGGTCGCGATGCGGGGGGTCAACGACGACGAGCTGGCCGATCTCGTGGCCTTCGCCGTCGACCACGACGCCCAGATGCGGTTCATCGAGCAGATGCCCCTCGACGCCGGCCACACCTGGGACCGGACGACCATGGTCACCCGCGAGGAGATCCTCTCGGCGCTGTCCGAGCGGTGGGCGCTGACCCCGGTGCCGGGGCGCGGGGGCGCTCCCGCCGAGCAGTGGCGCCTCGACGGCGGTCCGCACGTGGTGGGTGTCATCGCCTCGGTCACCGCGCCGTTCTGCGGCGCGTGCGACCGTATGCGCCTGACCGCCGACGGTCAGCTGCGGAACTGCCTGTTCTCGATCGACGAGTACGACCTGCTCCCGGTGCTGCGCTCAGAGGCGGCCCCGGCGGAGCGTGCCGTCGACGTCGACCGGATCCTCCGCAACTGCATCGCCGGCAAGAAGGCCGGCCATGCGATCGACGATCCGTCGTTCCTCCAGCCGGCGCGCGGGATGAACGCCATCGGCGGCTGAGCGTCCCGGGCGGCTGAGCGTCCCGTTCAGGCTCGCACGGCCCCTGGCGCGGGCGAGTGGTGGCGGGACGGCGCGACGAGGCCGGCGGCTGCGGCCGCGACCGCGGCCAGGGCGAAGGTGAGGAACGCTCCGCCGATCGGCAGGATCGACCCGAGCATGGTCGCACCGACCGCCTGGCCCACCATGAACACCACGAACAGCAGTGCGGTGCCCGCGGCGGCATGGGAGGCGTCGACCCGCGCCGTCCATCCGATGAGCGCGCCGGTTGCCGTGACGTACGCCCAGCCGAACAGCGCGCACGCGGCCGCGGCGATGACCGGGTGCGCCGCTGCGGCGCCGAGGGCGAAGGTCGACAGCGCCGTCATCGCCGCGGAGACCAGCAGAAGCCGCTGCGGGCGGAGGCGTCGTGCGGCCGGCGAGGTGACGATCACGGCGGCTCCGCCGCAGCCGAGGAGCACCCATGCCACCACCGACTGCGCGTTCGAGGCGCCGGCATCGACGAGGATCACGCGCCCGTAGTTCCACACCGCCGCAGCGCCGACCCCGAGCAGCACGGCCGCGGTGATCGGCGCACGGTGCGCGGTCCACCACGGTCGGGGCGGGAGCAGGGGGCCGTGCGCTCGCGCCGCGTCGGTGCGGCCGATCCCGCCCTCGGGGCGGACGCGATCGGTGGCGAGGACGGCCGAGCCGGCGGCGAGCGTGGCGGCGGCGGCGATCGCCCAGCACAGCCGCCAGTCCGGTGCCAGGGCCAGGGTGATCAGACCCGCGGCGGCGAGCCCGGGTCCGGTGCCGGCGTTGACGACCGCCTGCGGGGTGTCGGCGCGATCGCGCGCGAACGTGCGGGTGATGATGCTCACCAGCGCCGGAGACGCCAGGCCCGCCCCGGCCGAGGCGATCGCCGACGACACGGCGAAGGTCGCGGCATCCGGCGCCAGGGCCACCCCGCTCGCCCCGCCGGCCGCGGTGACGGTCGCGGCGACGACGAGGAGACGCGGGTGACGATCGCCGACGACGAACCCGATGAGCGCCGAGGCCGCGTAGACGATCGACCCCGCCGAGGAGACGAGTCCGGCTGCGGCCGTGTCGACCCCGAGATCGGCGCTGATCTCGGGGAGGTGCAAGCCGAAGGCAAGGCGCACGAGACCGTAGGTCGCCGCGATGAGCGCGAGGCCGGATGCGGTGACGGCCACGCGAGAAAACAAAAACGATCGTTTCACTTTATCGAGCATAGAGTGCTGGCATGGGATTGCGGCCGGCGACGCAGACGCGCATCCTCGATGCCGCCGAGGACCTGTTTTTCACCCGGGGCATCGCGGCCACCCCGATCGACGGGGTCATCGCGCGCGCGGGGGTGTCGGCGGCGACGCTGTACCGCGGCTACCCGAGCAAAGAGGCGCTGCTCGCCGCGGCTCTCGATCGGCGACAGCGCGCCTGGCGCGAGACCTGGGATGCCGCCGTGGCGCGGCACGTGGACGCGCGAGCCCGGCTGCTCGCCGTGTTCGACGCGCTCGAGGACTTCCGCGACGAGCCGCGCGGATCCCGCTGGTGCGCCTTCCTCGGGGCGGCGGCCGAGTACGCCGCCCCGCCGCCGGAGGTGGCGGCGGCCGTCCGTGCGGACACCGACGGGATGCGCGGGCGCCTGACGGAGCTCGCCCGCCCCGTGGCCGGAGACGCCGCCGCCGGTCTCCTGCTCATCGTCAGCGGAGACCTCGCGATGCGACTGCGCGAGCCGGGGCACGGCGTCGGGCTCGCGCGATCGACCGCCGCGATCGTCGTCGCCGCTGCTGCTGGGCGCTGAGCGCCGTCACAGCCGCTCGGTCGAGCACCCTGGCGGGCTCAGTCGTGCGTCGTGGCGGCGTGCAGGAGCTGGATGATGCACACGGACGGGTCGCACGATGACCGCATCCCGTCGACGGTGAGCGGTCCGCCCGCCTCGGTGAGCACGCCCTGCAGCAGGCTCAGGTGCACGCTGCACAGCACCTCGCGGTGGGAGGCCTGCGCCTCGGCGTGGGCGCACGGGGTGAGGTCGACGGTCAGGGTGCTCTCGTCGATGAGCGGGTCGAAGCCCTCGTCCTCGAGCTCCTCGACGAGGGCATCGATCTGGTGCATCGCCGCGGTCTCGAGCACGTCGGGGACGTCGAGGGTCAGCACGCGCCGCATGAGGTCGCCGCGCTGGGCGGCATCGCGCACCTTGCGGCGCTGGACCGCGCTCCGGGTGGCGTCGCCGTCGGCTGCGCTGTAGAGCACACGCGGCCGGCCGCGTGTCGTGCGCAGCTCCTTCTCGGCGACGATGAACCCGTCCGAGATCAGGCGTGCGAGATGCTCGCGGATCGTGTTCGGGTGCAGCTGCGTCGCCTCCTGCAGCTCGAGGATGGTTCGGCGCGGCTGCTCCTGGATCAGGTGGAGGATCTCCACGCGGGAGTAGCTCGAGATGGCGCTGTATCCGACCGTTGCGGTGCTCATATGCCCATTAAACACGGAAAACGCTCTGTGGTCATACCACAGCCGGATCTTTGTCGGATCGGCCCTGCGCCGAGCCCGGGATCGCGCTGTCGTTCGGGGGAAGCGACGAACCTCGGAGCCGGCGGCGCGCCGAGCTCCGAGGTTCGCGTCATCGCCCGAGAACGGGCGTCGCCTCACCGCACCGTCACGACGAGCGGTTTGCTCGCGGTCACCCCCGCGGCGTTGCGGAACTCCACCACGTAGCGGTACCGGCCGGGCTCTTTGCCCGACACCGGAACGGTCACGGACTGAGCTGCGGGGCTCGCGGCGGTGAGGTCGCCTGCGGCGATCTCGATGTCGTCCTCGAGCATCCGGTAGGACGTCGCGTTCGTGCCCCACCACAGGTCGGCGCGCAGGGTGTACGAGCCGTCGCCGTCCCCGTTGTCGTGCGAGAGCACGGGCGCCGCGGGTGCGGCATCGGTCACCCGCACCGTCAGCGGCTTCGTCGCGGTGGTGCCGCGGGCGTTGACGAGCTCTCCGGTGAACCGGTAGGTGCCGTCGGGCAGGCCGGCGACATCGACCACCGCCTGCTGCGCGCCCGGGCCCGCCGCCATCGTCAGCGGCACCGAGCCGACCAGCTCCCCGTCGCGGAACAGCTTGAACAGTGAGCCGTTCTGCCCCCACCACAGGTTCATCGTGACGCGGAACGTGCCGTCCTTCAGGCCGGTGTCCCAGCCGTCGTCCGAGCTGAGCACGCCGACACCCGGTGCGGAACGGGAGCCGTCCTCGGGCACCTCCGGCAGGTGGAGCTCTGCCGTGGCGCGCTCGCTCTCGCGGCCGAAGCCGACGGCTCGGATCGACACCTCGTACTCGGCGCCGGCGGTGAGGCCGGTGAGCTCGCACGACGTGAGGTCCGCGGCCACCGCACACGCCGGTTCGGCGGAATCGCCCACGAACACCTGGAATGTGTCGTACCGCGTTCCCGCGCCCGCCGGCGCGGCCCACGTGGCCGTGGCCGATGTCGTCGAGGTCGCTTCGACCGCGAACGATCCGGGCGCCGCGGGAGAGGTGACGTCGGCCACGGCGATCCAGCTGAGCACGGGGTCGGCCGAGCCGGTGCCTCGTGCCGCGCGGAACTCCACGACCGTCTCGCTCTCGAGCGAGAACCCGATCGTCGAGGTGCCCTGCGGCGACGAGGCCGACAGGTTCACCGGGTCTCCCGAGATGCGCTCGCCGTCGATCTCGACGCTCGGCAAGACCTGCCGGGTCGCGCCCCACCACTCCTGGTATCCGCTGGTGAGCTCGTAGTCGCCCGCGGCAAGGGTGAACGCGTAGTCGACCGAGCCGCCGGAGCTCGCCCACCACCCGGTCGTGCGCGTCTTGTCGTAGGCGCCCGCCCCGCGGGCCCGGAGGCCGACGTAGCCGTCGCCCGAGCCGATCGGGTTGCGCAGCCCCCACCCGGTCTCCTCGCTGAACGCGCCGTCGGGGGCGTCGTTGCGAACCGCGTCGCCGCGCAGGGCGTCGACCGCGTCGAACGCCGGGGACAGTCCCGGCTCACCCGGATCCGTCGCGCCCTGGGTCGCGGCGGCGTCGACGAAGTAGACGATCCCGGTGGGCACGACCTCGAGCCGCAGCGTGACCGGGGTCTGCCCGGCGCGGCCGCTGACGGTCGTGGTCGCGTAGGCGGTGTCGGTGCTCGGCGCTTCCTGCCACTGCACGGCGACGTCCTGGGTCGCGCCGCTGCGGGTGGCGAGCTCCACCGTCTCGGGCAGCTCGAGCTCGTCGCCCAGGGCGACCGCGACGCGGTAGTCGGGCAGGGCGAGGTAGGCCACCTCGACGAGGGCGTCCAGCGCGGCCCGGAGGGCGCCGGATGCAGCATCCACCCGCTCCTGCGAGGCGGTCGGATCGTCGTGCACGGCCTTCGCCTCGAGGCCCTCCTCGCGCAGCGCCTGCCACGTCTCGGGCGTGTACGCCTGGCGCGGCGCCGTCGTGGCGTCGGCCAGCAACGCCGCGAGCTCGGTGCGATCGGCGGTCTCGGCGTGGTCGGCGATCCCGATCCAGCTGAGGGCCGGTGCCTCGGTGCCTCCGGTGCCCGCGATGCGCACGGTGACCTCGGTCGTCGCGTCGAGGGTGAATCCGCCGCGCAGCACCGCGGAGGTCCCGATGCTGCCGTTGGCGAAGGTGTGCGAGCCGATCGCGACCCGCTGCGCCTCACCGCCCGCGGTGAACTCCACCGTGCCGGTGACCGCCCGGCTGCGTCCGGTGCCGGGGTTCCACCACTCGGTGTGTCCGGTGGCGATGTCGTAGGCGCCGGGGTCGAGGGTGAACCGGTAGACGAGCGGTGTCGCCGCGTTCGCGCTGTACCAGCCGGTCTCGCGCGTCTTGTCGTAGGGCGACTGGTTCAGTCGGCCCTTCGCCGTCGCGGTGCCGACCCGGCCCCAGCCCGCTGCCGCGGAGTAGGCCGCATCCGGCGTGGTGTTGCGCAGTGTGTCGCCGGCGGCGGCACCGATCGCGGGATGCACGGGTGCGGCCTCGGGCGCATTGGCATCGACGAAGTAGCGGATGCCGCGCGGCACCACCTCGACGTAGGCGCTGACCGGCAGCGACGGGTTGTCGCGGAACACGCCGTCGACCTTCACCATCGCGTACGCCGTGGCGAACTGCGCCGGCGTCGTCGTCCACGACACGGGCGCGTCGATCTCACCGCCGGCCTCGCTTCGGGCCCGGACCGTCTCGGGCAGCCCCGGCGAGGTCGCCGGAGGCGTGGTCAGCCGCGGCAGCGTGTCGAGGACTTCGACCGGCCGGACCTCGGGATCGGCGGTGCCGCCGCTCGAGCCGCCCACGAGCAGGTCGATGCTGTCGAGGCTGAAGGTGCCCGAGACGACCTGCACCCGCACCGTGTGGGGCCCGGCCTCGAGCCCGCGGATCCAGGCCGAGGTCTGGCGGTTGCCCACCGCGGCGACGTTGACCGTCCGCGCGGGCTGATCGTCGACGGTGATCGAGAGCACCGCGGTCCCGGTGGCGCCGTTGAGGTTGAAACCGGTGCCGTCCAGGTCGAAGGCGAACGAGCGGCCCGCGGCGACGACGTGCTGCGTCCGGTTGAAGTGGGCGTATCCCGCCTGGGTGAACGAGAAGCCCTGGGGGTAGCTGATGCGCGCGTCGGCGTCGTCGACCTTCACGGCGTGCCACGACAGGTCGTCGATGGGGGTGACCGCCAGGTCGTCGAACTGCGTGTTGTAGTAGCCGCTGACGATCGAGATGCGACCGGCCATCGTCGGGTTGGCCGTCGTGTCGGCGTAGGCGCCGAGCTGCTGACCGTCCAGGCGCACCGTGATGACGTTCTCACGCGCTTCCACCTCGAGGGTGTGCCAGGCCTCGGCGTCGAACATGAACACCGTTCCGGTCGCCACGTTCTGACCGAGCTTGCGGAGCTCCCACGTGCCGTCGTCGTGCACCCGTGCGGTGTAGGCGGCCAGGTCGGTGCCGGTGCCCTCGGTCGTCGTCTGGCGCACGCCGAGTCCGGCGAAATTCTCGAGCGCGCCGTCGCGTACGACGCCGTCCAGGCGGAAGTCGACCTTGGCGGTGTAGTTCGTCCACGTGTGGTCGCCGAGCACCGTCGCCGGCGTCGAGGTCGACGGGTTCTTCTGCGACCCGTCACCCCAGACGTTCCAGGTGTAGCCGCGGTTGTCGGCGTGGATGGCCTGGTGCATGACGTTGCCGTCGTCGGTGCCGATCACCTCGAACGCGCCGTTCTGATCGGCGGTGTACCGGGGCGAGCCGCCGCGGCGGGTGACGTAGTCCATGGGGACCCCGTTGACGTCCTGCACGGCGTAGTCGGCGTACTCGAAGTCGTCGGTGTAGGGCAACGGCAGCACGTCGTCGGTCGCCGTCGCGGCGTACTGGCCGCTGTCGTAGTCGGCGGCGGCGTCGTGGATGCCGTGGTGCTGCGTCGACAGCGTCAGGATCGAGTAGGGCTGCACCTGCACCTGGTAGACGTCGTACTCGACGCCGTCCTTCGTCTCGGTGCGGACGGGGACGACCTTGCCGGTGTTCTGGAACCAGTCGGCGTCGAACGCGTCGCCGGCATCCGGTCCCGTCGTCTCCCAGACGTACAGCGGGGTGTCGTCGTCGGTGTCGAGGTTGGCGACCTTGACCTCGAAGTTGCGCACCGTGCGCGTGTTGTTGGCGTGGACCTGGCTGAACTCGAGCTCTTCGCCGGCGGCGACATCCGCGGCCGGTGTGCGGAGGGTGAGCGCGGTGCGGGTGGAGGTGTCGACGACGGTGCCGCCGTCGCCCTTCTGGCCGTCGCCGCCCGATGCGCCCTCGACGTACTCCCAGCCCTCGTCGATGAACTGGGTGAAGTGGCGCACGAGGGCGATGCCCACGCCGCCCTCGTAGTAGCCCGACCAGGGGTCGGACGCGCGGATGAGGTGTTTCGGCGAGTATTGCGCGCCCTCGTAGAGCGCACTGACGGCGGGCTGGAAGAGGAAGGTCGTCATGTGGCCCGGGTCGGCGCTCGACCCGCTCCAGCGGTAGGCGTTGATGAAGCGGTCGGCGATGTCGACCGCTCCGACCGTTCCGCCGATGCCGCCGCGGGCGGGGTCGGCCTGCACGCGGTACTCCGGGTCGATCATGGGGGCGACGCCCTCGGAGTACAGCACCTCCATGCCGAACTCCTTGTTCAGGCGGGTGAGGGCCGGGTCTCCGGCGATGTCGTAGTGGTAGCCGATCGCGTCCACCTGCTCGAGCGCGGCGGGGCTGGCCAGGATCGCCCGCGAGACCTGGCCGACGTTGCGGTACGAGTCCAGCGCCACGATCTTGATCTTCGAGTAGTCGTAGCGCGCGTCGCCGGACTGCGCGTCGGCCTCGAGCCGCTCGGCGAAGTCGACGGTCCAGGCGAGCTCGGAGTCGATGTAGTTGGCGTGCACCTCGTTCTGCGAGGGGCTCAGGTAGTCGAACTCGACGCCGTACGTGTCG
>Ga0308171_1005046_pt1 | contig 10309 bp, 13 predicted proteins | sample PhyGR1_FD_202135 | JGI IMG/M metagenome (GOLD analysis project Ga0308171, IMG submission 202135) | Phyllosphere microbial communities from UC Gill Tract Community Farm, Albany, California, United States - DLSLSG.R1 | ecosystem: Host-associated > Plants > Phyllosphere > Unclassified | place: USA... | reverse complement strand
ACCTGCGTGCGCGGAAGGCATACGTGCTAGCAGTACGTACTCCTATATAGGGCGCGATGTCGGAACCCCCGGCTAGTGACGTGCTCGACGTGCGGCGGGACGACGCGACCTCCCGGGCACGCCGTACACATGAAGGGCCGTTGAAAATCACGCCGACGTAAATAGAGGGATCGGTTCGAGCCGCGAGCACGTCGCCGATCCGTCACCATGACCCCGTGACCTCGATGACACCGCCTCCCCGACCCGCAGCCGCGCCGTCGCACTGCCTCACCTCGACGGGGCGGATTGGCGAGCGGCAGCGTCGGGTGCTCGCGATCATCGCCGAGGCCGAAGCTGAAAACAAGAAATTGGATTAGTGCGCACGTAGCGCTATTGATCTAATCAACTGAATGGAAATTATTCTGAGACAATAAGAGATGCCGCGTCGATCTTGGCAGATTGCTGACGCGGCATCTCGATTGGATTTCGTCATGCCAGTATATCAACTTCTCGGCGCACGCGGCAGCCTCGCCGACCTCATCACCTCTCTTGATAGATCATCAGATGTATTCTCTCTTCCACTCATCGAGGTGGAGAGGGAGTATCAGCAGAGATATCAAGTACAGAGATTCATTCAAGACCACATCGAGCACAAGAGTGTTTCTCTGTGCAGACGTGGCTACCGTGTGCTCGACGCCGAAGGCGTAGCTACACGAGTCGCCTGTGACAATGCATGGCTATGTGCAGTATGTGCTCCACGCAGACTCGATCACTTCGTCGCGCAGACGGTCGAGGTCATCGAGCTAGCGTCCACGGTGCTCGCGTTCACCTTCAGTCAGATTCAAGAAACTGGTGAAGGTCTCGCCGTCGCACTGAACAGGCTGAAGCGCTCGATGACCTCGATGACCACCGGCAGGGCGTGGGCCGCTCTGAAGAGCCGCTATGGCATCGTCGGCATCGGGTACGTGGTCGAGGTGAAGCACTCTCCGACCGGCTGGCATCCTCACCTTCACGGTTTTCTTGTTTCTGACCGCGACCTCAGCGACGAGCAGGCGTCGCAGCTTGGCCTAGCCCTCCGCCGTCGATGGTCACAGCAGAGCACAGGGTCATCCCTCTTCGCTCAGCACGTCGCCATGGTTCGACCCGACGAGTTCCCGTCGGTGACGCGGTACGTCAAGAAGGACAGCCCGAGGTACACGACGACGAGTGCGACGAACCGCACCATCGGCGACCTCGTGCACGACGCAAGTCGCGGCGACCTTGATGCGCTCGACCTCCTCCAGGAGGTGGCGACGGCGACGAAGCGTCAGCGCCGCTTCACGTGGACGCCCGGCATTGTCAGCACCCTCCAGGAAGCCACACGCGCCCCCCTGAGGGCCTAACGGCACCTCCTAGCCGTAGGCATCAAGCGCGACGAATCCGACCGCTCAAATAGCCTCGGCGAATTTCATGAATTTGCATTCCGCCTCGAGCTGAACCATGCCGAATTCTCCCGAAAATAGTTAGCCATTTCGGGTCATCTGGTCGCTCTTCTATCCGATAGTAGTGAGTAAGGAAATGCACCGGCGCTGCCGCCGTCTCCTCGTGGCGATGTGTCTCGGTGGATGCGAAAAGAGAATCGTCCCGGTGCATTTCCCCCAGAACTACTAGGGAGACACCATATGGCGAAGCTTGGAAGACCGAGCAGCATCGCGACGCGCCCCGACGTGAACTCGATCATTCTCGACCTCGACGCCGGTATCGCCTATGAGCGACTGAGCACGAAATACGGCGTGAGCACGAGTGCGCTGTCGAGATTCAATCTCGCCCGTAATGCCGTGGAGGAGAACGTGCAGACCGGGCGCAACCCCGTGACCGATGTGGTCAGTCGCCTCTTGGAAGCCGCCGACGACGCGCAGCAGCTTCGTCGTCACACCGCCCTCACCGGCGCACCGCTCAGTCGTGCTCGCTCGATCAAGACCGAGACCGACATCCTCCTCTCGCTCGTGGATCGCCTCGGCATCACCGACACCTCACTCGCCGAGACGGCACGCGACGCCGAGTCGCTGGTGAACGCCCTCGCCGTCTTCGTGCGCGAGCACCCCGAGCACGCCCTTCCCCTCATCGAGGCCATCGCATCACACCCCGGTCTCGTCGCCCTCGCCGACGCACTGCGCCGTCTCATCACACCCAGGAGTACCCCATGACCACCATCAAGCTCACCGTCAGTCCCGGCGACCTCATCACCGTCCTCGGAACCATCACGCTCCCCAACCCGGACGGTGGACCGAGCGCTATCGCCTACCAGCGTGGTGCAGTCATCACCGTCACAGCAAGGCTCCTAGAGGCCTCCCGCAATCGGTTCGGCGAGTCTTCTCTCGATGACCTGAGCGAGGAACAGCAGACGGCGAGATGGGGCCGCCCCCTCCTCGCGGTCGGCGATCTGAGCGCGTCTGTGAAGTGGTGGCAGGCGGATAGCTCCTCCGCGAAGCTGGCCTACGACCACGAGGTGCACAACGCCTCCCTCATCGCCGATCCAGACGAACGCGCCGCCGCCATCACAGCGATCAGGGAGAAGTTCAAGGGCGCGGGTCTCAACCCGTCCAATCAGACGTCGCGGACGTTTCCCACCGACCCATACGCACGACAGGACGCACGATGACTGTCCGCAAGATCAGCAACGCGGACGCCCGCCTGCGTCGCCTCGCTCGTGACCTCCGTCTAGCCCTCGAGGAGCAGCCACGCGAGAACGTCACGGCAGTCATCACCTCATCTGTCGGCGACGAGCAGCAGCCACCGACTGAGGTCGCACCGACTGGCCCCGAGAAGTATTGGATGCACGTCGAGTTCGACACGCGCAGCCCTTCCCGCATCATGCCGATCATCGGCATCGTGACGGAGTACGGACGCGGCATCTCCACGATCACGCACAACATGAAGAGGCGTTCACGATGAGCAGCTACACCGACTGGGGTCGCATGAACCGCTGGCACATCTCGTCCGCTCGCGACCTCGCCGACCTCATGCAGACCGTGGCAGAGGTCGCCGTCCTCCGTGGCTCCTCCGAGGAGGACCGCGAGGCCGTCGAGGTCGTCCGCGCCATGGCGCAGCGCCTAGCTCTGGAGCTACCCGATGACTAAAACGTTCGATCACCTCGCGCAGGAGGTCTTGGCGGCGATGCAGACGCTTCATCTAGTGACCGCCGATACCTCCGTGGTCGCCGACGAAGAGCGCGAGGCAATCTCCCGCGTCAAGACTCTCGTGATGACCTGGAGCGTCGAGGACCGCCGCCGACGCTGATCCCCGAGACCGGGCGACCTCAGGAATCGCCCCGCCGACCTGCCCGAGGAAACAGGCACTCCGCAAAGGGAGGTCGGCACCCCTCCTCTTTTCTACTACTCCAGGGGGTTGAGAGGAGGGGCATCCCTTCTCCCCGTCCACCTCGTGTCTTGGTCTAGGTCCGCGAGGTGGGCGGGGTTTCTCTTCGTTCAGAAACCTTGCCATTGGGACGGCTCGCCGCCGACGTGCTCGACGCCTCTGACGAGGCCTAATCGGCGTTCAAAAAGCTGTTTCTGCTACTTGTTCCAAATCGCTGTCACGGATACAGTGTTGAACATGAGCACCGCAAAGGCATTCGGCTACATCCGCGTCTCGACCGTCTCGCAGAATCTCGACCGACAGACTGACGCGCTTATCGCGGCTGGCATCGACGCCGCCGACATCTACAGCGACAAGATCAGCGGCGCTCGGCAGTCGCGCCCCGGTCTCGACGACCTCCTGTCTCGCGTCCGCGAGGGCGACACCATTACCGTCGTCAGCCTCGACCGGCTGGGCCGCAGCGCCCTTCACCTCATGCAGACCGTCGCCATGCTGGAGGAGCGCGGCGTCGCCGTGCGCTCACTGAAGGACGGCGAGAACATGGGCGGTGCGACCGGCAAGCTCATGCGCGGCCTCATGGCTCTGGTCGCCGAGTGGGAGCGCGAGATGAATGCTGAGCGCGTCGCGGAGGCTCGTGCAGCACGGGCGGCGCGTGTCGCTGACGGCGATCAGGTCGCGGGACGACCTCGCACGGCGAACACCGCCGAGAACGTGAGGAAGGTGCTCTCGTACCGCGAGAAGGGCCACAGCATGCGCGACATCGCCAAGCTCACCGGCCTGTCGTCGGGGTCAGTGCATCGCATCCTCAGCGCGAACCTGATCGGCGTCGAGCCTTATGTTCCGGCCCTCCACGGCGAAGAACCGGAACGCATCTGATTTCGAATCAAGCCAGTGCTACGTCGGCTGGTCGGTTTCATTGACCCTTTCGCCGTCCTCGGCGGGCTCGCTCTCGCCACCATCCGCCGTGAGCGCTAGCAGGTCGTCGCTCACGAACACCGTCACCGGATCTCCCACGTTGAGAACCACCGCGCTTTCATCGAGCGCACGTTCGCTGCTCGCGATCACCTTGCTCGGCTGAAAGAGGCCGGACAAGAAATTGGGCGTCTCGTACTCGACGCGGGCGAGCGCGAACCGTTCGTGCGTTTCAGAGATCGTCAGCCGCAGGTTCACGAGTCGCACACTCCCCAACACGTCATCGGTGTCAGGGTCGGTGACGTCGACAAAACGCCAGCTGACCACCTTGTCTCCGACCGCGACTCCGGCGTCCTCTCCGACATTGATAGCGATGCTCAGCGCGCTCATCACGCGCGCAACCTTCGCGTTCAGCTCTCTGGCCATATCGCTTCCTTCTCTAGGGAGTCCGCCCTCGCTGTGATCTCGACGTCTGCAAGCGCGCTGCCCGTCGTGCCCGCGCGCCTGAGGAGATCGGCTCTATAGCTATCGGTCACTACGGATGCGACCTCGAACACGACCACGTGGTTCGCGCGAATCTCGATGCATTCCAGCACTGCCTTGACCTGATTGAGAGTGGTGCTTCGCAGAACGTACCGGGAATCCACGACCGGCCGCTCGATCTGCCACTTCGCGCCGATCACCAGGACGCCGTTCGCGACGGCGACCTCGATCTCCCGGAATGTGGCCGAACGAGACTTAGCCCTGGCCTCGGCCAAGACGCGCCGCCGTCCTTCCGTCAACGTGTCGCCATGCCAGGTCTTCAGTCGTTTCTCCGCATCCTCGGCGCGGGCGGTGGCGACGCCTGCAGCCTTCTCCCACCGTTCTAGCTGGACTGTCAGCGCGTCATGCGCTTCGGCCTTCGCAGCGAAATCCCTCCATCGGCGCCACCCTCGACGAACGAAGCGGAACAGGAACACCACCAGGGCAATCGCGTAGAACGCCCCGACCAGTATCACGACAGCCCAGTACAGCCAGACGAGCTTCGCCGAGACCGCGTCGTTGTAGAAGCCAATAGCACCCCCCACAGCTAGGGCGAATGTGATCGGCCAGAGAGGCCACTTGGGGAAGGGACTGCGCTTCGGACGCGCGTGATGGGGCGCGTCTCGGTCGGTCATCCTCATAAAGTACCGATGCCCTGGCAGATGTCGTACCTGTGCACCCGAACCTGCCTCAGCGCGTCAGGTGGGCGACTCGAGCTAGCCGCCCCAGGGGATTGCGCGACGACACGCAGTCCGCCTGAATGCGGACCGGGGGGAAGCACGGCACATCTACAATCGGTCAAGCCCGTCAACGGGCCGCAACCATCCTGTGGGGGATTCTGTGTTCGTTCCACGAAAGCAAGCAACGAGACGGGTGATCCCGTGACTCCAAATCTGGGGTTCTTCGCTGACGGAGGCTTCGTAGGCCACCATCACGGGCCGCACCTGGACGCTCCGCACGACTGGATGGTCTGGCACTTCACCCGACTGGAGTACCTCGCCGAGATCATCGACTCAGGCAAGCTTGTGTGCGACGAGGCTGTCACCCCGCGTGTCGGCAGTGTGGCGAGCCCCGAGGTTAAGGCCCTCAGAAGGCGGCGCGAGATCGTCGCACCTGGCTACCCGGTCGGCCGTCGCGTGAGCGAGCACGTGCCGTTCTACTTCGCAGCCAAATCGCCGATGCTCTTCTACGTGAGCAGGAACAACCCGCAGGAAGTGCTGGATTCGCTGGTGTTCCTCGGAGTGCGCGTTGGCGACATCGTCGATCATGGCTTGGAGTGGGTCGCGAGCAACGGCAACGCCGCTACAGCCCTGACGCAGTTCTCGGCTGACCTCGATACGCTGGGAACGTTCGTCGACTTCGAGTTGTTGAAGGCGAAGTACTGGAACGACACCGCAGACGATCCCGCGAGGAAGTCACGGCGTGCTGCCGAGATCCTGGTGCACGATCACGTCCCCCTCGAGGCAGTGTCCCTGGTTGCTGTTAGTAATGCAGCAACGCTCGATGACGCGTACAAGCTCCTGTCCGGCGCCGGGTACGACCACATCGAGTATCGCGAAACGACGGCATTCACCTACTAGGACGATCATGATCACTTCTGCTACCGGCGACATCTTGAAGGCCGACGTCGAGGCTGTCGTCAACACGGTCAACACTGTCGGGGTCATGGGCAAGGGCTTGGCGCTTCAGTTCAAGCGCCGGTACCCCGAGAACTTCACCATCTACAAGCGCGCGTGTGATGCGGGCGACGTCAAGGTCGGCTCGATGTTCGTCACACGTACCGATCAGCTCACCGGCCCTCGCCTCATCGTTAATTTCCCGACCAAGAAGCATTGGCGCGGTGACTCCCGGTTGGAATGGGTCCGCGCGGGCCTTCAGGACCTCGTGCGAGTGATCCGTGACGAGGGGATTACGTCCATTGCGATCCCGCCTCTAGGGGCGGGGAACGGCGGGCTCAACTGGCAGGACGTCCGTCCACTGGTAGAGGAAGCGCTGTCTCAGCTCGACGACGTCAGGGTGGAGCTTTTCGAGCCAGTCAAGAAGCATTTCGCTGTGGCGCCTAGCAAGGCTCCGAACCTGACGAACTCGCGCGCTCTCATCCTCGCTTTAATGGTCGGATACTCCCGCAGACGGCAGGCAGCTGAGCCCTGGGAAGACGCACGCGGCGCGTCACATCTCGAGATCCAGAAGCTCATGTACTTCGCCTCGAAGCTTCTGCCTGTCATGAAGCTGAGATTTTCTCAGGGCAAGTACGGACCGTACAGCGACGTCGTGCGCGTGATGCTCCAGGAGCTAGAGGGAACTTATATCTCCGGGTACGGCGACGGCAATGATCGGGTATTGGAACTGCAGCCCATCGAGGTGACCGACGTCGGTATCGCTGAGCTGCTGAAGTTCACCCCGGCGGGAGACAGCCCTGAGGAGTTCGACAAAGCCGTGAACGGCGTGCTCGACCACATCCTCGGATTCGAAGGCGCGTATCCAATCGAACTGCTCGCGAGCGTGGAATGGGCAGCGGACCGTCTTGGAACGACGGATCGCGAGCAGGTCACCGACTACGTCCAGAAGTGGACGGAGCGGAAGGGTCGGCTGTTCACCAGCGACCACATTGCGACGGCACTCGACCGGCTGACCGACGGTCGCAATTCCGAGCTGGCCACTACGTCCTGACTCGTCACCGCCTCGCCTATAGCGACGACGGCTTGACCATGAACGTGACTGCGCGCACACTCGACGATCAGGGCGTCGCGACGGCTTGGGGCGGGTAGCGGTACGCGAGCACGGTTCGCGCTGTGCTGACGAGCGAAACGGCGAAGGCGGTCTAGCTCGCGTCGCCGTCGAGGTCGCCGCGCTCGTGTGGTCGCGGTAGTCGTCGGCGACGAGAAACAGGCGCGTGTGCACCACGCGACCGCGCATGCATGCACGCTCCGTATTTGCATTCGTGCAATACTTTGCGCGTAGTGTTATCCGTATGGGTAACGAGAGCTACCCACTCCTCACGGGAGACCGTCGATTCCAGTTAGCCGCTGACACGACGGCCCCCCGCGCCGAGGAGCCAGCTAGTCGTCATTGACTAGCGAAGAGAGGACCCCCGTTTTACAGGTGCGTTACGCCTCGGGGGTTCTTTCTCGTGGGGCAAGCGTATCGCGGACCCCTCACAAAAATGGCTTGTACGACCATCGCGAGCGCCGTCACGGCCTCGCCGGGCGGCTAGGTAGTACGGGAAACAGTCCCGTTACTCCGTCGCCGAATGGGTACACCGATGGTTGCACTTGGCTACACCTGTGTCGCCTACGAGGACGAATGTCGCCGTATGAGTACGAATGTCCTCGCACAGCGTTGGTTCGCGTACCAAAGGTCGCACTCGAAAATCGTGAGGTCGTGTTGGCGACGCGCCTACACCTCGGCGATATAACGATCAGATAACGGAACTACATCGGTGTACTTTCCACAGACATCCCGACTGTGGATAAGTAGAACTCGTAGACCGCTAGGGGGTGCTGAGCGCGTCGCTCACGATGTCCTTGGCGTCGTCGGGAACGTTCACCGTGTGTGTCGTCGCGCCGGACGTGAGGCTCACGCGATGCTCGACCTCGCGCCACCTCATCGTCACGGTCGACTCGATGTCATCGACGCTCACGATGCGTCGCCCCTTGCCGACCGGGTGCACCTCGACGGCGTGCAGCAGTGCAGCGAGCACAGAGCGACGACGGTTCATGCTCATCGACTCCCACAGCCCGCGCACGTCGTCGCCGGTGACGAACTCGGCGAGCGGATCAGCCCGCAGCGCGTCGCCGAGAGTGGCGTCTACCTGAGCTAGCTCCGCGTCGAACTCATCGACCATCGCCGAGAACGTGCCCGCGCTCAGCCTGCGCGCGCGATACAGCCCCTCCGCCTCGGCGCGTTGTGCCGTCAGCGAGTTCCTGCGCGTCCTCAGCGCCTCGATATCGGTACCGCCATCGTCGGCCCACTGGAGGAGGTCTGGGGCGCTCAGAACGTCGATGACGGCGCGCTCGACGTACTCCTCTATGGGGGCGGCGGGCCGCACGAAGCACCCGGCGTTGCAGCGAATGGCTCGGACGCTCTGCGCCGTCGTGCGGCTCTGCGTCGAGCGAGTCAGACCGCCACACTTCTTGCAGCGCCCGAGGCCCGAGAGCAGCCACTTCGCCCTGGTGTCGCCGTCGTGCGTCAGCCGGGATGCATCGAGCAGCCGACCACGAGCAGCGTTCACCTGATCGACGGTCAGGATCGGCTCCCACGCGCCGGGGGTGCACTGGGAGAGCGTGAAGCGGTCGGCGCGATACGGCTCACCCTCGGGCATGGGCGGCGGCAGGAGCGCGGCCTGGAACGGGGAGATGAGCAGACGCCGAACCGTGGTGGTGATCCATGGGGAGTAGATGAGGTCGCCGCTCTTCTTGTCCTTTCGCGGTCGTGAGTGACGGCTCGACGGCGGCAGGAGGTCGCCCTGCTCGTCGGTCGCCGTCCCCTCGTTCAGCGCGCGGACGATCTGTGCGAGGGAGTCCTTCTCGATGAGGAGTCGCCGCGACATGAAGCGCAGCACCGCCGCCTCCTCGGCGACGACCGCATAGCGCGTGTCGTGCTCGTCGCGGTGGATGTCGGGTACCCATTGGTAGCCGTAGGGCACGAGACCGGCGACCGGATGCCCTGCCTCTCGCCGTGCTGCGCGGTAGGGGTCGGCGCGCTGTTCCTTCTCCGCTATCTCCTCCTCGGCCATGGCGATGAGAACGGCGAGCATGATGCGCCCCGGCGCAGTCGCGGTGTCGATGCTGTCGCGGATGGTCACCACGCGAACGGAGCGCGTCGGCGCGCTCACCTCCACGACATCGACCATGCGTCGCAGCAGTCGCGCCGCGTGGACGGAGAGGATGGTGTCGATGCGTCCGCTGTCGATGTCGGCGAGCATCCGTGCCCACGCGGTGCCCGAGCCCCGCGCTTTCGTCGCACTGGTCTTGTTGTCGGCGTAGGTGTCGATGACCGTCCACCCTCGCCGCTGCGCCTCCTCCTCGCAGTCGGCGATCTGTTGCGCGAGGCCCTGGTCTTGCTGCACGCTCTGTCGCGCGTAAATGCCGACGCGAGGCGCGGTGCCGGGGGCTTTGCTCATTCGCTAAGTATGCCGCAACAGTGCTACAGCCGCCATGGTCGCGATGGCGTACTCGGCGGTCGCAGCGCCCCGCTCGTCGAGGAACAGGGCGCCCGCGCGTGCGCTGGTCAAGGGCGGCAGATCGACGGGGCCGCGCTTCGAGAGGGGTCGAGGGGATCGGATCATGGAACTACTCCTTCTTCTGTGTGGACGATCGAGGTCACGGCAGTGCCGTGGAGCGGAGGACCGCGAGCGCGGCAGGGACGACGGCGATGAGCAGGAACGCCGGCAGCGTGCAGAGCCCGAGCGGCACGAGCAGGCGGGTGGAGAGTCTCGCCGCAGCCACCCGACCGTCGGTTCGGGCTCGGTACCGCGCGATCCACGCGTCCCCCCGCAGGAGTTCGGCCGCGGGCACTCCCGCTCGGGTCGCCAGGTCCA
>Ga0308171_1005042_pt1 | contig 10315 bp, 7 predicted proteins | sample PhyGR1_FD_202135 | JGI IMG/M metagenome (GOLD analysis project Ga0308171, IMG submission 202135) | Phyllosphere microbial communities from UC Gill Tract Community Farm, Albany, California, United States - DLSLSG.R1 | ecosystem: Host-associated > Plants > Phyllosphere > Unclassified | place: USA... | reverse complement strand
TCCGCAGTAACAGGCAAAACGAATTCATGCGACTCGACAAATTCATCTCTCAGCAACTGGAAATCAGCCGCGCCATCGCTCATCGCGAGATCCGTGGCCAGCGTGTCACCGTTAACGGGGAAGTTGTACGCGATACTGCGTTCAAACTGCTGCCCGACCACGAAGTGGTCTATGACGGCAACGTGCTGCAGATGCAGACCGGTCCACGCTACTTTATGCTGAACAAACCGCAGGGTTACGTCTGCTCAACCGACGATCCCGATCATCCCACCATCATCTATTTCATTGAAGAGCCGATGTCATTCAAACTGCACGCAGCAGGACGTCTGGATATCGACACCACCGGACTGGTGCTGCTGACAGATGATGGCCAGTGGTCACACCGCATTACCTCGCCACGTCATCACTGCGAGAAAACCTATCGGGTTACGCTGGAATCGCCGATCAGTGACGATACGGCCGCGCAGTTTACAGCGGGCGTGCAACTGCACAATGAGAAGAGCCTGACGAAACCGGCACAGCTGGAGGTGATTACCCCCACAGATGTGCGGCTGACACTGAGTGAAGGTCGCTACCACCAGGTGAAACGGATGTTTGCAGCCGTCGGCAATCGTGTCATGGAGCTGCATCGTGAACGCATTGGTGACATCGTGCTGGACGAGGATCTGGAACCGGGCGAATATCGTGCGCTGACAGAAGACGAGATCGCCAGTATCGGTCTGCCGAAAGAACTGCAGACCAAATAACCGGGCGGGCCAGGCGGCCCGACTCAGACTCATTCGTGCAGGAGATGGTGTGCGTAAGGAAAAGAACTCGCCAACAGGACTGGTGGTTATCCTCGGTCTGTTAGCCATGCTGATGCCGTTGTCGATCGACATGTATCTGCCTGCCATGCCGCAGATTGCGCGTGAGTTCGGGGTGTCAGCCGGTAGCGTGCAGATGTCGCTTAACCTCTACATTCTTGGTTTCGCGATTGGCCAGCTTATCTATGGGCCGCTGGCAGACAGCTATGGGCGTAAGCCGGTGATAGCCCTCGGCACCCTGATCTTCGCCTGTGCTGCTGCGGCCTGTGCACTGTCGCAGACCATCGATCAGCTGATTCTGATGCGCTTCCTGCATGGACTGTCGGCAGCAGCAGCCAGTGTGGTGATCAATGCGCTTATGCGTGACAGTTACTCGAAAGAGGACTTCTCGCGCATGATGTCCTTTGTGATGCTGATTACCACCATCGCGCCGCTTCTGGCCCCCATTATCGGTGGCTGGCTGCTGGTGCTCTGGAGCTGGCACGCGATCTTCTGGGCGCTTGCGGGCGCGGCACTGGTGACCACCGTGCTGGTGACCACGCAAATCCGCGAAACCCTGAAGCCGGAGCAGCGACAGCGTTTTCATCTGCGCACCACGCTCGGCAATTTCGTAACGCTGTTTCGCCACAAACGCGCGTTCAGTTACATGCTGTCGAGCGGTTTCTCGTTTGCCGGACTCTTTACCTTCCTTAATGCGGGTCCCTTTGTTTACATCGAACTGAATCACGTCTCACCGCAAAACTTTGGCTACTACTTTGGCCTCAATGTGGTGTTTCTGTTTGTACTGACGCTGATTAACAGCCGCGCCGTGCGACGCTTCGGCCCGGTGGCGATGTTCCGGCTGGGCCTGCTGATACAGTTCTGTATGGGAATCTGGTTGCTGATTGTCAGCGCCTTCAGTCTCGGCTTTGTGCCGCTGGTGATGGGGATCGCGATGTTTATCGGTTGCGTATCGATAGTCTCATCGAATGCGATGGCGGTGATCCTGGATGAGTTTCCGCATATGGCCGGAACGGCATCCTCTCTGGCGGGCACGCTGCGTTTTGGCGTGGGTGCTTTTGTCGGTGCGTTGCTGTCGCTGGTGAGTTTCAATAGCGCCTGGCCCATGGTCGGCACCATTGCGCTGTGCGCGACGATCTCTCTGCTGTTCTTTTTCTACGCTTCACGTCCCCGCACTGCGACCCGTTAACCGGGCGCAGTGGTTTTTCTCCCGATTGCCCGCCGCGATGAAGATTCCGCCGCTTTTGTTTCGTTATTGTGAAAATTTTTAGTTAAAAAAGTAATCACAATGCGTCTAAAATGATTGTTAACGGCGTTTGAACGCGGTACATATAGGCTGAAGTGCGATGTAAGTCGCAAAAATGCGCTTCTGGCCTCCGCAGGGCCAGGCCTGTAAACGCTGTCCGCACTCAGCGGTGATCAACCCGCTTTCAGCCAGGCAGGTCGGTGTTGCGACATAAACTCATCCGGGGAAGTAAACTATGCTGCAACTTTCAATTGTGCATCGTCTGCCACAGCATTTTCGCTGGGCCAGCGATCGCCACAGTGCCATCGAATCCGATGACCTGACGTTGGATGAGCAGGATTTCGTTGCGCTGCGATTAATCAGCCATGACGGCATGCCGGCGTGGGAGATTCTGCAGCAATTAAAAGAGGTCCTGGCGGGTATTCAGGTCGATTGCAAAGTGGCCGAGTGCGAAGGGCAGCCCTGTCTGTTCATTCAGCGTCGTGATGAAAGTGCCACCAACTGCTGCCTGAAAAATCAGGGCGTAGCGATTGCCGAAACCTTTATTGCAGGCTGATGTGCGCCGACTGCAGTAGCTCGCGGGTATACGCCGCTCCGGGTGAAGTAAACAACCTTTCACACTCTCCCTGTTCCACCACTTCCCCCTGACGCAGCACGATGAGCTGATGACACAGGGCGCGAACCACATCCAGATCGTGACTGATAAACAGATAACTGAGCTGCCGTTGCTGCTGTAAGCGACGTAAGAGCGTCAGGATCTGCTTCTGCACCGTGCGATCCAGCGATGAAGTCGGCTCATCCAGCACCAGTAACTCCGGTTCCAGAATCAGTGCCCGCGCGATAGCAATACGCTGGCGCTGACCGCCAGAAAATTCTGCCGGATAACGATGGCGACTTTCCGCTTCAAGCCCGACTTCCTCCATCACCGCGATGACCCGCTGTGCCTGCTGCGCACTGTTCAGTTCTGGCTGATGCACCGCGAGACCTTCAGCAATGATTTGCTGCACCGTCATACGCGGATTGAGCGAAGAATTCGGGTCCTGAAACACCACCTGAATGCGCTGACGCAGAGGCAATAACTGACGGCGCGACAGCTGATGCAACGGCTGGTCATCAAACCAGACCTCGCCGCGTGAGCTAATCAGCCGCAGCAGCGCCAGGCCGGTGGTGCTTTTACCCGAGCCGGACTCACCCACCAGCCCCAGACTTTCACCGCGCCGCAGGCTAAAACTCAGTCCGGAGAGCACCTGTTTTTCACGAGGCTGTCGGCCGAACAACCCGCGCCGTAGTGGAAAACTCACCTGAAGCTGCTCAACTCTGAGAATGACCGGCGCGTCTGCGGGCAGCGGCAACGCTTTTCCTTCCGGCTCGGCGGCCAGCAACTGCTGGCTGTAGGGGTGTTGCGGCTGGTTCAGCAGCGTCTGGCAGCGGTTCTGCTCCACAATGTGGCCATTGCGCATCACGCTGACGTTATCCGCCAGCTGACGCACGATATTCAGGTTATGGGTGATAAACAGCATGCCCATGTCCAGCTCCCGCTGCAGTTCGCGCAGCAGCGTCAGGATCTGTGCCTGTACTGTCATATCCAGCGCCGTTGTCGGCTCATCGGCAATCAGCAGCTGCGGCTCAGTCAGCAGCGCCATGGCGATCATCACCCGCTGGCGTTCTCCGCCGGAAAGCTGATGGGGAAAATCATTGAGCCGGGCGGCGGGCTGCCGGATGCCGACCCGATCGAGCACGCTGAGAATCTCACCGCGTGCCGCCGGACGACGCATTCCGCGGTGCAGCGACAACACTTCATACAGCTGCTTCTCCACGGTGTGCAGCGGATTAAGCGACACCATCGGCTCCTGAAAAATCATCGCGATCTGGTTGCCACGAATCCCCCGCAGTCGCTGCTCGCGGGCGCACAGCAGATCTTCACCGTTAAACAGAATCTCGCCGCTGGGATAAACCACCGCAGCCTCATGCAGCAGTCGCATCACCGACAGCGCTGTAACGCTCTTGCCGGACCCCGATTCGCCCACCAGCGCCAGCGTTTCGCCCGCGTCGATGCGCAGTGATACCTCATTCACGACCTGGCGAAGCTGCTCGCCCTGACGAAAGGCGATCGAGAGATTATTAATGGCAAGCAGTGGTATCGTCATTCAGGCTCCTTTGCCCGGATCAAAGGCGTCGCGCACCGCTTCGCCGATAAAAATCAGCAGCGAAAGCAGGATCGCCAGCGTGAAAAAGCCCGCCAGACCTAACCAGGGAGCCTGCAGGTTATTTTTACCCTGCAGCAATAATTCACCCAGCGAGGGCGAGCCCAGCGGCAGACCAAAGCCAAGAAAGTCGAGCGAGGTCAGCGTGGTAATCGATCCGCACAAAATAAACGGCAGAAAAGTCAGGGTAGCCACCATCGCATTGGGCAGCATGTGGCGCAGCATAATGCGTCCATCGCTGACGCCCAGCGCCTGCGCCGCGCGGATGTAATCAAAGTTTCGGGTGCGGAGAAACTCTGCCCGGACCACACTCACCAGGCTCATCCAGCCGAAAGCCACGGTGACCAGCAGCAGCCACCAGAAGCCTGGCTGGATCACACTGGAGAGAAGGATTAGCAGAAACAACGACGGCATACCGGACCAGACTTCAATCATCCGCTGCCCAATCAGGTCAATTCGTCCGCCGAAATAGCCCTGCACCGCGCCGACCACAATCCCGATGACGCTGGAAAGGAGTGTCAGCAGCACCCCGAACAGCAGCGAGATGCGCGTGCCGTAGAGCAACCGTGCCAGTACGTCGCCACCGTTTGCATCTGTGCCAAGCCAGTTCTGCGCAGAGGGCGGAGAGGGGAAGGGCACCTGAGTAGCAAAATTGAGGGTACTGTCGCTGAAACGAATCGGTGCCCAGAGAGCCCAGCCATTCTGCTCGATGCGCTGCCGCAGCCAGGGATCCTGATAATCTGCTGCTGTCGCCAGTACACCGCCATAGTCGGTTTCGCTGTAGTCAAACAGCAGCGGCACCGTCCAGCGCTGCTGGTAATGGACCAGCAGCGGCTTGTCATTGGCGATCAGTTCAGCACCCAGTGACAGGATAAAAATGATCAGAAAGATCCACAGCGACCAGTAGCCGCGCCGGTTATGACGAAAGCGCTGCCAGCGCTGTTGATTCAGCGGAGAGAGCGTCATGAGCGGCTCCCGAAATCGATGCGGGGATCGACCAGTGTATAGGTCAGATCGCTGAGGATATTCATCAGCAGTCCGATCAGCGTAAAAATATAGAGCGTGCCGAACATCACCGGATAGTCACGTTGCAGCGTCGCGTCATAGCCGAGCAGTCCAAGCCCGTTAAGCGAGAACATCACTTCAATCAGTACCGAACTGGTAAAGAACATGCTGATAAAGGTGGCAGGGAAGCTGGCAATCACCAGCAGCATCGCGTTGCGAAACACATGGTGATAGAGAATACGGCGCTCCGGTACCCCTTTGGCGCGCGCGGTCACTACATAGAGCTTGCGGATCTCATCCAGAAAGGCGTTTTTCGTCAGCATCGTCAGCGTGGCGAAGCCACCGATCACCGTCGCCAGTACCGGCAGGGCGATATGCCAGAAGTAGTCCAGCACTTTGCCATACCAGGGCAGCGTGTCGTGCTGCGCAGAGGTGAGCCCGCGCAGCGGGAACCAGTCGAGATAGCTGCCACCAGCAAACAGCACGATCAACATGATGCCGAACAGAAAGGCCGGAATGGAATAGCCAATAATGATAAAGGCGCTGCTCCAGACATCAAAGGCGCTGCCATCGCGCACCGCCTTGCGGATCCCCAGCGGGATCGACACCAGATAGATAATCAGCGTGCTCCATAGTCCCAGACTGATTGAGACCGGCAGGCTCTCCTTAATCAGCCCGATCACCGGGGCGCTGCGAAACAGGCTGTCGCCAAAATCGAAACGCAGGTAATTCCACAGCATCTCGCCGTAGCGCTGCCAGAGCGGTTTATCGAAGCCGTAACGCTTTTTAATCTCAGCAATCACTTCCGGATCCAGCCCGCGTGCGCCACGGTACTGATTATCGCCAGGATTGAGATGAGTGACGCTGGCGCGTGAACTGGCGCTCTCCGCACCGCTGCCGGGCAGGCCGGTTGTCTGGCCAAACTGAATGTTAGCCAGCGCCTGATCGACCGGGCCGCCGGGCGCGATTTGCACGATAAAAAAGTTAAGCGTGATGATCGCCCATAAGGTCGGGATGATCAGCAGCAGTCTGCGCAGAAAGTAAGCGGCCAACGGTCATCTCCTTAGCGTTTGCTGGCCGGCAGGCGTCCGGCTTTGTTGGTGTCATACCACCAGTTTTCCAGCCCGGTGCTGTAGGCGGGCCTGCGGGCAGGGTGAGAAAACTTATCCCAGTACGCCAGCCGCTGTTCAGCGTTGTACCACATCGGGATCATATACGCATTCCACAGCAGCACCCGATCCAGCGCCTGAGCCAGCGGCCGCAGCGCGGCGGGATCCCCCTGGTGCGCCACAATCTGTTTCACGAAGTGGTCGACCAGCGGATCTTTGACCCGGGCGGTGTTCCACGATGAGGTGATGTAGTCGGATTGCCAGAAGATCTGCAGGCTGGAAGACGGGATCGGCATCGCTGAATAGACGGTGGCAACCATGTCGTAGTCACCTTCACGCAGTCGCCGCAGATACTGCGAGTTGTCGATCTGCCGCAGGTTCAGGGTAATGCCAAGTCGGGAAAGATTGTGCTGGAACGGTAACGCCCAGTCGGTATTGGTGCCGCCGCGCAACAGCAACTCGACGGTGAACGGCTGACCGGTTTTGTCGTTTACGAGGCGGCGATTTTTAATCTGCCAGCCCGCCTGTTTCAGAAGCTCAAAAGCGGTTAACAGACTGGCGCGGTCATAGCCACTGCCATCGGTTTTGTGTGGCTGAAAAGGCTGGCTGAACAGCTCAGGCGGCAGTTGCGCGCGCCAGGGGTCAAGCAGCGCCCGTTGCTGTGCATCCGGCAGGCCGCTGGCAGCATACTCCGTGTTCTGGAAATAGCTGCTGGTGCGCTGCCAGGCACCGTAATAGAGCGCTTTGTTTATCCACTCAAAGTCGAACATCAGAGAGAAAGCCTGACGCACGCGGCGATCGTGAAACTGCGTTTTTTCATTGTTAAAAGCCAGCCAGCGGGTATCGATAGCGGCATCGTTGGGAGAAGTCTCTTTGACGATGCTGCCCTCGTCGAAATTGCGGCCGCGATACTGAGTGGCCCATTTCTTCGCTGAGGTCTCTTCGCGCAAGTCGTAAGCACCTGCCTTAAAAGCCTCAAACGCCACATTGTCATCCAGATAATAGTCATAGCGCAGGCGATCAAAATTAAAGCGCCCGCGATTCACCGGCAGATCGGCGGCCCAGTAATCTTTTACCCGGCTGAACTCAATAAACTGGCCCAGCTTCCAGCGGGTGATGCGATAAGGTCCGCTGGATAACGGCGGTGCGCTCAACGGCTCGTTAAACTTCTTATCATGCCAGAACGACCCGGCGATAACCGGCATCGTCAGTAACCCAAGCAGCAGATCTTTTTCCGGCTTCTGTGCCTCAATGCGTACCGTGAGATCGTTCAGTGCTTTAACGGTTACGCCGCGATAGGCGACGCGGAACTGGGGCACGCCCTCAGTCATGAATTTTTGAAAAGTGAACGCCACGTCGCGGGCGGTGATCGGTGTGCCATCCTGGAAACGAGCGCGTGGATTCAGATGGATCTCAATCCATGAAAAATCGCTGGCGTAGCGCGCCGACTCGGCAATCAGTGGATAATAGCTGCCGGGTTCATCATCTGAGCTGGTGTAAAGTCCGTCATAAAGCGTGCCGGTATTAATGCCCGGATTGCCGCGTGAGGCATAGCGGTTGAAGTTGTCGTAAGTGCCAACCACCGCCTGAGTTATGCTGCCGCCCCTGGGGGCGTCGGGATTGGCGTAGTCGTAATGACTGAAGCCAGGCGGATATTTCGCTTCACTGGCCTGAGTGAAGGCGTAGCTTTGCAGGACCGTCGCAGCCAGCAACGGGGTGCTGAGCAGGCTGCACAGCAGCAGAAGTCCGTAACGAAACAGCATGCTCTCTCCTGTTAAATGCCCGTCATCTGCCGGTCGGGCCATGTCAGGCGTTATGATGCCGGAAATAGTCTATCAGCGTTTCTGGCCGCAGCGGACGGCTAAAAATGTACCCCTGCAAATGAGTCACACCTCGGTTAATCAGCCAGGCAGCCTGCTCGCCGGTCTCTACACCCTCGGCCACACTTTTCAGATTCAGCTTCTTCGCCAGCTGTAGCACGGTATCCAGTACCGGCGAGGTCTGATTATCATGACCGATGCTCTGAACAAAGCCACGATCGATTTTCAGGTAATCAAAGTTATAACGTTCCAGATAGATCAGCGCGCTGTGACCGGTACCAAAATCGTCAATGGCGATATGGATCTGCTGCTGATGCAGCCAGTCGAACAGTTCTCCGACGTTTTCGCCGCGCACCATAGCCCGCTCGGTGATCTCAAACACGTAATTAAAGTGGTCCGCAGGCATGGTATCAAGCCAGTGCAGCACATCCTGACGAAAGCGGTTATCAGCCAGATGCAGGGGCGAAATGTTGAGGCTCAGGCAGGCATGACGGGGAATGGTATGACACAGCAGGTGTGCATCACGGGAAACCAGCTGAAACAGATGCTGCGTCAGCGGAATAATCAGGTTTTGCGACTCGGCGTACGGAATAAACGCATCGGGTGGGATGGGCCCTTTGGTTGGATGAGTCCAGCGTAACAACGCTTCCATGCCATATGGCTGACCATCATGAGAGGTGACCAGTGGCTGATATTCAACGTGAAACTCGCCGCGTTTCATACCCTGGATCAGCTCTTTACCCGGACGCTGATAAACCGACAGCAACAACCAGCAGCCGCCAGCAACCATAAGCGACAGCAGAAGGCCGCACAGCACAATAGTCTGATAATCGGTGAACGCCAGCGTGGTGCCGTACAACACAAACTGCAGCGGATAACCTGTCAGCGCCTGCCGGATCAATGGCTGCGGCAGATTTGTATTCTCAATAACGCCGGACTGCCAGCTGGTTAAGGCGCTGCGCTGGGCCATCAGTGCCATACCGGTAATTTCCGGATGCCGTGACGCCAGCAGCTGATAGGGTGCCAGGGTAATATTGATCGTCGCGAATACGCCTGACTGCAGGTTACCGGGATTTTTAACCCATAATGCCAGCGCCGGTTTGTTTGGCTGTAACGGTGTGCCTGGCATCAGCTGTACATCGAAATCACGCGAAATATCACTATGAGGCGCAATGACATTAATCGGCAAATTAAAACTGCCGGTGGCCGAAGAGCAAAAGGCATTACCGTTATTAACCAGCAGGATAGCGCGAAGGTTGCCGGCAAAGGCGGCGCGTGAGGTGAGTTCACGATTAATGGTATGACAGGCAGTGTGGGTAAATGGAAGCAGGGGACTGAGGGTATTGTTGAGCAGGCTGGAGAGCGTTTGCTGTAAGGCTGTGCGGCTCTTCTCCAGCAATTGCTGATGTTGTCGTTCGCGCTTCTGCCATGTCTGGTGAAGCGACAGTGCGGTAAATAAAAGAAAGAATAAGCCGCCGGCCATCGCGCTACGCCATGCGATGCGGCGAGGATAGGTTGCATGGCGCCGTAGCGCCCCCGACAGTGGCATGAGGAACTTCCCCTGATCAAATTATTATTATGTTATTGCGCACGACTGCTTCGGTTTAAGCGACCGAGAATATAACGAGAGTGTCTGAAAAGTCTCGATATTAATCTGAATTACAATGCATTTAACTTATTTGTCTGCTGCCCGTAAAAATAAGAGACGAAAAAAAACGCTGCATAAGCAGCGTTTCATGTTCTCTGGCTGAGAGAAGATCGAAGGTGATAATCAGGTCGGGTTACGACTTAATACACGGCGTCCTTCACGATAACGTTTTTTCCAGTAGTCATCATTAAGACTGGAGATCATGACGCCACTGCTGGTGGAGGCATGAACGAAGTTATCATTACCCAGGTAGATACCGACATGACGGCCCGTTGAACCGGCACGAAACATCACCAGATCGCCAGGACGCAATTTACCGCGGGTAATCTCTTTGCCGGTATCCTGCTGCTCAGAGGTCGAGCGAGGTAATTCTAAGCCAAATTGATCGCGGAAGGTGCGTTGTACAAAGGCGGAACAATCGATCCCGCGTTTGGTATCGCCACCGAGGCGATAGCGCACACCTTTCCAGACGGCGTATTG
>Ga0308171_1005028_pt1 | contig 10331 bp, 8 predicted proteins | sample PhyGR1_FD_202135 | JGI IMG/M metagenome (GOLD analysis project Ga0308171, IMG submission 202135) | Phyllosphere microbial communities from UC Gill Tract Community Farm, Albany, California, United States - DLSLSG.R1 | ecosystem: Host-associated > Plants > Phyllosphere > Unclassified | place: USA... | reverse complement strand
ATACGGGTGCCACCAAGGGCCAGCACCAGAAGGGCCCGTATCCCGAGGGAACACCCAGTGCCGCAGCAAACCGCTCTCTATCCGGATCTCGCCGGCCGCAGCGTCTTCATCACCGGCGGCGGCAGCGGCATCGGCGCCGCGCTGACCGTTGCCTTCACTGCCCAGGGCAGCCGCGTCGCCTTCGTCGACATCGCCGAGGACGCCAGCCAGGCCCTGGTCGCCCAGCTCTCCCCCGGCGCCACCCACGCCCCGCTGTTCATCCGCTGCGACATCCGCGACATCGCCGCCCTCCGCGCCGCGATCGAACAGGCCCGCGCCGCGCATGGCGACGTCACGGTGCTGCTGAACAACGCGGCCAACGACCAGCGCCACAAGACCGAGGACGTGACCCCGGAGTTCTGGGACGACCGCATCGCCATCAACCAGCGGCCGATGTTCTTCGCCGCCCAGGCGGTGCTGCCACAGATGCAGCGGGCCGGCGGCGGCTCCATCGTCAATTTCGGTTCGGTCAGCTGGAAGCTGCGCCAGGGCGGCATGGCGGCCTACACCATGGCCAAGGCCTCGGTGCAGGGCCTGACGCGCAGCCTGGCGCGGGACTATGGCAAGCAGCATATCCGCGCCAACACCCTGGTGCCCGGCTGGGTGATGACGGAACGCCAGCTGACCCATTGGGTGACGCCGGAGGCGGAGAAGGAGATCGATGCCGGCCAGGCGCTGGCAGGCCGCGTGATGCCCGCGCATATCGCCGATATGGCGCTGTTCCTGGCCTCGGACGCCTCCGCCATGTGCTCCGCCCAGGAATTCGTGGTGGATGGTGGCTGGACCTGAGACGCCGTCCCGCGGGCACGATCAAATTTCTTTAATAATACAGAAACTCTGAATCGGGGTTGGCGTTACGGGTTGCCCCGCGCAATGGCCAAGCTTACTGTCCTGCCAGCGCCGCGCAGCCCTACCCCCATACCCCCGGGGCTGTCCGGTCTTTACCCTCCCCCCCACCAGAGGGTCTAAGGCAGGCGGTGAAGTGTCCCCGACCTCTCCACCGCCTGCCGCTCAATGCGCCCGCGCCACCGCGCGCGGCTGAAACGTCCCGATCGCCACGCCACTGAGCACCAGGGCCATCGAGACGGCATGGTACGGCTGCAGGCTCTCGCCCAGCAGCAGGGAGCCCAGCCCCAGCGCGTAGGCCGGCACCAGGTACATCGACATACTGGCCCGCGCCGCGCCAACCAGGCTGACCACCCGGCCGTACACGCCATAGGCGCCGACACCGGCGATCAGCCCCAGGAACAGCATGCCGCCCATGGCCCGGCCGCTCAGCGGCGGCATCCCGGCATTGCCCCATTCCAGCAGCGCCAGCGGCAGCAGGCACAGGGCGCCACCGGCCGCCACCACCCACAACAGCACCAGCGGCGGCAACGCCACCGGCCGGTGCCGCAGCAGCGCCGTGTAGCCAGACCAAGCGAGGATGGCGAACAGCATCAGCACGTCGCCCGGGTTCACCTCCAGCCGCAGCAGCGCCTGCACGTCGCCGCGGAAGGTGGCGATGGCGATGCCGCAGAAGGCGCAGGCGATGCCGGCCAGCATGGCCGGGCGCAGCGCGACGCCCCAGACGACCCGTTCAATGATGGCGACCATCAGCGGCGTCAGCGCCGCCAACAGCGCGATGTTACCGGCCGAGGTGTAGCTGGCGGCGCCGTATTGCGGCGCCACGCTCAGCACACCGCCCAGCATCACCAGCAGAAGAAGTTGCGGCAGTGGCACGCCGCCCAGCCCGTTGCGCCGTAGCGCCGGCCAGACCACCGGCAGCAGCAGCAGGGCCGCCACGGCCCAGCGGCCGGTGGCCAGGGTCAGCGGCGGCACGGTGCCGCTCAGCCAACGAGCACCCAGCATATTGGCGGCGAAGAGCAACGGCGCGCACAGGAACAGGAACACCACGCCCCAGCGGCCCGTCCCGTCCGTCATCGCAAAGGGAAGTCGCATCGGCCGGGCCTCTTCGCACTGTGGTGCAATGCGAAGAGGCTACGGCATATACGTCAGGGATTCTTACTGAACTCCAGCCGTTAACGCCGCCCGGCAGAACAGCCTGCCGTCGGGAATCGCGGTTCGGGCGAAGATTCTTCTGCCGGGATCAGGCAGCCTGCCCGGCGGGGGCGAATTGCGCGGCCACCTCGGCCAGCGCCCAATCGACCCAGGGCAGCAGGTTGGCGATGTCGGCGGTCTCCACCGTCGCGCCACCCCAGATGCGCAGGCCCGGCGGCGCATCGCGGTAGGGCGCGGTATCCAGCCCGGCACCCTCTTTCTCCAGCAGGCTGGAGAGCACCTTGGCCGCCGCCGCCTGCCCGTCCGCCGTCAGCGCGGTGAACCAGGGCGCGGTGATCTTCAGGCAGATGGAGGTGCAAGACCGCGTCTCCGGCCGCTCGGCCAGGAAGGCCAGGCTGTCATGCCCGTCCAGCCACCGGGCAATCGTCGCCAGATTGGCCTCGGATCGCGCGACCAGCCCCTTCAGGCCGCCAACCTGCTCGGCCCAGCGCAGCCCGTCCAGCGCATCCTCGACGCACAGCATCGAAGGCGTGTTGATGGTGTCGCCCTTGAAGATGCCCTCGATCAGCTTGCCGCCCTTGGTCAGGCGGAAGATCTTCGGCAGCGGCCAGGCGGGGCTATGGCTCTCCAGCCGTGCCACCGCGCGGGGGGAAAGCGCCAGCATGCCGTGCGCGGCCTCACCCCCCAGCACCTTCTGCCAGGACCACGTCACCACATCCAATTTGCCCCATGGCAGTTCCATGGCGAAGGCAGCGGAGGTCGCGTCGCAGATGGCCAGCCCCTGCCGGTCATCGGCGATCCAGTCGGCCGAAGGCAGCCGCACGCCGCTGGTGGTACCGTTCCAGACAAACACCACGTCCCGGTCCCACGACACCTCGGCCAAATCCGGCAGGGCGCCGTAGCCGGACTGCAGCAGCCGCACATCCGGCAGCTTCAGCTGTTTCGTAATGTCGGTGGCCCACTCGCCCGAGAAGCTTTCCCACGCCAGCACGTCCACGCCGCGCGGACCCAGCAGCGACCACAGCGCCATCTCCACCGCGCCGGTGTCGGAAGCCGGGACGATGCCCAGACGCCAGCCTTCCGGCATGCCCAGCAGGGCAGCGGAGCGGTCGATCACCTCGGCCAGCCGGGCCTTCAGCGCCGGTGCCCGGTGGCTGCGGCCGGTCAACGCCGGCTCCAGCGCCGCGACGGACCAACCCGGGCGCTTGGCACAGGGGCCGGAAGCGAAGTTGGGGTTCGCCGGGCGACGGTTGGGCATCGGGTTCTGCTGCGACATGGCGTTCAACTCGGTTCTTCTGGAAGACGGGCCGGGGCGTACCGGCGGCGGAACGCCACCAGCCCCGATGGTACGATCAGGCGAGACAGGCTGGTTCGGTGCGCGCGCATCATGCTCTAGGCGCTCAGGGGCTGCGCGATCAAGCGCTCGGCCGGCAGGCAGACCTCGCTGCGCGCATAGAGCACGGCATGGCCACCGAGGCGGACACGGTCCCCCGCCAAGTCGCACCACAGCGTACCGCCACGCGGGCTGGACTGGCGGCAGACCAGCGTGGTCTTGCCCAGGCGCCTGGCCCAGAACGGCACCAGCTGGGTATGCGCCATGCCGGTCACCGGGTCCTCGTTCACGCCGACCCGGGCGGCGAAGTAGCGGGATTCGATGTCGTGCACCCCGTCATCCGCCGCCGCGGTGACAATGACGCGTGCCTGCCCGCCCTGCACCGGGTCGCTCAGGCTGGCGATGCGCGCGTGGTCGGGCGTCAGCGCCCGTACCGTCTCCGCATTGTCGAACAGGCAGATCCAGTCCCGCGCCTTCCACACCTCGCGCGGCACCGCGCCCAGCGCCGCAGCCAGGCCGGGCGGCGAGCGATGCGTCCATTCCGGCACATTGGCCGGGAAATCCAGCACAAAGCGGTCGGCATCGCGGGACACGCTGAGGATACCGGCCTGGGTACGGAAGCGCAGCGGGGCCGGCGCACCCAGCTCGTGCACCAGCACGAAGGCGGTGGCCAGGGTGGCGTGGCCGCAAATCGGCACCTCCACCTTCGGGGTGAACCAGCGCAGGTGCCACTGGCCCGGTCCGTCGGCGACGAAGAAGGCCGTCTCGCTCACATTATGCTCGGCCGCCATCGCCTGCATCAGCGCATCCGGCAGCCAGGATTGCAGCGGCACGACCACGGCCGGATTGCCGGCGAACGGACGATCGGCGAAGGCATCGACCGTGTAGGTCGTGAGCCGCACCGGCGTATGTCGGAACATCGCGCCACCCCTTCCTGCACTGCAACAAGAATGCAGCTTGCCAGAGCGCGGGCGGAGGCGAAGCCTCCGTGAGAGCATGACAGGGCCGCGTCCACGCTTCGCCTGAGTAGCCCGGGCGGTACCGGGCGAGACTCGCCCGATAAGGCCGCCACGACCAATCCTGGGCGCGAGGCCGTCGCCTTTACGCCAGCGCGGCGATCCGCGCGGGGTCGACCGTCACGCCATGGTTCAGTGGGCCATGCCCCTGCCCTAGCCCTGGCGCCGTCCGCAACGCCGCCTGCACGAAGGCGCGGCTGCGCGCCACGGCATCCCGCAGCGCCATGCCCTGCGCCAACCCGGCCGCGATGGCCGAAGCCAGGGTGCAGCCGGTGCCATGGGTGTGGCGGCTGGGTATCCGCGTGCTTTCGAACACCACCTCGTCCTCCGGCGTCGCCAGCAGGTCCAGCAGGCGCTCGCTTTCCAGGTGGCCGCCTTTCAGCAGCACGGCCGGCACGCCCAGGCGCAGCATCACCTGCGCCGCCGCGCGCATCTCCTCCAGCCCGGTGATGCGCAGGCCGGAGATCACCTCGGCCTCCGGGATGTTCGGCGTTAGCAGATGGGCCATCGGCAGCAGGCGGCGCTTCAGCGTTTCCACCGCATCCGGCGCCAGCAGGTTGCTGCCGCCCTTCGCAACCATCACCGGGTCGGCCACCAGCGGGATGCCCAGCCCATCCTCCGCCAGCGCATCGCACACGGCATCGATCGTAGCGGCATCGCCCAGCATGCCGGTCTTGATCGCGTCCGCCCCGATATCCCGCAGCGAGAGGCGGATCTGCTGCCGGACGAACGCCAGGGGCACCGGGTGCACGCCATGCACCCCCAGCGTGTCCTGCGCCGTCAGCGCGGTGATGGCCGTGGCCGAATAGGCATCCATCGCAGCGCAGGCCTTGATGTCCGCCTGGATTCCCGCCCCGCCGCCGGAATCAGACCCGGCGACGATCAGCACGCGGCCTCGCATCAGCCCTCCACCTTCATCGGCAGCGCGGCGGCCCGGGCGCGGATCAGCGCGGCCAGGGATTCCACCGTCTCCTCGACCATGCCTTCCTCCTCCGCCTCCGCCATCACGCGGATCAGCGGCTCGGTCCCGCTGGGGCGGATCAGCACGCGGCCGCGATGACCCAGCCGGGTCTCGGCGGCGGCGATCGCCTCCTTCACCCCGGCATCGCCCAGCGGGCTGAGCCCGTTGTAGCGGACATTCACCAGGCGCTGCGGCAGCGGGGTGAAGCGGCGGCAGGCTTCGCTGGCCGGCTGCTTCTGCTCGCCCAGCACCGCCAGCACCTGCAGGGCGGCCACCAGCCCGTCCCCCGTGGTGCCGAAATCGCTGAGGATCATGTGGCCGGACTGCTCACCGCCCAGATTGGCCCCGGTCTCCCGCATGCGCTCGGAGACATAGCGGTCCCCCACCTTGGTCCGCAGCAGGTTCAGGCCCCGGCTTTCCAGGAACCGCTCCAGCCCCAGGTTGGACATCACCGTCGCCACCACGGAGGTGCCGTTCAGCCGCCCTTGTGCCGCCCAGGATTCCGCGACCGTCGCGAGGATCTGGTCGCCGTCGATCACCTGGCCCTGCTCGTCCACCAGCACCAACCGGTCGGCATCGCCATCCAGCGCGATGCCGAGGTCAGCCCGCCGCTCCCGCACCAGTTCCGCCAGCCGGCCGGGCGCGGTGGAGCCGCATTCCTTGTTGATATTGAAGCCGTCCGGCGAGACGCCGATGGAGACCACCTCGGCCCCCAACTCCCACAGCACCGTCGGCGCCACCTTGTACGCGGCGCCATGCGCGCAATCGACGACGATGCGCAGGCCGGCCAGGCTGCGCCCCTTGGGGAAGCTGGCCTTCACAGCTTCGATATAGCGGCCGGGCGCATCGTCCAGCCGGCTGGCGCGGCCGAGGCGGGACGGCGCCACCAGGCCCACCGGGTCCTGCGCCATCAGCGCCTCGATCTCCATCTCCTGCGCGTCGGACAGCTTCAACCCGTCCGGGCCGAACAGCTTGATGCCGTTATCCTCGAACGGGTTGTGGCTGGCGGAGATCATCACGCCGAGATCCGCCCGCAGGCTGCGCGTCAGCAACGCGATGGCCGGCGTCGGCAACGGCCCGACCAGCACCACGTCCATCCCCGCGCCGACGAAGCCCGCCGTCAGCGCCGGTTCCAGCATGTAGCCCGAGAGACGGGTGTCCTTGCCGATCACCACCCGGTGCCGGTGCGCGCCACGGCTGAAGAAGTAGCCGGCTGCCTGGCCCAGCCGCAGCGCGGTCAGTGCATCCATCGGCGCACGGTTGGCCACGCCCCGGATTCCATCGGTGCCGAAGAGGCGGCGCACGGCGTCGGTCATCCCCGCAGTCCTTTCTTGTCGTTTCCGCTGCTTCTGAGCCATCAGGTCGCCGCAGCCTCCGGTGTTCTTATCGCGGGGTCGCTGGCGACCCCGGCTGGTTCCCTGGAACGGGCGTCCAAAGATTGAGTGTCCAAAGAGTCCGGCAGTTTCGCCAGCGTTTTAATCTGGCGGATTTTACACGTTCCACCACTGGCCGGCGCTCGCGGATTACCATGGGCGCCCAGGCAGGACGCTCTAGCGGGGACGGCCAGTGCCGTCCATTCACCCCGCCTCCGCCGGCTGCGGCACGGCGCCATCGGCGCAGGCCTTCCACATCCGCAGCGCCTGCACCGTCTCCGCCACATCGTGCACCCGCAGGATGCTGGCCCCGGCCGCCGCCGCTGCCAACGCCACGGCGACGCTACCGGCCACCCGTTCCGCCGGCAGCTCCGCCCCCGTCACCCAACCCACCAGCCGCTTGCGGGACGCACCGACCAGCACCCGGCAACCGATGCCGGCCAGCAGCGGCAGGCGGTTCAGCAGCAGCAGGTCCTGCTCCCGCGTCTTGCCGAAGCCGATGCCGGGGTCGACCACGATCCGCCCGCGGGCAATGCCCAGTGCCTCCGCCGTTTCCACCCGCTGGCGCAGGAAGCGGGCGACATCCAGCACCACGTCCTCATACCCGGTGGCCTCATGCATGCGGCGCAGGTCCAACGCCGGCATATGCATCAGCACCACCGGCGCCCGGCTCTCCTGCACCACCCTGACCGACTTCGCATCCTGCCGCAGCGCGGAGATGTCGTTGACGATCTCCGCCCCCGCATCCAGCACCGCCTGCATGGTGGCGGCGTAGCGGGTATCGACGCTGACCACCGCCGCCGTCGCCAGTTGCCGCACCACGGGCAGGATGCGGGCGATCTCCTCCTCCGCCGTCACGGCAGCGGCGCCCGGGCGGGTGCTTTCTCCGCCAATGTCCAGGATGTCCGCCCCAGCTTCCAGCATGGCGTGGCCGGCGGCCACCGCCGCCTTCACATCCAGATGCTTGCCGCCATCGGAGAAGCTGTCCGGCGTCACGTTCAGGATGCCCATCACCAGCGGGCGGTCATGCGGCAGGCCAGCGAAGGGCAAGGGCCGGCGGGTCAGCGCCGGCAGCAAGTCCTCCCACCCCTCGGGCAGGTCGGCCACCGGGTGGATGCCCTGCTCCTGCCCGCCCTCGATCAACCGCAACAGGGAGAAGGAGGCCGGGCCGCCCGCCAGCGGCAACGCATGGCCGGCGCGGACGGCATGGAACGCGGCCGGGCCGTGCAACAGGCCCAAGGGCTCCAACCAGCGTTCCGCCATCCTGGCCGCTCTCCCCGCTCGCCATGAAAAAAGGCCCCGTTTCCGGGGCCTTTCTCTTTAGCGCAAATCCGGGCGGATGCGGAACGCCCGTCCCGTCAGAGGCCGGGCTGCGGCGACGGGTTCAGCCCGCCATCCGGACGCGGCGCCTGCGGCCGGCCAGAGGTCGGCACGCTGCCACGGCCGGATTGCACCGGCTCATCCGGGCGGTTCCGCACGATCGGCTCGCCCTTCATCACCTGGCGGATCTCGTCGCCGGAGAGCGTCTCATGCTCCAGCAGACCCTTCGCCACCGCGTGCAGTTCCTCGATATTCACCTGCAGGATGTGCTTAGCGCGGGCATAGGCCTCATCGATCATCGCCCGCACTTCGCTGTCGATCTCCCGCGCCGTGGCTTCGGACACGTTCTTCGCCTGCGTCACGGAATGGCCGAGGAAGACCTCCTGGCTGTTGTCGCCATAGGCGATCATGCCGAGCTTCTCGCTCATGCCCCACTCGGTGATCATCATGCGCGACTGGTTGGTCGCCATCTTGATGTCGCCGCTGGCGCCGTTGGAGACCTTGTCCGGGCCAAAGATCAGCTCCTCAGCCACACGGCCGCCCATCGCCATCGCCAGCTCGGCCTTCAGCTTGGACTTGTGCTTGGAGTAGCGGTCACCGGCCGGCAGGGACATAACCAGACCCAGGGCGCGGCCGCGCGGAATGATGGTCGCCTTATGCACCGGGTCGCATTCCGGCTCATGCAGCGCCACCAGGGCGTGGCCGGCCTCGTGATAGGCCGTCATCTGCTTCTCGTCGTCGGACATGACCAGAGACCGGCGCTCGGCGCCCATCATGACCTTGTCCTTGGCCTGCTCGAACTCATGCATGCCGACGGTGCGGCGGCCGGTACGGGCCGCCAGCAGCGCCGCTTCGTTGACCAGGTTGGCGAGGTCGGCGCCGGAGAAACCCGGGGTGCCGCGCGCGATGGTCTTCGGGTCGACGTCCGAGGCCAGCGGAACCTTGCGCATGTGCACACGCAGGATCTTCTCGCGGCCCTGCACGTCCGGGTTCGGCACCACCACCTGGCGGTCGAAGCGGCCGGGGCGCAGCAGCGCGGGGTCCAGCACGTCCGGGCGGTTGGTGGCGGCGATCAGGATCACGCCCTCATTCGCCTCGAAGCCGTCCATCTCGACCAGCATCTGGTTGAGGGTCTGCTCACGCTCGTCGTTGCCGCCGCCAAGACCGGCGCCACGATGGCGGCCCACGGCGTCGATCTCATCGATGAAGATGATGCACGGTGCGTTCTTCTTGCCCTGCTCGAACATGTCGCGCACGCGGCTAGCGCCGACGCCCACGAACATCTCCACGAAGTCGGAGCCCGAGATGGTGAAGAACGGCACGTTGGCCTCGCCGGCGATGGCACGGGCCAGCAGCGTCTTGCCGGTGCCCGGGGGGCCGACCAGCAGCACGCCCTTGGGGATCTTGCCGCCGAGGCGCTGGAATTTTTGCGGGTCGCGCAGGAAGTCGACGATCTCCTCGAGTTCGCCCTTGGCTTCCTCGATGCCCGCGACGTCCTCGAACGTCACGCGGCCCTGCTTTTCCGTCAGCAGCTTGGCCTTGGACTTGCCGAAGCCCATGGCCCGCCCGCCGCCGCCCTGCATCTGCCGCATGAAGAACACCCAGACGCCGATCAGCAGCAGCATCGGGAACCAGGAGAGCAGGTAGTGGAAGAGCGGGTTGACGTCGCTCTCCTCCGGCCGCGCGACGACGCGGACGCCCTTGTCCGTCAGCTTGCTGACCAGGGTCGGGTCTTCCGGCGTGTAGGTGCTGAAGCTGCGGCCGTCGGACAGCTGACCAGTCAGGGTACGCCCCTGAATGGTCACGTCACGGACGCGGCCGCCATTCACCTCGTTCAGGAAGTCGCTGTACGCGACCTGCTGACCGGCCTGGCGGTTAGAGGAATTGGGCTGGAACAGATTGAACAGCGCCACGAGCAGCAGCGCCACGATCACCCAGAGCGCCAGATTGCGGCCGAAATTATTCACCGTAGGGTTCCCATCCGATCGCCAGGCACGCCTGGCGCCCACACAAGATAGGGCGTCAAGTCGCGTTCTCAAACCATGTCGCGCAATTCATCTAGCCCGGCGCATGATAATCCTAGCCTAACGGGCCGCCGCGGGGGGCGAAAGTCAGTTCCGCCGCCGTTCCGAGCCCGAGCGCCGGCACACCTACCACCGCACCCGCCCGCCTCAACGCCGGCAGCCCGGCCAGCACCCGCGCCGGCAATCCGCGCCGCTCCCGCCGCACCAGCGCCGCCGAGGCCGCGCCCAGCGCGCCGACCTCCAGCCCTTCCGGCACGACGTCCA
>Ga0308171_1005026_pt1 | contig 10339 bp, 7 predicted proteins | sample PhyGR1_FD_202135 | JGI IMG/M metagenome (GOLD analysis project Ga0308171, IMG submission 202135) | Phyllosphere microbial communities from UC Gill Tract Community Farm, Albany, California, United States - DLSLSG.R1 | ecosystem: Host-associated > Plants > Phyllosphere > Unclassified | place: USA... | reverse complement strand
CGCTCCGCGCCCAGGCCGCCGAGCGCGGCCACGGTGGCGCCCACGTTCGTGCCCTTGCTGTCGTCGAAGTATTCGACCTCGTTCACGCGGCCCACGGGCTCCACGCGGTGCGGCTCGCCGCGGTATTCGCGCAGCGCGTACAGCATCGGCGCCAGGGCGCAGCCGGCGGCATGCGCGAGCGCCAGAGCGGCCAGTGCGTTCACGGCGTTGTGGCGGCCGCGGATGCGCAGCGCGTCGGCCGGCATCAGGCGCTGGATGTGCAGGTCTTCCTCGGCGCGGCCGCGCGTGCGCTTGGCCGTCTCGTCGGCCTCCAGCGCCCGCACCAGCCACGCCATGCCGTTCACGGTCTCGATGCCGAAGTCGCCGGGGCGCTGGGGCATGTCGGCACCGAAGGTCACGTGGGCGCGCAACTGGGGCTTCTGGAGCTTCACGCGCACGGGCGGCGGCAGCATCGCCATGACGGTGGCATCGTCGCGGTTGAGCAGCATGAGGCCGGATGCCCCGAAGATGCGGGCCTTGGCATTCGCGTAGGCGGGCATGTCGCCGTGCCAGTCGAGGTGGTCCTGCGTGACGTTGAGCACCGTGGCCGCGGTGGGCTCGAAGCCGGTGGCGCCGTCGAGCTGGAAGCTGGAGAGTTCCAGCACCCACACGTCGGGGAGCGCGTCGCCGTCGAGCCGCTCGCCCAGGGTGTCCAGCAGCGTCGGGCCGATGTTGCCGGCCACGGCCACCGAGCGGCCGGCGCATTCCACCAGCAGGCCGGTGAGCGAGGTGACGGTGGTCTTGCCGTTGGTGCCGGTGATGGCGAGCACCGCGGGCGCATAGCCGTGCGATGCCTTCAGCGCGGCGAGCGCCATCGCGAACAGGCCCAGCTCGCCGCCCGTGGCGATGCCTTCAGCACTCGCGGCCACGAACACCGGCGCGACCGTGTCGGGCGACAGGCCCGGCGAGCGGTACACCGCGTGCAGCGCACGGCCCTGCACGAGCGCGGCATCGAACGCGCCCGGCACGAAGCGCACCTGCGGCAGCTCGGCCTGCAGGGCGGCGAGCTGCGGCGGCGCGGTGCGGGTATCGGCCACGGTCACCTCGTCGGCGCCGCAGCGCACGCACCAGCGGGCCATGGCCAGGCCCGAGGCGCCCAGGCCGAGGATGAGGATGCGCTGCCCGGCCAGCGGACGCAGCGTGTCGGCGGGCCGGCCCTGCGGCACCGCGGCGGCGTCCTGCTCCGGCACGGCCGGCGCGTCGCCATCCACGCTCGCGGCGCCGGCTTCGGTATCGGCCTGCGCCGCAGCGGGCTGGTCGCGGTCCGCCGCGGCAGGTGCTTGTTCGCTCTCCGGCTGCACGTCGGCGAAGATGCGGGCCACGAACTCCGCGGCCTGCTGCGCGGCCGACACCCGCGGCGCGGTCATGTCGATCCCGGCCATTGCGGCATCCACGGCGGAGACGGGGGCGGGAGCAGCGGACTGCGTGCCACCGGCTGCCGGAGCCGGGTCCGGAACTTCAGCCACGTCAGCGGAGGCATCGACCTCGCCGCCTTCCTCCACCGGCGACGGCATGGCGTCCGAAGGCGGGACGACGCCGGCAACCCCATAGGCCAGCGGCAACGGCTCCGCCCCGGCATCCGGAAGGCTGCCGTCGGGCATGGAAAGGCGGTCGCGGTCGATCGGGTTCATCGCAGCTTGAGGGTGGTGAGGCCGATCAGGCACAGCAGCATGGTGATGATCCAGAACCGCACGACGACCTGCGTTTCCTTCCAGCCGCTCTTCTCGAAGTGGTGGTGCAGCGGCGCCATCTTGAGCAGGCGCCGGCCTTCGCCGTAGCGGCGCTTGGTGTACTTGAACCAGGTGACCTGCAGCATCACCGAGAGCGCCTCGACCACGAAGATGCCGCCCATGATGGCCAGCACGATCTCCTGGCGCACGATGATGGCGATGGTGCCCAGGGCGCCGCCGAGCGCGAGCGCGCCCACGTCGCCCATGAAGACCTGCGCCGGATGGGTGTTGAACCACAGGAACGCGAGCCCCGCGCCGGCCATCGCCGAGCAGAAGATCAGCAGCTCGCCCGCGCCGGCGATGTAGGGGAAGAGCAGGTATTTGGAATAGACCGCGCTGCCCGTCACGTACGCGAAGACGCCGAGGGACGCGCCCACCATCACGACCGGCATGATCGCGAGGCCGTCGAGGCCGTCGGTGAGGTTCACCGCATTGCTCGACCCCACGATGACGAGGTAGGTCAGGATCACGAAGCCGAGCACGCCGAGCGGGTAGCTCACTTCCTTGAAGAACGGCACCAGCAGGCCCGCCTGGGGCGGCAGGTCCATCGAGAAGCCCGACTGGATCCAGGTGACGAACAGCTCGAACACGCGGGCGTTGGAGTTCTCGGAGATGCAGAACACCAGGTAGAGCGCGGCCACGATGCCGATGACCGACTGCCAGAAGTACTTCTCGCGCGAGCGCATGCCCTCCGGGTCCTTGCGCACGACCTTGCGCCAGTCGTCCACCCAGCCGATCGCGCCGAAGCCCAGGGTGACGGCCAGCACCACCCAGACGAAGCGGTTCGAGAGGTCGAACCACAGCAGCGTGGAGATGGCGATCGCGCCCAGGATGAGCACGCCGCCCATGGTGGGCGTGCCGCTCTTGGACAGGTGCGACTCCATCGCGTAGCCGCGGATCGGCTGGCCGATCTTGAGCGCGGTGAGCATGCGGATGACCTTCGGGCCGGCCACGAGGCCGATGAGCAGCGCCGTCATGGCCGCCATCACCGCACGGAACGTGAGGTACTGGAAGACGCGGAAGAAGCCGAATTCGGGCGACAGGCCCTGCAGCCACTGGGAGAGCATCAGGAGCATGCGACGCCTCCCTGCCGATGGTGGCCCTGCGCCGATACGTCCGGCACTTCCGGCGCTTCCAGCGCCTGCACCACCTGTTCCATCTTCATGAACCGCGATCCCTTCACCAGCACGCTGCCCGACTCGGGTGCGGCCTTGCGCACCGCTTCGAGCAGCGATGCCATGTCGTCGAAATGCCGTGCGTTCGGCCCGAAGGCCTGCACGGCGTGAATGCCGAGCGCTCCCAGCGCGAACAGCCGGCCGATGCCGCGCCCGCGCGCATGCGCCCCCGCCTCCGCATGGAACTGCGGGCCCTGGTCGCCCACCTCGCCCATGTCGCCCATCACCAGCAGTTGCGGGCCGGGCAGTTCGGCCAGCACGTCGATGGCCGCGCGCATGGAGTCGGGATTGGCGTTGTAGGTGTCGTCCACCCCCGTGATCCGCCGCGGCGCTCCGCCCGGCGGCGCCACGGTGGCGACGAAGGCGCGCGAGCGCCCCTTGACGGGTTCGAAGGCCGCGAGGCCGCGTGCGATGGCGTCGATCGGTGCACCCGCGGCCAGCGCGCAGGCCGTGGCGGCCAGGGCATTGGCCACGTTGTGGCGTCCCGCGATGCGCAGCGTGCCACCGAACGCGCCCTGCGGCGTGTCGATCTGTACGCTCCAGGCGCCGGCCTCCCAGCGGGCACGAGTGCACCGCACGTCCGCCGCCACGCCCGCCTGGTCGGCGAAGGTAAGGCAGCGGCGCGCGCCGGCCAGGCCGCGCCAGAGCGGTGCATAGGCATCCGCGGCCGGAAACACCGCCACGCCGTCCGGCGGCAGCGCGGAGATCACCGACCCGTTTTCCTCCGCCACCGCCTGCACGGTGTGCATGAATTCGAGGTGCTCGCGCTGTGCGTTGTTGACCAGCGCGACCGTGGGCCGCGCCATGCCGGCCAGCAGGGCGATCTCGCCCGGGTGGTTCATGCCGAGCTCGATCACCGCGGCCTCGTGCGCGGCCCGCAGGCGCAGCAGCATGAGCGGCACGCCGATGTCGTTGTTGAAGTTGCCTTGCGTTGCAAATGCGGCCTCGCCCTTCCAGGCGCGCAGCACCGACGCGATCATCTGCGTGACCGTGGTCTTGCCGTTGCTGCCCGTCACGCCGACGAGGGGCAGATCGAAGCGCGCACGCCAGCCCGTGGCCAGGGCGCCCAGCGCCGCCAGGGTGTCGGGCACTTCGATGCCGGGCAGGCCCGCGGCAGCGAGGCGGCCCGGGTGGGCGAGCGCGGCCGCGGCACCGGCATCCCGCGCCTGGGCGAGGAAATCGTTGGCGTCGAAGCGCTCGCCCCGCAGCGCCACGAACAGGTCGCCGGCCTGCAGGGTGCGCGTGTCGGTGTGCACGCGGCGGAGTGGCGGCGGCTGCTGCGTTCCGGTCGCGCCCACGAGGCGCGCCTGCGGAATGCGCGCCTGCACCAGGGCATGCGCCTCCTGCAGGGTGAGCATCGTCGCCGAGGCGTTCATGCGGCGGCTCCCGGGCCTGCAGCGTGCGCGGTGGGCGCGGTGGGCGCGGTGGGCGCGGCGGGGCGCAGCGCCAGCGCGGCGCGCGCCTGCGCGGCGTCGGAGAACGGACGGCGCACGCCAGCGGTCTCCTGGTAGTCCTCGTGTCCCTTGCCGGCGATCAGCACCACGTCGCGCGCGTCCGCTTCGGCGATGGCGCGCGCGATGGCGGCCTCCCGCTCGGGCTCCACCTGCACGGTCGTGCCCGCCACGGTGCCCAGCAGGATCTCGTGCAGGATGGCGCCGGGGTCTTCGTTGCGCGGGTTGTCGCTGGTGGCGATCACGGCGTCGGCCCGGTGCTGGGCGATGCGTCCCATGAGCGGGCGCTTGGCGCGGTCGCGGTTGCCGCCGCAGCCGAACACGCACCACAGGCGCCCGCCGCGCTGCGCGGCCACGGGCCGCAGTGCCTGCAGGGCCTGCTCGAGCGCATCGGGCGTGTGGGCGTAGTCCACGGCCACCAGCGGCCGGCCGGGCTCGTGGAGCAGTTCCATGCGGCCGGGCACGGGCGCGAGCTGCGCGCAGGCCCAGAGCGCGTGCTCCAGCGGGATGCCGATCGCGCGCAGCGACGCGACCACGGCCAGCAGGTTGTGGATGTTGTAGTGGCCGATCACGCGCGTCTGCAGCACGTGGGCCTGCACGCCTTCGGCCACTGTGAAGCGCAGGCCGCCCTCGCCCCAGGCGATGTCGCGGGCCTGCAGCCGGGCCGGGCCGGTGATCGACGTGGTCCAGAGGTCCAGCGGGCGCTGCGCGAGCGTGTCCGCCAGTTCGCCGCCGCGCGGATCGTCGATGTTCACCACGGCCGCCTGCAGGCCGGGCCAGTCGAACAGCGCGCTCTTGGCCTGCCAGTAGGCCGCCATGCCCGCGTGGTAGTCGAGGTGGTCCTGCGTGAAATTGGTGAACACGGCCACGCGGATGCGCATGCCGGCGAGGCGGTGCTCCGCGAGACCGATGGAGGATGCCTCGATGGCGCAGGCGCCCAGGCCGTTCGCCACGAAACCGGCGAACGCGCGCTGCAGCCGCACCGGATCGGGCGTGGTGAGGCCCGTGCCTTCCAGCTCGGGCGGCACGCCCACGCCCAGGGTGCCGACCAGGCCGCAGCCGCCCTGGGGCGCGAGGCCGGCGCCGGCCAGCAGGTTGAGCGCATCGGCCAGCCACCAGGTGGTGCTGGTCTTGCCGTTGGTGCCCGTCACCGCGATCACGTCCAGCCGCTGCGTGGGCATGCCGAACCAGTCGGACGCCAGCAGACCGGTGGCCGCCTTCAGGTCGCGCAGCGCGGCGACGCGCTCGGCCCCGAAACGGAAGGCTTCCACGCCTTCGCGCTCGACGAGGCAGGCGGCCGCGCCGCGCGCGAGCGCCTCGCCCACGTGCATGCGGCCATCGGTGGCGGCGCCCGGCCAGGCGATGAACACGTCGCCGGGCCCGACCTGGCGGCTGTCGGTGCGCAGCGTGCCGCTGCCGGCGCCGATGCGCGCGCGCAGCCATTCCAGCGCCTCGGGCACGGAGCCGAGCAGCGGCGGGGTCGGATTCTCGGGAACGGGCTCGATCTCGTTCATAGCGACTCCTCGACGCTGTTGGCGACGATGCGGGGCTTCACGGCCATGTCCGGGGCCACGCCCATCATGCGCAGCGTCTGCTGCACGACTTCGCTGAACACCGGCGCGGCCACGGCGCCGCCGTAGAACGAGCCGGCGCTGGGCTCGTCGATCATCACGGCGACGATGATGCGCGGCTTCTCGATGGGCGCCATGCCCGTGAACCAGGCGCGGTACTTGCCGGAGGCGTAGCTCTTGCCGACCTGCTTGCGCGCCGTGCCGGACTTGCCGCCCACGGAGTAGCCCACGGTCTGCGCCTGCTGGCCCGTGCCCCCGGGGCCGGCGGCCATCTGCAGCATCTTGCGGATCTGCGTGGCGGTGCGCGGGGAAAACACCGGCACGCCCACGGCGGGCTCGCCGGTCTTGAGCATGGTGGCGGGAATGATCTTGCCGTCGTTGGCGAACACCGTATAGGAGCGCGCCATCTGCAGCAGGCTGGCCGAGAGGCCGTAGCCGTACGACATGGTGGCCTGCTCCACCGGACGCCAGGTCTTGTAGGGGCGCAGCCGGCCGCTCACCACGCCGGGGAAGTGGATCTGCGGCTTCTGGCCGAAGCCGGCGGCGGAAAACGTCTCCCACATCTCCTTGGCCGGCATCTGCATGGCGATCTTGGTGGTGCCGACGTTGCTGGACTTCTGGATCACGCCCTCCACGGTGAGCACCCCGTAGTTGTGGGTGTCGGAGATGGTGGAGCCCGTGATCGTGACACGCCCGGGGTTGGTGTCGACGATGGTGTCGGGCCGCACGCGGCCGGTCTCCAGCGCGAGCCCGATGGTGAACGGCTTCATCGTGGAGCCGGGCTCGAACACGTCGGTGATGGCGCGGTTGCGCAGTTGCTCGCCGGTGAGGTTCTGGCGCTTGTCGGGAACGTAGCTCGGGTAGTTGGCGAGCGCCAGCAGCTCGCCCGTGTGCGCGTCGATCACCACCACGCTGCCGGCCTTGGCCTTGTGCAGCGCCACCTGGTCGCGCAGCTTCTGGTAGGCGAAGAACTGCACCTTGCTGTCGATCGAGAGCTGCATGTCCCGGCCGTCCACCGGCGGCACCTCGGCGCCGACGCCTTCCACGACGCGGCCCATGCGGTCCTTGATGACGCGGCGCGACCCGGCCTTGCCGGCCAGGTCCTTGTCGAAGGCGAGCTCCACGCCCTCCTGGCCGTGGTCTTCCACGTTGGTGAAGCCCACCACGTGCGCGGCGGATTCGCCCTCGGGGTACTGGCGCCGGTATTCCTTGCGCTGGTAGATGCCCTTGATGTCGAGCGCGGCGATCTGCTGGCCCACCTCCCAGTCGAGCTGGCGCTTGATCCAGACGAAGGTCTTGTCTTCGTCGGCCAGCTTCGCCTTCAGGGCCGGCAGCGGCATCTCCAGCAGCTTGGCCAGCTGGGGCAGCTTGGCCTGCACCTCGGGCTTGTCCTGCTCGACGTCTTCCGGAATGGCCCAGATGCTGGCGGCGGGCACGCTGGAGGCGAGGATGAGCCCGTTGCGGTCCAGGATGCGCCCGCGGTTGGCGGGCAGCTCCAGCGTGCGCGCGAAGCGCACCTCGCCCTGGCGCTGGAAGAAGTCGTTGCCGATCACCTGCACGTAGGCCGCGCGCCCGGCGAGCGCCAGGAAGCCCAGCGCCACCATGGCGACGATGAACTTGCTGCGCCAGACGGGCGTCTTGCTCGCCAGCAGCGGGCTGGAGGTGTAGAGCACGCTGCGGCTCATCGGCGCGCTCCCCGCGGTGCCGCCGCGCTGACGGAGGCGCCGGCCATGGGCGCGGCCGCCGTCACGACGGGCGTGCCGTCGCCGGCCACGTACTGGGTGATCGCGGGCGTGGCCGTGCGCATCTGCAGCCGGTCGCGCGCGAGCTTCTCGACGCGCAGCGGCGTGGCCTGGGCGCGCTTTTCGACCTGCAGGCGCTGGTGTTCGGTCTCCAGGCGGCGCGACTCGGCGATGGCGCGGTCCAGCTCGGTGAAGAGGCGGCGCGATTCGTACTGCGTGTGCACGAGGTAGAGCGCGCTGGCGAGCACGCCCAGCAGCAGCACGAGGCTCAGGCGCGTCATGCCGGCACCTCCGTGCGCTCGGCCACGCGCATCACGGCGCTGCGCGCGCGCGGGTTGGCCTCGACCTCGGCGGCGCCCGGCTTGATGCGCTCCAGCGCCTTCAGCCGCATCGGCTGCGGCGCGGCGAAGGGCGCGCGGCGGTCGTAGACCTCTTTCGAATGCTGCGCGATGAACTGCTTGACGATGCGGTCTTCCAGCGAATGGAAGCTGATCACCGCGAGCCGGCCGCCCGGCGCCAGCACGCGCAGGCACGCCTCTAGCGCGGCCTGCAGCTCTTCCAGCTCGGCGTTGATGAAAATCCGAAGAGCCTGAAAGGTCCGGGTGGCGGGGTTCTGCCCGGCTTCGCGGGTCTTGACCGCGCCAGCCACGAGCTGGGCCAGCTCGGAAGTGGTGCGCAGCGGGCCGCGCTCCGCGCGCCGAGCAACAATCGCCTTTGCAATGGGGCCAGCAAACCGTTCTTCACCGTATTCACGAATCACCTCCGCAATCTGCCCCACTTCGGCCGTCTCGAGCCAGTCGGCCACGCTCTCGCCGCGCGTGGTGTCCATGCGCATGTCGAGGGGGCCGTCGAAGCGGAAGCTGAAGCCCCGGCCGGGGCTGTCGATCTGCGGCGAACTCACGCCCAGATCCATGAGGATGCCGGCGGCGCTGCGCTCCGGCAGCTCGGCCATATGGCGAAAACCTTCGTGCCGAATGGAAAAGCGCGCATCGGTGATGCGCGCTGCTTCGTGGATCGCCTCGGGGTCCTTGTCGAAGGCCACGAGGCGGCCATCCGGCCCCAGCCTCTCCAGTATTCGGCGGGAATGCCCGCCCCGGCCGAAGGTCGCGTCGACGAAGACGCCCGAAGGCGCGGGGCCGGCGCCCCCGAGCAGGGCATCGACCGCCTCGTCCAGCAGGACGGTGGTGTGCATGAGAGCGGTATCAGCCATGGCCTTCAGAAAGAAAAGTCCTTGAAAGCCTCGGGCATCTCGCCCTGCATCGCCTGGGCCTCCTGGGCCTCGTAGGTGGCCTTGTCCCAGAGTTCGAAATGGTGGCCCATGCCCAGCAGCATGGCGTCGCGGGTGATGCCGGCCGCCTGGCGCAGCTCGGGCGCCACGAGCACGCGGCCGGTGCCGTCCATGTCCACGTCCTGCGCGTTGCCCAGGAAGATGCGCTTCCACCACTGGGCGGACATCGGCAGCTCGGCGATGCGCTCGCGGAACTTCTCCCATTCGGGGCGGGGGAAGACCATGAGGCAGCCGTGGGGGTGTTTGGTGATGGTGAGCTGGCCGGCAGCGGTGGCGCTCAGGACGTCACGATGCCGGGTGGGCACGGAAAGCCTACCCTTTGCATCCAGACTCAGCGATGACGCCCCTTGAAACACCGATCAGATCCCGACAATGTTGTCGCCGCCGCATCCCGCGGAAACGGGTTCGGAGGGCACTTTTCACCACTTAATTGCACTTTTTTGCACTGTAGCAGGAAAAGTCCCGACCAGCGGTCCGGGTGCAACAAAGTATTGCAATGAAATCAACAACTTAGCGCCGATTGACAAAATCCTTGGGAGGCAAAATCCCTTGATGGATAAGCACTTAGCGATCCGTATGCATGTGATACCTGAGAGTAACCAGCCGGCAGGGACTTCGCGGGACCCGTCCGCCTCCTTCCCCATGGAGGCCGGAATGTGGCGCAAAAGCCAAGCTGCCGCCCGGCAGTGGAATGCACGGGCGGCAGCGGAGGGCGCGGGAATTTCTTGCGAAATTCCCGCTCGTCTGTAGGAAAAGATCGCTTCTTACAGGATGTAGCGCGAAAGATCCTCGTCCTGGCTGAGGCTCTGCAGGCGCCCGTCCACGTAGGCGGCATCGATCCGCACGGTCTGGCCGGACAGCTTCGCGGCGTCGAAACTCACCTCGTCCAGCAGCCGCTCCATCACGGTGGAAAGGCGCCGCGCGCCGATGTTCTCGGTGCGCTCGTTCACCTCGAACGCGATGCGCGCCAGCCGCGTGACGCCCTCGGGCACGAATTCCAGCGTGACGCCCTCGGTGGCCAGCAGGGCTTCGTACTGCTTGACGAGGGAGGCGTGCGTCTGGGTGAGGATGGCCTCGAAGTCGCCGACCGACAGCGACTCCAGCTCGACGCGGATCGGGAAGCGTCCCTGCAGTTCGGGAATCAGGTCGCTGGGCTTGGCGAGGTGGAAGGCGCCCGAGGCGATGAAGAGGATGTGGTCGGTCTTCACCATGCCGTACTTGGTGCTCACGGTGGTGCCCTCGACCAGCGGCAGCAGGTCGCGCTGCACGCCCTGGCGCGACACGTCGGAGCCGCCCGCCTCCTGGCGCGTGGCGACCTTGTCGATCTCGTCGATGAAGACGAT
>Ga0308171_1005019_pt1 | contig 10354 bp, 8 predicted proteins | sample PhyGR1_FD_202135 | JGI IMG/M metagenome (GOLD analysis project Ga0308171, IMG submission 202135) | Phyllosphere microbial communities from UC Gill Tract Community Farm, Albany, California, United States - DLSLSG.R1 | ecosystem: Host-associated > Plants > Phyllosphere > Unclassified | place: USA... | reverse complement strand
ATGATCGCCTCGATCGCGCCGGTATCTGTCACCTGCTTCAGGCCACGCTCCTCGACCAGCACGGACGGCGCCTTGCCGGTCTCGAACATCGCCTCCAGCACCTCCTTCGCCAGCTTGCCGGAAAGGGTGTTGTCCTTGATCAGGTCCAGCAGCTCGCCAAGATGCGCGGCGCTGACGGGCGAATCGCCGATGCTGTGGCCGGTCCGGTTGAGTCCGGCGAAGAAATCGCCGGTCAGCCAGTTGGCCGCCATCTTCGGGTCACGCCCCTCGGCCACGCTCTCGTAGAAGGCGGCGGTCTCCTTCTCCAGCGTCAGCACATGCGCGTCATAGGGCGTCAGCCCGTAATCGCCGACATAGCGGGCGCGGCGGGCGTCCGGCAGCTCCGGCAGGCCGGCCTTCAGCTGCTCCACCCAGGCGGCATCCAGCACCAGCGGCGGCAGGTCCGGGTCGGGGAAGTAGCGGTAGTCATGCGCATCTTCCTTCGAGCGCATGGAGCGGGTGACGCCGCGCGACGTGTCGAACAGGCGGGTTTCCTGCACGACTTCCTCGCCGGCTTCCCAGACCTCGATCTGCCGGCGCGCCTCGGCTTCCACCGCCTGCATGACGAAGCGGATGGAATTGACGTTCTTCACCTCGCACCGCGTGCGGAACCCCTCGCCCGCCTTGCGGACCGAGACGTTCACGTCCGCGCGCAGCGAGCCCTGCTCCATGTTGCCATCGCAGGTGCCAAGGTAGCGCAGGATCTGCCGCAGCTTCGTCAGATACGCGCCGGCTTCCTCCGGCGAACGCAGGTCGGGCTCGGAGACGATCTCCATCAGCGCCACGCCGGACCGGTTCAGGTCGATGTAGCTCTTGGTCGGATGCTGGTCGTGCAGCGACTTGCCGGCATCCTGTTCCAGGTGCAGGCGCGTGATGCCGATATTCTTGACGCTACCGTCGGCCAGCTGAATCTCGATCTCGCCAGTCCCGATAATGGGGAACTCGAACTGGCTGATCTGGTAGCCTTGTGGCAGGTCGGCGTAGAAGTAGTTCTTGCGGTCGAAGCGCGACCACAGATTGATCTGCGCGTTCAGCCCCAGCCCCGTGCGCACGGCCTGCGCCACGCACTCGCCATTGATGACAGGCAGCATGCCAGGAAAGCCGGCATCGACGAAGCTGACCTGGCTGTTCGGCTCGGCGCCGAACTCGGTCGCCGCCCCGCTGAACAACTTGGCGTTCGACGTCACCTGGGCGTGCACTTCCAGCCCGATGACGACTTCCCAAGTGCCGGTGGCACCTTCCAGCGTGTAGCTCATGCCGCGGCCCTCACGGACGGGGTGGCGGTGAAGTTGGCGGCGCGCTCCAGCGCACTGCCGACGGCGAAGACGGTTTCCTCATCGAACGGCTTGCCGAGGATCTGCAACCCCAGCGGCAGGCCCTTGGAATCCAGCCCGGTCGGCACCGTCAGGCCGGGAATGCCAGCCAGGTTGGCCGTCACCGTGAACACATCGATCAGATACATCGCCACAGGATCGTCCTGCATCTCGCCCTGCCCGAAGGCGGCGGAGGGCGTGGCCGGCGCCAGGATGGCGTCCACCTTGCCCCAGGCCTCGTCGAAATCGCGCTTGATCAGCGCCCGCACCTTCTGCGCCTTCAGGTAGTAGGCGTCGTAGTAGCCAGCGCTGAGCACGTAGGTGCCGATCAGGATGCGGCGGCGCACTTCGTCGCCGAAGCCGGCCCGGCGGGTCCGCTCATACAGGTCCTTCAAATCGGACCCTTCCTCGCGCAGCCCGAACCGCACGCCGTCATAGCGGGCGAGGTTGGAGGACGCCTCGGCCGGCGCCACGATATAATAGGTCGGCAGCGCGTACTGGGTGTGCGGCAGGCTGATCTCCACCGGCTCGGCGCCGGCATCCTTCAGCATGGCGATGCCCTGCTGCCACAGTGCCTCGATCTCGGCCGGCATGCCGGGCACCCGGTATTCCTTGGGGATGCCGATGCGCAGCCCCTTCACGCCCCGCGCGCAGGCGGCGGCGAAATCCGGTACCGCCATCTGGGCGCTGGTGGAATCCTTCGGGTCGAAGCCGGCCATGGAACCGAGCAGGATGGCGCAATCCTCCACCGTGCGGGCCATCGGCCCCGCCTGGTCCAGCGAGGAGGCGAAGGCCACCGTACCGAAGCGGGAGACACGGCCATAGGTCGGCTTGATGCCGGCAATGCCGCAGAACGCCGCCGGCTGGCGGATGGAACCGCCGGTATCGGTCGCCGTCGCGCCCAGCGCCAGCCGCGCGGCCACCGCCGCGGCCGAGCCGCCGGAGGAACCGCCAGGCACCAGCACGGTGTCGTCGCCCGTACGCTTCCAGGGGTTCTCGACGCCGCCGAAGGCTGAGGTGGCGTTGGAGGAACCCATGGCGAACTCGTCCAGGTTCGCCTTGCCCAGGAACACGGCGCCATCCCGCAGCAGGTTGGCGGTCACGGTGCTCTCATAGGGCGGCACGAAATTGCCCAGGATTTTGCTGGCCGCCGTGGTGCGGGTGCCGGCGGTGCAGAACAGGTCCTTGATGGCCAGCGGAATGCCGGTCAGCGGTCCGGCCTCGCCCTTCGCCAGCGCGGCGTCGGCGGCCTTGGCCTGCTGCAACGCCACCTCGGGCGTCACGGTGATGTAGGCGTTCAGGCGCGGGTTCAGCGCCTCGATGGCCGAGAGATGGGCCTGGGTCAGCTCGGTGGCGCTCAGCTCGCGCTTGGCCAGCGCGGTCCGGGCCTCGGCAATGGTGAAATCGGTCGGGGCGGTCATGCGGCTTACTCCACCACCTTCGGGACGCTGAAAAAGACGGCCGCCCCCTCGGGCCCAGCATCGGGCGCATTGGCCAGCACCTGCTGCTGGATGCCGCCATCGGTCACGCGGTCCTCCCGCAGGCGCAGCGCCTGGGTGCCGCCACCGGCCATCGGCTCCACGCCGTCGGTATTGACCGCCTGCAACTGCTCGATCCAGCCAAGGATGCCATTCAGTTCGGACTGGAGGCGCGGCAGCTCGTCTTCCTCGACCCTGATGCGGGCAAGGGACGCGACGCGCCGGACAGTGGCGGTGTCGAGCGACATTCTGTGTTCTTCTTCCGGTAGTGGATGATCGGTCGTGTTGGCACGCGAACGGGGGCGGACCATAAAGGCCGCCATGCCCTTGTTCAACCTGAGCGACCTTCGTGCCGGCCTGACCCGCGACCAGCGGCTGATCGGGCTGGACCCCGGCAAGCGCACCGTGGGCATCGCGCTCTCCGACGTGCTGCTGATGCTTGCCAGCCCGTACAAGGGCATGGCCCGGGCCAAGCTGGCCGTCAACGCAGCCGAAATCATGGCCATCGCGAAGAAGGAAGGCGCCGGCGGCCTGGTGGTCGGCCTGCCGCTGGGCATGGATGGCAGCTTCGGCCCCGCCGCGCAGGCGGCCAAGGACTGGGCCATCGCGCTCTCGGACGCCACCGGCCTGCCGGCGGCGCTGTGGGATGAGCGGCTCTCCTCCTCCGCCGTCAACCGCATGCTGATCCAGGAAGCGGACATGACCCGCGCCAAGCGCGCCCAGGTCGTGGACGCGGCGGCCGCCGCCTACATGCTGCAGGCGGCGCTGGACGCCACGGCCGCGGGCCGTGAGGGCAAAGCCCCCTGAGGGGCCGCACCGAGGGAGCACGACGATGCGGCAGTACAGGATCTTCGCGGACTACCACCAGTTCTACCTCTGGGACCACGGCACCTCCCCCGAAGCGCCGACCGACTACAGCGAGGAGGACACCACACGCCGCATCAAGGCCGCGCCCTTCGTGGTGGTGATCCAGCCGGAGCGGGACATGGACGTGCCGGTGCAGCTGGACCTTTGTGACGCGCCGCCCGATGAGCCGCTGGACGGCTGGGACCATGTCGCGGAGGCCAGCCTGGAACTGCCCTCGGGGCAGCTGGAAATCCACGAATGCACGGGCGGTTCGGTCGACATCATCCCGCTTCCGCCGGGGACCTACCGGGTCCGGGCCTGTTTCGGCCGGCTGGGCACGCTGAGCGAGGACGGCCTGGAAGGCGACGACCACTACCGCCTCCTCCTCTGGCCCGCCCCCTTTGCCCCGGTCGCGGTACTGAAGCAGTACGCCGGCGAACAGGCTGGATAGGCACAGGCGGCGCCGGCGGTTCAGACAGCCCCTTCCGGCGCGGCGGCACCCCCGTTATGGTCCCCCGCCTCTAGCCGGACTGGTCCCACATGATCGCATATCCGCACCGGCATCTCCTCGCCCTTCAGGGGCTGGAGCCGCCATACATCGCCGATCTGCTGGATCTGGCCGAATCCTATGCCCTCCTGAACCGCAGCGGAAAGACGCAGCGGGACCAGCTCAAGGGCCGGACGCTCATCAACCTGTTCTTCGAGGACAGCACCCGCACCCGCACCAGCTTCGAACTGGCCGGCAAGCGCCTGGGTGCGGACGTGATCAACATGTCCGTCAGCCAGTCCAGCGTGAACAAAGGGGAGACGCTGCTCGACACCGCCTCCACCCTCAATGCCATGCATTGCGACCTGCTGGTGGTGCGCCACGCCCAGTCCGGAGCGCCCGCCCTGCTGAGCCAGAAGGTGGATGCGGCGGTCATCAATGCCGGTGACGGCACGCACGAGCACCCGACCCAGGCGCTGCTGGATGCGCTGACCATCCGCCGCCACAAGGGCAGCCTGGAGAATCTGGTGGTCGCCATCTGCGGCGACGTGCTGCACAGCCGGGTGGCGCGCAGCAACATCCACCTGCTCTCCGCGATGAACTGCCGGGTGCGCGTCGTCGCCCCGCCGACCCTGCTGCCCGCCGAGGTGGAGCGCATGGGCGTGGAAGTGTTCCACGACATGAAGACCGGCCTGCGCGACGCCGACGTGGTGATGATGCTGCGCCTGCAGAAGGAACGGATGGCCGGCGGCCTCGTCCCCTCCGCCCGCGAGTATTTCCGCTTCTTCGGGCTGGATGCCGCCAAGCTCGCCGTCGCCAAGCCGGATGCCATTGTCATGCATCCGGGCCCGATGAACCGTGGCGTCGAGATCGACAGCGCCGTGGCGGACGACCCGGTCCGCAGCGTCATCGGCGAACAGGTGGAAATGGGGGTCGCCGTCCGCATGGCGGTGCTCGACATCCTCTCCCGCAACCTGCGGCGGAACGCCCGGCCATGATGCCCTTTTCCTCCCCCGACATCCTGTTCACCAATGCCCGGTTGCTGGACCCGGCCTCCGGCCTCGACTCGCCCGGCAGCCTGCTGGTCAGCCGGGGGCTGATCGCGGACCATGGCGGCTCGCTCGGCGTGCCGGATGGCGCCACGGTGGTGGATTGCGGCGGCGCCGTGCTGGCCCCCGGGCTGATCGACCTGCGTGCCAGCCTGGGCGAGCCCGGCAACGAGTACCGCGAGACTATCGACAGCGCGGCGGAAGCGGCGGCGGCGGGCGGCATCACCACCCTCTGCGCCCTGCCGGATACTGAGACGCCGCTCGATGACCCCGCCCTGCTGCAATATGTGTGGCGGCGGGGGGAGGCGCTGGGCAGCCTTTCCATCCTGCCCTATGGCGCCGCCACCCGCGCCTGCGCCGGCAAGGACCTGTCCGAGTTCGGCCTGCTGAAGGAGGCCGGCGCCATCGCCTTCACCGATGGCACCCACGCCATCGGCAATGCCCGCGTCATGCGGCTGGCGCTCTCCTACGCCCGCGCCTTCGGCAGCTTCATCGTGCAGCATCCGGAGGAGCCGGATCTCGCCCGCGGCGGCGTCGCCACCGAGGGCGAGATGGCCAGCCGCATGGGCCTGGCCGGCATCCACCCCGCCGCCGAATCCATGATGGTGGCGCGGGACATCGCCCTCGCCCGCATTACCAAGGGCCATGTGCATTTCGCCCATGTCTCCACCGGCGCGGCGTTGGATCTCATTCGGCAGGCGAAGGATGAAGGGCTGCGCGTCACCTGCGATACCGCGCCCCCGTATTTCGACCTGAACGAGACGGCGATCGGCGATTTCCGCACCTATGCCAAGCTCTCCCCGCCGCTGCGGCGGGAGGAGGACCGGCTGGCCGTGGTCGCGGCGCTGCAGAATGGCACGATCGACGCCATCGCCTCCGATCACCAGCCGCGCGATGCGGATGATAAGCGCCTGCCCTTCGCCCAGGCCGCCGCCGGCGGCGCCGGGCTGGCCACGGTGCTGGGGGTCACGCTGGCGCGGGTGCATGGCGGCGACCTCTCGCTGCTGGACGCGCTGGCGCTGCTGACCTGCAAGCCCGCCACGCTGCTGGGGCTGGAGACCGGCCGCCTGACCCGCGGCGCCCTCGCCGACCTGGTGATGTTCGACCTGGAGCGCGGCTGGAAGGTCGAGGCCGGCAAGCTGCCCGGCAAGGCGCAGAACTCGCCCTTCGACGGCCGGCCACTGGAAGGCCGCGTGATGGGCACCTGGAAAGCCGGCAAGCGGGTGTTCGGGTGATCCCGCTTCTGGCCGCCGTCATCGGCTATCTGTCCGGCTCGGTGCCCTATGGGCTGCTGCTGACGCGTGCGGCCGGGCTGGGCGATATCCGCAGCATCGGCAGCGGCAATATCGGCGCCACCAACGTGCTGCGCACCGGCAATAAGAAGGTGGCCGCCGCCACCCTGTTGCTGGATGCGCTGAAGGGCGCCATCCCCGTGCTGCTGCTGGGCTGGCTGTGGGGCCGGGATGCCGGGCTCATCGCCGGCATCGCCGCGCTGCTGGGCCACATTTTCCCGGTCTGGCTGGGCTTCAAGGGCGGCAAGGGTGTCGCCACCGGCGCCGGCGTGCTGCTGGCCGCCAGCTGGTGGATCGGCCTGATCTGCGCGCTGATCTGGGTGGTGATGGCCAAGGTCACGCGCATCTCCTCCGCCTCCGCGCTGACGGCCTGCGCCTGCGCGCCGGTCATCGCGCTGATCTCCGGCGATCTGCGGCTGGCCGGCTTCGCCCTGGTGCTGGTGCTGCTGATCATCTGGCGCCACCAGGACAATATCCGCCGCCTGCTGGCCGGCACGGAGCCAAGGATCGGCAAGAGCAAGTGACCAGGGTGGGCAAGTGAGCCAGGCCGAGACCCTCGCCCTGCTGCGCCTGACGCGGACCGAGGGGATCGGCCCGCTCACCTGGCGCCGCCTGCTGGGCCAGTACGGCACCGCCTCCGCCGCGCTCGCGGCGCTGCCGGGCCATGCTTCCCGCCGTGGCGCCCCCTTCACCCCCTTCCCGGCCGCCGCCGCCGAGGCGGAGCTGGAGAAGCTGGACGCCATGGGCGGTCGCTTCCTGGTCTGGGGCGAGGACGACTACCCGCCCTTGCTGGCCCTGCTGGAGGATGCGCCGCCATTACTGGCCGTGGTGGGCGACGCCGATTGCTTGCATGAGCGCCAGGTCGCCATCGTCGGCGCCCGCAACGCCTCCGCCCTCGGGCGTCGCATGGCGGCGGAACTGGCGGAGGCGCTGGCGGCGCAGGGCATCGTCGTCACCTCCGGCCTCGCGCGCGGCATCGATGGCGCGGCGCATGAAGGCGCGCTGCGCGCCGGGCAGAGCGTCGGCGTGGTGCCGGGCGGCATCGACGTCGCCTACCCGCCCGAGCATGCCGGGCTGCAATCCGCACTGGCCGAGGCCGGCGCCGTGGTGGCGGAAGCGCCGCTGGGCACCGCGCCCATCGCCCGCCACTTCCCCCGCCGCAACCGCATCATCGCCGGTCTCAGCCTGGGCGTGGTGGTGGTGGAGGCCGCCTACCGGTCCGGCACGCTGATGACCGCCCGCCTGGCGCTGGAAGCGGGGCGCGAGGTGTTCGCCGTGCCCGGTAGCCCGCTGGACCCACGCTGCGCCGGCTCCAACGACCTCATCCGCCAGGGCGCGCACCTCGCCGGCGGGGTGGAGGACATCCTCCAGCACCTGCCGGATGCGCCGCGGGAGCCGGTTCTGTACCGCCCGAAACCCCTCCCCACAGCGCCCGAAAAGCCAGAAACGCCGCGGGGGGCCGTATGCGACGCCACGCAACTGCTTGATTTAATAGGCAACAGTCCAGTCACTGTTGACGAGTTGCTCCGGCGCTGCCACCTCTCCGCTGCTGCGGTGCAGGGTATCCTGCTGGATTTGGAGCTGGAGGGGCGAATCGAAACCCTCACCGGCAACCGGGTCGTCCGCAGCGATTGAACGTGATCGTCGGAGGCTGTCCGGGCCTGGGGCGAGAATCACGTGAGTAGAAATAGGCTTGGGTTCTGACCGCTGCCCATGGGGGACGCGGAAGGGGCCGAAGCGTTATCCCGCCTGGGTCCGGCCCGCCCTCATCGTGGCCAGAGAGAGCACGCGACACCTGCCATGACCGACGTCGTCGTCGTCGAATCGCCGGCCAAGGCGAAGACCATCAACAAGTATCTGGGCCAGGACTTCACCGTCCTCGCCAGCTTCGGCCATGTGCGGGACCTCCCTGCCAAGGACGGCAGCGTGCGCCCGGATGAGGACTTCGCCATGGACTGGTCCAGCGAGGACCGGGGCGAGAAACAGGTGGCCGCCATCGCCAAGGCGATGAAGGGGGCCAAGCGCCTGTTCCTCGCCACCGATCCGGATCGCGAGGGCGAGGCCATCTCCTGGCACGTGCAGGAGATGCTGCGGGCGAAGGGCGCGCTGAAGGGCGTCGAGGTCCACCGGATCACCTTCAATGAGATCACCAAGCGCGCCGTGCAGTACGCCCTGGCGCATCCGCGCAACCTGGATACGCCGCTGATCGAGGCCTATCTGGCCCGCCGCGCGCTGGACTACCTGGTGGGCTTCACCCTCTCCCCCGTGTTGTGGCGCAAGCTGCCGGGCAGCCGCTCCGCCGGCCGCGTGCAGTCCGTCGCGCTGCGGCTGATCTGCGAGCGGGAAGCCGAGATCGAGGTCTTCAAAGCGCGCGAGTACTGGACGGTCGAGGGCAAGTTCCTCACCGTCAACGGCGCGCCGTTCCATGCCCGGCTGACGCATCTCGAAGGCAAGAAGCTCGACCAGTTCGACCTGTCGAACGAGGCCGCGGCCCAGCATGCGAAGAAGACGGTCGAGGGTGGCAGTTTCTCCGTCGCCACGGTCGAGAAGAAGCGCGTCCGCCGCAATCCGCCGCCGCCCTTCACCACCTCCACCCTGCAGCAGGAATCCTCGCGCAAGCTGGGCTTCGGCGCGCAGCAGACCATGCGCCTGGCGCAACAGCTGTATGAGGGCGTGGACATCCAGGGCGAGACGGTCGGCCTGATCACCTACATGCGTACGGACGGCGTGCAGATGGCGCGGGAGGCGATGTTCGCCATCCGCGACCATGTGAAGGAGAGCTTCGGCCCCGACTACATCCCGGCCGCGCCGCGCGAATATTCCTCCAAGGCCAAGAACGCCCAGGAGGCGCACGAGGCCGTACGCCCGACCGATGTCAGCCGCCGGCCGGAGGACGTCGCCCGCTTCCTCTCGCCCGAGCAGCGCCGGCTGTACGAGCTGGTCTGGAAGCGCGCCGTCGCCAGCCAGATGCAGTCCGCCGAGCTGGACCAGACCGCCGTGGACCTCGCCGATGCCGCCGGCAAGTCCAAGCTGCGCGCCACCGGCAGCGTCATCGCCTTCGACGGCTTCCTGAAGCTGTACCGCGAGGATGTGGATGACAGCGCCGGTGACGACGAGGAAGGCCGCACCCTGCCGCCGATGCGCCAGGACGACCCAGCGAAGCTGACCGCCGCCCAGGCCGACCAGCACTTCACCCAGCCGCCGCCGCGCTATTCGGAAGCGTCGCTGGTGAAGAAGATGGAGGAGCTCGGCATCGGCCGCCCCTCCACCTACGCCTCCATCCTGCAGACCTTGCAGGACCGCGACTACGTGAAGATCGACAAGCGGCGCTTCGTGCCGGAGGACCGTGGCCGGCTGGTCACCACCTTCCTCGTCTCCTTCTTCGAGCGCTACGTGGACCCGCACTTCACCGCGGGGCTTGAGGAGCAGCTGGACGACATCTCCGGCGGCCGGGCTGATTGGCGCGCGGTGATGCGCGCCTTCTGGGAAGAGTTCAACGCAGCCGTCGGCGCCACCAAGGACCTGACCATCAGCGCCGTCATCGACGCGCTGGACGAGGAGCTGGGCCCGCACTTCTTCCCGCAGCAGGAAGATGGCGGCAACCCGCGCGCTTGCCCATCCTGTGCCAATGGCCGGCTGGGCCTGCGGCTGGGGCGGAACGGCGCGTTCATCGGCTGCTCCAACTACCCCGAGTGCCGCTATACCCGCCCGCTGACGGTGCCGGGTGGCGAGGGCGAGGCGGAAGCCGGCGGCCTGGCCGGCGGTATGAAGGAACTGGGCGTGGACCCGGTCAGCGGCCAGGACGTCACGCTGCGGCGCGGCCCCTACGGCGTCTATGTGCAGCTCGGCG
>Ga0308171_1005014_pt1 | contig 10361 bp, 6 predicted proteins | sample PhyGR1_FD_202135 | JGI IMG/M metagenome (GOLD analysis project Ga0308171, IMG submission 202135) | Phyllosphere microbial communities from UC Gill Tract Community Farm, Albany, California, United States - DLSLSG.R1 | ecosystem: Host-associated > Plants > Phyllosphere > Unclassified | place: USA... | reverse complement strand
CGAACTGGACCAACTGAGCAAGACCTACACTCAAAAGGATGGCACGCAGGTCAAGGCGGTGGACGCCGTCAGCCTGAAGGTGGCGGAAGGGGAGATCTGCGTCTTCCTCGGCCCCTCGGGATGCGGCAAGACCACCACCCTCAAGATGATCAATCGCCTGATCAACCCGACCTCCGGCCGCGTACTGCTGAACGGCCAGGACACCTCCGGCATCGATGAAGTGGAACTGCGCCGCCACATCGGCTACGTGATCCAGCAGATCGGTCTGTTCCCCAACATGACCATCGAAGAAAACATCACCATCGTCCCGCGCCTCCTGGGCTGGGACAAGAAGCGCTGCCAGGAGCGTGCCACCGAACTGATGGCCATGGTGGCACTGGACCCGAAGAAATTCCTCAAGCGCTACCCGCGTGAGCTGTCTGGTGGCCAGCAGCAGCGTATCGGCGTCATCCGCGCACTGGCGGCCGATGCCCCTGTGCTGCTGATGGATGAACCGTTTGGCGCGGTCGACCCGATCAATCGCGAATCGATCCAGAATGAGTTCTTCCAGATGCAGCGACAGCTGAACAAGACCGTCATCATGGTCAGTCACGACATCGACGAAGCCATCAAGCTGGGCGACAAGGTGGCCGTGTTCCGCGCCGGCAAGCTGGTGCAGTTCGACAATCCGGACACCTTGCTGGCCCGTCCCAAGGATGATTTCGTGAGCGCCTTTGTGGGTCAGGATCACACCCTGAAGCGCCTGCTGCTGGTGCGTGCCGGCGAGGCCGCGACCACCCCGGCCACCGCCCACCCGGACGTATCGTGCGACCAGGCGCTGGCGCTGATGGATGACCAGGATTCGCGCTATCTCACCATCATCGATGCCGACAACCGTGCCCTCGGTTATCTGACCCGCCGTGATGTGCGCGGCAACACCGGTGTGGCTGAGGACATGGTGCGTCCCTTCACCATGAATGCCGATCCGGACGAGAACCTGCGCGTGGTGCTCTCCAAGATGTACAAGCACAGCACCAGCTGGATGCCGGTCATTGCCAACGATGGCAGCTACGTGGGCGAAGTGACGCAGGATTCCATCGCCAGCTACCTGAGCTCCGGCAAGTCGCGCGGGATGGCGATGGCGGCTTGATGTCCCGATTGATGCGATTGCCGATGTGAAGCAAACGGCAAAAACGCAAGGCAGGACATCAAGGCAGCAGGACAGCAGGACAGTAGTAAAGCAGAAGGGCAATGCGCAGGCATTGCCCTTTTTTATTGTGCCTGCTGCAGATCGTCGAGGAAGGCTTGCCGGCGCTCATTCTCGCTCAAGATGTGCGACTCCGACAATGCAGTCTGGCCTGCGGGATGCGGGCCGATGCGAAATGATTTACGCGGTTCGTCCTGACGACTCCATGCTGGAGATCAGCGAGGCCCCGCAGGAGGTCTTGTGGCCCTCGAAGGCGACGGCCTTGCCGTCGATCAGCACGTTGGGATCGCCTTCCACGATGACGCAATCGTGATGGCCGGAGATCGGGCAGCTGCAGTGATCGCCGACGCAGGCGACGGCGCGCCCCATGACGATGGATTTGTCTTGTCCGGTGACGACCTTGCCGCCGTGGCTGGTGGAATCGCCGAGACGAATGATGCCGCGCATGTCAGTGGTCCTTGTGGGGTGATGTCATTCAAAGGGGCTCCGGCCGCCGTGCGTCTTGGCCCACGTAGCCTTGGTGGTTTCATCCGGCGGGCTGACCATGATGATGCTGGCCATGCCGTTCGGGCGGCGGTTCACCGTCGCACTGGCACCGCCCTGGTGATAGCTGGCGATCAGGCCGAGACCGATCTGCACCATGGGTGAACTGGTGCCGGTGTTGCCGATGCGTGCGCCGATGTCGTAGCCTTCCTTGACCTCGTCTGGATGCGGAGCGGAGGTACCCATTTGCATCAGTGCCTGGTTCAGCGGGATGACCCATTGCTTGTTGCCGGTGGTGTCGTAGAAGATGCGTTTGGGTTCGGTGGCTTCAGGCAGTCCGGCGATGGCCGCTTCCCAGCCGGCTTTCAGGGCGGCTGCTTGCAGGGCGGTTTTCAGCGGCTGGCCTTTGTCGTCGGTGAGTTTTACGTCGACTGGGCGATGCAGATAGCCGAGCAGGGGGGCGCTGTCGTATTGCTTCAGCTGCCAGTCGGTCCAGCGGACGGGGATGTACGGTGTTGGTTTGAAGTCGCCTGGGCCTTGGTTGCTGATGGTTTTCCAAAGCTCAGGGAGCTGGGCTTGCCACCAAGTTGAGGACATCATGACGCCCGGAGATGGTGTACCTACTCCTGCCGTTTTTTCCTGCTTGTCGTAGAGGGTGTTGAAACTATCCGGGCTGCGGTCATCATTTTTCTTCCAAAAGAAATTCCACAGTTTGACGATGTCGTATTCGGTGTCGTTCTTGTTGATGTTTGATCGCTGCTGCACGGCGAATGGCCTGATCAATTTATCGACCCTATCAGACCGGGTCACAAGGAAGGCGGCGACACTGTCTGGCATGTCGGGAATTACATGGCCTACTTCTGGGGTATCTACGTTGCCCGGTGTTTGCATCAGGGAGCGCATCATTGAGCCGTCCGTACTAAATATCAGCGCTGCCGGCACGTCGGGGTGAGTATCGAAGAAGGCGAACAGCTTTTCAATCATGGCTGCACCGTCATAGGTGTTGGCATCCTCCTGCCATAACAGTAGCGTTACACCTAGGCCTGCTTGCTGACGTAGACCAGCGAGGTCTCCGGCAGGGCGAGATGTTTGCTTTGATTTTGGGGGGTACCAGATAATCACGGGAAGAGGCCACTGATCCACTGCATGGCGCGCGCCTCGACCAAACGAGACACTCGTTACTGTGCCAAACATCGATAAGCGTTCATCGGCACTATTTGTGTAATCTTCTGGATTTTGAGACCGATAGCTCTGGTGGTTGTCTGCCTTCTTTTCAAGCATTCGCCATATTTCCTCATCTGTATCTTGTCCAACGACGACACCCATGCCGCGTACCTCGAGCACGAACTTTTTCCCCGTTTGTTCGAGTATCCCTTGTTCACCTGAAGTGGGCGATTGCGGAAGTGTCGCTGCCGCCCCCTGCTGCGCAGGCGTCCCTTCCGCCGCGCTCGAAGATCGATGCATCCAAAACCAACTTCCCGCATAAGCCAAAACCGCAATTGTGAGCGCGGCTAATACGCCGTTTCGAATACCGCTTCCCATATCTACTGCCTCCTGTCCTGTTGACTGCCAATAACGGTAATCCTCGTTCATGATGTATCCGGTCCACAAAGCTGCTCCGACCAGAAATATCGCCACATAGGGCCAGATACGGGGTTTCATCGTATGTTACCCAGTTGGTAAAAATTCTTGCTGACTTGATCTTGATAAAAGCGCATCTCCATCATTCGCTCTTGAGCTTCCTTATCCTTAACGGCTTGAGACGCCTTGGCGGTTAATTCACTTCTGACTAAGTCCGTCGACGGCATAGTCATCGAAACAAATTGCTCTCCAGGAAATGTGCCTGTCTGATAGTAATCAGCACATGCTTTAATAAAATCTCTGTCTTGCTGCGACAGCCGGTCGGTGAAGGCTTTGTTCTGCGTAATTTTGATGAAAGCCCTTGTATCCATCTTCCAATCCGCAATCCGTATGAAAAGATCACGCCAAACCGGATCATCCAGCGTTACAGCCTGTCTGATCGCGACGTCCATAGCAGTGACCCAGCGGTGATTTTCGGTGGCGTGCAAAATTCCAGAGTGATAGTTGTTATCTTCGTAGGCCTCTTTGTCAGTTGCCATACGTTGTCGCGCGTGCGCGGGGGTCTCTTCGTGCTCCACGATGTAGAACGCTGCGCCTGCTCCGGGAAGCGGAAGACCTGGCCTGATGCGCCAGTTCTGTGATTGCTCGTCCAGTGGTTTGCCGGCATTGAAAGTCGCCTTTGTTTTCTCCAGATCGTAAAAGGGATTAACTGTTCGTTCAAACGTCACCCAATTGAAGCTGGCGTATTGGTTTCCCAGCATGACATTTTTGGAGACGTCGTCCGGAACGATCTTTCCTGCTTGGTCGGAATGCCCCGGTCTGGGGCCTCCAGTCATGCCCTTCACCTCCCCGCCGTATAGGTCAGGTTCGCACGGTGGTTTCAATACTTCGCCGTTGATATAGCGAATGTCTTCTCGTTTGAAATCTTTTTGCAGCGCTGCACTGATGGCGAAATTGGCCGCTCCCCCATCGGGGCCGGGCGTCAACCGCTCGAATTGATCCCGCACCGGGAAACGTCCAACAGCGTTGCCGACCAGAACTTTCTTCCATTTCCCGGTGACGGGATCAGGGCGTTCCATGCGAGTCCACATTCTCTGGAAGAATCGCAGCTTCTCCAAGCGCTTCATGGCTTCCATCGAGTCAGATGTTTTTGCAGCCTGGCCATCTGCTGGGACTTCATCAGGGACGCCGAAAGTCCCAATGCCTCGCACACTTCTCAGGCCCACTACCGTATCTTCCGGGCAGAAGTAGAGGTAGACCTTGCCCCGGTTGTCGCGCTCGTCAAAGGTGATCCACTGCTTCCCGCTCTTGTCCAGTCGCTGGCCTTTGTTCTGGCTCCACTTTGCACCGGCGCGCCCACGACTATTGCAGTGATCGATCATCAGATCCGCCAGATCGTTAATATCGTAAGCGTCGGCAGTAACCGCGTTGACGATGTTGATCAAGGTCTGCAGCTTGGCGTGACCGGTTTGGTTGCAATCGCTGGTCTCGTACAGGCTATAGGGGCTATCGACCATGATGATGCAATCCACACAGCGCTTGCCATTCTCTTTCAAAATGGCCTGGGCCAGCAGGGTCAGGATCGTGCCTTGGCTGTGACCCATGACAGTGATCGTCTCATTTGCTGGTTTCATCCCATGTGCATCCGCAAGAGCAGAGGGCTCGACGGAACGTATCGTACTGATCAGGTGCGCGAGGCGCGTCGCGGCCAGAATGAAGTAGCGTCGGTCCGGTGCGGCAGCGGCATAAAGCGAAGGTCCACCCAGGCTGTTCTTGGTCACGCGGTTGGTGACCCAGTCAGGGCGAAAACCTTTTCCATACATATCGGGAATATTGTTCGTGGCATTTGCAAAGAAGCCACCAGCTTTACCAAAATGTTGGTCAAGTCGGTTCCCATGGAGGTCCTGATATTGACCACGGATCGTCTGAAAGCCGCGGCCGTCGTCAACGCCGCCCTTTACTTCATCGGTATTGCTCTTTCCTTTTGAGTCGAAGCGCGCGATTTCATCGTTGTGCGCGCGGTAGCCCCAGTAGAAGGGGATGAAGACGCTTTTGGTATTCCCAGTAATTTCCTTGCGTTCGTAGAGGTACGTGTCTGGATCTGACAAGATCTTTGCTTCGACCACATTTGGATCTTTTTTTTGTTTGAGATTTTTATAGCTTTCTCCATAACTCCCCGCCTTCAAATCCCGCCGATCCAATCTCTCATTAAGCCCCTGACAAAGCCCTTCCTCAACAAAGGAATACACCGCCCCCGGATCATTGACCCCATGAATGAAGATAACAATCCCCGGCAGGTCGGCCGGCACTTCTATCGGCCGGTCACTGCACCGGTTGGCGTGGGAGACCGCTGCACCGCTGGCAGCGACATGGTTGGCATCGTTGCTATCGCCCATGATGATTCCTTGTTCCTTTTTATAACGCAGGTTTCAAAATATCGATCTTGAGTATGCGCATGGCATCATCCTTGACCAATTCAGTCAGGCCGTTCGCATCGCTCTTGCCCTCGATCACCCGGCCATCGTCCAGCGTGATGCGGTAAGACTGATTGGCCGCAGCAGGCGCGGTCTCTGCGGACTCGCCTGGATAATGCAAACGGAAACGCTGATCCGTCGGCGCATTGCTGAAACTGGTCTTGGCCGCTTGCTGCGTCGACGGACCGCCCCACTGATGGGACGCCGACAGCAGCTTGATGTCGCCCTGGGTCCCCATGGTCACGCCGCCACCGATCTTGATGTAGCTGCCATCTTCCGCCACCAGGCGGATGGTCGGCGCAGTGATCAGGACTTCGTTTTCGTTGGTGCTGATCTTCACGCCTTTCTGCGCATTGGCAGTCAGCGCGGCGTTCTGCGCCTGCAGCAGCACCGGCCCTTCGCCCGCAATTGCCTGGATGCCGGTGCCACGAGAAAACAGCTGCATCCCCTGGCCCGCCGTGGCGTTGAAGCGCTGGCCGCTCATCAGTTGCAGATGCTGTTGCGCGACCTGGTCGATGTTCTCGCCGGCATAGTTCAGCTGCGTCTTGGGCGTCACCGCCACCGAACCCGTGGCCGCGCCGAAGGCCATGATGGCGTGCGCGGCAGAAGTGGCAGAGGCGGCGCTGTCCTGTCCACCACTGGTGCTGCCCGCATCCCAGTTCCGGAAGGCACCGGCCAGCGCACTCTGGCCGCCACTGTCGGCCGCCTGGCCGCCGTGCTGGCCGGCATAGTCACCCAGGGACTTGAAGAGTTCGGTGCATTGGCCGAGCAGCTCGTTGAGTTCGTCGCGATCCAGCATCTGCCCCGCTGCCTTGTTGCGCGCATAGGTGGTCAGCAGGATGCCCTGCGCGGCACGCAGCGAGGCGGCGGCGTCGGTGCGCAGCTCGGCCCCTTCTCCGCGCGCCTGGCCGTTGCCGTCCGTGCGCGGCTGAGTCAGGTAGCCCAGGTTCAGTTCGCTGGCCGCATGTTCGCTGGCCAGCTGGCTGCTGATCTGGCCGGGCGTATCGTCAAAGCGCAACTGGTTGTAGCGGTTGGCCTGGATCTCCTTGGTCTTCATCCCCGACAAAAACCGATTGCCCGGCAAGCCGCCCGCATGGCTGAAGGTGGCCGGCTTGTTCGGTCCGTTGTGCAGCACGCCGGTGACGAACATCTTGTCCGGATCGCCGTTCAGGAAATCCAGCGCAACCTCCATGCCCACACGCGGCAAGGTGTCGTGGCCATAGCCATTGCCGGCCCAGCTGCTGCTCACGCGCACATAGGCACTGTCCGCATCGGTGCCGCTGGTGCCTGCGCCCTGAGCGTGCGCGTGATCCTCAGGATTGAGGCCCAGCAACTGGACCTTGATGCGGCCGAGTTCGTCGCAATGCACCTCTTCGTTTTTCGGACCGACCACCCGTGCCGTCATCGGATGAACGCGCGGCAGGTCGATGCGCGGATCATAGGTCGGCGTGAGGGCAACGCCGCGCCGCACGCAGCTGAAGCTGTTTTGATAACGGGTCTCTTCCGTGGCGGAGGTGGCCGACTGCGTGATGAGATCGGGCAGGCCGCTGCTCCAGCGGCTGCTGTCGAAGAGGAGCTGCGCCCGTTCGTTGAGCGCTTTGGGCAGGTTGTTCTGGCCGCGATGATGCAGGCGCGTGACCATGAACTGGCGTTGTTCCGGCGGCAGCTGACTGACGTCCGGGTGGCCCGTCAGCTCGAACCAGCGGCCCACGGCCAGGTCACGCACGCCGCTGCTGCCCTCGACGCTGGCCGCGCGCAGTTCGTGCGACAGCATCCGGGCGGTGGCCAGACGCTGGTAGTCGTCGCTGGAGTCGGCCGCATGGGGCACGTCGATGAAGCTGTCAGACAGCAGCTGGGCCAGGTCATTGCCGGCCTCTCCCTGGTCGAGGATGCTGACCTGCGAGGACTGATCCATCGCGCCGTGCTTGTAGTCGGCACTGGCGCGCTGGACGCTGCCGGAGACAATGTGCTGCGAGGCCGACCACAGCGTGATGCCGTCGCGCTCTTCCGTTGCGGCCTCGCGGTGATAGCGCACGATGCCGGCGCTGGCCTGGGGCAGTTTCATCGGATCGTCGCAGAAGACCAGCGTGTGGATCGGCAATCCGGCATCGCCGGATGAGGCCGCCTCCTGAGCCCGCTTGCCGGCGGCCGTGAACCAGGCAATGCCTTCGCGGCGGCACAGGCGGCGAATGAAGTCGGCATCGGATTCGTTGAACTGCAGCGTCATCTCGCGCTGGGGATAGCGGCTGCGATCCGTGGCGGCCAGGTCGAAATCAAACGCGCGGGCCAGCGCCGGGCTTCGGGTCTGCCATTCCTTGAGCAGGGTGTCGATGATGTCCGGCACGCTTTTGCTGCGGAAGATGCGGGTGTTGACCCGCCTCTCCAGGACGGACAAGGCATCGCGGATCGTCAGCTGATAGGTCGCCAGCGAACCGTCGGATTGCCCGGCCCGGGCATCGGTGATGAGGCCGCAGATCTCGTGCAGTGCACCGCGATCCGTGACCAGCCGCACCGCCACCGGCAGGCCGAGGAAGGTTTTAAGGGGGAGGTCGGAGCGGGTGGACAGGCAGGTCAGGTGTCCTTCGATGCCCGTGTAGAGGCCTTCCCGGATGTCGATCCGCTGTACGACCAGCACCTGTTCCAGCGTGCTTTGCGCCTTGCCCCAGTGCAGCCGTATGGCCCGGTTGCTCTGGTTCAGGGCGGAGGAGGCAAATGCCTGCAATGCGTCGGCCAGATTCATGGCGCGGCTCCGGTCGACGCGGGAATGAATGATATCGCCATGGTGGCGCTCCCAATTGCAATAGTTTTAATTTTTTGGACGCGAGGGACGAACGATGTTGCACAAAGCTCATCAAAGGTCGCTTATCAGACTATGGGAATGTGAAGAAGGTTTCACTTCGGATGTGTGCTGACTGAAATTTTTACTTGGGTCGTGCACAGAATGTCCTTCCGGCGTGCCTGCGAACAAAGCTTGCTGGATCCCGAGCGGGCGGTGCAGGCTTGTCTGCCCGGCGATATCCATGGGCTTGGAGCGGAGATCATCCGTGGCTGCAAGGGGGCTCGACATCGTCTCGGCCCACGTGGTCGAGGCGTCGCCGCCCTATGACCAGGCCGGGACCACCGCACTGGTGGCCGCCAATCTGGCTTATGAAATGTTGTGCATCCTGCCGGGCGTGAAATACCGCGCCTGAGTCAGCATGGTGGATGGGATGTGAAGTTTCAGGCCAAAAAGCAAAATGCCCGCATCGGTTGATGCGGGCATTTTGTTTGAGGCAATCAGGCGGGCAGTGTTCAGGCCAGCGGCTTGTGCATGAACATGGCCTTGCCGGTTTCGGCTTTGAGTTCGTAACCCTCGAAGCCACAGGCGCGATACAGCGAACGCGCCACGGCATTGCCTTCCAGGACTTCCAGCGTGAGCTTGCAGCAGCCCAGCTGGCGGGCTTGGTCCTCGACCGCCGCCAGCAGCAGCTTGGCCACGCCCTGCCCGCGATAGGCAGGCATCACGGCCAGGTCATGCAGGTTCAGCAGCGGCTTGCAGGCGAAGGTCGAGAAACCTTCGATGCAGGTCGCCAGGCCTGCTGGCGTTTCACCATCGAAGGCCAGGAAGACATGGGCAGTGGGACGTTTCTTCAGCTCGGCAGCCAGGTTCTCGCGCACGTAGTCGGAGAGCTGCTTGCCGCCGCCCATGGCGTCGGAAGCGTAGGCATTGAGGGTCTCGAACAGCGCTGCCGCGTGGGCAGCGTTGCCGAGGTCGGCCTTGATGACGGTCACACTCATGTCTTTCCTTTTCTTGTGATGGACGATGAACGATGCTGCTCGGAAAGCGGCTTGAAGCCTGCTTACTTGCCGGCTGCGCGCTGGCCGCCATGGGTCAGGGCCGACTGACGCGGACCACCCTGGCGTTGCGGCTGACCGGCACTGCGCGGCTGGCCGTTGGCATTGGCCGGCTTGGGTGCGCGGTTGGCATTGTTGCCGCCGTTGCCGGCATTGCCACCATTGCCACGTCCACCCTGGCCACGGGCGGCATTGCCGTTACCGTTGCCATTGCCATTGGCTGCCGCACGCGGCTTGGCTGCCTGGCCATGGCCGGCGTTGCCGCCAGCCGGCTTCGGTGCCGCCGCATTGCCGTTGCCGGCGGGCTTGCGCGGAGCGCTGCGCTGGCCACCGCGTCCGCCACCGTTCTGGTGACGGCCCTGGCCGCTGCGCAGCTGGATCGGCTGCGGCTTGGCGGTCGGGTCGGGCTCGAAACCGGCAATCACTTCCACCGGGATCTCGCGCTTGATGAAGCGCTCGATGTCGTGCAGCAGGTCGCGTTCATCCACGCAGACCAGCGACACGGCTTCACCGGTGGCGCCAGCGCGGCCAGTACGGCCGATGCGGTGGACGTAGTCTTCCGGCACGTTGGGCAGGTCATAGTTGACCACGTGCGGCAGTTGGTCGATGTCGATGCCACGGGCAGCGATATCGGTGGCGATCAGGGCGGTCAGCTTGCCGTCCTTGAATTCGGCCAGGGCCTTGGTGCGGGCCGACTGGCTCTTGTTGCCGTGGATTGCCATGGCGGTGATGCCGTCGCGGGCCAGTTGCTCGACCAGCTTGTTGGCGCCGTGCTTGGTGCGGGTGAAGACCAGCACCTGCTT
>Ga0308171_1005012_pt1 | contig 10368 bp, 11 predicted proteins | sample PhyGR1_FD_202135 | JGI IMG/M metagenome (GOLD analysis project Ga0308171, IMG submission 202135) | Phyllosphere microbial communities from UC Gill Tract Community Farm, Albany, California, United States - DLSLSG.R1 | ecosystem: Host-associated > Plants > Phyllosphere > Unclassified | place: USA... | reverse complement strand
TGATCGCCTTGGGGATCGTGGCTGGCCTGTTCGTCATCATTGGCGTATGTCTGCCGGGCGAGCGCCATATTTCCGAAAGCATCGAGACCAACCGCAAGATGACGATCGTGTTCGACACGGTCAACAGCCTGCGCCGCTTCAAGGACTGGAACCCGCTCTTGCTGCGCGATCCCGCCGTTGAACTGAAGCACTCCGGCCCGGCTGCCGGCGTCGGCGCACGCCTGGACTACACCTCCAAGGAAGGTTCCTTGGGCCAGGGTAGCTGGGTGATCACCGAGTCCGAGCAGAACAAGCACGTTGCGATCGCCATCGAAGACGAGAGCAAGGGTCACGACAAGGTGACCAACTTCACCCTGGAGCCGACCGGCAAGGGTGGCCGCAACGTCAAGATCACGCAGGATTACAACGTCAAGTACGGTTTCAACCTGTTCGGTCGTTACGCGGGCCTGTACGTCAGCCGTCACGCCGGTGACGACCTGAAGCTGGGTCTGTCGCGCATGGCCAACATGCTGGCCACCGTGCCGAACGTGGACTACCGCACCGCCGAAGCCCCGCTGACCGATCTGGCCATCGTGGACGTCCCGGCCGAGGACCTGCTGGTCGTCACCGCCGGCAACGTGGACCGCGGCCAGGAGACCATCACCAAGTCCATCAAGCGCGTCATGGAGGCCAACAACCTCGAAGCCGCCGGTCCGTTCCGCATCATCACCACCGATTTCGGCGCCGAGAAGTACGCCTTCGACGTGGCCCAGCCGGTCAAGAAGAAGGGTGCTGAAGGCGCGACTGCCGAAGCCCTGACGGTGAAGATCGACGGTGGTGCACCGGTCAAGTACGTGCATGTTGCTCCGCACCGTTCGGCCCACGCGGCCTACACCGGCCACATGGCCGGCCTGGACATCGCCCGCAACGCCCTGCGTGCGTGGTCGGTGACCGGCGGCAACGAAGTGATCGACCGTCCGTACGAGTCCTGGAAGGACGGCGTGGAAAAGTCGTTCACTCCGGAAGGCACGTACGACATCTACTGGGCCGTCAAGTAATCTGACGGTTGCCGTGATGTAACGCACGACCTGAAACGCGCCGCTTCCTGCGGCGCGTTTTTTTTTGGCTCCGGCAGCGGGGCACTGTCTGAAGGACGCAAGCATGCTCAACCTGGAACGACGCACGCGCAAACCCTCCCTGCTGGCCGGCCTGGGCGGCCTGCTGGCGGCCACCGCGGTCGGCCTGTCCGCGTACGCCTCGCATGGCATCGCCGACCCACAGGCGCAGTCGCATGTGACCACCGCGGCGCTGTACGCGTTCGGGCATGGCGTGGCGCTGGCGGTGCTTGGCCCGACCCAGCAGAACACCCTCGGCCGGCTCGCCCTGTATGTCCTGCTGATCGGCACGCTGCTGTTCTCCGGCAGCCTGGTGGCTGGCGCGCTGTGGAAGCTCAGCACCCAGCTGGCGCCGGTCGGGGGCACCGCCCTGATGGTGGGCTGGCTGGTCTACGGCCTGAATGCCCTGAGGCGCTGACATGCCCCGTTACCGCCGCGGCTTCGATGTCGATGAAGCCCATGACTGGCTGAGCCGGCGCGACCGCCGGCTGGGCACGTGGATGAAGCGGCTTGGCCCGATCCAGGCACAGCCGGGCTGGGCGAAGAGCTTCGACCCGGTCGATGCGCTGGCGCGGGCGATCCTGTTCCAGCAGCTCAGCGGCAAGGCCGCCTCGACCATCGTGGGGCGGGTGGAAACCGCGATCGGGAGCAGCCGGCTGCATGCCGATACGCTGTCGCGCATCGACGATCCGGGGCTGCGGGTGTGCGGTGTCTCGGGCAACAAGGCGCTGGCGCTGCGCGACCTCGCGCGGCGCGAGGCGGCCGGCGAGATTCCCGACCTGCGCCGGATGTCGGTGATGGACCACGACGCGATCATCGACGCCCTGGTGCCGATCCGCGGCATCGGCCGCTGGACGGTGGAAATGATGTTGATGTTCCGGCTCGGCCGCCCGGACATCCTGCCGGTCGACGACCTGGGGGTCCGCAAGGGCGCGCAGCGCGTGGACAAGGCCGAGCGGATGCCGAGCCCGAAGGAGCTGCTTGCGCGCGGCGAGAAGTGGGGGCCGTTCCGGACCTACGCCAGCCTGTACCTGTGGCGGATCGCCGATTTCACCGTGGATCCGAAGGCGACGACCAACCGCTCGCAGGACTGAGGCAGGACGGAGTCACCCGCGAGGCCGCCGCCAGCACCAGTGCCATGGTTCGTAGACGATGCCGTGCGGGTTGTCGCGCGGGTAGCTCAGCTGGAACCCGAAGCGCCCTGCATGCTCGCCCAGCCACGCGAAGGCGGCCGTGGATTCGAACGATTCTTCGGCCGGCGGTTCGCCCGGCGTGCTGATATCGAGCGCGTAACCGCTGTGGTGCTCGCTGTAGCCCGGCGCGGCATTGACCTTCAGGATGTCCTCCACGCCCAGCCCGCGGTTCCGTTTGCGCGCGAAGATGCCGAGCTGGTAATCGTGGCTGCGGTAGCCGGAGATCGCATCCAGGGCGATGCCATCGGCGGCGGCCTGCTGGCGCAGGCGTTGCCAGCCACGCGCGGCCTCACGCTGCAGCCACAGGGGGCGACGGTAGCGGTCGAAACCGGCCAGGTGCAGCTGGGTCGGTTCGGCTTCCAGTGCCAGTCCGGTAGCGGCTTCGTAGGCATCGGCATCGATGCCCAGGGTCGCCAGGCGATCCTGCAGGCCGCTCAGGGGCAGCACGGCGTCAGGCGCGCTGCCGCGGCGGCGATCCAGCAGCTGGCGGTCGAGTGCGTCCAGTGCCGCTTCAATCCCCGGCTCGCGCATCAGGCGTGGTACCAGGGGCAGGACGCCCTGCGATGTGGCGACGGCGAGGTAGCGGCCATCGCGCTTGCGCCGCAGCACCCACTGCGCACGGGCCAGGGCGCGCGCGTCGGCGGAGCTGCGCGCACGCAGCAGGCCGCCTGGCCAGAGTTCGATCTCGGCGGTGTTGATCAGCAGGGCAGGGGATCTACGCATGCCGCCAGCTTAGTGCGCGCCCGGCGGTCCGGCCAGCGCCTGCAGCGCCTCCAGCAGCGCGCGTGGACGCTCCGGGCTGATCACCAGGGCGCTGCCATCGCGCAACGGCGGGTACAGCACCCGGCTGCTGTCGATGATCAGGCAGAACGCCTTGCTGCGGTTGGCCATCCCGCCCGTCGGGCCGGCCATGGGCGGCCGCAGCGGCTAGAATGCCCTCCCGCCCCTGTTGCCCGGATCACCGCCATGTCCACGCTCGGTACGCCGCTGTCTCCTTCCGCCACCCGTGTGCTGCTGCTGGGATCCGGCGAACTCGGCAAGGAAGTCGCCATCGAGCTGCAGCGCCTGGGCGTGGAGGTGATCGCCGCCGATCGCTATGCCAATGCACCGGCCATGCAGGTGGCCCACCGGTCGCACGTGATCGACATGCTCGACGCGATGGCGCTGCGCGCGTTGATCGCGCTGGAGAAGCCGCACCTGGTGGTGCCGGAGATCGAGGCGATCCATACCGAAACGCTGGTCCAGCTGGAACAGGAGCAGGGCCTGCGGGTGGTGCCGACCGCGCGCGCGGCACGCCTGACCATGGACCGCGAGGGTATCCGCCGGCTTGCCGCCGAGACCCTGGGCCTGCCGACCTCGCCCTACCGCTTCGTCGATACCGACGCCGAGTACCGTGCAGCCGTGGCGGCGATCGGGCTGCCGTGCGTGGTCAAGCCGGTGATGTCCTCCTCGGGCAAAGGCCAGAGCACGTTGCGCCAGGACGCGGACATCGCGCCCGCGTGGGAGTACGCGCAGACCGGTGGCCGTGCGGGCGCCGGGCGCTGCATCGTCGAGGGCTTCATCGATTTCGAGTACGAAATCACCCTGCTGACCGTTCGCCACGCGGGCGGGACGTCGTTCTGTGCGCCGATCGGGCATTGGCAGAAGGACGGGGATTACCGCGAGAGCTGGCAGCCGCAGCCGATGTCGCCGCGTGCGCTGGCGCGGGCGGAAGAGATTTCGCAGGCGATCACCGACGAGCTCGGCGGCTGGGGCCTGTTCGGGGTCGAGTTGTTCGTGAAGGGCGACGAGGTGTGTTTCAGCGAGGTATCGCCGCGTCCGCACGACACGGGCCTGGTGACGTTGGCATCGCAGGAGCTGAGTGAGTTCGCGCTGCATGCGCGGGCGATCCTGGGGTTGCCGATTCCGGTGATCCGCCAGAGCGGTCCGTCGGCGTCGTGCGCGATGCTGGCGCATGGCGAGGGCGTGCCGTTCTTCAGCAATGTGGCCGCGGCGCTGGTGCATCCGGATTCGGCGCTGCGGCTGTTCGGCAAGCCGAGCGTGCACGGACATCGCCGTGTGGGCGTGACGCTGGCGCGTGGCGCGGATATCGACGAGGCGCGGAAGATTGCGCGTGAGGCGGCTGAGGCCATCGGGATCGAGTTGCGGTCGTGAGGTGAGTTCGAAGCCGAAGCCGAAGCCGAAGCCGGGCGCCTTGGGTGCTGTCGGTGTGAGGCGATCGGGCAGCCCGATGCAGGACCCGCCGTAAACCCATCCATGGGGGCTCGTAGTGCGGCATCCATGCCGCACACGGTCCTTCATCGGGCTGCCCGATCACCTCTTCGCGGAAAGTCGGTTGCGCGGTTGGGACAGCGGAGCAAACGAAAAACGGCGAGCCTTGGCTCGCCGTTTTTCGTTGAGAGCACGCGGGCTTTACTTCAGGTCGACCCACACGAGGTGGTGGTCGCTGCCGTCGGCAATTTTGGCTTCCGGGCTGTCATTGGCGGGCCAGAACACGCCGCTGCCGATGTAGCTGAAGCCGACCGAGGGCAGCACGTAGTCCAGGCGCATGGTGCCGGATTTTGGGCCGAAGTCGCCGGTGGCGTGGAAGGGGGCGCCTCTGCGGACGATGCCCTTCTCGGCATAGGCCAGGCTGGTCTGCTCGGCGCCGACGCTGCGCGGGGTGGGGTAGCGCAGGATGCGGGGGTTTTCGATCAGTTCGACGATGGCGTCGTGGCGGCCGTCGCCGTCGACCGGGTCGTTGTTGAGGTCGCCAAGGATGACGAAGCGTGCGTCCTGCGGAAGGCCGCCGCAGTGGCCGCGGTCATCGCACAGCCACGACGTGTCACGGTCCTTGAGGTAGTCCTGCCAGAGGCGCAGTTCGTCGTGGTTGCGGGCGGCGTTGCGCTTTTCCGGACCGTCGAAGACCGGCGGGGTCGGGTGCGAGACCAGGGCGTGCACGGTGCCGTTCGGGGTGTTCACCGGAACATCCCAATGCGATTTGGACGACAGGCGCAGCTGTGACCAGACGTGGTCGTTGTAGAAGGATTTCCCGGTGCGCGGGTCGATCGGGCGCAGGGCGCCGGGCATCGTGCTCCACTTCAGCAGCTGGAAGCTGCGGACCTTGGCGTCATCGATCGGGTAGCGCGACAGCACCAGCATGCCGTACTGGCCCGGGTGCAGGCCGTAGCCCCAGGCATCGTTGCCACGGGCGCGGCCTTCGCCGCCGATCTCGCCGTTGTTGTCCAGGTCCAGGCCGCTCTGCACGCCGGTGTTGACCGGGGCAAGGTAGCGGTAGGCGTAGTGCAGCGGCTCGCCGCCGCCCGGCTGGGCGGATTCCAGGTAGCGCTTCTGGAACAGGTCGGCGGCGCGGTGTGCATCGTCGTAGTCGAACTCGTTGAGCAGCACCAGATCCGGGCGGACCTGCTGCAGGACGGCGGCGATCTTGCGTGCGTGTTCGCTGTCGCCTTCAAGCTCGGCGATCAGGCCGCCGGTCTCGTCGCTGTACAGGGAGGTGTTGTAGGTGGCGATCCGCAACGGTGCGGAAGCGGAATCCGGCATGGCAGCGGTCTTGGCAGGGGTCTGTGCGCAGGCGCCGCAGAGCAGGGCCAGGGCAAGGATCAGGGGATGGGCTTTCATCCGCCTATTCTGCACCCGTCGCGGTGTCAGTGATGCGTCAGCGGCCGTCCGATTCGTCGTCGAACGCGTGCCAGCGGCGACCGTCATAGGCCTCCAGCGGGCGGAACCGGCGCTTGTAGTCCATCTTGCGGTGGCCGCGGATCCAGTAGCCCAGGTACAGGTGCGGCAGGTGCTCGCGCCGGGCCCAGGCGATCTGCTGCAGGATCGCGAAGGTGCCCAGGCCGCGATGGGCCTGGTCCGGATCGAAGAAGGTGTAGACCGCCGAGAGCCCCTGCGGGGTCACGTCGGTCACGGCGACCCCGAGCAGCGGCCCGCGATGGCCATCCTCGGCCGGGCCGCGGATTTCGATGAAACGGCCCTGCGACCAGCGCCCGATCAGGAACTGGTCGAACTCGTGCGGGCCGTGCTCGTCCATGCCGCCCTGCGCGTGGCGGTGGGTGAGGTAGCGGTGGTACAGCGCGAACTGCTCTTCGGTCTGTTCGGCCGCGACGATCCGCACTTCCAGATCGGCATTGCGGGCCAGGCAGCGGCGCTGGCTGCGGTCCGGTGCGAAGCGGGCCACGGGGATCCGCACGGCCACGCAGGCGTGGCAGTCGGCGCAGTGCGGGCGATAGACCAGATCGCCGGAGCGGCGGAAGCCCCAGCCGAGCGCCATCGGGTACAGCGTGCCCAGGCGCGGATCGTTGGGATCGAGCACCAGATCGCGCGCGGCCCGTTCCGGCCAGTAGCCACAGGGGTGGTCGCCGGTCTGGAACAGTCGCAGCTCGTCGTCGCGGTCGCCGTGTATTGCCATGCCCACAGCATAGCCCCGTGCCGTCGCAGCCGCCGCGACTGTCTGCCAAATGAACACGGCCGGCCGGGCTGTCAACGGTGCTGGCGCCCACGCGTTGTTACCGGTGTGGGTGCCACGCACCGCACGCAGTTTCCCTCACTAACCGGAGTTACCCATGCGCAACCGCACATCCCTCCTGCTGCTGGCCCTGCTGCTGTCCACCGGTGCTGCCGGCCTGGCGGTCGCTGCTGATACCCCCGCCGCCGGCGACAAGCCCGCCCGCGCCAAGCTGGATACCAACGGTGATGGCTTCATCGACCGCACCGAAGCGGCGAAGGCGCCGCGTCTGGCCGCGCAGTTCGACACGCTGGACGCCAACAAGGACGGCAAGCTCTCCCGCGAGGAACTACCGCGCTGGCACGGCAAGCGCCACGGGCGTGGCCCGGGCGGTCATGGCGACTGGATGGCCAAGCTGGACACCAACAAGGATGGCCGCATCAGCCGTGAGGAAGCCAAGGCCGATCCTCGCCTGGCCGCGCGCTTCGATGCGATGGACGTCAACAAGGATGGCTACCTGGACAAGGCCGATCGCGAGCTGCGCATGAAGCAGCATCGCGATGCCTGGTTCGCCGCGGCCGATACCAACAAGGACGGGCAGCTGAGCAAGGCCGAGTTCGATGCGGCCAAGGGCCCGTTCGGTGGCCCGCGTGGCGATCATCGCGATGGCAAGCACCGCGACGGCAAGCCGCCGATGCCGCCGAAGGCACCGGCCGCGAAATAAGCGGTACGAAGGTGTTGCACGAGAAAAGCGCCGGTCATCGACCGGCGCTTTTCTGTTTCAGAGCCGTCCGTTCTTGTACATCGCCCAGACGATGGTGCCGACCACGAACAGGTTCATCACCCACAGCGCCTTGCGGCCGTACAGCGACTCGTATTTCCAGTTCGGCCCGGTGCGTCCATGGCGTGCCGCATCGCGCGCGATCATCGGGGCCATGATCCGCTGCAGCGGAACGAGACACTGATAGTTGATCATGGACAGGCCGACCGCCAACGCCACCACGGGCCAGTACCAGGCCAGCGGCAGGAAGCTCAAGGCGAACACGGCCACGCAGGTCACCAACGCGGTGAAGGTGCTGTAGTGCACGAACCCGCGGATGGCGGTTCGCTCGCCCTCGTTCTCGGCGTAGGAGAGCAGGTAACGCCCCCCCAGATAGCTGCCCAGCACGCCCCCGACCACGCCGCCGACGATCGCGCCCCATGCGAAATCCGGCGGCAGGACATGACTCTGGCTGGCCGCTGCACTCAACGAGCCCAGGGCGGCACCGCCGGAAACACTGGCACCGCCCAGCCCGAGCTTGCTGGTGCCCAACCCGGTGCCGAGCAGGATCGCGGCACTGGCGGTGCCGGGCGCGGCGACCAATGCCATCGAGACCACCGTCGTGGCGAACGCAGCGCTCGGGGCGCTGCTGCGCGCGAACTCGCTGAACCGGCGCATCATCTCTTCGCGTACGGTGGCGCGAGCGCGTGACAGTCGCTTGCGCACGGCGGCGTCACTGAGGCCGAGCAGGTCGGCGACCTGCTGTGAGCTCTGGCCTTCGCGGTAATACAGCAGCAGCGTCTCTCGGCTGTCTTCGGGCAGCGCCGAGATGATCTCTTCCGCCGCCAGCTCCTCTTCCACCCGCTGCAGGTGCTCCGGGGCGCTCGGGCTGGGGTCGGCAGCCATGTTGATGGCGATCTCGGCGGCCTCGCCGGACAGCGGCCGGCCGCGGTTGGCGCGCAGCCAGTCACGGGCGAGGTTGCGGGTGATCTGGCGCAGCCACGGCAGGAAGCTGGCGTGGCTGTGCAGCTGGTTGAGCTGCTGCCAGGCCTTGATGAAGGCTTCCTGCGCGATGTCCTCGCTGGCGTGCACGTCGCGGGTGATCGCCAGCGCGATCGCGGTGACCGTGTTCTGGCAGGCCAGCACGATGCGCCCGTAGGACTGCTGGCAGCCGCCCGCGGCGGCGGGCAGTTCGCGTTCGAGCGTAGTGGTCAGCGGATGCGTCATGGCACGTTCCCCGGCGGTGATCCGAGTATGACGATGCCTCGACCGGAATGTGACCGGGTAGTGCCGGCCGCTGGCCGGCTCCTCGTACGGTTGGAATCCTGCAGAGCCGGCCAGCGGCCGGCACTACCCGTTATTCAGTTGGCTGGATACGGACCCGGACTTCCTCTTCTTCCGGTGGGGTGGCCGCCGGTGCGGTCGGCGACGCGGCCGGCTGTACCGCCGGGGCCGGCGCCGGTACCACGGTCGGGGGGGCGCGGTGGCGCATGACCACCACCATCGCCACGGCAGCGATCACCAGCAGCAGGCCGATGCGGATGCGCCAGGCCCAGTTGCGCGGTGCGTCGTTCTGGGCGACCTCATCGCGGAACGCGAACTGCGCGGTCGGGTGATCGCGGCGGGTGGTTTCCAGCAGGCGCGCATCACGCAGGATCTCGCGGGCGCGGGGCTGGTCGTCGGCATGCACCACCCACAGGGTCGGATGTGTGGTCGCCTTTTCCTTGTCCAGATAGCTGAACTGGCTGCCGCGCTTGCTGTGGTACGAGCGCCCGTTCGTGATGCGCACTTCGATGCCGGCGTCGCGCAGCAGCTGGGCCACGCCTTCGACGGTTTCCACGCGCTGGCTGTTGAATATCTGTCTCATGTCAGTCCTTGGCCGGTACGGCGGCGGCCGCGGCACTGTCGTCGACCACGCGGATCAGGCCTTCCTGCGCCGTGCTGGCGACCAGGATGCCGTTGCGGGTGAAGAACTGGCCACGCGCCAGGCCGCGCGAATCCTGCGCGCTGGGGCTGTCCAGCGAATACAGCAGCCAGTCGTCGGCGCGGAACGGACGGTGGAACCAGATCGCATGGTCGAGCGAGGCCATCTGCACGTGCGGCTGGTAATAGCTGATGCCGTGCGGGAAGGTCGCGGTGCCGAGCAGATGGAAATCCGACGCATAGGCGAGCAGGGCCTGATGCAGCTCGGGGGCATCGCCGACGGTCTCGTTCAGGCGCAACCACACCTGGTGGTACGGCGGGCGCTTGGGCGGATGGAGTTCGTCGCGCGGGTAGACATGACGGAACTCGAACGGGCCGCCCCGCGAGAGCCAGCGCTGCACCTTGATCGGCAGGCGATCGAGCACGGCCTGCGGCAACGGCTGGTTCGGCTCGATGTCTTCCGGCTGCGGCACTTCCGGCATTTTGTGCTGGTGCTCGGCGCCGGTCTCGGCCTGCTGGAACGAGGCCGCGCAGAAGAAGATCACCTTGCCGTGCTGGATCGCGGTGACCCGGCGCACGGAGAAGCTGCCGCCATCGCGGGTACGGTCCACGTCATAGACGATGGGATGATCGATGTTGCCGGCGCGCAGGAAGTAGGCGTGCAGCGAATGCACGTGACGGCCGTTCTCGACCGTCTTCTGGGCGGCGGACAGCGCCTGGCCCAGCACCTGGCCGCCAAAGACGTACTTGGTGCCGATATCGCGGCTCTGGCCGCGGAACAGATTGTCTTCCAGGCGTTCGAGCGAGAGCAGGTCGATCAACTCGGAAACGACGGGTTCGTGCGTGGCGGACAAAGGCGGCAACCTGGGTTGGACTGGCGCCGATTATACGGGGTCCGGTAGTGCCGGCCGCTGGCCGGCTCCTCGTGATGTCCAGGCGCAGCGGGAGCCA
>Ga0308171_1005006_pt1 | contig 10382 bp, 15 predicted proteins | sample PhyGR1_FD_202135 | JGI IMG/M metagenome (GOLD analysis project Ga0308171, IMG submission 202135) | Phyllosphere microbial communities from UC Gill Tract Community Farm, Albany, California, United States - DLSLSG.R1 | ecosystem: Host-associated > Plants > Phyllosphere > Unclassified | place: USA... | reverse complement strand
CGGTGGTGCCGGTGTAGGCGGCGGGCTGGCGGATCGAGCCGCCGGTGTCTGTGCCGGTGGCGGCAGGCACGAGCCGCGCCGCGATCGCCGCCGAGGAGCCGCCCGAGGAACCGCCCGCCGTCAGCGGCGCATTGCTGCCGGGGCGACGCCAGGGCGAGACGACCGAGCCGAAGTGGCTGCTCTCGTTCGAGGAGCCCATCGCGAACTGGTCGAGGTTGAGCTTGCCCAACAGGCCCGCGCCCGCATCCCACAACTTCTGCGAGACGGTCGATTCGTACTGCGGCACGAAACCTTCGAGGATGTGGCTGGCGGCGGTGGTCTGCACGCCGTTGGTGGCGAACAGGTCCTTCATGCCGATCGGCACGCCGCCCATGGGGCCGAGTGCCTCGCCTGCGGCGCGCCTGGCGTCGATGGCCTTGGCGGCGGCGACCGCGTGATCGGGGGTGGCGACGATGAAGGCGTTCAGCGCGTCCTGCGCCGCCGCGACGTTGGCGTTAAACGCCTCGGCCACTTCGACGGCGGAGAAAGTTCCGGCGACGACGCCGTCGCGGATGGCGGCTACGCCAAGGTCGGTAATGTCAGTCATGCTGCATTCCAGATTTTGTGTGCTGCCCGTGCTTGCTTCGACAAGCTCAGCATGAGCGGGGATAGATTCAAAGTCTCTCTCCCCCAACTCCGCTCATCTGCGAGCTTGTCGAAGGATCGGGATAATCCAAAGGCTTATTCAATCACCTTGGGCACGCCGAAGAAGCCGTGCTGCGCGGCGGGCGCATTAGCCAGCACCGCGTCGCGCTTGTCGCCGCCGGTCAGCGGGTCGGCGTCGATCACGTCGTCGCGCAGGCGCAGGGTGTTGGGGATCACGGCGGTCATCGGCTCGACACCGTCGGTGTCGACCTGCCCGAGTTGCTCCACCCAGGCGAGAATGCCGTTCAACTCGGGCACCATGGCCTCAAGTTCCTGCTCGCTCACCTTGATGCGCGCGAGGCTGGCGATCTTCGCCACGGTTGCGGTATCGACCGACATGGCTTTCCCTTTACAGTTGAGCCCGCCGCGCATGGAAGCACGGCGGGCGGAAATTCTATAGCGGTGCGCTAGCAGCGGGGCGCTGCGGCTTCAAGTTCCCTGCCCCACCTTCGTCATCGCGAGGCCCGAAGGGCCGTGGCGATCCAGGGCGGTGAGCGCTGCCCTGGATTGCTTCGCTACGCTCGCAATGACGAGCGGTGTGTCACTGCGCAGGCTTGGCTGCCTCGCCCTGCTGCTGGGCCGCCTGAGCCTGCATCTGCGCCATCATCGCCTGGATTTCCTCAGGCGTCTTGAAATCCAGCAGGTCGATCTCGAAGACCAGCGTGGAATTCGCCGGGATCGGGCCGGACGCCTGCGCACCGTAACCGAGTTCAGGCGGAATGGTCAGGCGGTAGCGCCCGCCGCGCTCCATCTGGAGCAACCCTTGCGCAAAGCCGGGGACGACTTCGTCCAGCGCCATCGGCATCTGCTCGTTCTGGTCAAACACGGTGCCGTCCTGCAGCATGCCCTTGTAGTTGATCAGCACATAGCCATGCTCGGGCGGCTTGCCGCCGGTCCCGGCCTTGATCGCCTCGACCTTGACCTGCGGAGCCGCAGGCGTCGCCGCCGGGGCAGCGGGCTTTGGGGCAGCTTGCGCGAACACGGCCGAGGGCGCTGCCACGAGGAGCAGCGCCGCGATCGCTGCCTTCACTGCGCCGGAGCCGGAGCAGCCGGTGCTTCGACGCCCGGAGGCATCGCGCCCGGTGCACCCGGAACGCCGCCCGGAGCACCAGCGCCGCCCTGCATCTGCTGGAGCTGCTGCAGGATCTGCTGCTGCTGGCGGATTTCGGCGAGGCTTTTGTAGTCGATCAGTTCGACTTCGAACTTGAGGTCGGCGTTTGCGGGGATCGGCGAACCGGCGGGCGGGTTGGCGCCGTAAGCCAGCTCGGCGGGAATCGTGACGTCGTACTTGCCGCCGCGCTGCATCTTCATCAGCGCCTTGGAGAAGCCGGGCACGAACTGCGCGACAGGGTTGGGGTAGTTCTTGTTCTCGTCGAACACCTTGCCGTCGGTCAGCATGCCCTTGTAGTTGATGAGCACGACGTCTTCCATCGTCGGCGAGGCGCCGGTGCCGGCGGTCAGCGTCTTGACGGTGGGCGCGGGCGGCAGCGCGGCATAGGCCACACCGGCCGAGGCCAGAGCGATCGCGACGACACCGATCCAGATCTTGGAAACAGCGCCCTTTTCGATCGGCTGCAGCGCAACGCGGGTGATCTCTGTCATCGTCTGTGGCCCTCGTATTCTTTTGAAGCGCCCGGGCTGGCATCCCTTGCAGATGCACCAAGGGCGCGGAATGGTGATTCCGCGCCCTCATGGCTCAACCCGGCGCGGCATTCAAGCCGCTGATCCAGATTTAAAGATGCCCTGCGCAAAAGCGCAGGAAAGCTCTTACTTCGAGCCGTCGCGCTCGGCGCGCTTGCGCTCAAGCTTGCGAGCGCGGCGAACGGCGGCAGCCTTTTCGCGAGCGCGCTTTTCCGACGGCTTCTCGAAGTGACGGCGCAGCTTCATCTCACGATACACGCCTTCACGCTGCAGCTTCTTCTTGAGCGCACGAAGAGCCTGATCGACGTTGTTGTCGCGGACGAGAATCTGCATAAACCGAAACACCTCACAAAACAGACGAAGCCGCCACGCATCCGGTTCGGCGCGGCGTGCTGCGAATCTAGAGCCAATAAAAGGCCGCCGCCGGACTCGGAGGCAGCTGATTGAGCGGCCCGTTAGCAAAGTGACGGCTCGAAGACAAGACCAATCACCCGCAAAGCCTGCAGCTTGCCGCAATGCATCTCCTTAGCTATATATCTGGCTAAGGAGCATCACGATGACTCAGGTTTCCGTCCACGAGGCCAAGACCAACCTATCCCGCCTGATCGTCAGCGTGCTGGCGGGCGAAGAAGTGGTGATCGCACGCGGCAACGTTCCTGCCGTGCGTCTGGTCCCGATAAATCCGATCGGCGAACGCAAGTTCGGCGCGCTCAAGGGCGCGATCAGCGTGGACGATGCCTTCTTCGAGCCACTTCCCGCTGATGAACTCGGCGCCTGGAACCTCGATTGAGGCTGCTGCTCGACACGCACACACTGATCTGGTGGCTGGCGGGCGACGATCATCTGTCGGTTCGCGCCCGCGAGGCGATCGCCGATACCACCAACACTGTAGCCATCAGCGCGGCTTCCGCGATGGAGATCGCCACCAAGCACCGGATCGGCACGCTGGACGGCGCGGCCGTGCTCGCGCGGGATTTCGAAAGCATCATCGCGGCGCAAGGGTTCGACGAACTGGCGATCAGCATCACGCATGCCCGCCTCGCCGGGCAGATGAACATCGCTCACAAGGACCCGTTCGACCGCCTGCTGATTGCACAGGCGCAGGCCGAAGACATGGTGCTCATTTCCTACGAAGCGCTGTTCGACGGATTTGCAGTGCAGCGGCTCTGGTAGGGCGGATTGGAATTCCGGCGATTCGCGGCTAAGGCGGCGCCATGCCCCAATCTTCCTTTATACTGGCCTCTCTTTATGTGGCCCTCGGCGGCGCGTTCGGCTCGTGGCTGCGCTTCCTCGTCGGGCGCGGCTGGACCGCTGCGCTCGGCCCGGTGCGCGCGGGCGTCTTTCCTTATGGCACGCTGACCGTCAATGTCGTGGGAAGCCTGCTGATGGGACTGGTGACCGGCTGGTTCGCCCGTCATGGCAATACCGGCGAAGGCACCCGCCTGTTCGTCACCGTGGGCGTGCTCGGCGGCTTCACGACGTTCTCGTCGATGAGCCTCGATTTCGCCACCTTGATCCAGCGGGGCGAGATCGCCACCGCTGCCTTTTATACCGCCCTGTCACTGCTCGCCGGATTCGGCGGCCTGTTCCTCGGCCTTTTTGTTATGCGGAGCGTGGCATGAGCAATATCGATATCGTCCGTCAATTCACCGTCGGTCAGGATGACGACGGCGTCCGCCTCGACCGCTGGTTCAAGCGGCACTTGCCCAAGGTGGGCTTCGCGATGGTCTCGCGCTGGGCGCGCACCGGCCAGATTCGCGTCGACGGCAAGCGCGCCGACGTCGACACCCGGCTGGAAGCGGGCCAGACCCTGCGCGTGCCGCCCGGCGGCGAGCAGAAGGCTTCGGCGAGCGGCGAACGCCCGCGCCGCGAACTGACCGAGGCCGAGATCGAACTCGCCGATTCGATGGTGCTGACGCAGGACCGGGCCGCGATCGTGCTCAACAAGCCGCCGGGCCTCGCCACGCAGGGCGGCTCGGGCATGAAGGAGCACGTCGACGGCCTGCTCGACGCCTATGTCGAGAAAGGCCCGCGCCCGCGCCTCGTCCACCGACTCGACAAGGACACCTCGGGCGTGCTGCTGATCGCGCGCACCCCGGGCAGCGCGGCGTTCTTCTCCAAGCGGTTCTCCGGCCGCACCGCCAAGAAGATCTACTGGGCGCTGGTGGTCGGGGTGCCGAGCATCAACGACGGCATGATCGAACTGCCGCTCGCCAAGCAGCCGGGCACCGGCGGCGAGAAGATGCACGTGGACGAGAAGGAAGGCCAGACCGCCCGCACCCGCTACCGCGTGATCGACCGCGCCGGCAACCGCGCCGCCTGGGTCGAGCTTCACCCGCTGACCGGCCGCACCCACCAGCTGCGCGTCCACATGGCGGCGATCGGCCACCCGATCGTCGGCGACGGCAAGTACGGCGGCCAGGAGGCATTCCTGACCGGATCGATCAGCCGCAAGATGCACCTCCACGCACGCCGCCTCTTGATCGAGCACCCGGACGGCGCCCCGCTGGACGTCACCGCCCCTCTCCCTGAGCACTTCGCCAATTCGCTGGAGCAGCTGGGCTTCGTCGAATCGGAAGGCGACACCGAGATCGAGGCTCCGGCCGAGTTCACCAAGGAAGACCAGAAGAAGGCCGCCAAGCAGCACGCCAAGGAATACCGCAAGGAACGCCGGGGCGAGCGCCGCAAGCGCAGCGATGGCCCCGGCTCGGGCCAGACGCGGCTGAGCAAGCCCGGCAGCAAGCCCGGCGGAAAGGCGCCCGGAAAGCCTGCGGGCAAGTCGTTCGGGAAGCCGGGCGGCAAGCCCGCACGTCCCGGTGGCAAGCCTTCCGGTCCGCGCACGGGCGCAGCGCGCTCCGGCCCCAAGCCCGGCGGCGCGCCGCGAGGCAGGTCCCGGTGAAACTGGCGGTCTTCGACTGCGACGGCACCCTCGTCGATGGGCAGGCGCCGATCTGCGAGGCGATGGAGGCGGCCTTCGCCGCCTTCTCGCTGCCTTCACCGACGCGCGGGAGCATCCGGCGTGCGGTCGGGCTTTCGCTGCCTCAGGCGATCCGCCAGTTGCTGCCCGATTCGGACGCCGAGCAGCAACACGCCATGGCCGAGGCCTACAAGCTCTCGTTCCGCACCGCGCGCGAACAGGGCCGTGTCGCCCAGCCGCTGTTCCCGGGGATCGAGGACACCTTGCGCGCCCTTCATGCGAATGGCTGGACGCTGGGCGTCGCCACCGGCATGTCGGATCGCGGCCTCGGCTTCTGCCTTGAGGCGAACGGCATCGCCGACCTCTTCGTGACGCTCCAGACCGCCGACCGTCATCCCTCCAAGCCCCACCCCGCGATGCTGGAAGAGGCTTTGTTCGAAGCGGGCGCGCAGGCGTCGGAAGCCGTGATGATCGGCGACACGGCCTACGACATGCAGATGGCGACGTCCGCGCAAGTCCGCGCGGTCGGCGTGGATTGGGGCTATCACCACCCGCGCGAACTGTCCGAAGCGGGCGCCGAAATGGTCGCCGAGACCCCGGCGCAGTTGCTGGAGCACTTGCTCAGGTGAGCCAGCCGAAACCCGATCGCGATCCCGCAGCGCTGCGCTTCGCGATCATCAATATCGTGCGCATCGCCGGTGTCGCTTTCGTCGTGCTCGGCCTGCTGATGACGCAAGGCCGTATCTTTCCCGGCGCACCGGCATGGGTCGCCTATCTCCTCCTCGCCAACGGGCTGATCGACGCCTTCGTCCTGCCCGCGATTCTCATCAGAAAGTGGCGCACACCCAAATGAAGCGTTTCTACAAGGAAGCGACCGCCGAGCAGACCGAAAACGGCCCGGAAGACTCGGGCTGGCGCGCGGTCCTCGACGGCCGCCCAATCCGCACCGCAGGCGGCCGCCCGCAAGTCGTGCCGACGCAGGCGCTGGCGCGGGCGCTGGCCGCCGAATGGGCCAGACAGGGCGAGGAGATCGACACCGCGACCTTCCACTACCGCGACCTTGCCGACTTCGCGATCGACGCCGTCGCGCCCGCGCGCGGCACCGTCATCGCCGAACTGCTGCCTTACGCCGAAACCGATACCCTGTGCTACCGCGCCGACCCGGACGAGGCGCTCTACAAGCGGCAGATGGAAATGTGGGAGCCCGTGCTCTCATCCGCAGAGGCGCGGCTTGGCGTCACTTTCACACGCATCTCCGGCATCATCCACAAGCCGCAGCCGGAACCGACGCTGGCGTGTCTGCGCAGCGAACTGGACGCCTGCAGCGATTTCGAACTGGCCGCGCTCAAGATGCTGTCGAGCCTCTCCGCCTCGCTGGTCATCGCGCTGGAGGCGATCCGTCCCGGCGCCGATGCCGAAGCCTTGTGGAAGGCCGCCGAACTGGAGGCCGACTGGCAGGTCGAACTCTGGGGCGAGGACTGGGAAGCCACCGAACGCCGCGCCGCCCGGTTCGAGGCGTTCAGGCTGGCGATCGCACTGGCCGCACTCTCCCGCTGAAACGGAAAAAACCCGCCGCGGCGAGAGCCGGGCGGGTCTTTTGGCAAGAGCGGACGCCTACGGCGCCCGCCCCATGTCCTGAGATCAGAACTTGGCGCCCAGCGCGACGAGCGCGTTGTGGCGGCTGAAATCGCTTTCGTAGTTCGAGTAACGGTACTCGGCCTTCACGAAAAGGCGGTCCGACAGGTCGTACTGAGCGCCTGCGCCGAGACGGAAGCCGTCGCCATTGGCGCCTTCGCCGTAGCTGTCGACACCATCGGTGTAAGTCACGCGCAGACGGGCGTTGGTGTAACCCCCGAGCACGTAAATCTTGCTGCGCTCACCGACCTGGGTGCCGAGGCGCACGACAGCGGCGAGATCGCGGCCGGTCTTGATGCAGAGACGCTCGGCACCGGCCGACGCGCATTCCTTGGTGGTGCTGTCGGCGGCAGTGCCCTGGATGCCGACGAACAGGCCGTTCGACAGGGGAATGTCGTAGCCGGCGCTGATGCCGTAGGCGACGCCCTCGTCCGATTCGCCACCGACCGAGATCGAGTCGAGACCGGTTTCCACCTGCACGAAAGCCTGTGCCTGGGCGGCGGCCGGAACGGCGAACAGCGCGGCGGCAACGGCCACCGGGACGAACTTCTTCATGGTATGCTCCTGCAATATTCTTGTCGCACCCGCACCGTTACCGGCAGCAGGGAGGCGCCCCTTAGCGGGAGCGAAATTGCCGTCAAACCAAAGAGTTGTTTCTGGATTGTCATCAAAGCGTCACTGTTGCCGACAAGCAACAGAAACAAATGTCGATAAACGGTATTTTCAACCGTTTCCCGTCAATTCATTCGTTTGCCGTGATTTAAGCGCAATATGCGAATGGAAACTTTTTACCTTCGTCTCTTTTATATCGCGAAGGCGCTTCCCATGGACTTTTTAAATTAATCCTGGCCCTTCGCGAAACTCCGGCCGCGCTCCACGCAGCGAAGCGGTCAGCCCTTGACCCAGTCCGCCACCTGCCGCGCGACGTCGTTCGCCGCCTGGTTGAGTGCTGCACCCACCGGCTTGGCCTTGGCCTCGACGCCGTTCACCACGGCTTCGAAGCGCTTCGTCTGGAGCGGGCCGGTGCCGCGTTCCGAGCGCACCGCATCGAAGCGCACCACTACGGCGCTGCGCTGCGCGTCATAGCCCATCTGCAGCAGGCGACCGCCGATCAGCGTCTTGCCGGTGACCTCGAAGTCGCCGCCCTCGACCACCAGTTGTCCGGTGCGCGCGCGCAGGGTCTCCGCCAGCAGCGAGCGGAACTGGCGCGTGGGCTTCTCCACCCACAACGCGTCCTTGAGATAGGCGACGCTGGAGCTGTCCACCGTCACCGGCACCCGCAGCACGTCAAGGCCGCGATCGGATTCGGGATCGAGCACGACGATCGCATCCGACAACTGGCCGCTCGCAGTCGCCCCGACCGGCGCGCCGTCCTGCGCGGTGAGCTTGAGTAGTTCGTCGGGCGGCTTGGTGCCGAGGCTCACGCAAGCCGACAGGGTGAGCGCGGCAGCGGCCGCCATCAGTCCATGGCCAAAACGGTTCATCGCGATACCCCTCACGGCTTATAGTCGGGCAGCTTCTGCCCCTTGAGCAGCGCTCCGGCGCCCTGCTCGTCGATCTTCTCGGTCAGGCTGCGCAGCGCCTTGCTGGTCGCGCGCAAGTCGCGGATCGCGCTTTCGGCGGCAGGCAGCGTCTGCTCGGACACCTGATCCAGCGCGGGCTGAGCATGGGCCATCGTCTTGTCGAGCTGGTCCATCGACTTCTGCGCCGAGGCCAGAGTCTTGCGCAATTGTTCGGCCAGCGAACTGCCTTCGTCGCCCAGCAGGTCGTCGGCCTTGTGCGCCACGCCCTCGAACGCGGCGAGGGTCTGAGTGCCCTGCTTGAGCGTCGCCTGCAGCTCGCTCATCGTCGCGCGCAGTTGCGGCGTCGCCTGCGACAAGTCCTTCGTCATCTTGTCGGTATTGGCGAGGATGCCGGTGATCGACTTGCGGTTTTCCGCGCTCATCAGCTGGTTGAGGTTCTCGGTCAGCGTGGCGAGGCGTTCCATCAGCAGCGGCGCGTTGGTCAGCAGTTCGCCGAAGCCGCCGCGCTTGGTCGGGATGACCGGCACGCCTTCCGGCCCGGGCTCGGTCAGCAGCGGCGCGCCCTTGACGGCGCCTTCCAGCTGGATGTCGGAAACGCCGGTGAAACTGCCCTGGATGGTCGCGGTGGTGCCCACCGTGATCGGCACCTTCTCATCGACCTTGACGCGCACGCGCACGAAGCTGGGGTCCTGCGGCCATAGCTCGATCTGTGTGACCTGCCCCGAAGGCACGCCCGCATAGCCGACTTCCGACCCCTTGGCCAAGCCGTCGACCGACTGCTTGAAGAAGATGTCGTATTCGTTCTGGGCGCCTTCGTTAAGCCGCGCGATCCAGATGACGAACGCCGCGAGCGCCGCCAGCAGGACGAGCGTGACGACTCCGACCCAGACGTGATTGGCTTTGGTTTCCATCGCCTGCGCCCCTATGCCTCCGACTTCTTGCTGTCCGTGTCGGACGGCGAACTAGCTTGAACCGCCTCGGCGGCCCCATGTTCCGATTTCATGTGTTCCGGCAATGCCTGTTCGGACATTGGCGGATCGTCCTTCGCGGCAAGCGCCGCACGACCACGCGGGCCGTTGAAGTATTCCTGAATCCACGGATGGTCGAGCGCCAGCAGTTCCGGGATCGTCCCCACCGCGATGACCTTCTTGTCGGCCAGCACCGCCACGCGGTCGCAGATCGCATAGAGCGTGTCGAGATCGTGGGTGATGAGGAAGACGGTGAGCCCCAGCGTTTCCTTCAGCTCGCGCGTCAGGCTGTCGAACGCGGCAGCGCCGATCGGGTCGAGGCCCGCGGTCGGCTCGTCGAGGAACAGCAGTTCGGGGTCCAGCGCCAGTGCGCGGGCAAGCCCTGCGCGCTTCTTCATGCCGCCCGAAAGCTCGCTCGGGAACTTGAACGCGGCGTTTTCCGGGAGCCCCGAAAGGCGCACCTTGAAGCGGGCGATCTCGGCCCGCAAGCTGTCGGTGATCTCGGGAAAGAACTGCTTGAGCGGGACCTCCACGTTCTCGCCCACGGTCAGGGTCGAGAACAGCGCGCCGCCCTGGAACAGCACACCCCAGCGCGAGCGCAAGTCGATATCCTCGTCCTCGGTCGCCTCGCCCATCTTGTGGCCGAGCACGGTGATGCTGCCCTCGGCCGGCTGCTGCAGCCCGATGATCGAGCGCATCAGCACCGACTTGCCGGTGCCCGAACCGCCGACGACGCCCAGGATCTCGCCCTTTCTGACCTTGAGGTCGAGGTCGTCGTGGATCACGTGGTCGCCGAAGGCGCTGCGCAGCCCTTCGACGAGGATCGGGTATTCGCCCTGATAATCGTCCGAGAGGTCCGTCATGCCCAACCGATTTTCGTGAAGAAGATGGCGAAGAAGGCGTCGAGCACGATCACCGTGAAGATCGCGGTGACCACCGCCTGCGTCGTGCGCGCGCCGACTTCCTCGGCGTTGGCGGTCACCTGCATGCCTTGATAGCACCCCGCGAGCGCCA
>Ga0308171_1005005_pt1 | contig 10382 bp, 10 predicted proteins | sample PhyGR1_FD_202135 | JGI IMG/M metagenome (GOLD analysis project Ga0308171, IMG submission 202135) | Phyllosphere microbial communities from UC Gill Tract Community Farm, Albany, California, United States - DLSLSG.R1 | ecosystem: Host-associated > Plants > Phyllosphere > Unclassified | place: USA... | reverse complement strand
GGGCCAAGTCACTGTTTTGAATCGTGATCGCAAAGAAGCAGAAGCGACTGCCAAAGAAAATCTGGAGCAAGTCGGTATGGCTCAATATGCCAATGCCAAGCCTTCCCAGCTTTCAGGTGGACAAAAACAACGAGTAGCCATTGCCCGTGCCTTATCGATGAATCCGGATGTCATGTTGTTTGATGAGCCGACTTCTGCGCTAGATCCAGAAATGGTCGGTGAAGTGTTGAAGACCATGAATACGTTAGCTCATACTGGCTTGACGATGGTGATCGTTACCCACGAAATGGGCTTTGCCAAAGAAGTGTCTGATCGGGTCATCTTTATGGATCAAGGTGTCATTGCCGAACAAGGGACGCCTGAAGATATCTTTATTCATCCAAAAGAGCAACGCACCAAAGAATTCCTTTCCCGTGTGTTGAATTAATTTTCTGTCTTGAAACACTTAGCGGTCTTCTTCCGAGCTTTTTCGTCCTTTTTCAGTAAGCTTGGAAGAATTCAATGCTAAGTGTTTTTTTATTGCAGGAGGAGTAATTGTCAGAATTTATCAAAAAATCACAAAAAACCATTGCTATTTGTTAGAAACTTTGTTATTTTTTTTAAAACTAAGGAATTATAGGAGCTTTCATTTATGGAAAAAAAGTTACAGTTTAAGGATTACATGTATGTTGGATCAATGCTTTTCGGTCTTTTCTTTGGTGCCGGAAATCTGATTTTCCCCGTTCACATGGGACAAGAAGCTGGCGCGAATGTCGGCTTAGCCAACCTTGGCTTTTTAGTTACAGGGATCGGCTTGCCATTTTTAGGGGTCATTGCTATTGGCGTTTCCCAAAGCAGCGGTGTTTTTGAATTAGCTTCTCGGATCAATCGCCGCTATGCAATGATATTTACGATTTTGCTTTATTTAGTGATTGGGCCATTCTTTGCTCTGCCTCGTTTGGCTACTACTTCTTATGAGATCGGGATCGCTCCCCATGTTTCATCAGACATGCAAACTTGGTTATTGGCGTTGTTCTCTGCCCTATTTTTTGGAGCTGCCTGGTGGTTTTCACGCAAACCTAGCAAAATCTTAGATTATGTAGGGAAGTTTCTAAATCCCTTGTTTCTGGTCTTACTAGGAGTTTTGCTCTTTTTTGCCTTTTGGCAACCACTAGGAACCATCAGCGATGCGCCGATCTATCCTAGCTATCAAAGCGATGCTTTCTTTACTGGTTTCACAAACGGCTACAATACTCTCGATGCGCTGGCATCTTTAGCCTTCGGGATCATCATCGTCTCAACGATTCGCAATATGGGGGTTGAGAAACCTGCGACGGTCGCAAAAGACACGATCCTTTCCGGCTCTGTCAGCATCGTGTTGATGGGGATCATCTATACCTTACTTTCTTATATGGGAACCAAAAGTTTAGGCCAGTTTCCCATCAGCGAAAACGGTGGGATCGCTTTGGCACAAATCGCCAACCATTACCTTGGCACTGTCGGCAGTCTGCTATTGGCATTGATCGTCATCTCTGCCTGTTTAAAAACCGCCATTGGTTTGATCACGGCCTTTTCCGAAACCTTTGCTGGATTGTTTCCAAAGCAAAGCTACGGATTCTTTATCGCTTTGACAAGTATCTTACCAGCGATCTTCGCTAATGTCGGCTTGACCAATATCATCGAGTTTTCTATTCCAGTCTTGATGTTTATCTATCCACTGGCGATCACTTTGATTTTGTTGGCGATCATCAGTCCATTATTTAACCATCGTGCCAGTGTCTATCGAATGACGACATACTTCACGTTGATCGCTGCAATCATCGACGGCTTAAATGCGAGTCCTGCAGTGATTACCAACAACGCTTTCGTGCAAGGAATCTTGTCTTTTGCGTCAGATTATCTGCCCTTTTTCCAAATCGGGATGGGGTGGGTCGTACCAGCTGCGATCGGATTTTTGATCGGTTTGCTATGGTCGTGGTTCAAAAAAGACCCTGTTTCAGCCTAAATTAGTTAAAAAGATGAAAATAACCTACCTTTTTTTAAAGGGTAGGCTATTTTTTTGATTAAAAAGACTGACAGTTTCGTAAAAAAAAGATACAATAGAGCCACAAAGGAGGATACCTATGTTTTATGAAGAACTTATGATGGACCCGCAAACATTAATTAAATTTAAAATATTCCGGCGTATGCTGACTCTGCAAAACCCTAGCCACCCAATCGCACAATTGGCAAAGGAAATGGAGTTAAGCTACCAACAAGCTTTTATAGAGTTGACTGAGATCGACCAAGATCTAACTGAGTTAACTCCGGATCATATGTCGATACTCGGTCGTGGCGGTAAATTACAGCCTCAGAATATCGCGGTAACGATCGATGAATACCGCTTCTATTTATTGAATAAAAGCGTTCCGTTCTTATATGTTCTTTACATGCTGAATGAAGACAATCCTACGATCACGGATTTTTGTGCAAAATACGATGTCAGTCGTTCAACGGTGTCTCGCAAATTTGAACATCTAAAAAAACATTTGAAGCAATTTCAGCTTCGCTTTACGTACACTGAATCAAACTTAGTGGGCGATGAGCGTCTTGTGCGGCTCTCCCTATTCAATATCATTTGGTTAGGTACTCGTGGAATAGAATGGCCATTTGCGATCGCTGAGAGTGAGACAGAAAAAATGGTGGATCGATTCACGGAGTATTTCCCAATGACTCATTCTTATCTTGGCCGATTAGAGTTGAAGTATTTCGCCGCCTTGATTCTTTTACGAATCAAAAAAGGGAATTTTGCCAAATACGACAAGCGGTACAATTTCCTGATGAAAAATAATCCATATTTCGATTTTGAGCGTTTGACACAAGTCGTTGATCCTGAAGTTTCAATGACAGACAAACAATTAAAAGGCGAATCAGGGTTTATTTATTTGATGGCGCAAATCTTCCCATTCTACTTGAGTCCTGAAGAAGAAGCTTTGCAACAAACCTTGCAATTCTTTTCAAGCAAACAAAACCCAGTTTATCCGTTAGTCGCAGACTTGTTAGCAGAGATGAAAGCAACCTTCTTTGCTTCACAACCTGGCCTGTTAGACGAGCCATTGGTCGTGGGTAATTTAATCAATGTGACTTTCGGCAACTACGTTTTCCGTCAGCCGTTTCCAAATATCTATCGCTTGCTGACACCCTCGATCAATCGCGGGTCTGCTGAAGAGCAGCTGCAGCAAAAAATCGATGAATTCTTAACGAACTATCGCGAAGAATCAGCGGTGGACTATATCAATGATGAAAACCAAGAGCAGATGGCAACGATGTATACCCACGCCCTGCTGCCGTTTTATGATCAAATCCGTTATTCGAATCGTTTACGGGTAGGGGTTGCGTTAGAAGATAATTTCTTAGTCGTTCAAGGATTGAATCAATTCCTACATGACTTGACCTTCGTAGCAGCAGAACCTTATGATCTAAACCAGCAAGAAAATTATGATGTCATCGTTAGTTCCAATCAGTTGATGAAAAAACTCAAACCAGAAAAAATGAGTTATATTTGGGATTATGCGGCAGACGATCGGCAATACATTGATTTGTATCGTACGTTGAAAAACCGTTTTGATGAAAAGAACCTTTCTCTGTAACCAAACCGTTACGGTTTCTTAAGAACTTCCGAAAAGATTTGTCACAGAATATTCATATTTATCTCGTATACTCTATGTATACCAACAAACAACCCTAACTAACACTTTTTCATTTTTAACTCCTTCCCGTCGGCCACCCACCGACGGGTCTTTTTTTACTTATTTTCGCAGCCAGCAAACTTAAACACTTTCCAATCTTTTCTCCACAAAAAATTCATATTTGGACAGTATAGTATACATAACCCAACAAACAACCCTAACTAACACTTTTCATTTTTACTCCTTGCCTGTCAGCTACCCACTGACAGGCTCCTTTTTTTCTTACGGGGTTTGCCGTATACTAAAGGCAGGAGGTGGCCTATGACAACAGCCATTACGACAGTTGACCAATACATTGCAGCAGCTCCAGCAGAACGACAAGCGATTTTAAGAAAGGTCCGTCAAACCATCAAAGCCGTTTTACCTGAAGCGGTTGAAAAGATCAGTTATCAAATGCCTACTTATCATCAGGGAGAAAATATCGTACATTTTGCCTGCGCCAAACAGCATCTAGGCTTTTATCCCACGCCTTCTGCGATCACGGCCTTCCAAGAGGACTTACAACCATACAAGACCAGTAAAGGGGCGGTCCAGTTTTCTTTTGCACAGCCGATCCCTTACGAACTGATCGCTGTGATGACCGCTTGGCGACTCGCAGAAGTCAAAAACAAGCACGCGTAACTAGCAATTAAAAAACCGCTATGTCTAATGACGCAGCGGTTTTTTTGCTATGCACAGGCTTGTTTACAAGCCGGGTTTTGTATTCAAGGTGCTAACTTTCAGCACATGATGCAGGGGAATAATCCGCAGCTGCTGACGGTCGCTTTGTAATTTCAAGACAACTTGTTCTTTTGCTACCGTTTTGCCGACGATCCAGCCGGTAACGGTTTCAAAACCACCCAATTTCTCTGTTTTTACTTGCAGCACGACCAGATGCTTGGCAGCGGCTGCCTCTTGCAGCGTTCGCCGGATTTCTTTGACTTTCTCAGACTGATTCTTCTTGTCAGCATCATCACTGAAAAAGGTATCCAGCAACGTTGTGGATGTCATCACAATGAGTTTGCCCAATTGTTTGATGGGCGATGGTTTCTTTTCCATTGGACATTCCTTTCTGCGCGTTGCAGTAGTTCCTAAAACCACACATACGTTCGCATTTCCATGGTTCTATTTTAGCAAATTTTTGATAAAATACAAGCGAACACGCCTTATTTTTCAGAAGAAATAACCTCTAGCCAATAAGGAATCCCCTCTTGCAGCAGTTGATAGGTCTCTTCGAAATCTCCTGTATAATAAGGATCTGGTACTTCCTCAGCCTCTTTGCCAGGAACAACACTCAAATACGAACGGATCTTTGCGGTCGTATCGGCAGGTGCTAGCGCTTGAAGTGTTTCAACATTGTTCGCATCCATGCCGATGATCCAATCAAATGTGGCAAAATCCGCTTCAGTGATCTGCCGTGAAATAAGACCGTCACTAGAGATCCCTGCTTGACGCAGTCTTTTTTTGGTTCCGGGATGAGCAGAATGTCCGACTTCCCATGAGCTGGTCGCTGCCGAATCGATCTGCCAATCCAACTTGTGTTTTGCTATTTCTGCTTTATAAATAGCTTCTGCCATGGGGGAACGGCAAATATTACCTAAACAAACAAATAAAACTTTCGTCATCGCTTACTGCTCCTCTTTTTCATAGATTTGGTGGCCAAAAAATTCCACATCCTTCGCCAAACGAAACAATTGCGTCGCAATCTCTAATGGGGTCTCTGGAAAGTCGTTGTGAATCCAATTTTCCAAAATGCCTCCGCAGCCGTAGGAAAAGAATCGGCTATAAAATAGAATGTCTTGTTTCGTCAATTGCTGCTCTTGATCGACCTCCAAGAACAAGCGCTGAAAAAGCGGTTCTGTGATCTGTAAAAAACCGTTCATTAAGATCTCGCGGTCATAAGCCAGTGATTTGCGGTAAAAGGCCGGCGCTTGTTTCATTGCTTTCAGCATGCGCAAGGCGGCTTCTTCCCAGTTATCAAGGGAGACATCTTCTGTCGTCAAAAAAATCAGGGCATCTTGCCGATAGATCCATTGGATCAAAGCTTTTTTATCAGGAAAATGGTAGTAAAACGTCTGCCGATTGACTTGCGCCTTTTCGGCGATCTCCTGTACGCTGATTTTATTCACTTCTTTGGTCTCACAAAGGGTGATCAATGTCTGGCCAATCACAGCCTTCGTTTGTTTCCCATCCATCATAGGGCACCTCTTTTTCTTCTCTTTCTATCATACCAAATTTTCTACTAAAAAAAAATCCTATCAAATGGTCCTTTTTCACAGACCTTATCCGAACACTTCATCAGGGCAATAGATCCCTGTGTGCTTTTTGCATATGGTAGATTTCTGCAAAAAACGCCTGCCTTCATTTGAGGCAGACGCTGCTTTCGATAGTTAAACGGCAAGATGCTCACTGTGCCGTTTTGGTTTGAAATTGTTCTCTGCGAATCACGCTGATTTTTTCAGTAAAATTGGCCCAATCGATGGGTCTAGGTGGTGCTAGCCATAAAATATGGTCGATCCCCAACGCACCATAAAATGGCAGGTTTGAAAGAATCAGGTGCGTATGATCATCTGGGTAACTCTGGAATTGCACATTCAAATCGAGAATTTTTTCAATATTCTTTTTGATCATCTGGTTGTAGGAATCACCAAACGAAAAATCAACACAGACATATAAAGGAACCAAAATCTCTTTTAGTGGAATCGTAGAAACTAATAAAATTAGGTATCTAAAAAACAAAAACTCTTTATTGTTCCATAAGATCGGTCGATTACGACTTTCTTCCAGATAGTTGCGGCAAAACGCAGCATATTCAGGATACGTCTCAAGAAAATATGTGACATCCATGTATTGGTATTCATAACGAGAACTAAAAGAAAACGACAAGAGCTGGTAATGAATCGTAGTCGTTTCGACATGAAGCAGCGCCAACGTGTCCGTGGTTAGCGAAAACTGCTGTTGGACTGCCTGAATAAACTGCTCGTTTAATTGTTGGATATAGGTTTGTTCTTGGTCGATGTAGCTATTGTTGTCGATCAACCAGCCTTCAACGATCAAGAAGCGCAAAATATCTCGTGCCTCACGTTCTAGGACTTCTTGATCGTTGATCGTCAAGATCTCCTGCAACCAACGCTTCAAATCTTCAATGATCACTAAATGTTTTGGCAAGACTAAATCGTTTTCCACACTGTTTTGCATGAAATGTCCTTTAGACATCCGCGCCAAAACAATACCTAGATAATGTTTCTTGCGAATCCGCATGCGGGCAGACTGTTCTGGATTCAGCCAAGTACTTTCATTGAATCGATCAAAGGTTTTTTCTTTGTCCAAGATACCTTTTGGGAAAGGGGAATGGTTCAAATAATATTCCTTCATAAAAAAGAGAAAAATAAACTCCCGAATCTCACTTTCTTCACCCACCAGCTGAAACTCTTTCGTCACTTCAATGTCGTATTCTTTCAAGATCAGTTTAAACTGTTTAAATTCTTTATAGACGGGATTATGACTTAGATAGTGATTGGTAGCAAATTCGTATAAAGAAGACAATTGCTCAAAAAAGCATTCTTTCAACATAGAAAATTTTAACGCTTGATCTAGATAATAGGTCAGTAGTGTGTCTGAAGTTGCCAGCCCGGAGGCATTCAGTTTAATGACCGTCCCATCGGTCACGATCTCAAATTCCTCATTCAATCCTAGTTCATAAAAATCAAGATTCAATTCTTGAACGGTCTTATTGATCAGAAATTCCGACATGGTCAATTGGTCCATCAATGTTTCCTTCGTTTCAGAAAGAGCGACTGCGTTTTCCAAATATTGCAGCATCATCAATTTTCGTTTGTCCGCCTTATTCAAAAATGTCACAAACATGCGTTTTCAAGCCTCCGTTATTTTTTTGGCCATAAAGAACGTTTCCTGAAAATAGATAGCATAAGCTGGCAAGATACGAAGGTTTGTCATCCCCGTCACCATCCGTATTATTTCCCGGCAGTGCTAAATCGACAGCCAAACGATCCGACGCAAAAACATCTTCTAACATGACTCGTTGTGCTAAGTGCTTCTGTTTTTCCAAAAAACTGCTCTCTGGAAATGCGGATTGTTCCTGTTCTTTTTTCGGAACAGGTTCCGGTTCAGGAGCCGGCGATTCTTTGGATTCTTCCTTTTCTGCAGGCGGTTCATCTGCTTTTTCCGTACTTCCTTCTGGCGGATCCTTTGGGACGATTTCTTCTGAGGGGTCTAGCGGATTATAGATAGTCGCAAAAACAACTTGTTCTGTGACAAGATCGATCATTCCAATAATCATGCAGGCACCAATGACAAAACCAAATCTGCGTTTCATTTCTTCACCCTCCTTATCAACAGAGCTTCTTTTTGATGCTCTTTCTACGGCGCTGAACGTTTCAACAGTTTGTGAACGCCAAGCAGACATCCACTAATTATAAATAAAATAACAAATAAAAGAAACCAATTTTTTTTAGATTGTTGTCTCCATAACATTTCTTGTTTTTTAGCCATCACTCTCGCGCCTTGTGACGTACTGCCCATGGTCGCTGTGTTTTGCGACTGTCCGGCAGTTGCTTGCTCAACAGGAATCGCTGTCAGCACGTAGCGTTCTTCTGTTCGAGTAGGTGTGGGACAAGTAATCAATGTCAACTTTGGTGTCTGGTCATCTGTTAGAACCGACAAGTCGGATTCATCTACGACTTTTTTATCGATAATAATATACTGCTGGCGTTCCTCGAGGTAGGTTACGGACACTTCCATCCCCACCTGTGCTTCTAGCAATTGACCAAATAACAAACTTTGTCTACCGAGATGATGCCCTAAAACGACAAAATTGTTATTTTTTAACAAACGTTCCGGAAACATCACGACACCGCCTTTCAGCAGCTGCTGATTGGTTATCCCCACCAATAGCGGCTGCTGGAACTCGATCGCTTCAATTGCAACAAAGCCGTACCCGGTGATCGTTGCCGACTGCGGAGCCAATACATCCCCTAGAGCCGGCATTTGAATCGTTTCTTCTTCTGGAATCGTTGTCGGCAGCTGGGTCGCTATCGTCAATTCGCTTGTGCGTAATTGCCAACTGACGATGCTTTCTTTTAAAAAAGGAAGTGCCAACAAGAGGATACCTGCGATGATCAAGCCATCGATCAAGTATTTCTCAAGGTGCTCACGCTTCATCCGTTTCATTTTTTTTCTTTCGTCGGTACCATAAAAGCAGCAGTAAGGCGAGCAGCAGCAACAGACCGCCGATCAAGAAGTAAAGCCACGTGTAATCTGTTTCGATCGTCACATCTTTCTTATTAAGATCACGAGCGACATCTCCCGTCACTGTGAATTCTTTTTCGAAGCTCCATTTATAGAGATAGCTTTCTTCCTCGCCTTCTTCATTCTCCACTTTGTATTGTCCTTCATCGCTTTTCCCACCGTAGGCCACGGAAGTCAACACATAGGTCCCTGCTTCTAAACGTTGTCCTTCCAAGGAAATTGGGTACGAGAAGTTTGAATTAGGTGCCATTTGCATTCGTGAGGTATCTGAAGCATACAAGACGTCACTATCACCTTTCTTCCTCACTTCATTGATCAACCGCAAGGAATTTAAGTAAGCTGCTTCAGGATTTTGCAACGTAACATTGATGGTATTGCGGGCGTTGACTTGTCCCGGTCCAACATCCAGCAGTTTTAGATCCGGCGTGACTTCTGTTGTATTTTGACGGAGTAAAATCGCAACGACATAGGCATACTCATTCTTGATGGCTAACCCTTGGTCTTCTTCACTGTCAGCAGTATCGGTTTCCTCTGTCGTTTCTTTCAAGGTCAAACCACCGGCAATAACCCCTTCAAACGGTTCTGAGGGCATACTGATCTTTAATGGCAAGGTGATTTGGGATTGTTTCGGGATCGTGATCTCTTCCTCCACTTCAATCAAATCAGCCATATCATAAGGCAAGGTTTCGTCCGCTTCGATGTCGTTTTCGCCATATTCCACGACCCCGTTTAGATTCGTGGTAGCTGAAGCGATCACTGGCGCGATGACGACCTCTTGATCGGTGTCATTGCGCAATTGGACTTCTACAGTTTGAACCGCTCCCGGCTCCATTTTTAAGTCAAAATAAGTCTTTTCTTTATCGATTTGATTCTCTGGAATCACTGGATTGACGGCAAAGTTAAATTCAGAAGCGGTTCCTATGGTTGGTACAAAAAAGAAAATACTTGCGAATAGGAGCGCCAAAAGCTGTTTGATTTTTTTCATGATGGATGTCCCTTCTTTCTATGTATTCTCCTTGAACCTCGAAAAGGTTCCAGGAGAAAGCTGGTACTTATGGGTTGGTTGGTGTGTCTGTTAGTAACCAAGTAAACGTGGTGTTGTATTGGCTGGCATATTTCGTCGTTGAGCCTGGAACTTCCAACTCAATACTATCCATGGCTGCAGCTAAACTATCGCCCCAGCTCATTAAATAGGTCCCTGCCCCTTCGCCATCTTGGGCACTCATCACTAAGGATTGGGCACCGTTTGGATTCAATGTGATCGTTGCGCTCACATTTGATGGTTTTGGTGACAATGAAGGAGTTACTACAGTTCCCTTCGTCAAACGAATTTGCGCAGCAGTCAATTCTTGATCTTCCGCTGTTTTGAACTGACCATTTTGGCGAACATTCAATGTCCAACCGCTCTCTGTTCCCCGATTGTCTGTC
>Ga0308171_1005001_pt1 | contig 10393 bp, 8 predicted proteins | sample PhyGR1_FD_202135 | JGI IMG/M metagenome (GOLD analysis project Ga0308171, IMG submission 202135) | Phyllosphere microbial communities from UC Gill Tract Community Farm, Albany, California, United States - DLSLSG.R1 | ecosystem: Host-associated > Plants > Phyllosphere > Unclassified | place: USA... | reverse complement strand
GCCTGCCGGAACAATTCCGCAGCCTGGAGCCGGTGATCCGTGAACGTATCCGTGGCCGCCTGACCCGCGGCAAAGTCGAATGCAACCTGCGTTTCGAACTGGATCCAAGCGCGCAAAGCTCGCTGATTCTGAACGAAAAACTGGCCAAACAGCTGGTTGAAGCCGCCAACTGGGTGAAAATGCAGAGCGACGAAGGAGAAATCAACCCGATCGACGTGCTGCGCTGGCCGGGCGTGATGTCCGCGCAGGAGCAGGATCTGGACGCCATCAGCGCCGAGCTGATGCAGGCGCTGGACGGCGCGCTGGATGACTTCATCGTCGCACGCGAAAGCGAAGGCGCCGCGCTGAAAACGCTGATCGAACAACGCCTCGACGGCGTCAGCGCCGAAGTGGTCAAAGTGCGTGCCCAGATGCCGAACATCCTGCAATGGCAGCGCGAGCGCCTGGTCAGCAAGCTGGAAGAGGCGCAGGTGCAGCTGGAAAACACCCGCCTGGAGCAAGAGCTGGTGCTGATGGCGCAGCGCATCGACGTCGCCGAAGAGCTGGACCGTCTGGAAGCGCACGTGAAAGAGACGCACAACATCCTGAAGAAGAAAGAAGCCGTCGGCCGCCGCCTCGACTTCATGATGCAGGAGTTCAATCGCGAATCGAACACCCTGGCCTCCAAGTCGATCAATGCCGACGTCACCGCCTCCGCCATCGAGCTGAAGGTGCTGATCGAGCAGATGCGCGAGCAGATCCAGAACATCGAGTAATTTATCAGCATGTATCATGCTATATAAAATATTCATAAAAGCCCGTAAGTTACGGGCTTTTTTAATCTCACTCAGTCCCACTTCACCTACTCAAATCTCACCATTTTGATGTACCATAGACTGTACCAACCATGAAAATGGTACATACACTTTTGGTACAAGGTAGTTATTGAGCGTGGGCAAACTTACGGATATACAGATAAAAGCTTGGGTAAAGGCGGGGGAACGCTTCGAAGGCAGGGCCGATGGTAATGGTCTCTATCTTTGCTACCGCGATAGCTTCGCAACACCAAAATGGCGCTTCCGCTACAGTTTGGCAGGTAAAGCCCGAGCTATGTGGATCGGGTCCTATGGGGAGCTTTCCCTTGCTAAAGCGCGTGAAACAGTCAGGATGCTTTCAGCAAGAGTTGCTCTTGGGTATGACGTGGCAGGTGAGAAAAAAGAGCGTAAAGCGTCTGCTATCGCCAAAATCGAGGCAGATAAGAACGCACGTCGGGTCTCTGACCTAGCGACCGAATATTTTGAGCGGCAGATTCTTGGCCGCTGGAAACATCCTGATATTCTCCGTCGTCGTATCGATAAGGATATCAATCCGCATATTGGTAATCTTAAAGCCGACGAAGTTAAACCACGGCATATAGATGAAATGCTACAAAATATCGTTTCACGTGGCGCCCCAACCGTAGCCAACGATGTCTTACGTTGGACTAAAAGAATTTTCAATTACGGGATTAAAAGACATATTCTTGAGGTAAACCCTGCCGCTGCATTCGAACTTGCGGATGCAGGTGGGCAAGAGAAATCGCGGGAAAGATTTCTTACTGATGACGAACTATCCCAATTATTCTCGGCAATGAAAAAAGCCAAAGGATTCGGACGACAAAATGAGCTAACGTTTAAACTACTTTTACTCCTTTGTTGTAGGAAAATGGAGCTATGCTCAGCTCGATGGGAAAACATAGACTTAAATAATGCCATTTGGCACCTAACCGGTACAAAAAATGGTGATGATATTGATATTCCTCTTCCTGAGAATGCCATATTATGGCTAAATGAACTCAAGATTATGTCATGCAACAGTGAATGGGTTCTTCCCGCAAGGAAAATGCAAAATCGTATGATCCCCCATATTGTAGAAAGCACCCTACCAGTTGCTCTTGCAAAGCTACGACCTCACTTACATGGCATTGATAATTTCACTATTCATGATTTTCGACGTACAGCCAGAACACATCTCGCCTCGCTTGGCGTTGACCCTATAGTTGCAGAGCGCTGTCTTAATCACAGAATCAAAGGTGTTGAAGGTATTTATAATAGGCATCAGTACTTTGATGAGCGCAAAAAAGCATTACTATTATGGCAAGATAAATTAATTAAGTTAGATATGGACTCTGATTAAATGAAAAGTTTTCAGCGGATGACAGAATTCGAAAGATTCGCAACCTTACCGTCTATTACTATCGATGAGCTCTCTAAATGCTTGGTCGGAGTATCACCATACGCAAGACGAAAAGACATAAATGATGAACACCTTGAAATAATAACCCACATTAGAGTGAGAATAAAAAGAACATTAGAAGAGATTTTTAAAAAAGAGAAAATACCTAGGGTCACAAACTATGGTGAATACAAACCGCACCCACACCCAATAGATATGGATGAGAAAGTAAAATCAGATATTATATTCTCAGTCGGATTTAACTGTCGGGATGATGTAACAACACCAAGTGCAATTATTGATAGATGTAAAGTTGCCATTACTAACTTAGCAATGCACTCCAAAACAAGGCCACTTCTTCAATTCATTGGTGGCGAGGCTGAATCACTAGGAAAACAATTAGTCGCAAACAATAGAGGGCTTTACAAAAAAGAAGAGGAAGTTGTGAGCCTCAATAAAATTATTGGTATAACCGTAAGCTTACTGGCGCAGGAGAAAAATAAATCCAATCCATCAAAATGGCTAAAAAAAGACAACACCGTATGTGTTGAGCATGTTAAAGACTTAATTGATGACTTTGTCGAACAAAATGGAATTTCCAGCGATGGATTAAGAGCTTCTTCAATCCGAAGTAAAATATCAGCCGCCATAAAGACAATTTACGATTGAAATCAATACATTAACACCCATAAAACATATCTATGGGTGTTTTTTGCCCATAAAACCAACTCATGACAATCCATGGGTATCCCAGCGTATCCCAGCAGCCCCCAATGATTATCTTAAAAAATAAAAACCAATAAAAATCAAATAATTAATGATGATTAGATTTCCCGCAAACTTGTTGGAATTGGTTTTGTTTTATTGGAATTATCATTGACTTTATGTAATCCCATTTTCGCTGGAACTACAACGCTGCGAGTTTTAATCTCGCATCATCTCATGGCATCACAGGTATCAACATGCAAACAACTAATTGTAATAATTACGGTTTTATACCGCAGACGGGTTTTGTTAGACAAAGAACGCTTATGCCTTGTCTGCCTTTTTCACACGCAACACTTTGGAGAAGGGTTTCAGCAGGAACATTTCCAAAACCAGTAAAAATTTCAGCGAAGATTACTGCATGGAAAGCAGAAGAAATCAGGGAGTGGATCAATGCTCAAAACGATCTTGCCTGATGCGGCCAGAACACCGCATCAAACAAAGAATCAACCTTTGGGGACGACACCTCTACGGATCAGTTCTTGCCTAGCTAGCTCTTTCATCCAGTTAGCCAAGCTTACGTTGTCCTTAGCAGCTTCTACCTCGAGTTGTTCTTTCAACTCAGGAGTAATACGCATTTTAAACTGTGGAGATTGCCCGCCCCCTTTTGGACTGCGATCTCGAGTTGTCACTGTTGACAAGTGGCCACCTATTGAATTAATGTCTACATCGTTAGGTGGCCACCTTATCACGGTAACCCCTGAAAAAAAAGCGGCTCTGAACAGTGCGGCAACACTGCCAGAGCCTCACCATTCACGTAAATTGAGAGCAACGCTATGGCTACATCAAAGTGTACCTACATCTTTGCCGCAATCAACCGCACCCAGCGCAAAATCCGCCCGGTGATGTTGCGCATTACCGCCGGTGACGAACGCAGCGCCCGCCGCCAGTTGGCCGGTGACTACGTACTCCTGTTCGCCGGTCGCCTGCCACAGGGAGGCTGCCATGCGTGAGTTTCCCCAGCACGGCGAGCGCTATCGCCATCAGCAAGGCAGAACGGTGCGTATCCTGAGCCTGTATCGCGCCGATGAGACAACGGCCCGTAACAACCCGGAGTTCGCCTATGAAGTGGTGTTTGAGTATGACCTGTCCGGCAACATGACCTCCATGCCGTTACCGTGGTTCAGCGAGGTGTACAGCAAAATAGCTGATGCGCCGCGCAACCTTGCTCCCCGGCCTGCCGCCGGTCAGTCGCTGCTCCGGCTGCACCCGTCTGTAAAGGTGGTCTACAGTCGTCCGCGAGAGACGCGACGGCCGACGCCGGAGCACGACGACACCCATTATTCCCGCTTCCTGTAACGCGGTTTATTACGCTTCATTTTCGATTCTGACGGACAAAAATCATGACTTCATCACATGGGCAAACATCAGCTCAGGGCACGCTGTTGCCGCCATCCTGCCGCTACCTGTCTTACGGCATGACCGAAGACGCCTTTGAAAAACTTAATCGCGCCAAGCAGGCGTGTTCGCTGCTGGATATGTTGTTCGCCGGGCAGGCCGCCTCTACGCCGTTCCCGACTGGCATCACCACGCAGGAAATGGCCGCGATGGTGGCTTACCTGTCGGAGGATTTGGCCTTCGTTCAGGCGCAGTGCGCCGCAATTAACGGCGAGGTGGTCGCATGACGCTGGATAACGGTTCTGCCTCCTGCATTCCACTGGAAGTGCGCACCGCGCTGTTTCGTCGCGCAGTGGCCGAAGCCTATCTCGCCGCCTGTGCGGCGCAGGGCATGACGCTTCCCCACACGCTGGACAGCCTGCAGATGCTGATTGCCAGCGACATCGAAGCGCTGTTTGTGAAGCTGCACGGCGTTGACGAAGGCATGGCGATTGCCTGTTCGTTGCTGGGCGACATGGTGGCCCCGGACATTCTGCTGGCGGCACCGCAACTCACGGCACAGGGCTGCAACATCATGGCGGAGCTGTGCGGCGTGGCGGTCACCTCCGGCCATCCGGCACCGACGCTGCATTAAGGGGACGCAATGACCAAGTTAGAACAGACCAAACAGGCCGCTCGCGGCCGCTGGGACGTTATTTTTCCGCTGCTGGGGGTCACGGTACCCCCTCACGGTCAGCACGGCCCCTGCCCGTCGTGCGGCGGCACCAAGCCGTTTCGCATGGATGACAAGAACGGCGACGGCCGCTGGATTTGCACGCACTGCACACACGGCGACGGACTGGACTTGGTGGCGAAGGTCAACGGCCTCAGTCTCGGTCAGGCCGTCAACGAAGTGGCCGACGTGCTGCAACTGAGTCAGGTGCAGCAACAGCCGCCCAAGCCCGCCAGAAGAGAAGCCGCCAAACCGGCACCGGCGGTGGCCGACACGGTAGCGCAGTGGCTGGCCGCCTGCACGGAGGGGCAAAGCGAGTATCTTACCGGCAAGGGGGTTGCCAGCCTGCCGCAGCCGCTGACCACCACGGCCCGTAAGAGCGGCGGTGTGGACTTTCCGCCGGGGTCGCTGCTGCTGGCGCTGACGGACATCCACGGCGCCGTGACGGGCGCGCAGTTGATTTCCCCGCTGGGTGATAAGCGGCTGTTGCCGGGGACGGTGCAAAAGGGGGCATTTATCGCCCTCAGCGCGTCCCCACAAAGTGACGCGCCGCCGACGCAGGTGATTATCACCGAAGGTTACGCCACCGCGCTGACGGCCGCTCAGCTCGCCGCAGGCTGGGTGGTGGCCGCCATCTCGGCCAGCAACCTGCCGAACGTAGCGCAGGCGGTGCACACCCGCTGGCCGCAGGCCCGTATCGTCATCGCCGCAGACAATGACTTCTACGACGGCAAAGAGAACACAGGCAAGGTCTGGGCGGAGAAAGCCGCCAAGGCCGTCAACGGCTGCGTCACGCTGCCGCCGACCCGCCATAAGGCGGACTGGAACGACTTTATGAAGGAGAACGGCCCGGCACGCGCCAAAGAGGCATTTAACGAAGAGCTGGTGCAACTGGGTAAGTCGGCGGTGAAACTGCCGCAGGGCTTTCGGCTGACGCAGGAATACCTGTGGTTTGACAAGCAGGTGCAGAAGTCGGACGGCGACACCGAAATCCGCAACATCAAAATCAGCAACCCGTTACGGGTGACGGCCATCACCTGCGACGCCGACGGCGGCAACTTCGGCCGTTTGCTGGAATGGGAGGACACCTACGGCCAGCCGCGTAAATGGGCGATGCCGATGGAGATGCTGAGCGGCAGCGGCGAAGAGCTGCGCCGTATCCTGCTGGTTAACGGCCTGTCGTACATCAGCACCACCGGCGAGGCCCGCGCCCGGCTGATGGAGTACATCTCCCTGTGCAAGCCGGAGCGCAAAGTCACCTGCGTGAACAAAACCGGCTGGCACGGCGATGTGTATGTGTTGCAGGACGAGGTTATCGGCGACGGTGCGGAAGCGGTGATACTGCAAACCGCCAGCGTGCAGGGTAAGGATTTTCGCGTGGCCGGTACGCTGGACGACTGGCAGGAGCAGATTGGCCGGTACTGTGTCGGCAACTCCCGCGTGGCCTTTGCGGTCAGTCTGGCATTTGCCGCGCCGCTGCTGCGACTGGTAGGGATGGACGGCGGCGGGTATCACCTCAAGGGCGAATCCACCGACGGCAAGACCACCACCATGAAGGCGGCCACCTCGGTATGCGGCGGCCCGGACTACTGGCACACATGGCGCTCCACCGGTAATGCACTGGAAGGCACCGCCAGCCGCCGCAACGACGCGGCGATGATGCTCGATGAAATCCGGGAAGTGGACGGCCGCGAGGCCGGAAACATCGCCTATATGCTGGCGAACGGCCAAGGCAAGGGGCGGGCAGGCACCGACGGCGAGTTACGCGCCCGCAAGCAGTGGCGGCTGTTGTTCTTCTCTACCGGGGAACTGTCGCTTACTGAGCACGCCGCCCGCGCCGGCGAACGGACGTTTGCCGGGATGGAAGTGCGGATGCTCCAGATACCGAGCGACTCCGGCAAATACGGCGTATTTGAAAGCCTGCACGGGTTCGACAGCGGCAAGGCGCTGGCGGAGCATTTTGAAGTTGCCACCGCGACGGTGTATGGCACGCCGTTCCGCGCCTGGCTGAAAGCCCTCACCGCCGACCTGAACGGCATGACGGCCAGCGCCAAGGCAATGATGAAGGAGTACACCCAACTGCTGATGCCGGACAACGCCGGTAATCAGGTCGGGCGGGCCATCAACCGCTTTGCGCTGGTTGCCATGGCCGGGGAGCTGGCGACGCGACTCGGCATCACCGGCTGGCCGGAGGGGGAAGCGCTACGGGCAACCCAGACCTGCATGCGGGCATGGTTGGCTGACCGGGGCCACAGCGCCAATCAGGAAGACATTGCCGCGCTGGAGCAGGTGCGCACCTTCTTCACGGCAGGGCAGTTCAGCCGCTTTGCCGACTGGCATAACGAGATGAACCGCCCCGGCAACATGGTGGGCTGGCGCAAGGTGGAGAAAGGCAACCATGCCCGGCAGGTGGAGGCGGTGACGACGTTCTATGTGATGCCGTCCGGCTGGAAAGAAATCTGCAAGGGCTACGATGCGCGGAAGGTGGCAAGGCTGTGTGCAGAGGCCGGTTTTCTGGTTCCGGCCAAGGACGGCAAAATGCAAACGGCCACCCGCCCGCCAGAGATGGGCGTCAAGAAGCTGTATGTCTTCACCAGTGACGTCTTAGGATAAGGCTTTACGCGAGTCTTATTATTAAGGGGTAACAGAGGTAACAGGGGTTACAGCGTTGTAATCACTGGGGAAAATCTGTTACCCCTTTTATTTGGGTTGGGGTAACAGGGGTAACAATATCGGCGTCGTTTTATCCTGTTACCCGGTGTTACCCCAACCATTCTCGCCGGGGTAACACATTTTTCCCTTTTAAATCATATCCGTAACCTATGTAACCCCTGTTACCCCCGAGAATCGATAAAGGCATAGGCCGATTCACCGAAACGCCCCCTCTCTGGCGGGCTATTCTTTCCCGTAACAGTTCACCTAATGCATTGAAAATTATTTTTTACTGGAATGGGAGGGGGCTGGTACTGAACTGTTACCGTAAGAAAACATAACCGCCTTCACTCCCCCTCTTCTTCCTGAACTCGTTGTTGGAAACCCAACCCATTTTACTTGGCGTATTCTCGTCGCACTAAAGACACATTATTAAGCTCTCTCTTCTGGCCGTAGGACAAGTTTGATGTGATCCAGCAGACAACATAGAGAACTTCATCTCCCCCGAACATAATTTGCTTGCTTTTCGAGCTTTCTGGCGGATAATGCGCCAAAATTACTACCCTTACACTTTATGAAATGGATTTTCATGAAAAGGACCTTTCTTTCGCACAAATCAAGAGCGAAGGCGTTGAGCCGCGTTCTCGCAGGTGTTCTTTTCACTGGCACTTTCCCGGGCATGGCCGCCACACCCTCTGATACCCCTGAGCGGGCCGCTTCCGCCATTGATGCCCGCGAGCAGCAGCGCCAGCAGGCGCGCGAGCGCGCCCTGCAACAGCAAAATGCCCCGCAGGCCGATGCGCGTCTTTCCCGCCCCGAGGCCGTGTTGCCGGATTACCCGGTCAATGAGTCCCCCTGCTTCACCATCAATCGGCTAACGTTGGTCGGGGAAGCGGCCGGCCGCTTTCAGTGGGCGCTGGACGCCGCAGCAGATGCCAGAGGCCGCTGTCTGGGTAGCCAGGGCATAGTGCTTGCCATCAATAAAGTACAGAACGCCATACTGGCCAAAGGCTATGTCACCACGCGGGTGATGGCGCAGGAGCAGGACCTGACCAGCGGCGTGTTGACGCTCACGCTACAACCGGGGCGTATTGGTGACATTCGCTTTGAGGAGCCGGTCTCCTGGCGGGGACGGCTGTGGAACGCTATTCCGGCCTCGCGCGGCGATATCCTCAATCTGCGTGATATCGAACAGGGGCTGGAGAACTTCAGACGAGTGCCCAGCGCCAATGCCGACATAAAAATCGTGCCTGGCGCCCAGGAGGCCACCAGTGACCTGCAGGTCAACTGGCACGAGGGGCGGCCGGTGCGGCTCAGTCTGGGGCTGGACGACAGCGGCTCCAAAAGTACCGGGCGTTATCTCGGTTCGGCCACTCTGGCTATCGATGCGCCGTTTGCACAGAATGACCTGTTTTACGCCAACATCGGCAAGGATGTGTTTCAGCACGGGCCGTTCGGCAACCGTTCACATACGCTGAATTACTTCTTCCCGGTGGGGTATTGGGCCTTCTCGGCCAACTACAACGACTACACCTACCATCAGAACATCCCCAACGCCAACGAGGTGCTGCGCTATAGCGGCAAGAGCGACAACATTCAGTTGACCGTCTCCCGATTGCTCTACCGCGACCAGTCACACAAGACCACGCTCAACCTGCGCGGCTACCGCAAACATTCCACTAACGCCGTGGACGACGTTGATATTGCGTCGCAAAAACGTCGGACCGCCGGCTGGGAGCTGGGGCTGAATCAGCGCAGCTATTTCGGCACCACTACGCTGGACGCCAATATCAACTGGCGCCGCGGCACCGGCGCATTCAATGCCCTGCCTGCGCCGGAAGAATCGCGTCACGAAGGCAGTGCGCGTACCGGCATTTTGCTCGGAGACCTGGGCATCAATCAGCCATTTTCCTGGGGTGGGCAGTCTTGGCGGGTATACACCAGCGTACGGGGCCAGTGGAGTCCGAATGCGCTGACGCCGCAGGAGCGGATGGCCATTGGCGGGCGTTACACGGTGCGTGGCTTTGACGGCGAACAGATGCTGTCTGGCGAAAAGGGCCTGCTGTGGCGCAATGAAATCGCCTGGAATGTGTTTTCTCGCGGGCACGAACTGTACCTGGCTGCCGACTACGGCCGGGTTGACGGCCCGGGCACCCGCTACCTGGTGGGTCATCAGTTGGCGGGCAGTGCGCTTGGTGTGCGCGGCGCGCTGTGGGGGCGATTCAGCTATGACCTGTTTGCTGGCGTGCCGCTGTACAAGCCAGCAGGGTTCCATACCTCCGGTGCGACCGCGGGTTTTAGCGTAAATCTGGAAATTTGAACATCGCGATACCGGCAGCGTTGCTGCGCTGACCTGAACGGACTGACTTTTCTCACGGATGTGACCCATGAACAAACATTGCTATCGCCTTATCTTCAGCCGCACCCACGGGGAGCTGCGGGTGGTGTCCGAACTGGCTCGCAGTTGCAGCAGCGAACCGGGGCAGCGCATCGGTTCAGGAATAACGGCTGGGAGTCGTCTGTGGGTCACCGTGCGTCGGTCAGTGTGGCTGCTGGGGCTGCTCATGTTCGCCAGCCCCGTCATGGCAGACGGCATTGTCGCGGACGGCGGTGCCAATCCTTCCCAGCGGCCGGAGGTCATCAATACCCAGAACGGCTTGCCGCAGGTCAACATCACAGCCCCCAATCAGGCTGGGGTCTCACATAACCAGTATCAGCAGTTCGATGTCGACG
>Ga0308171_1005000_pt1 | contig 10396 bp, 10 predicted proteins | sample PhyGR1_FD_202135 | JGI IMG/M metagenome (GOLD analysis project Ga0308171, IMG submission 202135) | Phyllosphere microbial communities from UC Gill Tract Community Farm, Albany, California, United States - DLSLSG.R1 | ecosystem: Host-associated > Plants > Phyllosphere > Unclassified | place: USA... | reverse complement strand
CGATGGCATGGCGGACCAGCGTGAAGCCCTTCAAGGTGCGCCCGGCCGGGGTGGTGACGTCCACCTTGTCGCCCTCAGCCAGACCCAGCATGGCAAGGTCCACTTCGTTGGCGAAGATCACGTCGCGGCGGCCGGTGACGCCGCGATAGCGATCGTCAAGGCTGTAGATGGTGGTGTTGTACTGGTCATGGCTGCGGATCGTGGTGAGCAGCAGCGAGCGCTCGACCTGTTCCTCGGCGTGGGGGTGCGCGATGAACTGCGCCTTACCGGTCGGTGTCTTCCACGTGCGGGTCGCAGGGCCGATGGTGAGGCGGAATCCACCCGGCTCGCGCACGCGAATGTTGAAGTCGCGAAAGTCGGGATAAACGGCCTCGATGCCGTCGCGGATGCGGTCGTAGTCGGCGACGAGCGCGGCCCAGTCGATGCGGGTGTGCGGCATCGCCGCCTGCGCCAGCCCGGCAACGATCGCAGGTTCGGAGCGGACGTCGGGGCCGGGCGCCTTGAGCTTCCCGCGTGAGGCGTGGACCATCGACATGCTGTCCTCCACCGTCACCCATTGCGGTCCGGCCTGCTGTACGTCCAGCTCGGTACGGCCGAGGCAGGGGAGCACCAGAGTCTCCTTCGCCGTCAGCAGGCAGGTGCGGTTGAACTTGGTGAGGATGTTGACCGAAAGGTCCAGCCCCCGCACCGCGGCGAAGCAGGCCTCGGGATCAGGCATGGCGACGGCGAGGTTGCCGCCGAGCGAGATCAGCGCCTTCGAGTGTCCGGAGCGCATGGCCGCAAGGGCTTCGACTGCATTGTGGCCGTGATGGCGGGGCGCGGCGATGCCGAAAGCGTCGTCGAGACGCTGCAGCATGTCCTCGGTCGGCAGTTCGGTGATGCCGACGGTGCGGTCGCCCTGTACGTTGCTGTGGCCGCGCAGGGGGCAGATGCCGGCGCCCGGCTTGCCGAACTGCCCACGCAGTAGCAGCAGGTTGGCGATCGCCTGCACGTTCTGGGTGCCGTGCTTGTGCTGGGTGATCCCCATGCCGTAGCAGACGATCACCCGCCCCGCCTTCATGTAGACTTGCGCCATGCTCTCGATGGCGTCGCGCGTCAGGCCGGAGGCGACCTCGATCCAGTTCCAGCTGGTGGCATCGAGATCGGCCTTGAGCGCGTCCAGCCCTTCGGTGTGCTCGGCGATGAAGGCGTGGTCGAGGGCGTCGGCCTCAACCACCAGTTTCATCATGCCCTTGAGCATCGCCATGTCGCCGCCGATGCGGACCTGATGGTAGGCAGAGGCGAGCGGGGTGGAATGGGGCGAGAGCATTTCGGTGGGATGCTGCGGCGACTTGAAGCGTTCGAGTCCGCGCTCGCGCATCGGGTTGGCGACGACGATGGGCACGCCGCGCTTCGATGCGGCGGCCAGCATGCGCGGGTGGTTGGTGCCGGGGTTGTGGCCGATGCAGAAGATCGCGTCGGCAAGGTCGAAGTCCTCCAGCGTCACCGTGCCCTTGCCGATGCCGATCGACTTGGGCAGGCCGGTGCTGGTCGCCTCGTGGCACATGTTCGAGCAGTCGGGGAAGTTGTTGGTCCCGAAATCGCGCGCGAAGAGCTGGTAGAGGAACGCGGCCTCGTTGGAGGCGCGGCCGGAGCAGTAGAACTCGGCCTGGTCGGCGTGGGCGAGGGCCTGCATCGATGCACCCGCGCGGGCGAAGGCTTCGTCCCATGTGATGGGCACATAGCGGTCGGTCTCGGCATCGTAGCGCAGCGGTTCGGTGATGCGGCCCGCATCCTCCAACTGGTGATCGCTCCAAGACCACAGTTCGGTGGCGGTGTGGCGGGCGAAGAAGTCGGGATCGACGCGCTTCACCGTGGCTTCCCAGGTGACGGCCTTGGCGCCGTTCTCGCAGAATTCGAACGATGACGTATGGCGCGGATCGGGCCAGGCGCAGCCGGGGCAGTCGAAGCCGTCGGGCTGGTTCATCTGCAGGAGCGCGCGGGTGTCCGGGCTGGCCTTCATCTGCTCGCGCACCGTGCGCGCCACTGCCCGCAGCGCGCCCCAGCCGCCTGCCGGGCCCGTGTAGTCGCTGATGCCTTCGGGGCGGCTTTCGGGTTCGCGTGTCTCGCTCATGGCTCTCGTCTCGCAGCAGGGGGCGCGGGTGGGTTAGCACCCCGCGCCGCAAAATCCGACATCACATATGTATGCATTGTGAGCCAACTTGGTTGCATGCTCGCGGGCCGTCAGAGTTCTTCGGTCAAAGCTGTGGGAACGTCATAGCCCCACTCCGCATACTTGCGGGCGACCACGGCCGTCATGAGCGCCAGTTCGGGTGAGTGGTCGCCAGGGCGGTGGCTCATGATGATGGGCGAGGTCGCAGGCTCCACGAGTTCGCGGAAGGCGACGTCGTGGCTGCGGGCGCGGCGGACCGATTCCGGGACGATCGCGATGCCTTCCTCGGCTGCGACGAGGCCGATAGCGATCTGCAGTTCGCGCGCCTCGTGGACCACGCGCGGTTCGATGGAATGGTCGCGGAAGAGCGAGATCACCTGGTCGGCATAGCTGGGGCGCGGTGCGCGCGGATAGAGAATCTGGGGTTCATCGGCGAGTTCGCGCAGTGAGATCGGCTCATCGCTGGTCGCCAGCGGATGATCCATCGGGAAAGCGGCGATGAGCTTCTCGTTGCGCAGGATGATGCGACGGACGGCCGGATCCTCGAAGCGGATGCGGCCGAAACCGACGTCGATGCGTCCGTCCTTTAATGCGGCGATCTGGTCGAGCGTCGTCGCTTCGACCATGACCAGTTCCACATTCTGGGCGACCTTGCGGAATTCGCGGATCAGTTCCGGCAGACGGGCATAGATGGTGGAGGCAACGAAGCCTATTATCAGGCGACGACGGCGACTGGTCGCGGCCGCCTTTACCATGGTTTCTACGTCTTCCATCCGTGCCAGCATTTGCAGCGCCTGCGCATGCAGCAGGCGGCCCACGGCAGTCAGGCGCAGCGGGCGGCTCGACCGGTCGAGCAGCGGGGCGCCGACGTGGGCTTCCAGTTGCTGGATCGCACGTGACAACGGTGGCTGTGCGATGTGCAGCCGTTCGGCAGCCCGGTTGAAGTTGCCTTCTTCCGCCACAGCCACGAAGTAGCGCAGAAGGCGCATGTCCATCATGAGAGCTGAAACCTCCTCAAAACGCTGCACCGAGCATACTATACCTATCAGGTATGAATTCTTGACCGCATTGATCTTTGAATGCCCGGCGAGGCAGGCATATTTATCCCTCGAAAGCTAAGCATTCGGGAGACTCGCTGCAATGGCTATGTTAAGCCGAGCTGATACCTTCATCGTCGATGTGCCGACGATCCGGCCGCACGTACTGGCCATGGCTACCATGCACGCCCAGTCGATGGTGATCGTTCGCCTGACCGACGCAGACGGCGTCGAGGGCATCGGCGAGGGCACCACGATTGGCGGCCTTAGCTACGGCGAGGAGAGCCCGGAGAGCATCAAGTCCGCGATCGACACCTACATCGTACCGGTGCTCGAGACTTGCGACCTTGCCCATGTCGGCGCGACCATGGCGAAGATTGCCAAGTGCGTGCGCGGCAACCATTTCGCCAAGTGCGCGGTGGAAACGGCGCTGCTCGACATGGCGGGCAAGCGGCTCGGCATTCCTGCTTCGGAACTGATCGGTGGTGGCCGGGTGCGTGACAGTCTGCCGGTTGCCTGGACCCTGGCTAGCGGCGACACTGCGCGCGACATCGCCGAGGGCGAAGCCATGCTGGAGGCGCGTCGCCACCGCATCTTCAAGCTGAAGATCGGCAAGCGCGACGTTCGTGACGACGTCGCTCACGTTGGCGCCATCTGCAAGGCGCTCGGCGATCGCGCCAGCGTGCGTGTTGACGTCAACCAGAACTGGAGCGAGGCGCAGGCCAAGCTGGGCATGGCGATGCTGCGGGAGGTCGGCTGCGACCTCGTCGAGCAGCCGATCGCCGGCGACGACGTGACGGCGATGGCGCGCCTGTCGCAGACCCAGGCGGTGCCGCTGATGGCGGACGAGGCGCTGCACGGCCCACGGTCCGCGCTGCGGATCGCGTCGGCCGGGGCGGCGGGCGTCTTCGCGCTCAAGATCGCGCAGTCGGGCGGCCTGTTCGCCACGGCCGAAGTCGCTGCGATCGGTACGGCTGCGGGTATCGGCCTCTATGGCGGCACCATGCTCGAAGGCGGGATCGGCACCGCCGCGTCGGCACACGTATTCGCCACAATTCCCGAACTCGCCTGGGGTACAGAGCTGTTCGGTCCGTTGCTCCAGACCGAGGAAATCCTTTCCGAACCGCTGCGTTACGCTGACTTTTCGCTGGCGGTCCCTCCCGGGCCGGGCCTTGGAGTGAACCTCGACGAGGACAAGCTCGCCTTCTTCCGGCGCGACCGGACCGCGCCCACCCTCCACGCCGTCACTGCAGGAGCCTGACACCGATGCTGTTCATGGTCGAAATGGACGTCAATATTCCCCTGGACTTCGATCTCGCCGAAGCGGCGCGGATCAAGGCCGAGGAAAAGGCGTACTTCCAGAAGCTCCAGACCGCAGGAATATGGCGCCACATCTGGCGCAAGGTCGGCTTGTACTCGAACGTCTCGATCTTCGATGTCGAGAGCAACGCGGCGCTGCACGAAACGCTGATGGCGCTGCCGCTGTACCCCTTCATGACAATGAAAATCACGCCGCTCGCGCGGCACCCTTCCTCCATCCATGACGACGATCGCTGATCGCCTCCGCCCCAGAATCGTGGGCTAAGAACAACGGGAGAGAATGAAATGGACACCAGCTTCGTAAAGACCCCCGAGATCCAGCAGTTGCTCGACCGCGCCGCCGGCGTGAACGAGAGCGGCGGCAGCCCGCGCCTAAAGGCGATCGTGCGCGACCTTACCGAAAGCGTGATGGAACTCATCGTCAGGCATGACGTCTCGGAGAGCGAGTTCTGGCTGGCGATGAAGTACCTGTCGGACAGCGCAGCCGAGATCGGCCTGATCGTCCCCGGCACCGGCCTCGAGCACTTCCTCGATCTCTACATGGACGCCAAGGACGCCGAGGCCGGCCTGACCGGCGGCACTCCGCGCACCATCGAAGGTCCCCTCTATGTAGCCGGTGCACCGCTGGTGGAAGGCAACGTGAACCTCAGCGTCGACCCCGACGAGGGCACCACCGTGCTGCACATGACCGGCACCGTGACCGGACCCGAGGGCGAGGCGGTCAAAGACGCCATCGTCCACGTGTGGCATGCGAACTCGAAGGGCTGGTATTCGCACTTCGACCCGACTGGTGAACAGACCCCGTTCAACAACCGCCGCCGCATCAGGCTGGCCGACGACGGACGCTATGCGTTCCATTCGAACCAGCCGAGCGGTTACTCGGTGCCGCCCGGAGGCGCGACGGACAAGCTGATGCAGGCGCTCGGCCGCCACGGCAACCGTCCGGCACACGTCCACTTCTTCATCGAGGCGCCGGGCTACCGCACGCTGACGACGCAGATCAACTTCGGCGACGATCCCTTCGCGGCGGACGACTTCGCCTTCGGCACCCGCGAGGGCCTGCTACCGGTGCCCAGCCGCCAGGGCGACAGCGCCTACATCCAGTTCGATTTCCAGATGCAGCGCGCCCACGACGCGGGCGACGAGTGCTTCTCCGCGCGCACCCGCGCCGAAGCGACGGCGCTTCCGGAAGCCGAAACCGTCTGACGACCAGAACACGGGAGACAGGATCATGCACGAACATCTGATGAGCCGCGTTGCGACCGCCGTGGTCGACGACCCCGAGACCGGCCTGTTCCGCTGCCGCCGCGACGTCTTCACCGATCCGGCGCTGTTCGAACTCGAGATGAAGTACATCTTCGAGAGCAACTGGGTCTACGTCGCTCATGAGAGCCAGGTCGAGAAGAAGAACGACTACTTCACGACCTGGATCGGGCGGACCCCGGTGATCCTGACCCGTGCCAAGGATGGCGGCCTCAACTGCGTCGTCAACGCCTGCGCCCATCGCGGCGCCAAGCTGTGCCGCCGCAAGCGGGGCAACCAGCCGCTCTTCGTGTGCCCCTTCCACGGCTGGAGCTTCAAGACCGACGGCTCGCTGATGCGTGCCAAGGATGCCAGCACCGGCGCCTATCCGGACAGCTTCAACCATGAAGGGTCGCACGACCTGACGCGCGCCCGCGTCGAAAGCTATCGAGGCTTCATCTTTGCCTCGCTGAACCATGACGTGCTGCCGCTTACGGAGCATCTCGGCGAGGCCAGGGTAATCATCGACCAGATGGTCGATCAGGCGCCCGAGGGTCTGGAACTGCTGACCGGCAATTCCACCTACACCTTCGACGGCAACTGGAAGATGCAGATGGAGAACGGCTGCGACGGTTACCACGTCAGCTCCGTTCACGAAAACTACCAGTCCACAATGGGCCGCCGCGCGGAGGGCGGAACCAAGGCGGTCGACGCCAATGGCTGGTCGAAGGCGCCGGCAAGCGGCGTCTACGGCTTCGAGCATGGCCATATCCTGCTCTGGACGCAGGTGCTGAACCCTGAAGTGCGCCCGATCTGGAGCCACAAGGCGGTGCTGGACGCAAGGCTCGGCGAGGACAAGGCGAAGTTCATCCTCGAACAGACGCGCAATCTGGCGCTCTATCCCAACGTGTTCCTGATGGACCAGTTCTCCACCCAAATCCGTGTGGTGCGTCCGATCGACGTCCATACCACCGAGGTCACGATCTACTGCTATGCGCCCAAGGGCGAGAGTGCCGAAGATCGTGCCCACCGCATCCGCCAGTACGAGGATTTCTTCAACGTCACCGGCATGGGCACGCCCGACGACCTCGAGGAATTCCGCAGCTGCCAGTCCGCCTATGAAGGCGCGGGCGAACTGTGGAACGACCTCAGCCGCGGCGCTACGCGCTGGGTCCATGGTCCCGATGCCAATGCGAAGGCCATGGGCATGAACCCGCTGCTCTCCAGCGAGCGCAGCGAGGACGAGGGCCTCTTCGTGCGCCAGCACGAGTTCTGGGCGCAGATCATGCTCGACGGCATGGCGAAGGACGCCGAACCGATGCTGGAGGCTGCGGAATGACCCTCGTTCTGGAAAACACTGCCGCCGCGCTGTCCTATGCCGAGATCTGCGCGTTCCTCTACCGCGAGGCGCGTCTGCTCGACGACCGCGAGTTCGACGAATGGCTGGAATGCTATTCGCAGGACGCCGAGTACTGGATGCCCGCGTGGACCGACGACGATGCGCTGACCACGAACCCGCAGACCGAGATCTCGCTGATCTACTACGGCAACCGCAAGGGGCTCGAGGACCGGGTCTACCGCCTGAACACCGAGCGTTCGTCGGCCAGCACGCCTGAAGCGCGCACCTCGCACTTCATCGCCAATGTCGAGGTGCTGGAGACGCGCGAAGGTGCGATCGACCTGCGCTATAACTGGCACACGCTCAGCCACCGCTACCAGCAGACGCAGCAGTTTTTCGGAACCACCTTCCTGACGCTGGATGCGGCTGGAGACGCCCCGAAGATCCTGAAGAAGAAGATCGTCCTCAAGGACGACTATATTCATCAGGTCATCGACGTCTACCACGTCTGAGGAGGTTGCAGTGATCTTCGCAGGACGGTTCGCAGGCAAGGTCATGGTCGTGACAGGTGCCGCACAGGGTATCGGGGCGGGTGTGGCCACCCGCGCGGCGGCGGAGGGCGCAAGCGTCGTCCTCGTCGACCGGGCCGACTTCGTCACCGAAGTGGAGCAGGCCATCGTCGCGGACGGCGGCAAGGCCGTCTCGGTGCAATGCGACCTTGAAACCTACGAGGGCGCAGCCGAGGCGATGGCGGCGGCCGTAGCGGCGTTCGGGCGCATCGACATTCTCGTCAACAACGTCGGCGGCGCGATCCGCATGCGTCCTTATGCCGAGTTCGAGCCCGCGCAGATCGATGCGGAAATCCGCCGCTCGCTGATGCCGACGCTCTACTGTTGCCACGCGGTGCTGCCCATCATGCTGGGGCAGGGCGCGGGTACGATCGTCAACCTCTCGTCCAACGCCACGCGTGGTATTCGCCGGGTGCCCTATTCGGCGGCGAAGGGCGGGATCAACGGCATGACGCAGGCGCTCGCCATGGAATATGCCGAAGCCGGCATCCGCGTCGTCGCGACCGCGCCCGGCGGCACCAGCGCGCCCGCGCGCCGCGTCGCCCGCAATGCCGAGGGCGACAACGCGCAGGAGCAGGCCTGGATGGCCGAGGCGGTGGAGCAAGTCACGTCGTCGGCGTTCATGAAACGCTACGGCACGCTGGAGGAACAGATCGCGCCGATCCTCTTCCTCGCCTCGGACGAGGCCAGCTACGTGACCGGATCGGTCCTGCCGGTGGCTGGTGGCGATATCGGCTGATGCCAGCTTCACAGGACATGGATAGGTGCCCAGACTGATCGCCGTCACCCGCTCGGGCGACGAAACCGCCATCGGTGCCTATCGCACCAACTTCTCGCGCTTGTCCTGCCTGATCGCCATGACCCCGGCGCTCGACGGCCTGCGTGTCACCATCGCACCTGAGGACTGATCTATGCCTTTCACTCAAGCTGCAGGCGCCAGCCTCTACTGGAAGCGCGACGGGCGTGACGACGCGCCTGCGCTGGTGCTGCTCAACTCCATCGGCACCGATATGGATTTGTGGGACGCGGTGCTGCCGTTCCTGCGCGACCGCTTCGCGCTGCTGCGGATCGACGCCCGCGGCCATGGTGCGTCAATTGCTGATCCGGGTGATTTTTCGATGGCGGTGCTGGCCGCCGATGTGCTTGCAGTAGCGGAGGCCGCAGGTTTTGCGCGCTTCAGCGTCGCGGGCGTGTCGCTGGGCGGGATGATCGCGATGGAACTGGCCCTCGCCGCACCCGAGCTGCACGTCCGCCACGATGGACAGCGCTTCGTGGAACGACCGTATCGCGAAAGTGCGCGGTGAGGGGATGGCCGCCATCGCCGACCTTGCGATGGGGCGTTTTCTGTCGGACACGGCCGAACCCGCGATCTATGAGGCCGTGCGCCGCCAGTTGGTCGGCATGAGCGCGCAAGGCTACGCGGGCTGCGGGGCGGCGATCCGCGACATGGATCTGGCCGAGCGTATCTCCGGCATCGCCGCGCCCACTCTGGTGGTAACCGGCACGCGCGATACCTCGACGCCGTTCGAGGGGCATGGCGAATATTTGCTTGCCCGCATCCCCGGCGCTGCGCATCTGTCGCTCGAGGCTGCACACCTTGCACCGCTGGAGGCTCCCGCCGAACTGGCCTCAGGCATGATCGCCTTCCTCCAGGACTGAGCCCATGGAAAAACCAGACGTCGTCATCGTGGGAGCGGGACATGGGGGAGCGCAGTGCGCGCTTGCCCTGCGCCAGAACGGGTTCGCGGGAACCATCACCGTCATCGGCCGCGAGCCGGAGCATCCTTACGAGCGGCCGCCGCTCTCGAAGGAATACTTTGCGCGGGAGAAGACCTTCGACCGCCTCTATATCCGCCCGCCGACGTTCTGGGCCGACAAGGAGGTGACCTTCAGGCTCTCCACCGAAGTCACCAAGGTGGACGCCGAGGCGAAGGAACTGACGCTCTCGAACGGCACGACATTCGGCTACGGCAAGCTGGTCTGGGCGACAGGCGGCGATCCGCGCCGCCTCTCGTGCGGCGGCGCCGAGCTTGCGGGCGTCCACGCGGTGCGCACCCGCGAGGACTGCGACACGCTGATGGCCGAGGTCGATGCGGGCACGAAGAACATCGTCGTCATCGGCGGCGGTTACATCGGGCTGGAGGCAGCGGCGGTGCTGTCGAAGATGGGGCTGAACGTGGTCCTGCTCGAAGCCCTGCCGCGCGTGCTGGCGCGCGTCGCGGGTGAGGAACTGTCCGAATTCTACCAGAAGGAACACCGCGATCACGGGGTGGACCTGCGCACCGGCGTTGCGGTCGAATGTCTCGAGGGCGACGGGCATCGTGTCACCGGCGTGAAGCTGGTCGATGGCGAGGTCATCCCCGCCGAGGCGGTGATCGTCGGCATCGGCATCGTGCCCGCCGTCGGCCCGCTGATCCTGGCGGGCGCCTCGGGCGCGAACGGCGTGGACGTGGACGAGTTCTGCCGCACCTCGCTGCCGGACGTCTACGCGATCGGCGACTGCGCGGCGTTTGCCTGCGATTATGCAGGCGGCACGGTGATGCGGGTGGAATCGGTGCAGAACGCCAACGACATGGCGACGTGCGTGGCCAAGGCGATCTGCGGGGACGAGAAGCCGTACAAGGCGTTTCCGTGGTTCTGGTCGAACCAGTATGATCTCAAGCTGCAGACGGCCGGGATCAACATGGGCTTCGACCAGACGGTGACGCGCGGCGACGTCGAGGGGCGCAGCTTCTCG
>Ga0308171_1004995_pt1 | contig 10406 bp, 6 predicted proteins | sample PhyGR1_FD_202135 | JGI IMG/M metagenome (GOLD analysis project Ga0308171, IMG submission 202135) | Phyllosphere microbial communities from UC Gill Tract Community Farm, Albany, California, United States - DLSLSG.R1 | ecosystem: Host-associated > Plants > Phyllosphere > Unclassified | place: USA... | reverse complement strand
TGTGGGAGCGAGCCTGCTCGCGAAGAGGCCGGCCCAGCCAACGAAGACCTCAGCGCTGCATACCCCAGCGCTTGACGGTCACGCGCTCGAGGGTGGCAAACACCAGATTTTCCACCAGCAGACCAATCAGGATCACCACCGCCAACCCGGCAAACACCTTGTCGGTGTACAGCTCATTGCGATTCTGGAAGATGTACCAGCCCAGCCCGCCCTTGCCGCTGGTCGCGCCAAACACCAATTCGGCCGCGATCAACGTACGCCAGGCAAACGCCCAGCCAATCTTCAAACCGGCGAGAATCGACGGCAGTGCCGCCGGGATCAGGATGAACAACACAAGGCGCAAACCCTTGAGGCCATAGTTGCGCCCGGCCATGCGCAGCGTCTCGGACACACCGAGAAATCCGGCATAGGTGTTCAACGCCAACGCCCACAGCACCGAATGCACCAGCACGAAAATCAGACTGTTCTGCCCCAAGCCGAACCAGAGCAGCGCCAGCGGCAGCAGGGCAATCGCCGGCAACGGGTTGAACATCGAGGTCATGGTGCTGAGCAGATCACGTCCCAACTGGGTCGAGACCGCCAATGTCGTCAGGGCGAACGCGAGGACGATGCCGATCAGGTAGCCTTTGATCAGCACCACCAGCGAGATCCACACCTTGGCCAGCAGCTCACCACTGAGCAGCCCGTCGAACAGGGCCTGCGCGGTTTGCAGAAAACTCGGCAGCATCAGGTCGTTGTTCTGAATCCGCGCGACCACCTCCCAGATGATCGCCAGCACAATCAGGATCAGGCTTTTGCGCAACCAGCCCTGTTGCCACAGGCGCGTGCCAAGCGGCAACTCGCGCTCGACCGGCACTGCGGTCAGCGGCTCGAGCACGGTTTCGAATTCTTCACGCACGGATGATGAATGGCTCATCGGGTAGTCCTCCTGGCCGCTCAATAGGCGATGCGAATGTCGTTGAAGTCGTGATCACGTTCGGTCTCCGGCGTCTGGCCCTCATCGAACAGCAGACGATGAATGCGCCGCGCCGACGCCTGAAACGCCACGCCGCCGAGGCTGTGCAGGTCGTATTGATGGCTGTGCACTTCGGCGCGCACCCGGCCCGGATGTGGCGACAACAAGAGGATGCGATTCCCCACCACCAGGGCTTCTTCAATCGAATGGGTGACGAACAACAAGGTGAAGCGCACCTCTTCCCAGAGCAGCAGCAACTCCTCCTGCATCTTGCGGCGGGTCAACGCATCGAGTGCAGCGAAGGGTTCGTCCATCAAAAGAATTTTTGGTTGCATGGCCAACGCCCGGGCGATCGCCACCCGCGCTTTCATGCCGCCGGACAAAGTGTGTGGATAGGCGTCGGCGAACGCTGCGAGGCCGACCTTTTCCAGATAATGCAACGCACGCTCTTCGGCTTCTTTCTTGTTCAAGGTGCGCGAGGCCAGCAGCGGGAACATCACGTTCTGCTTCACGGTTTTCCAAGGCGGCAACTGGTCGAATTCCTGAAACACCACAATGCGGTCCGGCCCCGGCGCATCGACGCGCTGGCCTTGCAGGCGGATCTCGCCTTCGCAGGGCTGGATGAATCCGGCGACCGCTTTGAGCAAGGTCGATTTCCCGCACCCGGACGGGCCGAGCAGGACGAAACGATCAGCCGGGTCGACGGCGAAACTGACTTGATGGGTAGCGCGCACCACGCGCTGCGGCGTGCGGTATTCGAGGCTGACGTGATCGACGGCCAGCAACGCTTCGCTGTGGGCGATCGGGTTGCTGACCGCGCGGCCTGGCAAAGGGGCGTTCATGATCGATCTCCGGCAAATCAGAAAGGCGCATCGCCCTGGATGGTCGTGCGATACAACTTGCGGCGCAGATGCGCAGGGCAGCCGGCGGCGAGGTGGATCAGCGAGCGGTTGTCCCAGAACACCAGATCATGCGGCTCCCATTGATGGCGGTAGATATTTTGCGGCAGCACGCTGTGAGCGAAGAGTTCGCCGAGCAGCTGACGACTTTCGTCTTCCGGCAGACCGACGATGCGCGTGGTGAAGCCTTCGCTGACGAACAAGGCTTTGCGGCCGTTTTCCGGATGGGTGCGCACCACTGGGTGCACCACTTCGGCGACTTGGGCCAGTTGCTCTGGGGTCAGGGTCGGGCGCCAGTTGCCCTCGAATTTTGTCTCGCTGTAGCGCGCCGTGTAGGAATGCGCGGCAAAGCGCCCTTCAACCGCATTGCGCAACGCAGCCGGCAGGTTGTCCCAGGCTTTGTGCATGTCGGCAAACAGCGTGTCGCCGCCCTCGGCGGGCAGCTCTTGGGCGTGCAGCATCGAGCCGAGACTTGGCAGCTCTTTATAGGAGAGATCGGAATGCCAGAACTTGCCGGCGTCACCGAGACCGATGTTCTGGCCGTTCTCGATAATGTTGGAAACGATGAGGATTTCCGGGTGATTGGCCAGCAGGAACTGCTTGAGCACATGGATCTGCAACACGCCGAAGCGACGGCTGAAATCGATTTGCTGTTGCGGGGTGATCTGCTGATCGCGAAAGACCACGACGTGGTGATCCAGGTGCGCGCGGTGAATGCGCGCGAAGTCCTGATCATTGACCGGCCGGCGCAGGTCGAGGCCAACGATCTCGGCGCCGACGGCACCGCTGAAGGGGCGAATTTCGAAGATTTGCGGCGCGGCAGTTGCGGCGCTTTCGGTGGCAGTAGCGGCGGACATCAATCATCTCCCACGCACGGCGCGCTCACGGACGCGCTCGTCGATCAGACACTCACGCTGGATTGCGTGTCGGTTCAGGTCGTGCGGCGCGCCGATTGGTCGGCAGGTACGCAGGTTAGTGACTTTATAGCTATAAGAATTGGAAATTAAATACCGTTAATGAATAACGATATGGCGAATGGTGAGGGGGTGGGTGACCATTTGTGTCACTTACCGACGGATATGTAGCGCTTCGGAGGACGCCTTCGCGAGCAGGCTCGCTCCCACAGTTGGAATGCAATCTCCTGTGGGAGCGAGCCTGCTCGCGAATAGGCCGTCACCAGCGCCGAAGATCTAGCGCTCGTGCAACGCTTCAGCCCGCGCGCGAATGATCGGCTTGAGCAAATAGCTCAACACCGACTTCTTGCCAGTGATGATATCCACCGAAGCGACCATCCCGGGAATGATCAGCAAAGGCTTTTCATCCGTGCCCAAGTGGCTGCGCTCGGTACGCACCTTGATCACGTAATAAGTGGTTTTCTTGTCTTCGTCGGTGATGGTATCCGCACCGATCTGCTCCAGCTGTGCCTTCAGGCCGCCGTAAATCGTGTAGTCATAGGCGGTGAATTTGACGATCGCTTCCTGACCCGGATGCAGGAACGCGATGTCCTGCGGGCGGATCTTGGCTTCGACAAGCAGGGTGTCATCCAGCGGCACGATTTCGACCATGTCGCTGCCCGGCTGGATCACACCGCCGATAGTGTTGACCAGCAACTTGTTGACGATACCCCGCACGGGTGAGGTAACCAGCGTACGGCTGACGCGGTCTTCCAGCGCCTTGCCGGTGGCCTGGGCCTTGTTCAGATCGGTGCGCGCTTCGTTGAGTTGGGTCAGCGCTTCGCTGCGGAATTTGCCGCGGGTTTCGTCGATCTTGCGCTGCACTTCCTTGATCGCCGATTCCGCGCGGGGGATGGCCAGCGTGGTCGCATCGAGCTGGCCACGGGTTTCCACTTCGGCACGCTTGAGGCGCAACACTTCCACCGGGGAGACCGCGCCCTGCGCCACCAGCGGCTCGGACATGTTGATTTCCTGACGCTGCAAGCCGAGTTGCTGACGGTACTGCGCCTGCTTGGAGCTGAACTCACGCAGCTCCTGCTGACGCTGGATCAACTGCTCCTGCAAGCCGCCGATTTCATCGTGTAATTGCTGACGGCGGCTGATGTACAGCGACTCTTCGCTTTTCGCCTGACCCGGCACGGCTTTGAGCACGTCCTCGGGAAAATTCAGCGGACGATCATCGACTTCCGCGCTCAGACGCTCGACCCGCAGCAGCATCGACAGGCGATCAGCCTCGGTTTCGCCAACGTTGGAGGCAAAACGCGTGTCGTCGAGACGAATCAGCGGCGCGCCGGCCTCGACGATCTGGCCTTCCTTGACGAACAGCTCGGAGACGATACCGCCCTCCAGGTTCTGGATTTTCTGAATCTTCGACGACGGAATCGCCTTGCCGTCGCCCTTGGTCACCTCGTCGATCACGGCGAAGTTGGCCCAGAGCATGAGGAACACGAAAAAGCCGATGATCGCCCAGATGGTCAGGCGCACGACGCGCGGGGCGTCTTCGATCAGCGCCTTGTTGACCTCTGGCAGCGGCTGGCCCTGCAGCGAGGCAGAGCCCTTGAAGTAGCGACGGATCGACTCCTTGACACCGGACTTAAGCAACACTGATCTGCCCCTTCTTCAACGCTTCCATCACGGCGGCTTTCGGGCCGTCGGCGAGAATCTGCCCGCGATCGATCACCAGCAGGCGATCGACCAGCGACAACAGCGATGCCCGATGCGTGACCAGCACCACGGTTTTGTTTTCAATCACTGCTGCGAGGCGTTGCTTGAGGCGTTCTTCGCCGGTGTTGTCCATCGCACTGGTTGGCTCATCCATCAACAAAATCGGTGGATTGAGCAACAGCGCCCGGGCCAGGGCGACGTTCTGCCGCTGACCGCCGGAGAGGTTTTGCCCACGCTCGCCGACTTGCAGCTCGTAGCCTTGCGGGTGCAGACGGGCGAATTCGTGGACGCCGGCCAGTTCGGCGGCTTGCAGCACCAGCTCGTCTTCGACGTAACGCGCGCCGGACACCAGGTTGTCACGCAGGGTGCCGGACAGCAGCTGGATGTCCTGCGGTACGTAGCCGATGTTGTAGCGCAGTTCGCTGACGTCGATCTGGCGGATGTCCACGCCGTCGACCAGCAAGGCACCGTCGTCCGGTTGGTACAGGCCCACCAGCAGTTTCGCCAGCGAACTCTTGCCCGAGCCGCTGCGGCCGATGATGCCGATCTTCTCGCCGGGACGGATGACCAGGTTGATGTTCTTCAGCGCAGGGTTCTGCTGGTCCGGGTAGGTGAAGCTGAGCTGACGGCATTCGATCGCACCCTGCAAAACCTTGCGGCTTAGCGGACGCTCTTCGAAATTGCGCTCCTGCGGCAGCTCCATCATCTGGTCGACCGAAGTCATGGTCACCCGCGCCTGTTGATAGCGCGTGAGCAGGCCGGACAGCGACGCCAGCGGGCTCAGCGCACGACCACTGAGCATGTAGCAGGCAATCAGCCCGCCCATGCTCAGGTTGCCGGCGATGATCTGGTATACGCCGAAGACGATCATGATCACCCCGGCCAGTTGCTGGATCAGCAAGGTGATGTTCATCGCCAGACCGGAGAGCATTTTCACTCGCAGCTCTAGGCGGCTGAGGGTGCCAATGGTCTGCTCCCACTGATACTGGCGCTCGCTTTCGGCGTTGTTGACCTTGACCGCGTCCAGACCGGCGAGGGTTTCGATCAGGCTCGACTGGCGCTCGGCGCCCAGCGCCATGGTCCGTTCCATGGTCGCGATCAACGGCTTCTGCAAGGCGTAGCCGATCAGCAGGGCAATCGGGAAAGCCAGCACCGGAATCCACACCAGATGCCCGCCGAGAATGGCGATGACGATGAAAATCAGGATGGTGAACGGCAGGTCGATCAGGCTGGTCAGGGTCAGCGACGCGAGAAAGTCGCGCAGGCTCTGAAACTCATGGATGTTCTGGGCAAAGCTGCCGACCCGCGCCGGGCGGTATTTCATCGCCATGCCGACAATGCGCTCGAACAGCGTGGCGGAGATAATCAGGTCGGTTTTCTTCCCGGCCAGATCCAGGCACAGGCTGCGCAGGCTCTTGAGGATCAAGTCGAAGATGTAAGCGCCGGTGATGCCCAGCGCCAGCACCCAAAGGGTTGCTTCGGCCTGGTTCGGCACTACGCGGTCGTAGACGTTCATCACGAACAGCGGCGCGGCCATGGCGATGATGTTGATCAGAAAACTGGCGGCGATCGCATCGGCATACAGCCAGCGCGAACGCTTGAGGGTGTCGCGAAACCACGAGCGTGCGCGCGGGATCAGCGTGCCGTGGTTGACGTCGAACTTGTGCTGCGGCTGGGCGAAGAACACTTTGCCGGTGTAATCGTCGCTCAGCAGTTCGCGGCTGACCACCGATTCGCCGCCATCGCTTTCGCTGAGCAGCACGCGTGCTTCGTTGTCGCCCTGCCAGCCGAGCAGGACGGCGCTGCGGCCATCCTTGAGCAGCAACAGCGCGGGCATGGCGATCGCCGGAATTTCTTCGAGTTTGCGCTGCAACACCCGCCCCTGCAGCCCGGCGCGAGCCGCTGCGCGCGGCAGCAACTCGACACTCAAACGTTGTTTGGGCAGCGGCAGGCCGGTGGTCAGCATCGCCGCGCTGGCAGGCTTCTGGTGCAGCATGCACAGGGCGAGCAGACCATCCAGCAACGGATCGTCATGCAACGCGCGTGGATCATGGCTGAGTTGAACTCGACTGACTTCTGATTCCACGCTCGACACTCTTTAACAGTTGGAAGGGATAACTCAGTTCATCCCAGGCAGCTGGACCTTGGGCTTCACGTCGTTCTGCACAACGGATGCCAACGGCGCGACCACTCCCTGGCTTTTGAGCAATTGGCCCATGGTCGCCTTGATTCGGTACTGAGTAAATAACTGAATGTTCTTGATTTCCGCCAGACGCCGCGAGGCGGTGAACAGCTCGTTCTCGCTGTCGAGCAAGTCCAGCAGGGTGCGTTCGCCGAGGCTGAATTGACGCTGGTAGGCGGTACGCACCGAGGTGCTGCGATCGACGTATTGCTGGGCGATCGGCACTTGAGCGTTGGCGTTGTTCAGCGCGTTCCAGGCGAGGCCGAGCTCTTCGTTCAACTGACGCAGGGCGTTGTTGCGGATGTCCAGCGCCTGGTTGGCCAGGTACGACTTGGATTCCAGATCGGCCTTGTTGCTGCCGCCGGAATACAGGTTAAAACGCATGCGCAGCATGGCCTGCCATTCGTTATTGTGGCCGTTCTGACCATCGAGATCGTTGTCGGCGGAGCGGCCCAGTTCGGCGTCGAAACGCGGGTAGAAGGTCGATTTGGCGGTGGCGAACTGCTTCTCGGCAGCGGCGATGTCCGACTCGGCGGAACGCAGGATCGGGCTGTTTTCCAGCATTTGCGCGCGGGCTTCATTGAGGTTGGCCGGCATCATCGCCATGAACGGCGCCGGGCGCTCGAGCTGATCGGGCATCTGGCCGACGGCGCTGAGGAAGTTGGTTTCCGCATCGGCGAGGTTGGTCTGTTCGGTGATCAGGTTGTTGCGGGCCTGGGCCATGCGCGCTTCGGCCTGATCAAGGTCGGCACCGCTGCCGACGCCGCGCTGGGTGCGCAGCTGGATCTGGTCGTAGATGCGCTGGTGGCTCTTGAGGTTCTCCTCGGCCAGACGCACGAATTCGCGACGGGTCAGCACGTCCAGATACACCTGGGCGACGGTCAGTGCAGTACGCTCGGAAGTGCCCAGCAGCGAGTAAGCACGGGAGCTGACGTTGGCTTGTTGACGCGCAACTTCGTTGGACGTCGCGAAACCGTCAAAAACCATTTGCGAGAGACGTAAACTTGACTCGCTGCGGTTCAACGTCTCCCAGTGATTGCTTCCACCGTTCGCTCGCGTGGTCACACTGTCAGTGCCTTCACGGCCATAACCGCCCAGCAGATCGACCTTGGGCAGGTATCCCCCTTTCGCAGCCTTTAACTGATAATCCGCCGCCAATCGACTGTTGACCCCCGCCTGAATCTCCGGATGGACATCCAGCGCCTGTTGCATGGCTTCTGGTAAGGATTGTGCTTGTACAAAAGAGGCGGCGAGAGCGAAGGGAGCGGCAAGGAGCAAAAGCGAACGCATGGTTGGAATTTTCCCGGAACTTCTTGTCTTGAATCACAGCAGAAACGTGGTGCTGCGTCGGATGATGGCAACCCGAAAGACCGTATGTCGGAAAGTTCAAAACAGGAACTGGATGACAGGCTGAAGGACAGGTCGCCGCGGAAATATCAATGTGACATTAGTGGGGCGATTGTTTAGGATGGCTCCCAGAAGGTCAATAGTTTGGCATAAAGTTAATCGCGATAATTTATAGCCAGATTATTGACGGAAATACAGCGTCAATAAGTTATCCATTTATAGAAAGTACGTCCAGACTGAAGTGGCGCCGACGCCCGTCAGGTCCATGGAAGTCAACTGAATGTGACACCCCGGAGAGTCTTCAATGAGCAGTGTTGTTGCCGTCGTCAAAAGCATTGTCGGTCAGGTTTTCGTGGTGTCCCCAGAGGGCGTGCGTCGCGTACTCGTTGAAGGCGATCGCCTGTATGTCGGCGACCAGATCGATACCGGTCTGTCCGGCGCGGTGTCGCTGGAACTGGCCGATGGCCGCATGCTCGATCTGGGCCGTGACACCCAGTGGAGCGCCAGCTCGCCTGACTCCAGCACTGACCTGGCCGAAGCCACGGCGCAGGCCGCGCCTTCTGTAGAAGAACTGCAGCAAGCCATCGCCGCCGGTGTCGACCCGACCACCGCACTCGAGTCCACCGCGGCCGGCCCGACCGCCGCAGGTACCGGCGGTGCGGCCGGTGGTGGTCACAGCTTCGTCATGCTCGACGCCACCGCTGGCCGCGTCGATCCGACCATTGGCTTCCCCACGGCGGGCATCAATTCTGCCGGGCAAGTCGCGCAGGACACCACGGGCGGCCTGACCACCGACACCACCACCAACGCACTGCGTGACTCGACCCTGAGCCTCAGCGCCACGCCGACCATCACCGAAGCCGGCGGCGTGCTGGTGTACACCGCGACCCTGACCCAGGCGCCGCTGACCGACCTGACTATCACCCTGTCCAACGGCGCAGTCATCGTCATTCCCGCCGGCGCCACCACCGGCACCGTCAACGTGCCGCTGGCGCCGAACGACACGGTCTATAACGATCCGACCCAGATCGACGTGACCGTCACTGGCACCAGCGGCGGCAACGGCATCACCGTGACCCCGCCGACTATCCCGGCGACCACGCAAGTCACCGACACCGTCGACACCACTACCGTCACGTTGACGGCTGGTTCGAGCGTGACCGAAGGCGGCCAGATTACCTACACCGCGACGCTTACTAACCCGGCGCAAACTCCGGTCACCGTCACGCTGTCGAATGGCTCGACCATTACCATTGGCGCTGGCCAGACTAGCGGCACCGTCAACGTGCCGACCCCAGCCAATGACGTTTACAACAATGGCAGCACCGTTACGACCACGATCACCGGGGCTACCGGCGGCAACTTCGAAAATCTGGTGCCGAACCCGACACCAGCCGTTACCACCATCACAGACTCGGTTGATAACACCGGCCTCACGCTGACCGCGACCAACAACATCGTCGAAGGCGGCCAGATCACCTACACAGCGACACTGACTAATCCAGCGCAAACGCCGGTAACCGTCACCCTGTCCAACGGTTCGACCATCACCATTGCTGCTGGCGAAACCGTGGGCACCGTCAACGTGCCGACTGCGGCCAACGACGTCTACAACAATGGCGGCACCGTCAGCACCACGATCACTGGCGCTACCGGTGGCAACTTCGAAAACCTGGTGCCGAACACCACACCAGCCGTTACCACCATCACAGATTCGGTCGACAACACCGGCCTGACCCTGACTGCGACCAACAACATTGTTGAAGGCGGTCAGATCACTTACACCGCGACACTGACCAACCCGGCGCAGACGCCGGTTACCATCACCCTGTCCAACGGTTCGACCATCACCATTGCGGCAGGCGAAACCGTGGGCACCGTCAACGTGCCGACTGCGGTCAACGACGTCTACAACAATGGCGGCACCGTCAGCACCACGATCACTGGCGCTACCGGCGGCAACTTTGAAAACCTGGTGCCAAGCAACACGCCTGCGGTCACGACGATCACCGATTCGGTCGACAACACCGGCCTGACCCTGACTGCGACCAATAACATCGTTGAAGGCGGTCAGATCACTTACACCGCGACACTGACCAATCCGGCACAAACCCCGGTAACCGTCACTCTGTCGAACGGTTCGACCATCACCATTGCGGCTGGCGAAACCGTTGGCACCGTCAACGTGCCGACTGCGGCCAATGACGTCTACAACAATGGCAGCACCGTCAGCACCACGATCACTGGCGCTACCGGTGGCAACTTCGAAAACCTGGTGCCAAGCAACACGCCTGCGGTCACCACCATCACCGATTCGGTGGATGACACTGGCCTGACCCTGACAGCGACCAACAATATCGTTGAAGGCGGTCAGATCACTTACACCGCGACCCTGACCAACCCGG
>Ga0308171_1004991_pt1 | contig 10411 bp, 8 predicted proteins | sample PhyGR1_FD_202135 | JGI IMG/M metagenome (GOLD analysis project Ga0308171, IMG submission 202135) | Phyllosphere microbial communities from UC Gill Tract Community Farm, Albany, California, United States - DLSLSG.R1 | ecosystem: Host-associated > Plants > Phyllosphere > Unclassified | place: USA... | reverse complement strand
TCCGCTCCGGCGCTTTTGTTCGGGGCCCGCCGACTGCTGCTTCAAATGTGCGGATGGCTCGCCGCCAGAAATGCGGGTACGACCTCGTTCTGTCTGCGCTGGGTCCACGATGCCATGCGAGCACGCGACGCTGGAGACGGTGGCGAACTGACTGTGCGAACTGCCGAGCCCATGCGCGATGTGGAGCATCTATGTCGTCTGCTTGCTGAGCACTTGGCAAAAGTTGAGCTCGCTGCTCCTGCAGGTGACCTTGAGCTGGAAGCCTTGGATGTGCATCCTTTGGAAGAACTCAGCCGGTCGTTGCTGCCTGACCCGGTGCAGGCTGGAGAATCTCTCACACTGGTGCTTGAGCGAGTCGCAGCGCGGCTTGGAGCAGAGAAGGTCGTGCGTCCTGTCGTTGTTGAAGACCACCGACTGGAGTGGATGGCACAGTGGCAGCCCGCTCCCGAGCCACTTCCCAGGAAACGTGCACGCAGCAGCCGCTTCCCACAGCCCAGCTTCATCCTGTCAGAACCATTGCGCTTGTCGATGCGCGGGGACAAGCCGATGTACCAAGGCGTGCTGCAGCTGCTTGCCGGGCCGCACCGGGTCGAAGGCGGGTGGTGGCAGAGGCTTGATAACGGCGGTGAGGAATACACAGGCAATGTTGCTCGCGATTACTGGGTGGCTCAAAGTCCACATTGCGGCGTGCTTTGGGTATTTCAGCAGCGGCTGGCCGGGGACCAGACCGCGTGGTACCTCCATGGAGCTTTCGCATGAGCAACAGCATCGATACGCGCGCGGGCATCCCGGCGTATGCAGAGCTGCGGGCTCTCAGCAATTTTTCTTTCCTCAAGGGAGCAAGCTGGCCGGAAGAGCTTGTGGGGAGAGCCAAGGCCCTTGGCTACGGCGCAATTGCGGTGTGCGATGAATGTTCGATGGCCGGGGCCGTTCGGGCCCATGTGGCCAGCAAAGAGCATGACTTGAAGGTGCTGCACGGTAGCCAGTTTCAGGTCGTGTGTGATGCCCCCTTCACCTTGGTCGTCATCGCGCGCAACATCGAGGGATACGGCAACCTTTGCGAGTTCATCACAAGCTTGAGACGCTCAGCAGAGAAGGGCACCTACCGGCTCGAACTGGGCGCCATTGAGCCTTCGGCACTGGCAGACTGCGTGGTCCTGGTTTCGCCGGACCGCGAATCGACCGACGCTCAGTTGGAGACCATTGCACGATGGCTGCTCAACAGCTTCATCGGTCGGTGCTGGTTCGCTGTAGAGATGCAGCGTGTGCTGGATGACGAGATGTGGCTGTACCGCATGCGGTTGGTGAGCGAGCTGACCGCGATTCCGCTGGTCGCGTCGGGCGACGTCCGAATGCATCTTCGGTCCCGCAAGATGCTCCACGATGTGATGACAGCGGCTCGGGTCGGACGCCCGCTCACTGACTGTGGCCTTGATCTTGAGCTCAACAGTGAGCAGCACATGCGCAGCCGTGTTTTGCTGGCACAGCGCTTCCCGGAAGACTTGCTCCGCGAGACATTACGTGTCGCAGAGCGCTGCACCTTTTCGCTTGATGAGCTGCGATACCAGTACCCCTCGGAGGTGGTGCCTGACGGGCAGACCCCTGCGAGTTATCTGCGGCAACTCACATATGACGGCGCCGGCCGCCGATGGCCAGGCGGCATGCCTGCGAAGGTCCAAGCCCAGATAGAGCATGAGCTCGAGCTCATATGTGAGTTGAATTACGAACACTACTTTCTGACCGTGGCAGATATCGTTCGGTTTGCACAGTCCCAGGGCATTTTTTGCCAAGGCCGTGGGAGCGCCGCGAACAGTGTGGTTTGCTATTGCATAGGCGTAACCGAAGTGGACCCCGCTCGCATGAGCGTCCTCTTCGAGCGCTTCATCTCCCGCGAACGAAATGAGCCTCCGGACATCGACATCGATTTCGAGCACCAAAGGCGGGAAGAGGTCATTCAGTACCTGTATCGAAAGTACGGAAGAGACCGAGCCGCACTGACTGCGGTAGTCATCAAGTATCGGGCGAAGATGGCCTTCAAGGATGTTGGTAAGGCTCTGGGCATCCCGCTCGAGCAACTGGAGGCGCTGGCGTCAAACTTGGCTTGGTGGGATGGCAGCGAGGTACTGGAGCAGCGTGTTGCGGAGTCCGGCCTGGACCCTTCCAAACTCGTGGTGCAGCAGCTGATGAAGCTGACTTCCCAGCTCATCGGAATGCCTCGGCACATGAGTCAGCACCCTGGCGGTTTTGTGCTCACGAAAGGGCCCCTCAAGCGGCTCGTGCCCATCGAAAACGCATCGATGGAAGACCGGACAATCTGCGAATGGGACAAGGATGACCTCGATGCACTGGGGTTGCTGAAAGTGGATGTCCTGGCGTTGGGAATGCTGTCCGCAATACGGCGTTCCCTCGAGTTCGTCAGCATGCGAAAAGGCTACGCTTTCTCCATGCAGGACATCCCTGCGGAGGACCGCGCTACGTACCAGATGATTTCGCGGGCGGACACTGTGGGTGTGTTCCAAATCGAGTCGCGGGCGCAGATGTCTATGCTGCCCAGACTCAAACCGCAGTGCTTCTACGACCTGGTCATCGAAGTCGCGATAGTCCGGCCAGGCCCGATACAAGGGAACATGGTGCATCCCTACCTGAACAGGCGACAGGGGAAGGAGCCTGTGGAGTACCCCAGCGAAGCGCTGAAAGAAGCGCTTGGCCGGACCCTTGGGGTTCCGATTTTTCAGGAGCAAGTTATGCAGGTGGCAATCGTGGCTGCAGGCTTCACTGCGGGCGAAGCAGACCAACTGCGAAGGTCAATGGCTGCATGGAAGCGTAAGGGCGGGCTCCAGCAGTACTACGACAAGATAGTCACAGGTATGACGTCGCGCGGGTACGAGCGCGCCTTCGCGCACCAGATTTTTGAACAAATCAAAGGCTTCTCTGAGTACGGCTTCCCTGAAAGCCACGCGGCCAGTTTCGCGCTGCTTGTGTACGCCAGCTGCTGGCTTAAAAAGCATCATCCTGCCGAGTTCCTCGCAGCTCTTCTCAACTCCCAGCCGTTGGGTTTCTATTCGCCATCACAGCTTGTGCAAGATGCTCAGCGGCACGACGTGCAGGTGCGTGCGGTGGACGTGATGTACAGCGAGTGGGACTGCACCCTTGAGGACCTTCCGGACGCTCCCGCTGTGCGTCTGGGCCTTCGCCTGATAGATGGCTTCAAGGAGGCATCGGCCGCGCGCATCATGGCGGAGCGGGCACGGGGTCCGTTCGATAACCCAGAGGACTTGGCGCACAGGGCGAAGTTGGAGCAGCACGAGATGCAGTTGCTGGCGGGCGCTGACGCACTGGGGAGCCTCTCTGGGCATCGTCGACAACAAGTCTGGCAGGCTTCTGCGTTGAGACGTGCACCGAAGCTCCTGCAGGGGGCGCCGGTCGATGAAGACTTCCTTGAGCTGCCCGCGGCTCTCGAAGGGGAAGAGGTCGTTCACGACTACAACACTGTCGGCCTCACTCTGCGAAGCCACCCCATGCTGCTGTTGCGGCCTCAGCTTCAGAAGCACCGGCTGGCCCGAGCCTCTGACCTCGACCGGGTCCGGGCAGGGCAGATGGTCAGCTACGCCGGCATCGTCACCGTGCGTCAGCAGCCCGAGACAGCCAAGGGGACTGTGTTCATCTCGCTCGAGGATGAGACCGGCAATGTGCAAGTCATCATCTGGCCTCACCTCAAGGAGCGGTTTCGCCCGGAGGTGCTGCGTTCAAAGCTGCTTGCTGTTTACGGGCGATGGCAGCGCGAGGGCGATGTGAAGAATCTCATCGCCTTCAAGCTCAAAGACCTGACACCGCTGCTGGGTGGACTGTCCACGACCTCACGGGATTTCCATTGAAAGAACGGTTTCCATGGGATGCTACATCTGAATTCAGTGGCCATCAGGTCATGGAGCTGGAGGAGGTCGACACATCGCATGAAACTACAAAGCGCGACCGAAATCGGCCTACCTTTGTCGATGCCGGTTTTCCGGGATGCCGACCAATACATCGAGTTGACCCGCCCCGACGGCCAACGCACCCAACTCACAGCTTTTGCCTTGGAAACCTTGCTGTCGCCAGCACTGATATGCATGCCTGGCAGACCAGGTGTGCTCGTGCCCATCCAGCGGGACTATGCAGAGCACTTACTGGGTCATCTCGAGCAAATGCAGCTGCTCCCGCGTGCCAAAGCCTTGCTTTACCAGCGACGCCACTATCTGAGCTCCCCAAGGACCTTGAAGTCTTTCCAGCGTGGCAGCCTGATGTTCTTCTACGAGTCCATGCGCCACAAAGGGCTCAAAGCCGTGGTGGCCATGGCAAGGGTGACAAATGCCTACTTGAGTGCCCAGGGGCTGGTCGACAAAGGGGACCTGGACCGGTCCGCACTTGAGGCCAACGATCTCGCGGCCATCGGAAAGTCCGACATCAAGACCGTCGTGGCCTTCAGCAACCTGCAGAACCTGCCGAACCTGTGCCTCTGGAGAGCCTTAAAAGGTTCAGTTGTGGCGAGCCCACCCAACTGCTGGCCAGCCGATCGCTTACATCCGAGCAGATCGCAAATATTCTTCTTGAAGGATTTCCAAATGAACGCCGCCCACAACTTCTTGATCTCTCTTGAAGAACGGCATGCGAGCAGGATTCTTCAAGGCACCAAGACCGTCGAGCTTCGTCACCGTCCCATGCATGTCGCCCTTGGATCGACGGTCTGGATCTATGTAAAGATGCCGGTGGGCAGTATCGTCTGGTGCGCCACGGTGACAGGCCTGCACACACTCGCCCCCAGTACTCTGTGGAGGCGATTCGGCACAGTATCCAGGCTCAAGCGCCACGAGTTCTTTGAGTATTTTTCGGGTCTGCCAAAAGCCTTTGCACTGGGGCTGAGCGAACCTACACAACTCGCGTCTCCCATACCGCTGAGCAAGCTGCGCGACATGGCGGGCGGCTTTTATCCACCGCAGTTCTTCGCCAATGCCGCCAGCGATGGGCCTTTGCTGCACGTGATGAGCCAGGCTCTTCACGGCAGACCCCACAAGTCGACCAACCTGCAGCGAGAGCTGGAGCTGGCGTGAGGCGTTCTTGGAAAACGCCTGGACCGCGATTAGGCTCTACGGCGATCTGCCGCAGCAGCCATCTCTGCTAGGAACGGCCCTTCGTGTTGGGCAGGTTGAGCGATGAGAAAGGCGTTGCGATCTTGGCCGATGATCCACGCAGGAGGCTTGCCCCGTCCTGTCCATGTGGCGCCAGTAGTTGGATTTTGGTACTTGGCCGCGCCTTGCTTTTTGCTTTTGGCGGGCAGCAACGGAAAGACTTGCTGAGAGGTGAGGCCAAACTCGATGACGAGCTCTTGTACGCGACGAAGTGCGGCTGTGGCTTCGGTTTTCTTTGCCTTGGCGATTTCTGCATCCAGAGCAGCTTTCGCGGCCAGTAGTTCGGTCAAATTCATAGTCATACCTTGGTCCATGGGCGTGCGCCATCACATGTGGCGCCAACAATTATCGGGCTTACTTGGAACTGACTGAGCCTCGCCGCCAGTAAAGATCAAGTCGGTGGGGATGGTGAACGGCAAAGAGCATCGTCCCTGCTGCCGTCAGATTCATTGCCCACGGGCATCCAGGACCGTGGCGATCTGCAACTCTCTCGTTGCGTCGATAGACAAACGCAGTGCACGGCGCACAGGGTCCACTCCAGCAACAGGGGAGCGCGACTGTGCTGCTATCGCACCGAGGCAGTGGTTGATGACGGATGTCGGAGCACCGAGTTGCTCGCGCTCATACCGCGACAAACAAGAACGATCTACGCCCAGGAGCTTCGCGAATTCGGCTTGGCTGCGCTGGCCAGTCCTCGATGTCATCGTCCAAGGCCAGCCATTGCCTGGGTTTTCTGCGCGTCACGTCCTCCAGGATTTGCTGGCCACGAGAAGTGTCCCGAAAGATAGCCAGAAGCCAGGGATCCGCTCAGTGGACACGTTTGTGGAAAGTGCCACCGATGAAGCGGGCGCGCAGCTCCTTCGGTAACAGCTGCAGTGTCTTGGCATAGCCGGGGCGTATGCACCATCTACTGCTGAGCACAATGGCTACTTGGGGGGACGGGGCGAGTTCTTCTTGCAAAAGGGGCAGCCACTCGAACAAGGAGTGCTCAGACGCTTGGTATGGGCTCATGTAGACGCCACGTCCGGGATGCCAACGCACAGCTTCATGGTGAACCACGCGGTCAAGATCAAGATACAAAACCACGTCGGCGCTGCGAGGCGAAGACGCAGGGATGTAGGGAGTCGAGCTGCCTGCGGACATGCTTGTCATGTCGGCATTTTCACGCCATGCGATGTGATCGTGGTCGGTGACCATGGGGGGCAAGGGGCATCCGCCTACGGCGTGCCACTGCCTGCACCACGACACTGATGCCAGTAGCCCAGCCCGCTAGCGGTCCTTGCGACAACCCGTCCACTCGTCCATGCCTCTTCCATCCCCGTCTTCAGAATCTGCGACGACTCCGGCAGCAGCTCCTGCGCACAACGATCCCACGGCAGTGTTCCACCCCACCGATGGCTGCATTCGTGTTCGTGGCGCGCGCGAGCACAACCTGAAGAACGTGGATGTGGTGATTCCACGCAACTGCCTTGTGGTCTTCACTGGGGTGTCCGGCTCGGGCAAGTCGTCGCTCGCCTTCGGCACCTTGTATGCCGAGGCGCAGCGCCGATACTTCGAATCGGTCGCGCCCTATGCGCGCAGACTCATCGACCAGGTGGGCGTTCCGCAGGTTGATGGCATTGATGGTCTGCCCCCTGCAGTGGCTCTGCAGCAGCATCGTGGCGCACCCACGGCGCGGTCGTCGGTTGGCAGCGTCACCACTCTTTCCAACCTGGTGCGCATGCTTTACTCGCGTGCTGGAGCGTACCCCGCGCACCAACCAATGCTGTATGCGGAGGATTTTTCACCCAACACCCCGCAGGGCGCCTGCCCGCATTGCCATGGACTGGGCCGTCTTTACGACGTGACAGAGGCGTCCATGGTGCCGGATGATTCGCTCACCGTGCGCGAGCGGGCCGTTGCAGCCTGGCCAAGCGCCTGGCAGGGCCAAAATCTGCGCGACATTCTCACAACGCTGGGCCACGACATCGACGTGCCTTGGCGCAATTTGCCGCGCAAGACGCGCGAATGGATCCTTTTCACCGACGAGCAGCCCACCGTGCCGGTGTACCCGGGACTCACGGTTGACGAGGTTCGGCGCGCGCGCCAAGCGGGCCAGCCGCCCAGCTACATGGGCACGTTCACCGGCGCACGCCGCTATGTGATGCAGACATTTGCCACCAGCCAGAGCGCGATGATGAAGCGCAAGGTGTCCAAGTTCATGGTGGGGACGCGCTGCCCAGTCTGCCATGGCAAGCGGCTGAAGCCCGAGTCGCTTTCGGTCACCTTTTGCGGTCTGGACATTGGCGATCTGGCTCGCTTGCCCCTTGACGCCTTGGCCGATGTGCTCCGACCTGGGGCCGAGGGCGCGACCACTCCAACCGTGGCGGGCGATGCCGGTGCTGCCATGACTGCTGCTGCACGCAAGCGCGCCGCACTTCAACGGAAGGCGGACGGCGCCTGCGCCCATGCTGCCGCACCCGATGTGCGCCGCACGCCCCACCTCTCGCCCGAAAAGCAGCTGGCTGCACAGCGCATCGCTCAGGAACTGCTGGTCCGCGTGCAGGCCCTGACCGGACTGGGGCTGGGTTACCTCTCGCTCGACCGGGCGACGCCCACGCTGTCACCCGGCGAGCTGCAGCGCCTACGGCTGGCCACGCAGTTGGCATCGCAACTCTTCGGCGTGGTGTATGTGTTGGACGAGCCGTCTGCCGGACTGCACCCGGCCGACACCGCTTCGCTGCTGACTGCGCTGCAACGCTTGAAGGACGCTGGCAATTCCATCTTCGTGGTCGAGCATGACGTGACCACCATGCAGCGCGCAGACTGGCTGGTGGATGTAGGCCCCGGGGCCGGCGAGCGTGGGGGACGCGTCCTGTACAGCGGCCCGCCCGAAGGCCTCGCAGAGATATCCGAGTCGCAGACGCGTCGCTACCTGTTCGAGGACGGCACGCGTTCACGCCGCGAGCGGCGCACCCCCAAATCCGAAAATCGAACTCAGGGTTGGCTGACGCTGCAGGGTGTACACCGCCACAATCTGCGTGGCGTCGACGTGGCCTTTCCCACAGCGTGCCTGACTGCCGTGACCGGCGTCTCCGGCTCGGGCAAATCGAGCCTGGTTAGTCAAGTACTGCTGGAGTTGGTCACCGCCCACTTGGGGCAGCCCCTTGCGTCGAGTGAAGGTGAAAGCCTGGCCGACGGGCCGCCTGATGCCACAGCGGACGGCGATGACCCGGGCTCCATCATGATGACAGATGAAGGCGCCACTACTTCAGGCCGACTTGGCGGGGCCACCGACCACGTTCGCCGGCTTGTGCGCGTGGACCAGCAACCGATCGGCCGTACGCCCCGCTCCAACCTTGCCACCTACACCGGCCTGTTTGATGCCGTGCGCAAGCTCTTCGCAGCTACACCGGCAGCGCGCAAAAGACGCTATGACGCAGGCCGCTTTTCGTTCAACGTCGCCAAAGGCCGCTGTTCCACCTGCGAGGGCGAAGGCTTCGTGAGCGTCGAACTGCTTTTTCTGCCCAGCGTGTACGCGCCGTGTCCCACCTGCCACGGCGCGCGCTACAACTCCGACACACTGTCCATCACGTGGAACGGGCTCAGCATCGCCGATGTCCTTGGCCTCACGGTGGACGCTGCCTGCGAGGCGTTTGCCGCCGAGCCTGCAGTGCTGAGGCCGCTGCATGCGCTGCGCGACATTGGGCTGGGCTATTTGCGTCTGGGCCAGCCCGCGACAGAGCTGTCAGGGGGTGAAGCCCAGCGCATCAAACTTGCCACCGAGCTGCAGCGTACCCAGCGCGGCCATACCCTGTACGTACTGGACGAACCTACGACGGGCCTGCATCCGGCCGACGTGGACCGCCTGTTGCTGCAGCTGGACGCACTGGTCCAGGCTGGCAATACCGTCGTGGTGGTCGAACATGACATGCACTTCGTTGCCTCCAGCGATTGGGTGATCGATATCGGTCCTGGTGCGGGAACACAAGGTGGATGCATCGTAGCGACTGGGACACCGCATCAGGTGGCACGTTGCACCGCCTCGCGCACGGCACGGTATCTGGCGGCAGCATTGAACAACACCCCCGCAAACTGAATGGCTCGCTTGCGATCCGGTACCTTGGAAAAACCGCAATACGCGCTCGACAACAGCTTTTGCGTGGGTGCACGTCGACTGGTTTCTGTCGCTATTCTCTGTTCAAGGCTTGTGTCACTTCTTCGTCAATAGAATGAATTTCTTTGCATGCTTTTTGAACGCGAGCCTGAGTTGCCAGTTGATCATAGAAATTTGCGACTTCACGAAGCTGCTCTTCATCGAGGTCCTCAATCCCAATCATACGATTGCTGGCAGATTTACTCGCTGCCAATAACTCGTTAAGCTTAAGATGTAGTGCGACGCTGTCCTTATTTTGGCTTTGCTGGATCAAAAAAACCATAAGAAATGTGACAATGGTCGTGCCGGTGTTAATCACCAGTTGCCAGTACTCTGAGAAAGAGAATACTGGTCCTGCGGCAGCCCAGGCAAGCACGCAAGCTAACGCTAAACAGAAAGCAACTGGGGAACCAGCCCACCGTGTCACTTTGCTTGCAAAATGGTCGAATGCCGTCAGTATGGGGGACCTGTCAGCGTAAGAGGCACTGGACGTGTCCGGCATTGAACCCAGCACGTCTTTGGCCGAGCTATTTGGAGTATTCGTTTTAGACATGATGTGCTCAGGTAATGCTGGAGACCGTACGGTCTCCAGGCATATGTAAACAATGAATCCGCTACACAGCAGGAGGATCGGTTTCGCGTTCGGGATGTCGATGTCGCGCAATTGCAGATACAAACTGTGCGATTGCTGAATCGTCAATTCCCACCACGATCCCGGGATCTTCATTGCCTGAAGGCAGGAGCGGCGGGATTTGTGCCATGTGCATAAGAACCGTGGAAGCGGTCATGACCATTATGGGTTTGCAATGGCGATATTGATCTTTGATAAATTCAAGTGTGTGACCATCCTTAGCCAGTTCCTTGACGCCCATTTCCCCATCAGGCAAGACCAAAGCATCGAAGAGGAATCCTGGTTCGTTTTCCAGTGATGCATCGGCATCGATGACCGCACCCTTACTGGTGGTTAACGGGCCAAGGTGAGGGGCAACGAAACGTGGCACCGCTCCCAGCTCGAAGAGCTTGCTATGCAGCTTGATCAGGCTCTCGGCTTCAACGCCATTGGCAACCAAAATTGCAACCTTGCGCCCCTGGATTCCTGTTTCTCCAGGTC
>Ga0308171_1004990_pt1 | contig 10413 bp, 9 predicted proteins | sample PhyGR1_FD_202135 | JGI IMG/M metagenome (GOLD analysis project Ga0308171, IMG submission 202135) | Phyllosphere microbial communities from UC Gill Tract Community Farm, Albany, California, United States - DLSLSG.R1 | ecosystem: Host-associated > Plants > Phyllosphere > Unclassified | place: USA... | reverse complement strand
CATGGCGTTCTTTCCAGGCGGCGATCTCCTCCTCCCTGCGTCCATCGGCCTCGCGGCAGAGCGTGACAAGCCATTCCCTGCATGTGTCCCGTCTGACGATCTTCTGAAGCAGCTCACGGTTCTCTCTCCGCAGGCGTGCATTGGCCTCCTCGCGTTCCGTCGGAACAGGCAGGCAAAGCGGCTCGGGCGGCGTGGTACGCAGGCCCAGATGCCAGAACACAATCTCCAGAAGATAGCGCAGGATCTCGGCCAGCATTTTCGAAAGCCGCTCGATTTCCTCGTCGAGATGAGAGAGGCGTTTCTTCTTCGAGAGAACGAACACTCTGTCACGCAGGGCATCATGCTCCCGCCGTGTTTCCTGCAGCTGTTTTCCGGTCTGCCATAGCTGTCTGCGCGTGTCTTCTATCTGCGCGAACAGCGCTGTGCCTTGTTCATCGACAGAGCGCCGCGGACCATACTCCATCGGCGGTCTTGCATTGAGTACCGTGCGGCACGCCCTGGCTTCACGTTTCCATTGACGGATGTAGTGAGCAAAGTTCGGTGGCAGTTCGTCGATACGATCCAGCGAAACGATTTTCGGCTGTTTTTGCAAAGGCTGTGACGACCTTAGTTTCGCGGCCGCTCTGGCAAGTGTTTCCGGGTCACGCCTGAGCTCCCCGAAGGACGGCAGGAGCAGACCGCTTCGCTCTCCATGGCGCACTATCGCAGCCATCTCCGAAGCAGAACGGTCCACGAGCGGCTTGACTGCTGCCAGGATATCTCCGCATTTCGGTCTGGTCGCTTCATCCACCAGCAACTGGCGGAAATCCTTCATGCGCGTTTTCGTCAGGCGCGTGAAAGACCCGATCAGCACACCGTCTGACGTCTCAATGATATGCGCGTCCTTGCGCGTGTCCTGCCGGTCTCCAGCGCGCATGACCCAGTCCTTCGTTTTCAGTAAAGCGCGGAAACGGTGCAGCTGATTATCCGACTGCGCCCACAGGGTAGCGATAGCCTTCTTCGCTTCGGCAAGATCCAGCCCCTGTCGCTCGGCTATGCGACGTGATTGCGAGGTGTAGGCTGCACGTGGAAGGGGCCGTGACGCGGGATGTGCTTTGGTCAGAGAGGACGGTGTGTCAGGAGATGCTGGGGTAGGGGCGGGGAGGTTTGCAGTATCGGCTGCTGGCTCCTGCAGGACCGCCTCAATGCGCTCCGCTTCCGCCGCCTTTCCCTCCTGACGCAGGGCTTTGACAATGGCCCTGTCATGCCGCCCCGGCACCAGCTGATGCCCCAGTCGGATTTCCTCGAGACGGGCGCATTTCTCCAGACGCTGCCAGGAAAAGCGCGAGCTCAGCACATGGTCGTCCTGCCATTCGGGCAGGAGAAGATGACCATGGGTGCTCCCACCCTTCTGATGCACGACCAGCGTCATGCGTTCCCTGTCCGCCTGCAGCTCATCGCACAACCTGGCTGCAAAAGACGCGAGCGCCTCGTCACTCATGGGCTCGGCAGGGTTGAAGGCGATGTGACGCAGGCCATAGCGTATGTCTTCGCGTCTTGCTTCCTTCATCCAATCGGCCAGACACCAGTCACTGCCAGAGAGAACGCGTATCGCCTCATTTCTCGCGCCCCGAAGCACATGACTTGAAACGGCCTGATGACCGCTGGTCGTCCGGATACGGGTTTCCTGCACAATCATGCGTCCCCCTCCGGAGTTCGAGGCGGTCTAGTGCAATGTTGTGGGGGCGGTCGCTATCAGTCCGGATGCCTCTGCTTCCGCCTCTGTCCCTGTCTCTGGTTCGACCTTCTTCCGCTGTCGGGACGTCCTCCTTGCCCTCGTCACACGCATAGATTTGAGCAGGACATCGACGCGGTTCTTTGTCTTTTCCAACGCATCCAGAACGTCCCCCGCCCGGACCGCATCACCGCAATGGGCAGAATGGGACAGCTGATTGAGGTTGTTACCAATGCGCCCGAGCTCGCCCCGCAATTTGCGCAATGAGGTGCCCACAGCCATCCCGTCATGCCCGGTCAGGGCGGCCTCTTTCAGCAAGGATCGTACCCAGAGGGCTGTGGTCTCATGACCCAGAAGACGAGCTGCCCTGGCCCAGGTGGCCACCTCCTCAGGCGAGGCACGGACCGACAGGCGGGATGAGCGGGCAGGGCGGGACAGGCTGGGAACAGGAGGCGTCACTGGCACAGGAACATGGGGCGAGGCAGGCATGGCGTGGGCTTTCCATCAAGGGGGTCAACGGGGGCGACAGCCCCCTTGCCAGCTGCTTCGTGCACCCAACGGGTAGCCACGAAGCACTGCTGGCTCAGAGGAGCCAACCCATGACCTCATGATAGAACAGGACGGGAACAGATACCGGACGGAACAGGCGGCCTCTGACAAACCCCATGCAGAATGAGAGGATTTTTCTACCTTCTGTCGGGTAAAAATTCGCTCTCTCGCTATCCATCGCGTCCGGTCGGCGAGGGGCTTTCCTTCAGCTTGCCCCGGTCTCCTGTGACGCAGTCTCAGCGGTATCAGCATCGGCAGCGGCAGCAGCGGCAGTCTTCGGTTCCTCGACGGCCTTCAGTCTCACACCGGGGCCAAACTGCGCATCAGCCGGGATGAACACTGCCCCGCAGGCTTCGAGCGTTTCGCGCATGGCCCGCAGGGTGCGGATATGGGGTGTGCGGGCATCGGTCTCGAAATCGGCCACCGTGCGATGCGCCATCTCGGCCATTCTGGCTAGGTCACGCTGCGAGAGCCCCAGCATGGCGCGGGCGGCACGGCATTGTGAAGCAACAAGCGTCATGGAGGGCTCCGTAGAGGTAAGGGCAGGGGATGGAAGAGCAAGAGAGACAGGCGATAGGGGACTGGGACAGAAAGCAGGGCAGGAAGATAGATGCCGACACTGCCTCATATGCGTCGCTTTCGGAAGACGCTCGGACGGTTTTCTGAAAAAAGGCGGGGGATTTTCGCGTGGTTTAGTGTGCTGAGTGTGAAATAAGGAGTCCATATAAGTCTGTAGGGAGTCAATATATTACTTGGAGTCCAAATATGTTGACTATGAAGTGGGAGCGCCGCTATCTGTGGTCTCGAGAAGGAGAACGCAGTCATGGCGCGCTATGGATATGCCCGTGTGTCGACCGATATGCAGAGTGTCGACGCCCAGCTTCCCGCCCTCGAAGCCGAGAAGCTGGACATGATTTTCGTCGAGACCGTGTCAGGTGCCGTGCCTGCCAGAGAGCGTCCCGTCCTCGTATCGCTGCTGGACCGCCTCCAGCCTGACGACAGTCTAGTGGTGGTGCGTCTCGACAGGCTCGGGCGCGATGCAATCGATATGCTGCAGCTCGTCTCCGCGCTGGATGAGCGCAATGTCAGAGTGCGTATCCTCTCGCTGGGCATCGAGACGGGCACGGCCAATGGGCGCATGTTCCTCACTATCCTGATGGCGATAGCGGAGTTCGAACGCGAGCTCATTCGCGAACGTACCCGTGCTGGAATTGCGGCAGCGCGGGCGGCGGGGCGTCGCATCGGACGGCCTCGTGCGTTGACATCGGCGCAGACGCAGCACGTGAGGGCATTGGCAGCGCAGGGTCTGTCTATCCGGGACATCGCGTCCGTCATGAATGTCGGACGCGCTACCGTGCATCGAGCGCTGCAGAGTGAAGCAAGACCGCAGCAAGTCGGGCCATCCTCCAGCGCTGCAGCCTGAGCCTGACGCTGGAGTGGTGTGTTGCCTCAGTGACGGGGCCTTTGCATCAGCGCGAGACCTGTCAGACCGCAGGCGGCGACAAGCGCAAGCCAGTAACCACTGTTCCACGAGGTGGCATCAATCAGCGCAGTGGCCTGTTTCTGCACCATGGCCTGCAAATCATGCTGCATGGCGGCATTACCGCCAAAACCGTTAAGTAGCTGACCCGTGCTCTGGGCTGCCTCGGCTGCGAGATGACGCAGCCGCGCATGCACGACCAGAGGCAGGGCGAGCAACAGAAGCAGCGGCAGGGTATTGAGCAGGCGCGCCCGGGCAAAACCGAGCCATGGTGTCACCCAGGGCAGGAGCGTGATGGTACAGCCGAGCAGGCGCCAGAAGCCGAACGTCACAGTGATGCCTGCACCACCCGTCTGCACGCCGAGCAGCTGGTTCAGCGTGTAATCGAGCCTCATGCCCAGCATGGTATTGCCTGCATCGAGCGTCCATCCCGGCAGCGCATAGAACCCGAGCAGCAAGGCGCCTGACATGACCATGCCGGGCAGGGTCATGCGGTCCCTCTGCTGGCGCAGGTAGGGCAACATCACAGCTCCCACTGAGCCTCCATTGCTGCGCAGGGTCTGACCGAATGCGCTCAGCGTCTCATTGGCCAGCACATCGCGTCCCAGAACATGGATGGACGCGATGCGTCCGTCCGGTGTCAGGGTAAAGCTGACTTTCTGGTTCAGGGCCGGGGCTGCCGGTCCCTGCCAGATGCCGGAGAGGGTGAATTCATGTTGTTTCCCGTCAGACACAAGAAGGCCCGGCTGGGTGTCGGGAATGCGGATGATTGTGCCGCGATTGGCATCATCGGCATTTACAGTGCCGGGCGAAGAGGAGGGATGGTTCATCGGTCTGTCTTCAAAGGGCGGGCTTGGCGGTGGCATGCGCGAGTTTGGCGTCAATGGCTGCATTGAGCTGCTGGATGATCTCGGCTGTGATGGCCTGTTCGGCACCGATATCCTCGGTCGTGATGCTCAGGCTGCGCACGGCGGACGGATTTTGCGGGACAATGCTGACAGCGATGCGCAGCCAGGCCTGTGTGGTGGCAGCGCGCGGGTCTGACGAGGGCGAAGGATCAATCCCGGTGCCATCCGCTTTCTCGGTGACGTTGCCGCTTTTGAGAGCGTAGAGCGCGGTCGCAGCACTCCCACCCGATAGCGGCGGCAGATGCGCCGTGTAATGCGCAGTGAGTTCGGCCTTGAGGGCATCGTATCCGGGCGCATTGAGGGGCGGGTAGGAGACAGTGCGCTCAATCCGGGTCACCACGCCGCCCATGACCGGCGGGGCGAGGGTGACATCAATCCTGTCGTTCTCGCGCTGGCAGGCGATCGATGCCGGATAGGGCTGGCTCTCGATATCGACGCCCTTATGCGATGTCCGCAAAGTTTCGGTCCGCAGGCTCGGTTCTGTCTGACAGTATTGGCGCAGAACGGTAGTGGCTTCGGGGGCGGACATGCCGAGCGAGAGACCGAGTATGGAGGCCTGACCGATTGCATTGCTCATTCTTGAATAGGTGAGCTTCTGCGTGAGCGCGACGCCGCCATTATCCTGCGTCGCAGGAGCGGTCGGGGGTTCCGTGACGTGCCCCTGGCCAAGCGCATTGGCCGCATTGACCATGTTGCGGCGGAAAGCCTCCATATCCTGGGCCTGAGCGAGCGGCGCTGAGGCCGCAGACAGCAAGAGGCAGGCGATGACGCGTTTCATGGTTTCCCCCGGAGTGATGTGACGCAGGCCATCACAGGGTCAGGACAGGTGTCAGTCTGAGCCGCCTCTAAAGCCACGACAGGGCAATGACGGGGTTATGGATGAGCGGAAGCCCGACCTTGCAAAACCCTTGCTCTGACTGACTTTTCGGCGGCTCGACTGTGTCCTGGCCGGTTGTGATGACCGGTTCACAATCCGTCGGTTTCGGGACGGCACGGCGTTGGGCCAGGTGTCCTGTCTCCAAACCGTGTTCCAAAATCAGCGAGGGGGTTTTCATGACACGGTATGGCTATGCACGCATCTCGACCGATGAGCAGACGCATGATCCGCAGCTGGTGGCACTCGAACGCGAAGGGGTGCAGGAGATCGTGCTCGATACGGTCTCGGGCGGGGTCCCGGCGGCGTCACGACCGGGTCTGTCAGGGCTGTTGGCGAAGCTGCAGCGGGGCGACAGTCTTGTGGCAGCGCGTCTCGACCGGCTGGGGCGGACCATGCTCGACGTCATGGGGCTGGTGGGCACTCTCGTGGAACGTCACGTGCGGGTGAGGCTTCTCGATGTCGGGATCGAGACCGGCACGGCAAACGGGCAGCTCTTTCTGACCATCCTCGCCGGATTTGCCGAATTCGAACGGGAGATTATCCGCGAGCGAACGCGAGCCGGGCTGGAGGCAGCACGGTGTAGCGGGGCACGGCTGGGACGGCCTGCGCGGTTGACCGAAAGGCAGCGCAGGCACGCGGTCGAACTGCAGGAGGCAGGAAAATCTTTGCAGGAAATTGCGCAGATCATGGGTGTCTCGAAAACCACAATCTGGCGCGCGGTTTCCTGCGGGGGAAAGTGTTCCGGAAACGCAGGTTCCGGGACGGGTGGCCGGATCGATCGGTCCGTCCGATTGACACCGGCACGATAATGACCGGTTCCGGGACAGAAGAACGTGGCAGAGAGGGGTAGGTTTGATGCGAGGGGGCGGCTATGGGGGGAGAGCGGACGATCTGCTTTGGCTGAAATTATACCGAAACCACAGACACTCGAAAAAGTATTTTAAGAAACATAATTTGAAGTCACTTATCCCCAATTCCTATGTTTTGCAAAATCCACTAAGGTGTCAACGGTATCTTGTGCTTTGCCATTTGCTAAGCCTGTGGAAATAAGCGCTCTCCCACGATGGGAATTTAAAAAGGACCCGAAAATCTCTTCTGGCATTCTAGAACTATCAAATATGTAATCCCCATAGGGAGCCAAAAACCATAAGTCCGGAACTTTCTTTTGCTCATCAATTCTTTCTGATGCGTAGTGTATAGTAATTATTTTTTCAATATCATTAATTGACGATTTGCAAATATTTTCACTTAACACTATGTATTTGGGATCTCTATTAATAGTATTAGCGATAAAGGCGCTTTGGGGGATTTTATTCCGTTCCAGACCATCCAATAACTTCCACTCGATATGGTCGTAACATGAAAAAGGGGCTTGGAGGATGTATTTTGATGGAGTCTTGGAGTTAAATAAATGAATCTCGTGATCAAAGCATTGGAATATTCTCACATATTTTTCAGATAGATAAGCCCCTAAAATGGAGTAGTAAAAGCAGAGCGAGAACGGAACATTAAGAATATTTATATAATATACGTAGCCTCCTATCGGTTTATTTTTAAATGATAATCCCTCCATTTCATTTAATAGAATTCTGAAGGAGTCATCTGTTCCCCAGCGAGCGCAAATAAAACTTAATATCCTGATTCCATGCGACACTTCCACAAGGAAGCTTACTGCTTCATTAAACGTAGCTTTGTCGTTTACATCCGTTCGAAGATTTCTCTCAACATGATCAATGATCTCTCGAATCTCACCTTGTAATAATTCGGTCCATTCAAGGTTATAATAGTCATCTCGGCAATATTTTTTTGATAGAGCGATCTTTATTTCGAGGCTATCTGGGTGAGGCTTCATACTTTCCCGCAACCCCTTGATAGAGTCTAGCAGTTTGGTCACAAATGAATCTGCGTCTGTAATTTCTATTACTTTTCCTCTTCGATTATCGATCAGTGATTGTGCTTGGCTAGACGGCTTTCCTCTGGCCGCCCAGTATAATTGGTATCGCCTGCCCGGTGCGCGCAAAATTGCGTCACGTAACGCGATATCCCATTCCCCTGACCATCCAACAACTAGTAGGCCATACCAGTCAAATATTCTGTCTAGTAACGTGTTCATTGCATCTGAGTATGTTGCCAATTCCTTAGGGGTATTTTTGATACGAGTGTCTAAGTAATCACCGTGAACCTTTATAACCGTGCACCGAGCGTGGACCAGCGGTTCCGCGCCTTCAATATCGCTCTCATGTGAAATTATAGTTGGTTCAATGCCTCTTTCTTTAAGCGCTGTTTCCATTAAACGATCAAAATTGGTAGTAATAATAACTTTTATAATTCCATCAGATACCAATTGAGCCACGGCATAATGGGCGAGTGTAGGCCTGCGTTGGTCTTCATCGTCTTGTGATTCAATAAACTGATGAATAATCTGACGACGCTCTGCCTCGGATCCCGCGACCATGTCGAGCAGATCAGAATAATCAGCATCTTTTCCGAATGTGTTTTTATACCATTCGGGGAGATTGTCGGGCGTATCTTCTTCTCTCAAAGATGAGACACGTCGGATTAATTCAAGCGTAATTTCCCAGCCTGTGGGAATATTCGCTGACCGAGATAATCCAGATCCTAACAATACGGCATAGGCACCTGGATTTTGGCATAAGGAGCATACCAAGGCTTCGAAAGTGCTGAGCTTAATCATATTGTATATCCTACAAAACCCATTAGGATGTTCCAGTAGTCTTTCGGGTTATGCCTGCTTTTCGGTCGCGGCGTAATACATGTAATGACCGCTTTGGAGGCGCTTGCAGCCTCCCTGCGTATTCCTTAGCTGTCTCGGGTTGGCGCTAGTAATTAAAAAATTTTGCTCTCAGGGAGAATGATGCCCCCGGACGCTGGCAATTGCCGCAAAGTCGGTTTTTTCCCGTTGCTCGCGTCCGACTGCCATACCGCGTATCACAGCGGGCCTTGCCATCACGGTGTCGAACCACATTTTCAGGCGGGGAAAACTTCCAAGATGCTGACCCTGCTTCTCATGCGGCACGATCCAGCCAATACAAACGATATCGGCCACTGAATAATCCCCCGCGAGATACTCTCGATCCCTCAGGCGACGCTCCAGCACACCATACAGGCGCTCGACTTCCCGCGTATATCGTTCGATAGCATAATCGATCGGAAGTGGAGCATACTGCCGGAAATGGTGGGCCTGCCCGGCCATTGGTCCAAGCCCTTCCCACCTGCCAGAACAGCCACTGGTCGGCCTCGACACGCATCCGTTCTTCGCGCGGATAGAAACGCCCGAACTTGCGGCCAAGATATTGGAGAATAGCTCCCGACTCGAACACCGAAATTGGCTCTTCGTTCGGTCCCCGTGGGTCAATCAGTGTCGGAATGCGGTTGTTTGGAGAAAGCTTTAAAAATGCAGGCTCGAATTGCTCATCCTTAACGAGGTCAACGAGCTTCATTCTGTAAGGAACAGCAAGTTCCTCCAACATGATGGTAATTTTCCAGCCATTGGGTGTAGGCCAGTAATAGAGGTCGATTAAATCGCTCATATATCCGCTCAATGTGTCACGCGAAAGAAAACGCGGAAAAGCCCTCTGTTGCTTTCGCACGAGCGGAAAGAGCATCAAGAGCTGGATAGGCTTGGGCTTCGATGATCTGTGGCAGCATATGGCGAGAAAAACGGAAAGCGACGGCACTACTGACGTCCGCCTGAAGCGGTCGTTCGTCAAATAACCAGGCGTCGGTCTGACTAATTTCCTCTTCAAGAAGCCGATACGCAGCTATCAACTGGGCATGAACGCGATCAACCCAGGGCTGGTATTGCTTTTCGGGAGGACGAAGCTTTCTCTCGTAAACGATCTGTACTGTCTTCTCGCAGGCTGCGAGTGCAAGGCCGATGATCCGCTGCGACCGTATGTAAGTCGCCAGATCACAGGGCATCAGTTTGAGGTGCGGCAGTGCCAGTCGCTCACCCAGTTCAAGGATCAGTCCGGAGTCCATCAGCGCGGTCCCATCGTCTGTGATCAGTGTCGGTGCCTTCACGACCGGATTGACCGTGGCGAAGGTGTCAAACGCCGAGAATACGGATAGCGGCAGGTGGTCGAAGCTTATGCCCTGAAGGTGAAAGGAGATAGCGACACGACGCACATAAGGAGAGTCGAGCATGCCGATCAGCTTCATAGGATCAATCCTGGGTTCGAGATGATTTATCTGTGGGATCGGTGATCCCGTTCAAGGCAACGCTAAAGAGCGAACAATGGTGTTGTAAGTGGCCGAACTGGCTATTACCGTAAGAATCATGCCAAACGGTTCCAGCCCTCTCGTCGTCATCGTTGCATATGACCAGCTCTGCACCTTCGAATTCGGTTCTGCCTTCGAGGTATTCGGCCTTTCACGCCCTGAAATGGGGCCGGGCTGGTATCGCTGCCTTACGGCCGCTGCTGAACCGGAGCCGATCCGTGCAGCAGGCGGTCTGCGACTGGAAGCAGTCGGCGGACTAGAGCTTCTCGATCGCGCTGACACGATCATCATTCCCGGCTGGCGGGGGCCAGATGCTGTGGCACCTCCTTTATTGCTCGGCGCGCTCCGTCGGGCACATGCGGCAGGAACCAGAGTCGTCTCGATTTGCGGTGCAGCATTCGTGCTGGCGCAAGCCGGTCTGCTCGCAGGCAAACGTGCGACGACGCATTGGCATCATGCTTCAATACTAGCGTCCCGATATCCTGACATCGTGGTTGAAGGAGATGCGCTTTATGTGGATGAAGGAGACATTCTGACGTCTGCAGGAAGTGCTGCAGGTCTCGACCTGTGTCTGCATATTGTTCGGAAGGATTTTGGAGCGAAGACTGCAAACAGCGTAGCGCGCAGACTGGTCGTCGCAGCA
>Ga0308171_1004987_pt1 | contig 10426 bp, 8 predicted proteins | sample PhyGR1_FD_202135 | JGI IMG/M metagenome (GOLD analysis project Ga0308171, IMG submission 202135) | Phyllosphere microbial communities from UC Gill Tract Community Farm, Albany, California, United States - DLSLSG.R1 | ecosystem: Host-associated > Plants > Phyllosphere > Unclassified | place: USA... | reverse complement strand
GAAATCTTAGACCGGGTGATGTTGTTCAGATTTATGATATCCAAGCTACGGCTACTGGACTTGGTAATCAACGATTGAAAGAAATATCACCAGTTATTATCAATGTTCAATAACATTAATTTGTAAATTCATATTATGAAAAAATATATTAGCAGTCTTTTAGTATTAGCTTCTGGGTTTGCATTTTCTCAGACTATTCTAAATGCTTCTTCACCGGAAGAATTCAGACAGATGAGAGCTGAAAATATGAAAAAAGTAGGAGATACTGTTATCAGCAATAAAATAACCCCACTTGAATATGGCTTTGTAGATGAAAAAGACATCTTAAAAAGTATGATGGTTTGGGAAATAATTGACCTTAATGATAAAATTAATCAGCCATTCTACTATGATAATCCTAATGGATTAACATCTAGAACTACAAGATCTTTGTATCAAATTTTATTAGATGCAGCTTTAAGTGGCCAGATTGATGAAGTTTATGAAGATGAAAACTTTTCTACTAAATCTACTCCTGAAGCGATTAGAAAGAAGTTGGAGAGTGAAAGAATTGATGATGAATTAATTGAAATTATTAACTCTGGAAGAACTCCTACAGAGGCCGAGAAAAAGCAATATGTAGACTTAATCAGAACAACTACTGATAAAGTTAAAGTTCTAAAGATTATGGGAATGTGGTTCATCGACAAAAGAGATGGCATGATGAAATACAGACCTATTGGTATTGCTGCAATGGGACCTGACCCAACTTCAATTGGAAGAATAGGACCAGATGGTCAGCCTTTAGCTGGAGCCGATGAATTAGTTGATTTATTTTGGGTTTACTATCCAAAAGCAAGAGATATTTTAGCAAACAATTATGTCTACAACAGAGCAAATTCGTCAGCGGATTTATCTTTCGATGATATAATTAATGCAAGAAGATTCTCTTCAATCATCTACAAATCAAGCAACGGTCTTGGAGATGGTACAATTAAAGATTATATTCCTAGAAATGCTGAAGAGCAATTGGCTGAAAGCCAAAGAATCAAAGATCAGATTCTTCAAATGGAAAATGATATGTGGAATTACTAAATTTCACTTGATATTTATAAAAAACCTGAGTACTTTTACTCAGGTTTTTTTGTTAGAAAATGAACTTTCATAAATACAATTTAATAACGCATTCGATTGTTATTGCTTTTAAAAATTAAGATTTTGATATGAGAAATGTAGATTACATCATAGTGGGTGATGGTTATGCGGCTCTGTTTTTTGCTCATCAGTTATTATTAAATAACAAATCATTTGTAATTTTCTCAGAGGGTAAGAAAAGTGCATCGCAAATTTCTGCCGGAATTATTAATCCCGTAGTCTTAAAAAAGTTTACTACATTTTGGCTAGCTCAGGAACAAATTGATTTTCTAAAAAAATCTCTTAAAGAAATAGAATCTTATACAGGTCACAATTATCTGGTAGAATCTCCTATTCATAGAATTTTTCATGATGAGAACGAACAGAAACTCTGGCGTAAAAAATCTGATAATGATGAGTTAAGAAACTTTTTAGATGAAAATTTCGCTCATTTAAGTGGTGTTAAAAACGACTTTCAGACAGGAAAGGTCAATCAGTCAGCGAGACTCAATGTTAAAGGGTTTTTTAACGGTTTATTGAATTATTTAGAAAATAAAGGGAATTTGATCAAAGAAAAATTTGATTATGCTCTAATTGATACTTCAAATTCTACTTACAAAGATTTTAGCTTTAAAAATATTTTATTCAGCGAGGGAATGGGAGTAAAGGAAAACCCTTACTTTTCAGATATTGCTGTTAATCCAAACAAAGGTCATCATATTCGTGTAAAACTTTCTGAATCTATTCCTAAAGATATTACCATCAAGAAAAAGCACTTTTTGTTTCCTTTAGATGATAATCTCCATTTTTATGGTGGAACATACGACCGTGAACAACTTCATCACGAAATTGACAATTCTGCAGTCGAACAGTTACAAAAAGGTCTTTCAGAATTTTATATGTCTGATTTTGAGATTAAGGAAGTGCATTTTGGATTCAGGCCAACGGTAAACGATAGACGACCAATTTTGGGAAGACATTCTCAGCATCACAATTTTTATGTTTTTAATGGTTTAGGAGCTCGCGGAATTCTTAATGGCTGCTATTTCTCAAAAACATTGTTCGATTATATAGAAAATGATATTCCATTGCCTGGAGAGATTTCAATCGATAGGTTTAATCAAAAAGACGCTTAAAAAAGCGTCTTTTTTTATTGTAATGCGATCTTTTTGGTGGGTTGATCTTTTTTTGCATGAAATAAAACCATGTCAGCATCTTTTTTTAAGAAAGTGACTTCGTATTTTGTTTCAGTAAATTGATATTTATTGTCATCAGTAGAAAAACCGGGGTTTTCTGCATTTTTATAAAGTTCATAAGATTGCCCGTTTAGTCTTACAATGACAGTATTCTTGGTGTTATTCGTAATGATTTCCATTTCATCACCATGACGGTCAGCGAGTGTTACCTTGGTGATGTCATCCTGAGAGATTGGTTTTTCTTGCTTAACGATTGATGTGTCTGGGTCTTTAGCCGAGTGTTTACAGGCTGATAGAGTGAGGATTATAAGAAATCCGGGTAAAAATTTTTTCATTTGTAATTTTGGTTTTTAAAGGTTTCATATTATTTTGCTTTGGTTGTGTAAAATTACAATTATTTTTCCTTAAAATATGTTAATTTTTAATAATTTAAAGAATTTACATTCTGAATATAGTCTTTTTTTAATGTTAGATATAATGAATTGGTTCTCTCATTCATTTTTCAGCTGATTTCAAGAAGAGTTAAATTTTGTTAATAGTGAATTAAGTATTAAAATCTCAGCTTACATTTGCAACTTGTAATGAGAAACTATATCGTATACTTTTTGACAACGCTTTTTCTGCTATTCGTAGTGGAAAGCAAACTTAATGTCAAAACTTTGTACAATGACTTTTCAACTCATATTTCTCACAATTATCCTGAAAAGGTAGATCACTCAACTCATTCTGTACAGAAGTTTTCTATTCAGCAATCTACTGACAGTGGTGATAATTTTTCATTTGATGTTGCAGAAGAAGATTTTCAGTTAGCTGACAGTCTGCAGACAATTATTACTTTTGCCTGTGTTTTCGGACTGATTTATTCTTTTGGGCTATTATTCAAAAAAAGGGTTAAACCTTCAATTCCCAATTTTTTACAGCATGTTCATTCTGTAAAAACGTTTATTCTGGTTCGATCTATCAGAATCTAAAATTTCGTTTTCCGATTATCATTTTGGCTCCAAAACGGAGCTAAAATCATTGCGTTGTGACTTTTCTGGTTTTCACAAAGTAAATATTTTCAAAATTATTATTCAATCAACATTTAACGATTTATACCACTCTAAAATTATGATGAAAAGAGTTGTCTCAGGCGTTGTATTAAGCGCTGTTCTCTTACTGTTTAGCTGTAACGAGAAGAAGGAAGAAAAACAAGAAGACTCAGTGTATCCGGTGACTTCCCCCGTAAAAATGGATACCATTATTAATAAAGACTTTGTTGCTCAGGTACAGTCTGTAAAAAATATCGAAGTGCGGGCTCAGGAAAAAGGTTTCCTAGAAAAAATCTATGTAGACGAAGGTCAGTATGTAAAGGCTGGGCAGACATTATTCAGAATTATGCCTCAGGTTTATCAGGCCGAATTATTAAAAGCAAAAGCTGAAGTAGAGCAGGCTTCAATTGAATTGAGAAATGCAAGTACACTTGCCAACAATGATATCGTTTCAAAGAACGAGAGATTAATGGCAAAAGCGAAACTAGACGCAGCCAATGCAGAAATGAGATTGGCGCAAATTCACCTTTCATTTACTGATATCAAAGCGCCATTTTCTGGTGTAATTGATAGAATCCCTTTAAAATTGGGAAGTCTCGTTGATGAAGGTGATCTTTTGACTACGCTTTCAGACAATACCAATATTTACACATATTTCAATGTTTCCGAGCCTGAATATTTAAATTATCAAACCAATGTTGCAGGCCGTGGAAATCAAAATGTAAGTTTGGTGATGGCAAACGGAGATTTGTTTAATCAGACTGGGGAAATTCAAACCATTGAAGGACAGTTTGATAACGAAACGGGAAATATTGCTTTCAGAGCCAAGTTTCCAAATCCTGAAAAGCTGTTAAGAAATGGTGAAACCGGAAAAATCAGAATGACTTTGCCGCTCAAAAATGCATTAATCATTCCTCAGAAAGCAACGTACGAAATTCAGGATCAGAAATATGTTTTTGTAATTGATAAAAACGGAGTTGCAAAATCTAAAAATATCAAAGTGTCTTATGAACTTCCGGATATCTATGTTGTTTCTTCAGGGATTTCTCCGGATGAAAAAATATTGTTAGAAGGTGTTCAGAAGGTGAAAGATGATCAGAAAGTAAAGGTGAAATTCCAGGATCCGAAGAAAGTTCTTCAGTCTTTAAAATTAAAAGCAGAGTAAAAAATAAGTGATAATTGATAAGCGATCATTGATTATTGTTTATCATTCATCATTAATAATTTATCATTTATAATTATTATATGTTTAAAAAATTCATCCGCAGACCCGTTCTGTCGATCGTAATCTCTTTGATTATCGTATTTATGGGAGTTTTATCATTAATGAAACTTCCGATTACTCAGTTTCCTGCGATTTCGCCACCAAAAGTAAATATTACGGCAACTTATCCGGGAGCCAATAACGAATTGCTTGTAAAGGCTGTGGTAATTCCTTTGGAGCGATCATTAAATGGTGTTCCGGGAATGAAATACATGACTTCCGATGCCGGAAATGACGGTGAAACATCCATTCAGGTGGTTTTTGATTTGGGAACAGACCCGAATGTTGCTGCAGTAAACGTTCAGAACCGTGTCTCTTCGGCAGTTAATAAACTTCCACCTTTGGTGGTACGTGAAGGGGTGAAGATCACCCGCGAAGAACCGAATATGTTGATGTATATTAACTTGTACAGTGACGATCCCAAAGCTGATCAAAAGTTTCTTTTCAACTATGCAGATATCAATGTAATGTCTGAATTGAGAAGGGTAAGCGGAGTAGGTTTTGCCGATATTTTGGGAACCCGTGAATATGCAATGCGTATTTGGCTGAAACCCGATCGATTAACGGCTTACAATATTTCGGCTGATGAAGTAATGGAAGCTTTAAACCAACAAAGTTTAGAAGCTTCTCCCGGAAAACGTTCTCAGTCTTTTGAATATATTTTGAAATATTCCGGACGTTTTAATAATGAGAAAGATTACGGAAATATTATTCTTAAAGCTAAATCTGCCGGCGAATTTGTACGACTAAAAGATGTTGCCGATATCGAATTTGGTTCTTCGATGTACGATATCTATTCTACATTGAACGGAAAACCTTCTGCCGCAATCACAGTAAAGCAATCTTACGGTTCCAATGCGAGTGACGTTATCAAAAATGTAAAAACTTTGATGGCTCAGTTGGAGAAAACCAATTTCCCGAAAGGAATGCATTATGACATCAGTTATGACGTTTCCAGATTCCTGGATGCTTCGATTGAAAAGGTAGTTCATACTTTGTTTGAGGCTTTTATTTTGGTGGCGATTGTGGTGTTTTTATTCCTTGGAGATTGGCGATCAACATTGATTCCGGCGATTGCGGTTCCGGTTTCTTTGGTAGGAACTTTTGCGGTGATGTCCGCATTTGGAATTACTTTAAATATGATTTCGCTTTTTGCTTTGGTAATGGCAATTGGGGTTGTCGTCGATGATGCGATTGTAGTAATTGAAGCCGTTCACGCCAAGATGGAGGAAAAAGGGCTTTCTGCATTAAAGGCGACTGAAGAAGCAATGCATGAAATCAGCGGAGCGATTATCGCAATCACTTTAGTAATGGCAGCTGTATTTATTCCGGTGGCATTTATGTCGGGTCCGGTTGGGGTTTTCTACCGTCAGTTTTCGATTACAATGGCGTCATCAATTATTCTTTCGGGAGTTGTGGCATTGACGTTGACTCCGGCTTTATGTGCTTTAATTCTAAAAAACAACCACGGAAAAGCGAAAAAGAAAGGTCCGATCACGATTCTTTTAGATAAATTCAACAATGTATTTACAAAAGGAGCAGGAAAATATGAGAACTTACTGAAGAAAACAGTGACTAAAAAGTTCATTACACTTCCTTTGTTATTGATTTTCTGTGCCTGTACTTACTTTTTGAGCAATTCATTGCCTTCAGGGTTTATTCCGGGAGAAGATCAGGGGATGATTTATGCAATTATCCAGACGCCGCCGGGTTCTACATTAGAAAGAACAAATCAGATTGCCAAAGAATTATTAAAAGAATCTGAAGATATTGACGGAGTACAGTCGGTTTCGTCATTGGCTGGTTACGAAATTTTGACGGAAGGAACGGGTTCAAATTCAGGAACATGTTTGATCAACCTTAAAAGTTGGGAAGACCGTTCAGAATCTGCCGCCGAAATCATCGAGAAGCTTGAAGAAAAAGCCAAAAATATTCCGGGAGCCAATATTGAATTCTTCCAACCGCCTTCTATTCCTGGTTATGGAGCTGCAGGTGGATTTGAATTGAGACTTTTGGATAAAGCCGGAAGCGGTGATTATCAGAAGATGGAGCAGGTAAGTACCGATTTTGTGAAAGAACTCAAGAAACGTCCTGAATTGGGTTCTGCATTTACCTTCTATTCTGCGAGTTTCCCGCAATATATGCTTAAAATCGATAATGATTTAGCTGAACAAAAAGGCGTAAGCATCGAGAAAGCAATGGATAATCTTTCGACATTAATCGGTTCAAACTACGAAACCAGTTTCATCCGTTTCGACAGACCTTACAAAGTAATTGTTCAGGCGGGTCCACAATATCGTGCTTTACCAAGTGACTTGATGAAATTGTATGTGAAAAACGATAAAGACCAAATGGTTCCGTATTCGGATTTTATGCACTTAGAAAAAGTGTATGGTCTTTCGGAGATCACAAGACATAATATGTACAATTCTTCCGAAGTAAGTGGAACTCCGGCTCCGGGTTATAGTTCCGGACAGGCAATTAAAGCCATTCAGGAAGTTGCCGACAAAACGTTACCAAGAGGCTTCGGAATCGACTGGGCAGGAATTTCAAAAGATGAAGTTGGTCGTGGAAATGAAGCAGTGTACATCTTCCTGATCTGTTTAGGATTTGTTTATTTAATTCTTTCTGCGCAGTATGAAAGCTTCATTCTTCCTTTACCGGTGATTCTTTCGTTACCGACAGGTATTTTCGGAGCATTTTTATGTTTAAAACTTTTAGGTTTAGAAAACAACATCTACGCACAGGTAGCGATGGTTATGCTCATCGGACTTTTAGGTAAAAATGCCGTATTGATCATTGAGTTTGCCGTTCAGAAAAAAGCAGAAGAGGGAATTCCTGTAGCTCAGGCGGCAATTGAAGGAGCTGCCATCCGTTTCAGACCCATTTTGATGACTTCATTTGCATTTGTTGCAGGGTTAATTCCTTTGGTAATGGCAACCGGACCGGGAGCTGTAGGAAACAGAACGATTGGTACCGCTGCGGCAGGAGGAATGCTTATCGGAACTGTTTTCGGACTGATGATTATTCCGGGATTATATTACATTTTCGGAACTATTGCAGACAAATCCCGACTGGCAAAATATGAAGAAGAAAATCCGTTAACTGAACAAACAGAACCTTATCAACACGATGATAAACATGAAGATTTATAATAAATATATAGCAGCCATCGCCTTATCGCTTGTTTTAGCAAGTTGTAAGGCGCCAATGGCGACCGTCATTCAGGACGAAGTAAAAAATAATATTCCTGAGAATTTTACTCAAAATGAGCAACAGGACGTCAATAACAATAGCGGAACTACGCCGTGGAGACAGTTTTTCACAGATCCAAATTTGGTAAGCTTAATCGAAACTTCTTTGAAAAATAATCAGGAGTTGATGATCACACTTCAGGAAATTGAGATTGCAAAAAGCGGAGTTGTTGCTAAAAAAGGAAAACTTTCACCCACAGTTAGAGCAGGATTAGGAGCCGGAGTTGAAAAAGTAGGTCGCTACACAAGTACAGGTGCCGGTGATGCATCCACTGAAATAGAGCCCGGAAGAGAAATGCCCGATCCGCTTGGGAATTTCGAAGGAGGTTTGATGGCCAACTGGGAAATCGACATCTGGAAAAAACTCAGAACGGAAAAAGAAGCTGCAGTTGCGCATTATCTTTCAACTGTAGAAGGTAAGAATTTTGTTCTTTCTAATCTGATCGAGGAAGTTGCCGATAATTATTACGAATTATTGGCGCTCGATAATCAGATGGATATTATTCAGCAGTATATCAAATTGCAGACTAGAGCTTTAGAAATTGCTAAAATCCAGAAGCAGGCAGCAGCGGCAACAGAATTGGCTGTGAAAAAGTTTGAAGCAGAATTAGCAAAATCGAAAGCAACAGAATACACAATTCGTCAGCAGATCACCGAAAAGGAAAACCAGATCAATGCACTTTGCGGTCGTTATCCGCAGCCGATTGTAAGAACGAAGGAAAGCTTTATGTCTACCATTCCGCAAACAGTTTATACGGGAATTCCGTCGCAATTATTAGCAAACCGTCCAGATATTAAACAGGCAGAATTAGAATTAAAATCTGCAAAATTAGATGTTGAAGCTGCAAGAAAAGAGTTTTATCCAAGCTTAGAAATTTCTGCAACTCTAGGTTTGGAAGCCTTTAAACCTTCTTATCTGGTTAAATTACCAGAGTCGATCGCTACAAGTTTAGTTGGAGAATTGGCGGGGCCACTGATTAATAAAAGTGCTATTAAAGCTAATTTTCAAACAGCAGATGCAAAGCAGATTCAGGCTTTGTATGAATACGACAAAACTATTTTGAATGCCTATCTGGATATTTCAAACCTGATGTCGAAAGTAAAAAATATCGATCAGTATTACCAATTGAAGTCTCAGGAGACGCAGGCTTTAGACCAATCTATCGATATTGCCAATCAGCTTTTCAAAAACTCAAGAGCCGATTATCTGGAAGTTCTTTTAAACCAAAGAGATGCTTTAGATGCAAAAATGGAATTGATTGAAGCCAAGCAAAAACAGTTAAGCACCGTTGTAGATATTTATAAAGGTTTAGGCGGCGGCTGGAAATAAGTTAGTTTTTTATTCATATATCATTATTTCAATTATGAGGTCCGGTTCTGTTTTCAGAGCCGGGCTTTTTATTTTAAAACAGGTAGTTGATAACCATCGGAATTTCCCGAAGATGCAAAACACTCCTGTTTATAACTATCAGAACTCTCCGAAAGTTATAAACAGGAGTGTTTGTGGTTTCCAGGACTCTCCGAAAGTCTTCTGCACCCCTGCAAGAAACTTTCGGGTATTTCCGATGGTTTGTTTAATCCTTTTTAGCAATAAAAAGATTCTTTTTAAACTATTTAAAAAATGTTTTATCAAAAAATAAAACACGTCAAGTTTTGGCGCATTACACCTATAGCTTTGTAGTATAAAATAGTATGAGTTATGGAAATTCCGTTTTATTTAAGTTTCAGAGAATTTGAAAATAATTATTATAGTAATCTTGAAAACTGGTTTGAAAACAATAGAAATACCAATGAGACCGATTTTTTGCTTCATTTGAAAGAGATGTATAAACCCTATTTATGCTATAACTTTTCGAAAGACAGATTGCAGGCAGATGCCGTGATTGAAGTGAAAAACTGTTTCTTTCCGTATCATGATAATTTCGGAATTTCATTTAATACAAATCACGCCAATGCTAAAAATTTCAAAACCGGAATCAACAATATTTCGGAAATGAAAACCATTACCATGATGGAATATGCCCAACATATTTTAGACAGGATACATCATTATTTTCAGAAACAAAAAATTTCGATGAAAGAAAATGAAACGATTCTCGATTATATCAATCATTACGAATTGATCACTGCAAAAGAAAAAACAGGGTATTGTCCGGATTATAATTTACACCAGAAAAATCTTCCGTTTTTAAAGGCTTTTCTTCCCCTTTTCGGAAGTACTGTAGATATCTCTCTGTACAGGAATTTTTATTTTTCGGTGGTAAGAATTGCAGATTTTATAGATGCGAAACTAAATGATGTTCAGGCTTTTGATCAAAGTATTTACAGCGAATTAAAATCTGAAGCAATGATAAAAATTCACATGAGAGGACATAGTTTTCTTACGATTTGCAATTGATTTTTTTAGGAGCTTAATCCCGCTTTCCGCACTCGCTATTTTTGTGATTTCGGGGGCAGCGGCTTTCCCGCCGCCCCCCGAAATCACAAAAATGAGCTCAGACAAATGCTCAAATCGGGGCTAGGAAATTGCGCTTCAATTAAATATTTCGTACTAAAATAAAATATTGT
>Ga0308171_1004981_pt1 | contig 10438 bp, 9 predicted proteins | sample PhyGR1_FD_202135 | JGI IMG/M metagenome (GOLD analysis project Ga0308171, IMG submission 202135) | Phyllosphere microbial communities from UC Gill Tract Community Farm, Albany, California, United States - DLSLSG.R1 | ecosystem: Host-associated > Plants > Phyllosphere > Unclassified | place: USA... | reverse complement strand
ACTCGAAGGACACCGAACTGTTCTACGTCCCCTCCAACGACTGGGGCATGGACATCTGGAACGAGCCGATCGCCTACAAGAAGGGCGCGGCCTATCTGGGCGCGGGCTTCACCATCAAGCCGATCGCCGAGGACCACATCGGCGTGCTGCGCGCGATGGACCCCAAGACCGGCAAGATCGTGTGGGAATACAAGAACAAGGCCCCGCTGTGGGGCGGCGTGCTGACCACCCACGGCAACCTCGTCTTCACCGGCACGCCCGAAGGCTATCTCAAGGCCTTCGACGCCAAGACGGGTCAGGAATTGTGGAAGTTCCAGACCGGCTCGGGCGTAGTCGGCTCGCCCATCACCTGGGAGCAGGACGGCGAGCAGTACGTCGGCGTCATGTCCGGCTGGGGCGGCGCGGTGCCGCTGTGGGGCGGCGAAGTGGCCAAGACCTTCAAGGAAATCAGCCAGGGCGGCATGCTCTGGGTGTTCAAGATCCCCAAGTAACGCAACCCCAAAATGGCGCGCCGGTTACCGCTGGCGCGCCATCCCTCCCCGGGATAAAGACATGGAAACACTCGCCGTCACGGAAAACAACATGGGCGAATATGGGGCACCCGACCGCGTTCTGATCGTCGACGACCACTCGCTGGTCCGCGACGGGCTACGCTCGATCTTCGACGATGCCTTCCCCGATTGCACGATCCTCGAGGCGGACAGCCTCGAAGCGGCGCTCAGGGTGCTGGACGAAGCGGGCGACGTCGATCTCGTGCTGCTCGACCTCAACATCCCCGACGTCTCGCACCTTTCGGGCCTGCAGGCAGTGCGGGACAAGTTCCCCGCCACGCCGGTGGTGATGGTCTCGGGCGTGACCGACCGCAACGTGGTGCGCGATGCGTTGGCAGCGGGGGCTGCGGGTTTCGTGCCCAAGTCATTGAAGCGCGCGGCGATCGTCGATGCGCTGCAACAGGTGCTCTCGGGCGAGATCTACATGCCCGACCTCCCCGGCGACGAAAGCGCGGCGGCCGAGGAAGACCTGATCCGCGCCCGGATCGACACCCTCACCCCGCAGCAGCGCGTGGTGCTGGGGCATCTGGTGGCCGGACGGCTCAACAAGCAGATCGCCTATGAACTCGACGTCTCGATGACGACGGTGAAGGCGCATGTCTCGGCGATCCTGCAGAAGATGAACGTGTTCAGCCGCACGCAGGCGGTGATCATGGCGGGGAAGGCCGGGTTTCGAGGCTGATCCCCCGACCTCGTCATTGCGAGCGCAGCGAAGCAATCCAGGGCAGCCTCAAGCCGCTCTGGATTGCTTCGCTGCGCTCGCAATGACGAACAGGCTGAGGTGAAATCTCTAAAGCACATCCATCTGTCGCAGCAGCGCCCGCAACTGGGCGGGCTTCACCGGCTTGTTCAGCAACGGCAGCGCCAGTTCGGCCAGTTGCGCCTTGGTCTCCGGCCCGCGATCGGCGGTGATGACCATCGCCGGGATCATCCGCCCCGCCTTCTCGCGCAGCATCGCCACCGCCCGGTCGCCGGTCAGCCGATCGTCGAGATGATAGTCCACGATCAGCATCGCCGGTCCCTGCTCCAGTGCCGCGAGCGCCGCTGCGTCGGCGGGATCGTGCGCGGTCACGACGTCGAGCCCCCAGTTCTCCAGCAGCGCCTCCATGCCAGCGAGGATGCCGGGATCGTTGTCGATCACCAGCACCAGCCCGCCCGGACCGGCCCGCGGCGCGGCCACTGCGGCGCCAGGCTCCACCGCGCGGGCGACCGCATCGACGCGCGGCAGGCGGATCGAGAACGCCGCTCCGGCCCCCGGCGCGGTGTCCAGCTCGATCCCATGCCCCAGCATCGTCGTGACGCGGCGCACGATGGCGAGCCCCAGCCCCTTGCCGGGGATCTTCTGCGTCTTGCCGACGCGGCGGAACTCCTCGAAAATCTCGTCGCGATCGACCTCGGCGATGCCCGGCCCGGTATCGCGCACGGTGACGACGACGTCCGCGCCCTGCTCCACCACCTCCACCGTCACGCTGCCCTGCTCGGTATAGCGGATCGCGTTGGACACGAAGTTCTGCAGCACCCGGCGCAGCAGGCGCGCATCGGAGCGCACCCACAGCGCGGTATGCGGAACCGTGAACGCCAGCCCGCCCGCGCTCGCCAGCGGCGCGAACTCCACGCGCAGGGCCGATAGGATCGCCCCGAGCGAGAGGTCCGCGAACTCGGGCTGGATCGCCCCCGCATCGAGGCGCGAAATCTCGAACAGCGCTTCGAGCAAATCCTCGACCGAATCGAGCGCGGTGGATGCCTGATGCACCAGCGAACGCGGCCGTTCGGCCATGGCCTGACCGTCCATCGCCGAAACGAACAGCCGCGCCGCATTCAGCGGCTGCAGCAGGTCGTGGCTGGCGGCGGCAATGAAGCTGGTCTTGGAGCGGTTCGCCGTCTCCGCCTCGTTCTTCGCCTCGACGAGCTGGCGGTTCACCTCGACCAGCTCGGCGGTGCGCTCGGTGACGCGGCGCTCCAGCGTCTCGGCGGTCTCGGTCAGCGAGCGTTCGAACTGGATATGATCGGTCACATCATCGAACGTGAAGACCATGCCGCCGTTCTTGAGCGATACCGAACGGACGGTGAAGTATCTCCCGCGCATCGTGCAGTTGGCGACGACACGCGCGCCGCCGCCCTCGCGCCAGTCGAGCGCTTCCACCCGGTCCAGCCCGCATTCGCCGGTGCACCAGCCCGACAGCGCCTCATGCGTGTCGATGGGGGGACCGTCCTCGGCCAGCGCCAGCACCGTCAGCATCCCCTCGTTCCACGCCTGCAGCTGGCGCTGGGCGTCGAACAGGCAGACGCCTTCGGAGAGCGTGTCCAGCGTCGCCTGCAGCGCCAGGTTGCGTTCGGCCAGTTCGCGGGCACGCTGGCGGGCATCCTCGGCCTTGACGGTGGTGATGTCGGTATAGATGCCGACGGTGCCGCCCTCGGTTGTGCGCAACTCGTTGATCTGGATCCAGCGGCCGTCGGCCAGCGCCTGCACGTGCGCGCCCTGCGCCCGCTGATGCTGCGCCATGCGGTCCTTGAGCCAGCGCTCGGGTGCCATGCGCGAGCCCATGGTGGCGCCGGTCTGCGCGAGGCGGCTGGCGAGTTCGGCGAATTCGGGCGCATCGCCCTGCACGCCCTCAAAATTGGGAAAGATCTTCAGGTAAGCGCGGTTGCACAGGACCATGCGGTCTTCCGCATCGAACAGCGCGAAGCCGTCCGACAGGGACTCGATGGCATCGCGCAGCATCACGCGGGCGGCGGTGGCATCGCCATGGGCGGCGGCGAGCTGCGCATTGACGGTGTTGAGCCGCTCCAGCGCGACTTCCAGCGCGCCGGTGCGGTCGCGCACCATGGCGTCGAGCGAGATCGCCGTCTCGAACATCGAGAACGCCCCGCCCTGCATGTCGGTGGAGCGTTCCACGCGGTCCATCAGCGCGGCGTTGATCTTCTCCAGCTGCGCGATGCGGGCGCGCAGGCGGGCGGTTTCGGTGTCGCGGGTTTCGGGGTCAGTCAGGGCCATGATCGTCTCCCGACCTCACACCCACTTCGTCATTGCGAGCGCAGCGAAGCAATCCAGAGTGGTTTAAACGGCTCTGGATTGCTTCGCTGCGCTCGCAATGACGAGGGAGGGGGCAAGGCATCGTCATGGCCGTGCCGGTTCATCCACCGCCCGCCCGATCGCCAGCCCGCTGAAGGTCTGGTTCATGTGCGCGGCCAGGAACTGCTCGCCATACGTGCTGAACCCCAGCACGTTGTTCTCGACATAGATGTCGGAAACTTCGCGCAGAATCTGGCGGTCCTCGGCATCCAGCCGGTTGAGCACGCAGTCGAAGCCGATGATATGGTCGATCTCCCCCACCTTGCGCGAGACCGACTGGAACAGCTCGCGCATCCAGGTCAGCCGGTCCACCGGCTCGCCGATGGTCAGGACGACGCCGGTGTCGATCGCGCAATAGAAGGTCAGCGAACCGTCGGGGTTCGCGCTCTGCACCGAGCGGACGTGGAACTGGCCGCCGGTGCGCACCATCGGCGGGTGCGCGGCGAAGAAGTGGACGTCGAGTTCCTCGCCCGGAGAGCCGGAAAGCCGCAAGTATTCCTCGGCGGCGGGGGCGGCGTTGATCTCGTAGACGGTGCGGGTTTCCGGGTCCGCCTCGGTGATGACCATCTTGGCCGGGCCGGGGCGGTAGTGGTTGGCGCAGAAGACGTGCATCGGGCGGCGGCTGGTCAGCACCGCGATCACCGCCGCGTCGGAGTGGAAGCGCCCTTCGTGCAGCACCGCCGTCTCGCGGAACGAGAGTCCGTCGCCGCTGGAGCCGCCGATCAGTTGGACGTCGCCCAGCGCATGCTGCGCGGTCATCGTCAGCAGTTCCTCGCGGTGCGACAGGCCGTCCACGAAGAACAGCGCCACCTGATGCAGATCGTCCGCCGCGCCGTGGTCCAGCCGCGCCCCCGCGACGAGCTGGCGGATAGCGCCCTGCGCGGTCACGGGGTCGAAGTTGTCGAGATCCTCGAACCGCAGCGAAGCCATCGAAAAGCCGGCGGCGGGAAAGCCGATCAGCAGCAGGCTGTCGGTATCGTAGCCCCGGCTGGTGAGTTCGCCCGCGCTGGTGCAGCCGATCAGCGGCACCCCCGGCAGCCGGGCGGTGAGCACGCGCGCCAGTTCCTCGCGCGGGTAGCGGTGCGAGCAGAACAGCAGCGCGCCTGCCAGTTCCACGCCGCCAATGGCCTCGACCAGTTCTGCGACGGCATCAGCCGGGTCCTGCGCGTGCGAGGCACAGGCCACCAGCGGGCGGTCACCGTCGTGAATCTGTGCTGCCATTCGCATGTCCCTCTCCTTCCGGCCGCCCTCTTCGGTGCGGTCCGTGACCCAAGCGCGAAAGTCTAGGCCGAACCGCCCCCACCGCCAAGCGCGTTCGCATCATCGCCCCGTAGTGGGTCACCTGCCGCTTCGAGCGCCGCGTTCTCCTCATCGGTGAAGATGCGGCTGCGCACGATGAAGCGTACGCCCTCAGGCGCCTCCAGGCTCATGCCCGAACCGCGTCCGGGCACGACGTCGATGGTGACCTGGGTATGGCGCCAGTACTCGAACTGCGCCGCGCCGATCCAGACGCGGGTATTGCCGATGAGCGAGCCGAGCAGCACGTCCTGCGCGCCGACACGGAACTCGCCCTTGGTGAAGCACATCGGCGCGGAGCCGTCGCAGCAGCCGCCAGACTGGTGGAACATCAGCGGGCCGTGGATGGCGCGCAGCCGCTCGATCCATTCTTCCGCCGCCGGTGTGGCGAGGATGCGCGGGGGGAGATCGGCCATGCTCATGACGCCGAAAAGCGGCGGATGGCGTGGGGGCCATCCGCCGTTTCGAGGTATCCGGCGCCGTTATGGTGGCGGGACGCCGGGTTGAGAGCTCTTGGCGCCTGCAGCCATGGATAATACCGCCCTGGATTGCTTCGCTGCGCTCGCAATGACGAAAGGGAAGAGGCGATATTGCTTCCCGCCTTCGTCATTGCGAGGGCCGAAGGCCCGCGGCAATCCAGAGCGACACCACGCTCCGGAAGCCTCGCAATGACGCGGCTTGGGTCCATCAGAAGAAGCCGAGCTTCTTCGGGCTGTAGCTGACGAGCAGGTTCTTGGTCTGCTGGTAATGGTCCAACATCATCTTGTGGTTCTCGCGCCCGATGCCCGACTGCTTGTAGCCGCCGAACGCCGCGTGGGCGGGGTAGGCGTGGTAGCAGTTGGTCCACACGCGCCCGGCCTGAATGCCGCGGCCGATGCGGTAGGCCCGGGTTCCGTCGCGCGTCCAGACACCGGCGCCGAGGCCGTAGAGCGTGTCGTTGGCGATCTCCAGCGCCTCCTCGTCGGTCGAGAACTTGGTCACGGCAAGCACCGGACCGAAGATTTCCTCCTGGAACACGCGCATCTTGTTGTGGCCTTCCAGCACGGTCGGCTGCACGTAGTAGCCCTGCGCCAGTTCACCGTCATGCGCGGCACGCTCGCCGCCGGTCAGCACCTTGGCGCCCTCATCCTTGCCGATCTGGATGTAGCTGAGGATCTTCTCCAGCTGGTCGTTCGATGCCTGCGCGCCGATCATTGTCGCGGCGTCCAGCGGGCTGCCCAACTTGATCGCCTCGACCCGCGCGATCGCCTTTTCGATGAAGCGGTCGTAGATCGATTCATGCACCAGCGCGCGGCTCGGGCAAGTGCAGACCTCGCCCTGGTTCAGCGCGAACATGGTGAAGCCTTCGAGCGCCTTGTCGAGAAAGTCGTCGTCGTGATCCATCACGTCGGCGAAAAAGATGTTCGGGCTCTTGCCGCCCAGTTCCAGCGTGCAGGGGATCAGGTTTTCCGACGCATACTGCATGATGAGGCGGCCGGTCGTCGTCTCGCCGGTGAAGGCGATCTTGGCGATGCGCTTGTTCTGCGCCAGCGGCTTGCCCGCCTCGATGCCGAAGCCGTTGACGATGTTGAGGACGCCCGGCGGCAGCAGGTCCGCGATTACCTCGGCCAGCACCAGGATCGACATCGGGGTCTGCTCGGCGGGCTTGAGCACCACGCAGTTGCCCGCTGCCAGCGCCGGGGCCAGCTTCCACGCGGCCATCAGGATCGGGAAGTTCCACGGGATGATCTGGCCGACGACGCCCAGCGGTTCGTGGAAGTGATAGGCGATGGTGTCGTGGTCGATCTCGGCGATCGAGCCTTCCTGCGCCCGCAGGCAGGATGCGAAGTAGCGGAAGTGGTCGATCGCCAGCGGGATGTCGGCGGCGGTCGTCTCGCGGATGGGCTTGCCGTTGTCGATCGTCTCGGCCAGCGCCAGCTTGTCGAGGTTGACTTCGAGGCGGTCGGCGACCTTGAGCAAGGTGTTCGCGCGCTCGGTGGGCGAGGCCTTGCCCCAGGCGGCCTTGGCGGCGTGCGCGGCGTCGAGCGCCAGTTCGATGTCCTCGGCCGTGCCGCGCGCCACCTGGCACACGACCTGCCCGGTCACCGGCGAGATATTGTCGAAGTACTGCCCCTTGACCGGGGCCACCCACTTGCCGCCGATGAAGTTGTCGAACTTCTCGCGGATGAGCGACTCGCCCGCGAATTTGCCAATCGCCTGTTCCAGCATCCCAAATCTCCGAACCTGACCCCCATGGGGTTTCGACAGGCAATGTGGGCCGATGGGGCGGCCGGGCCAATTGTACCTTGGGACGATGGCGGGCGAGATGTGCTGCGAATCGGGCGGTCACCCTTTGTCGCGCCTCGTCCCCCCCCCCCACTTCGTCATTGCGAGCGCAGCGAAGCAATCCAGGGCGGCTTGAGACTGCTCTGGATTGCTTCGCTGCGCTCGCAATTACGAAGTGGGGGGGGACGACGTTGGAGTAACGACGCGGGGGTGGCGGCGTAAGCGCGCGCAGGTACAGCAAGCAACTTTCCGGATAACCGCCCCGCCCCGCTTGCACCCCGCCCCCCGCTTTGGCACTAGCCCGGACGTGAGCGCGAACATCGTCATCGGCACCGCCCAGCGCGGAGAGCCGGTAGAGATCGACATCAAGGAACTCTTGGCGACCCGCCTGCTGGTGCAGGGCAATTCCGGGTCCGGCAAGTCGCACCTGCTCCGCCGCATCCTTGAGGAGAGCGCCGGGATCGTCCAGCAGGTGGTGATCGACCCTGAGGGCGACTTCGTCAGCCTTGCCGAGCAGTTCGGCCACGTCGTCATCGACGGCTCCGCCTATGGCGAGGCCGAGATCGCCCGCCTCGGCGCGCGCATCCGCCAGCACCGCGCCTCGGTGGTCCTCGCGCTCGACGAGCTGGAGATCGACCAGCAGATGAAGTGTGCCGCGCAGTTCCTCAATGCCCTGTTCGATGCCCCGCGCGAGCAGTGGTATCCCGCGCTCGTGGTGGTGGACGAGGCGCAGATGTTCGCCCCCGCCGCCGCCGGTGAAGTCTCGGAAGAGGCCCGCCGCGTCAGCCTCGCGGCGATGACCAACCTCATGTGCCGCGGCCGCAAGCGCGGTCTGGCGGGCGTGATCGCCACCCAGCGCCTTGCCAAGCTCGCCAAGAACGTCGCGGCCGAGGCCAGCAACTTCCTGATGGGCCGCACTTTCCTCGACATCGACATGATCCGCGCCGCCGACCTGCTCGGCATGGAGCGGCGGCAGGCCGAGACGATCCGCGACCTCGCGCGCGGGCAGTTCCTGGGCCTTGGCCCTGCGATCGCGCGGCGGCCGGTGTCGGTCAGCGTCGGCACGGTGCAGACCGGCGCGAAGTCGGTGACGCCGGGCCTCGCCCCGCTGCCCACGGCGACCACCGAGGAACTGCGCGAACTGCTGCACGACAATCTCCACGTCGAGCCGGACCGTCCCGAGTTCCACCGCCCCGCTCCGCGTGTGGACGATGCCGAGACGCTGGCCCGCCGCATCGCCGCGACCGAACTGCTCGAACCCACCACCGCGCAGGCCCGCGAACGCGAGCGTGAAAGGGAGCGCAACGAGCCCGGCGCCGAGGAAACCCGCGCGGCGATGATCGAGATCATGAACGTGATGGCCGAGGAGCCGGACTGTACGTTCCAGTCCGCGACCACGCTGTTCCAGGACTTCACCATCCGCTGCCGGATGAAGGGCATCTCGGTGCGCGGCCTCGACGCGACGATGTTCCGCCGGGGCTTCGCCGCCGCGCTCGCAGGGATCGAGAACCCCGACGACGCGCGCTGGGAAGACCTCATCAACTTGTCGAAGCACGTGCCCGACGATGCGCTGGCGACGTTCTATGTGATCGCCCGCGCCGCGATCGACGGCAAGCCGTGCCCGGACGACATGGACCTCGCGCGGATCTACGGCACCAGTTCGCCCCGCCGCGTGCAGCGTCTGCTCGACTATCTGGAGAAGGACGGCCTGATCGTGGTGCGCACCGATTTCTCGGGCAAGCGCTCGGTCGGCCTGCCGGATCTCGGCGTGACAACCGCGCCGGTCGAGGCGTAAGGTCGGGCCATCATGGCCGAGATCATCAACCTGCGCATGGCCCGCAAGGCCAAAACCCGCGCCGCCGACAAGGCCAAGGCGGCGGCAAACCGCGCCCAGCATGGTCGCACCAAGGCCGAGAAATCCGCCTCGCAGGCTGAGATCGCACGGATCGATCGCACCCTCGACGGGGCCAAACGGGAAGACTGATGCGCACCACGTATGACGACGCCAGCGTGCGCCTCTACCATCTCGACGGCGGGGCCGAGGGCGGCGCGGCGAACACGCTGTTCTACGGCCCGCTGTCCGAGGCCATGCGCATAGCCTCGCTACAGAGCGAGGACGTGCAGGATGGCTTGTTTCTCGCCACCGACAACGATGTGGTGGCTTACGTGGACCTGCTGGAAAGCTGAATTCGGCTGCGGGGACTTCGACCCTTCGACAAGCTCAGGGTGAGCGGGGTTGGAGTAGGCCTCCCAATGGCAGGAGTAGTGCAAACCTCTCAATTCCGCTCAGGCTGAGCCTGTCGAAGCCCCCTCGATATCAGAACTTCGCCTGCACACCCGCCGCGACATAGTGATCGCCGACGTTCACCTTGCCCGAGAGGAACGGCGCCAATGGCATCGCGGCGGTGCCGTAGGCGCGCAGGTCGTTACCGATGAAACGCGCGCCGAGACCAAGAGTGAACGACATCGGTAGCGTGTAAGTCGCCTCCACCTTGCCGAAGATCTTGGTGCCCGAATTATCGCAATGACCGTCGCCGACCTGCTCGTCGTTGGAGCGGCGGAAGCACTGCGAGTTGTCCTCGTAGTACCCGTCATGGTCGCGCTTGTGGAAGAACGCGCCGACGGCCGGGGTGATCGCGAAACCACCGTCCTGGATAACCGGCACGCCGACGGCGAGTTCGCCGCCCCAGCTGCCTTCGGAGCGGGCGACATTGGCCTCGGCGGTGACGGTCGCCGCATTGGCGGAACTTGCGGCAAAAGCGCAGATGCCCGCGAGGGCGATCAGGCGGATCTTCATGGGCGGGGGACTCCCTGTATCCTTGGAAACGATGCCAATCGGCTAGATTCCACGCATCTTGCGGACAAGAGGCCCGGATTCGCCCTGCCCCGTTAAGGACTCGACCCGTCCGTTTTCACGCCTGGAACAGAACTTCGGTTCCCGAATGGACCATCTGTGCAAGGCGCGCCGCGTCCCAGTTGGTCAGGCGCACGCAGCCATGGCTTTCGGTGCGGCCGATCTTCGCGGGCTCGGGCGTGCCGTGGATGCCGTAGTGGTCCTTGGACAAATCGATCCATACCACGCCGACCGGGCCATTGGGGCCGGGGGCGAGGCGCTTTGCGGTATCGTTCTTGTTGGCGTCCCAGAACAGGTCCGGATCGTACTGGTAATCCGGATTGCGCGAGGTGCCCTTGATCTCCCACTTGCCGAGCGGGAGCGGATCATGGCCGCTGCCCGTGGTGACGGGGAATTGCG
>Ga0308171_1004978_pt1 | contig 10440 bp, 6 predicted proteins | sample PhyGR1_FD_202135 | JGI IMG/M metagenome (GOLD analysis project Ga0308171, IMG submission 202135) | Phyllosphere microbial communities from UC Gill Tract Community Farm, Albany, California, United States - DLSLSG.R1 | ecosystem: Host-associated > Plants > Phyllosphere > Unclassified | place: USA... | reverse complement strand
GTAGTGGCTGATCACCTATCATGAAGTTTGTGACATCTTCGAGAACCATCCGTGTAATCGCCGCCATGTTCACACCGGAACTGTCGCGCATGTCAAGCCATTGAAGGTCTTGCAGCTCAGCGGAGTCTTTTATATTTGCCGGCTCAATGCCGACGTCGTCGGTGAAGCAGAAAAAGAATCGCGTGTCGAATCGCCTGACACGCCCCGGCGGCGTGATCGCACGCGCGACATAACGCAGCACCGAGAGGTCCGGTCCCTGTTGCGCCCGTTCAGTTCGAAAGCAAAGCCCCGTCTCTTCTTCCAATTCGCGCACTGCCGCCAGAGCCAAGGCCCGCGCCCCTGCAACCGTCATGGCACGCGAGACAGAACGCCTGAGCTTGTCGATGACGAGAGGATTAAGGTCGGCACCAAAGGGCAGGGCGTGATCGCGTGGGTCGCGCCTGCCACCGGGAAACACGTACACGTCGGGCATGAAGACGTGGCTGCTGCTGCGCTTGCCGACGAGTACACGCGCAGAGCCGTTCGAACGATCGACCAGGATCAGGCAGGCCGCATCCCTCGGACGCAGGTAGGGTGACTTTTCAGCTTGGGATTCAGCAGGCAAGGGAGTGGTCGCCTGTCAGTGTGATGACCCGTCGATCTGCGTCTTCTCAGGCTCATTGCTGAAGCCGTGCATCCTCAGCGCCCATTGCAGGCCAATCACGCCACCCTTGATCGGCTGGATCGTCAGCAAGGCCACGAGAATCGTGATCGGCACCCAGATGGCAAAATGCACCCACATTGGCACCATGAGGATCATGTCGGTCATCAAAAAGCCGCCCACCGCCACGTGTCCGAGAATCATGATCGAGATATAGGGCGGCAGATCGTCAGATCGCTGGTGGTGCAAGTCTTCGCCGCAGGCGGCGCATTGATCCACCGGCTTCAGCCAGGCCTTGAACAACCGACCGCTGCCGCAGGCGGGGCATCGGCACGAGATGCCGCGCATGATCGAGCGTCCCAGCGGACGTTCCTGCTTCTCGCCGCCATAGTGCACTGTCTGCGTCTCGCTCATGCCCGTTCCTCCAAATGATTGCGGCGCTGAAGCATCGCTGCAAGATCCTGCTCGATCTCGCTACGGTGCTCGTTCAGCGTTTCCTGCGCGGCGGCCTCGTTCCCGGTGTCGCCGTGCGCCCTCCACCCCGGCGCGCCGTCTTGTGGAAGGATCGTGTTGCTGTGGGCATCTTGCGCCCCTCGCTCAACATCTCGAAGCGGAGCGCGCCTGCCAGCGGTACGGCTTCTGCCAGACGAACCTGAACCGTGTCGCCAAGCTGGAAGCCGAGACCGGTCTTCTCACCCGTCAGTGCCTGATGCGCTTCGTCATAGATGAAGTAATCGGTCCCAATCGTAGATATAGGAACGAAGCCGTCTGCGCCAAACTGCGGAAGCGCGACAAATAGTCCCGCCTTGGTGACACCCCCGATACGCCCTTCGAACTCTTCTCCCACGCGCTCGGACAGATGGTGCGCGATCAGACGGTTGATCGTGTCGCGTTCGGCCGCCATGGCGCGGCGCTCGAAGGTGGAAATCTCGGCGGCGATATCGTCGAGCGTTGCCTCTTCCTGTGGTGTGATGCCACCTTCGCCAAGTCCCAGAGACCCGACGAGCGCACGATGGACGATCAGATCGGCATAACGGCGAATGGGAGAGGTGAAGTGGGCGTACTTCATCAGGTTCAGACCGAAGTGCCCGATATTCTCGGGGCTGTAGATCGCCTGGCTCTGGGAGCGCAACACCATCTCGTTGACCATGATCTGATGTTCAGTGTCTTGCGCGCGTGCCAGAATTCCGTTGAAGGAATTGGCGCGAACCTCTCCGCCCTTGGCCATGGAGATACCGAGCGTCGCAAGGAACTCACGCAGCGTCTCCTGTTTTGCAAGCGTGGGGGCATCATGAATGCGGTAGACAAGCGGCTGTTTCTTCTTTTCCAACGTTTCTGCGGCTGCGACGTTGGCCTGGATCATCATTTCTTCGATCAGCTTATGGGCGTCGAGACGTTCAGGAATTATGACCTTGTCCACGGTGCCGTCGGCACGCAGCAGAATCTTGCGCTCTGGCATGTCGAGTTCGAGCGGCTGGCGACGGTCGCGACCGCGCTTCATCACCTCATAGGCATGCCAGAGAGGCTTCAGGATCGGCTCGAGCATCGGGCCGGTCTTGTCATCAGGTTTGCCATCGATTGCCGCTTGCGCCTGCTGATAGGAGAGTTTGGCCGCACTCTTCATCATGATGCGATGGAAGGTGTGAGACGCCTTGCGGCCTTCCTTCGAAAACACCATGCGCACCGCAAGGGCAGGGCGATCGACACCTTCCTTCAGTGAGCAGAGATCGTTGGAAATCCGCTCCGGCAGCATCGGGACGACGCGGTCGGGGAAGTAAACGGAGTTTCCGCGCTTCAGCGCTTCGCGGTCGAGCGGCGCACCCGGGCGCACATAGTAAGAGACATCGGCAATCGCAACGGTGACGATCACGCCATCGGGGTTGTCCGGCGACGGATCGGACTCCGCATAGACGGCATCGTCATGGTCCTTGGCATCCGCCGGGTCGATGGTGATGAGCGGCAGATCGCGCCAGTCTTCCCGGTGCGCCATGGTCGCGGGCTTCGCCTTATCGGCTTCCGCAAGAACATCCTGCGGGAAGATATGCGGGATGCCGTGCCCATAGATGGCGATCATCGAAATCGCTTTTTCCGACGCGACCGAACCGATGACGGAAAGCACCTGGGCACGCTTCAGACCGTAGCGCCCACTGTTGCGCGAGACTTCGACTTCGATCAGATCGCCATCCTTGGCCTCGTTGACGCCATCGGGATCGATCACCAGTTCTTCGCCGCGCCGGTCCACCGGCATCAAACGACCACCGCCGCCCGGGTTTTCCTTGAAGACGCCGATCAGCGCATTCTGGCGGCGATCGATAAGCTTGATGACGCGGGCGGTATAGGCCGGTCCGGCACGATCCTTGGAGGGGAAAATCTTGGCAAGCACACGGTCATTCAAACCAGCCGCCGGCCCCTTTTTGCCGCGATCCTGCGATGACTGGCGGATAAGGACGGCGGGTGCCGCACCCTGATCTTCCGGCCACTCTGCTGGGCGGCCGATCAATTCGCCATCCTTGTCACGCGTGGTGATATCGAGAACCGTGACAGGCGGCAGGCCGCCCGGTCGCATCAGCGACTTGCGGTTCTTCTGCACCATGCCGTCAACTTCAAGTTCCTTCAACAGCGCCTTCAGCACCACGCGGCTGTCGCCTTTCAGGCCAAAGGCCTTGGCAATCTCGCGTTTGGAGGCCTGTTGCGGATGTTCGGCAATGAACTTCAGCAGCACTTCGCGCGAAGGCACTTCTCCATGGATGATGCCTTCGCCTTGGTTCACGCGCTTTGAGCGAGCGGTGCGTCCGAAACCGTCATTGGCGGAATTCTGTTTCTGACGCGGTGTCTTGCTCACGATGCTGCCTTCTTGGTTTTTGCTGCTGTCTTGGGCTTTGCCGCTGCCTTGGGCTTGGCCGCAGCCTTGGTCTTGCTTGCCGCTTTCGCCTTTGTGGGCTTGGCGTCTGCATCGCCTTCGGTCTTCTTCTTTGCCGGAGCCTTCTTCGCCTTGACTGGCTTGCCGCCGGTCTTGGCAATGCGCTCTGCAATCAGCACCAGCGCTTCGTCCAGCGTCACCGTATCGGGAGATTGCGCCTTGGGGATCGTCGCATTGACCTTGCCCCAATTTACATAGGGACCAAAACGGCCATCGCGAACGGTAATGGCGCCGCCATCGGGATGGTCACCAAGCGACTTGAGCGCAGCAGGCGTGGAGGAGCGTCCACGTCCGGGCGCTGCCTTCTTCTCGGCAATCACCGTTACGGCGCGATTGAGGCCGATGGAGAACACGTCTTCCACGCTCTCCAGATTGGCATAACCGCCGTCATGCATCAGGAAAGGACCATAGCGGCCGATGCCGGCGGAAATCATCTTGCCGGTTTCCGGATGCTTGCCGATGTCGCGTGGCAGGTTGATCAGCGCCAGCGCCTTCTCATGATCGATTTCTTCCGGCTTCCAGCCCTTTGGCAGGGAGGCGCGCTTGGCTTCCTTGCCGTCGCCGCGCTGGATGTAGGGCCCGAAGCGACCGGAGCGCAGCGTCAACTCTTCGCCCGTCATCGGATCGGCGCCAAGCGCCTTCGGCTCGTTCAGCGCCGCTGCTTCGGATTCTGCGCCATCCGAGCTCAGCTGACGGGTATAGTTGCAGTCAGGATAGTTCGAGCAACCGACGAAGGCACCGTACTTGCCGAGCTTCAGAGACAGGTTGCCGGTACCACAGACCTGGCAGATGCGCGGATCGGAGCCGTCTTCGCGCTTGGGAAACACCAGCGGTGCAAGCACTTCGTTCAACGCGTCTAGAACGTTGGTAACGCGCAGTTCCTTGGTGTCTTCGATCTGAGCGAAGAAGTCCTTCCAGAAGTCGCGAAGAACCTGCTTCCAATCAAGTTCGCCGGCCGAAATCCGGTCGAGCTTCTCTTCCAGGTCGGCCGTGAAATCATATTCCACATAGCGGGTGAAGAAGCTTTCGAGGAAGGCCGTCACGAGCCGACCGCGCGAATGCGGGATCAGCTTGCGCTTGTCGACGACGATGTATTCGCGGTCGCTGAGTGTTTTCAACGTCGCGGCATAGGTGGAAGGGCGGCCGATGCCGAGCTCTTCCATCTTCTTGATGAGCGATGCTTCGGAATAGCGTGGCGGCGGCTCGGTGAAGTGCTGGCTCGCATTGATCTTCTGCTTGGCGAGGTTCTCGCGGGCATTGATCTGCGGCAGACGTCCACCGTCTTCGCTATCGTCGCTCTGTTCGCCGTCTTCCTTCTGGTCCGTATAGGCGGCAATGAAGCCATCGAAACGGATGACGGAGCCGACGGCGCGAAGACCAGCCTTCTCGCCCTTGTTATCGGCTAGGATTTCGACCGTCGTGCGCTCGATCTCGGCAGAAGCCATCTGGCTCGCAATGCCGCGCTTCCAGACCAGGTCGTAAAGACGAAGCTGATCGGAATCGAGGTAACGCTTCACCTTGTCCGGCGACCGATTGAAGTCCGTCGGGCGGATAGCCTCGTGGGCTTCCTGGGCGTTCTTGGCCTTGGTCGAATAGAAACGCGCCTTCTCCGGCACGTAGCGATCGCCGAACTGGTCGCCGATGGCGCTGCGTGCGGCGTCGATCGCTTCCGGTGCCATCTGCACACCGTCGGTACGCATATAGGTGATCAGACCGACGGTCTCGCCACCGATATCGATACCCTCATAAAGTCTCTGCGCAACCTGCATGGTCCGCGAGGCGGAGAAGCCGAGGCGCGAAGACGCGGCCTGCTGCAGCGTGGAGGTGGTGAAGGGCGGACCGGGATTGCGTTTGACAGGCTTTGCCTCGACCGTGTCGACAACATAGCTTGCGCCTTCGAGCAACGTCTTTAGCCGGGTCGCATCGTCACCGGTCTTGATGGACTTGCCCTGCAGGCGCTTGCCGTCTGCGGATACAAGCTTTGCTTCGAACTCGTCACCGCGCGGTGTCTTTAGAAGTGCGGAGATGTTCCAGTATTCTTCCGATACGAAACGCTCGATCTCCGATTCACGGTCGCAGACCAGGCGAAGCGCCACGGACTGCACGCGTCCAGCCGAGCGGGCACCCGGCAACTTGCGCCAGAGAACCGGTGAGAGATTGAAGCCGACCAGATAATCGAGTGCGCGGCGTGCGAGATAGGCATCGACAAGCGGAATGTCGATGTCGCGCGGTTCCGCCATCGCATCCAGAACGGCCTTCTTGGTAATGGCGTTGAACACCACGCGCTTGACCGGCTTGTCGCCCAGAACCTTCTTCTTTTTCAGAAGATCGAGAACGTGCCAGGAAATCGCCTCTCCTTCGCGATCAGGGTCGGTCGCGAGAAACAGGCCGTCGGATGCCTTTACGGCATCGGCGATATCTCTCATGCGTTTCTGTGAGGCAGGATCGACCTCCCAGGACATTTCGAAATCCTGGTCGGGAAGAACCGAACCATCCTTGGCGGGAAGATCCCGAACGTGGCCGAACGATGCAAGAACCTTATAGCCGGGGCCAAGATACTTGTTGATCGTCTTGGCTTTTGCCGGAGACTCTACGACGACGACATTCATATTTTTTTCTCTGGAAACATGTCCGTTAACCGGCATCGTCGCTGATTCCGCACGCAACAACGCCTTCCTTTTATTTCGACATGGACAGGTAATGCGCTGCGGTCAAGGGGGAACGCCTGTTTTTCTGTCTTCACGCCCATATGCAACTTCTGGAGTTTTTCTGATGGGAAGACAATTTTTGATTGGCGGAATGCTCCCGTCCGCCATCACGCAGAAGCTTCCCTTGAGAGATCCCTTGGCGTCTCAATCCGCCATGATCATCGAAATTCGTCCACCCGAATGCCGGTTCAATTTTCCGGCAATATCGAGTTCGAGAAGCAGAAGATAGACGGTTGCCGCAGGCAAACCCGTGTGGCGGATGATGTCGTCGGTTTCAACCGGCGAGGGACCGAGCGCCTCGGCAAGGATGGCGCGCGCCTTGTCTCCTGCGCGGTCTCCGGTTTGAGAGATGGGTTGATCCCCGGTGCCTTCTCGGACGACGTGCTGCAGATCGAGTCGCGGCTCCATCATCGGCGAGAGCGCATCGAGAATATCAGCGGCTTCCGTCACCAATGTGGCGCCGTCCTTGATCAACCGGTTGGTGCCATGGCAACGAGAATCGAGCGGCGAGCCGGGCACCGCAAAAACGAGCCGGCCAAAATCGCCAGCCAGCCGCGCAGTGATGAGAGAGCCGGAGCGTTCAGCCGCCTCCACGATCAGCACGCCAAGCGACACGCCTGCAATCAACCTGTTGCGCCGTGGAAAATCGCGCGCACGCGGCTCCCAGCCAAACGGCATTTCGCTGATGGTCGCACCGCCATTGGCGTAGATATCATCCAGCAGGCGGAAATTCTCAGGCGGGTAGGGCTTGTCGAGTCCACCAGCCAGCATGGCGACAGTGCCGGTTGACAGGCTGGCGGCGTGAGCGGCGGCATCGATACCGCGCGCAAGACCGGAAGCAATGGTGTAGCCCGCCTGACCGCATTGCCGTGCCAGCATTGCCGCAAACTTCGCGCCGTTGATCGAGGCGTTGCGGGAGCCGACGATTCCAAGCGACGGTCGGATGACGGTGGCGTTCGAACCCTTCATCGCGATCAAGGGCGGTGCGCCGTCTATCTCTCGCAAAGCAGGCGGATAGTCCGGCTCGCCGATGCCGACAAATCGGGCGCCAAACCGTGTTGCGGTTTCCATCTCGCGCTCGGCCTGAGCAAGTGTCGCGATGCGTGGGCTGCGCGCCGCGCCGCCGCGACGGGAAAGATCGGGCAGGGCATCCAGCGCCGCTTCAGCACTGCCGAAGTGATTGATCAGATCGCGGAAGGTAACGGGACCGATATTGTCGCTGCGGATCAACCGCAACCAGGAAAGCTTCTGCTTCTCCGTCAGGGCAATACCGCGTTTATTTTCGCCTTCATACGGCATAGCTGCCCCCGGTCATGGAGAGTAATCCGTCTCAGCCCTTCTTGCCGATCTTGCTTTCCGTACCGGCCAGGAGCCGCTTGATGTTTTCGCGGTGCATGTACCAGGAAATGATGCTGAGGGCCGTGACCAGAAGCGCGGTCTTTTCCGGTCCCAAAATCCACAGAACGATCGGGATGACCAGCATCGCGATCAGCGCCGAGAGAGAGGAATATTTGGTAACGAAGGCGGTGATGAGCCAGATGGCGGCGAAAAGCAGCATCATCAGCGGAGCGGCGCCGAGCAGCACGCCGATATAGGTCGCGACACCCTTGCCGCCCTTGAAGCCGAGCCAGACCGGGAAGAGGTGGCCGAGAAAGGCGAAGAAGCCCGCCACCAGCGACGCCTCATATCCCCAGAGCGCATTGGCGATCAGCACTGCTGCCGTACCCTTGAAAGCATCGCAAAGAAGGGTTGCCGCGGCGAGCTTCTTGTTGCCGGTTCGCAGCACGTTGGTCGCGCCAATGTTTCCCGAGCCGATCTGGCGTACGTCGCCAAGACCCGCCGCCCGCGTCAGAAGCAGGCCGAAGGGAATGGAGCCGAGCAGGTAGCCGATAACAGCCGCAGCCAAGAGAAATGCCGGCGCTGTCTCCCAAACGGTCAATGCAGTCATGTTTATGTCCCCTCTTCAGGTGCGTCTTCGCGCACCACCATTTTTACTGCAGTGAATGAACAAGCTTGCCCGCAACATATGTGCTGACGGCGCGACCGCTGAAACGTGCATCTTCGAATGGTGTGTTCTTAGAACGCGATACCAGCTTTTTTTCCGAAACCAGCCATGGCTCATCGAGATCGATCAGGGTGATATCGGCCTTGGCGCCGGGCTTCAGCGTTCCGGCATCCAGTCCGAAAATCTGCGCCGGTCGCGTCGACAGCGCGTCGATCAGGCGCATCAGCGGCACCTGATCACTGTGATACAGCCGAAGCGCTGCGGCCAACATGGTTTCCAGCCCGATCGCACCACTTGCCGCATCCGAGAAGGGCAGGCGCTTGGTGTCGACATCCTGCGGATCATGCGACGAGACGATGATATCGATCGTTCCTTGCTTCAATGCCTCGACCATAGCGACGCGATCATCTTCCGACCGCAGTGGTGGCGAGAGTTTGAAGAAGGTGCGGTATTCGCCGATGTCGTTTTCGTTGAGCGTCAAATGATTGATCGAAATGCCGCAGGTGGCCTTCACGCCGCGGGCTCTCGCAAGCTTGATGGCCTCTGCCGATTCCGGCACTGAAATCTTGGCGGCATGATAGTTGGCGCGCGTCAGTGCCGCGATGCGCAGGTCGCGTTCGAGCGGAATGATTTCGGCTTCCTTTGGAATGCCGGGAAGACCGAGCCAGCTTGCCAGCAGCCCCTCATTCATATCGCCGTTGCCGATATATTTGTCGCGGGTCTCCAGCGAAATGACGGCCCCAAGCTCGCGGGCATAGGTCATGGCACGGCGGAGCACCAGCGTATCGGAAAGCGCCTTGCGGCCATTGGTAAAGGCAACCGCACCGGCTTCCTTCAGCATGCCAAACTCGGTCATTTCCTCGCCTAGCAGACCCTTCGTCAGCGCCGCTGCCGGATGCACGTTGACGACGGCCTTGTCGCGCGCAGTCTTCTTCACATACTCCACCAGCGCAATGTCATCGATGACCGGATCCGTATCCGGCATCATGATGAAGCTGGTCACGCCGCCTGCGGCGGCCGCACGCGAGGCGGATTCGATTGTTTCGCGGTGCTCGGCGCCGGGCTCTCCGACGAAGACGCGCGCATCCACGAGCCCTGGAACGGCAACCAGCCCCTTCGCATCACGCACCGTCGCGCCGTCCGGCGTGCCTTGGTTTTGCGCATCCTTGCCAGCCGCGAGGATCGTTCCGTCACCGCCGATGATGATCGTTCCGGTCTCGTCGAGATCGCGCGACGGGTCGATGATGCGGACATTGTTGAGGACGGTCGCGGCACTCATACGCGCTCTCCCATGTTCTGAGAAAGAAGAAGGGTTTCCATCACCGCCATGCGCACGGCGACACCCATCTCCACTTGGGCTTCGATCACGCTTTGCGGTCCATCGGCCACTTCGGAGGCGATTTCCACGCCCCGGTTCATCGGACCGGGATGCATCACAAGTGCATCTTCCTTGGCGGCTTTGAGCTTTTCCGCATCGAGGCCATAATAGTGGAAGTATTCGCGCACCGATGGCACGAAGGAGCCCGCCATGCGCTCGCGCTGCAGACGCAGCATCATCACTACATCGGCGCCCTTCAGGCCTTCCTTCATGTCGTGATAGACTTCGACGCTCATGTCGGCGATGCCGGAGGGCAGCAGCGTCGGCGGCGCGACGACACGCACCCGCGCGCCCATCTGGTTCAGGAGGATGATGTTGGAGCGGGCGACGCGCGAATGCAGCACGTCACCGCAAATGGCTACCGTGATACCAGAGATGCTGCCCTTGGCGCGGCGGATCGTCAGCGCATCGAGGAGCGCTTGCGTCGGATGCTCATGCTGGCCGTCGCCGGCATTGACAACCGAGCAGGCAACCTTCTGCGCCAGAAGCGCTGCCGCACCGGCAGATGAATGGCGCACGATCAAAACGTCAGGGCGCATCGCGTTCAGCGTCATTGCGGTGTCGATCAGCGTTTCGCCCTTCTTCACCGAAGAGTTACCGACCGACATGTTCATCACGTCCGCGCCCAGCCGTTTGCCGGCCAGTTCGAAGGAGGATTGCGTACGGGTCGAGGCTTCGAAGAACAGGTTGATCTGTGTCAGACCGCGAAGCGTCGACGTCTTCTTTTCACGCTGGCGGCTGATCTTCACGGCCTCGTCGGCCTTGTCGAGAAGAAGCGTGATATCCTGA
>Ga0308171_1004974_pt1 | contig 10446 bp, 18 predicted proteins | sample PhyGR1_FD_202135 | JGI IMG/M metagenome (GOLD analysis project Ga0308171, IMG submission 202135) | Phyllosphere microbial communities from UC Gill Tract Community Farm, Albany, California, United States - DLSLSG.R1 | ecosystem: Host-associated > Plants > Phyllosphere > Unclassified | place: USA... | reverse complement strand
TTATGCTGGGTACCCAGCATAAAAATGCCCCGCCCCATACCAAGAAAATTGGGGGTCGAATTCCCCCCAACTCCCATCATGATACTTGATCTGTATTTTAGGTATTGGGGTGCCAAAGCACACCGAGTAGAATTGCCCTGTGTCGCTCAAATGCGAACGGCCCGAAGCTCGCAACTTCGGGCCGCCATCGCAGAGCGATGACACGGGGGTTCGTCGGCCTAACCCGTGTCGTGGGGTGACTGTTGCCGTTCCTACGGGAATTGGCAACAGCCTCAACGCTAGGTCTTTCGTAAGAAGGACTACCCTGATGTCTCGTAAACGGTTCCGATCGCCCTCGCCCCGTATCTCTGCGGCAGATGCCGCAGTCATTAAAAGGCGCATCTTCCGAGGCGAATTCCTTAATCGAATTGCTGCCGACTATGATGTTAATCCGGGAAGAATTTCAGAAATCAAAACAGGCAAGACGTTTGCCTGGGTTTCGGCTGCGCCGGAGTAAAGATAAGGGAGGGAAGGGGTTATACCCTTCCCTCCCGCCTCAAAGAGGGCGTTACTGACGACCACTTCATCTCATCTATAGGATGATGGATAAATTACGTCAGTCTACAGAAGTCCACGTCAGGCGATTAAATGCCACTCTTGGCGTAGCTCTTCATGGGCGATTTCTTTCCTCACAGACCGTCGATGAGGGCGGTTGAGGAGGTAGATCATGAACAGTATTCCGCAGGGGCGCCCTTCCGGACGCCGCGTTCACCAGTTTGCCGAAGACCTCGGCATCAGCAGCAGGGCCGTTTACCGCGCCATCAAGGCCGGCCATCTCCGCGCTGCCCGCATCGGTTCGGCATTTGTCGTGACTGACGATGCCGCCCGCGCCTGGCTAGACGCTTGCAGCGACATCCGGCCGCAGGAAATCCAGGCATGAGCCGCGCCGCTAAACCTGTGGCGATCGCCGCCCGCGTGAAATCCATCCGCGCCGACGCCACGGCGGCACATCTGGCCGAGATTGACGCCGAACTGCGCGCCGAGATCGAAGCCGCCGCCGCCGAGAGGAAGCGCCTGGCCGCCGGCCGTAACGCGGTCCTCCTTAATGGCGACGACGATGCAATTGCCGCTCACGACGCGGCAGCAGCGAAGGCCGGGCACCGACTGGAACGCACGAACCTGCTACTAGCAGGAATCGCGCAGCGCCTTGCCGATCGACAGACGCAGGAAGCATCCTGGGCCGAAGCCGCAAAGCTGGATTCCTGGCGGATGGAAGGTGAAGAATTGGCGAGAAGCTTGGCTGCATCGCTAGATTCTGGATATACCGAGCCGGCGGCAAAGATTGCCGCCTTCCTCGCAGAGTGGAAAGCGGGTCATGACCGTCTTGGCGAAATCAACAAAGCTCTGCGCGAAGCTGGTCGGGACGAACACGTCAAAACGCCGGAGAACTCTCTCCGCCACATCCCCGCCGAGTTCTCCGAAGAACGCTATGTCGAGAAGACAGTCTATCGGATGGACGGCACCAACAAGGGGCGGCCCGATATCAATTGGGACGTGTCTGGCCCGGATGCTGACGTGATGCTTTATCTCGGCAGCGACTTTGTCAAAGCCAAGGACACAGGATTCCTTGTCGAAGACACCGTGATGCAGCGGATTCCATCCACGCTAGTGCGTGAGGGGAAGACGCTTCCCCTGCTTGCCTTAAAGGTCGTTTTGCCGCCCGCCACCATCGACGGCATAGCGTTCTGGAAGGGTGAGTGAACCATGCCTCTCGAAGATGAATCCGCGAACGTGTTAGTGGCGCAGATATTAAGCGCAGGACGGGAGGCCCCGACTCAGCCAGATACGCCCGTTCCCACGCCATTAGCGCGAGGGGAAACGAAAGTGGATAAGTTGGTCGCCGAGATCATGAACGCGGGTCGGTAGTCCATCCAATCTAGTAGGGCGCGGTGTCCGATCAGCGCCGTCGCGCCCTAATCTCTTTCATGATCTGCTGTGATCTAACGCGGGCAGCCGAGCGTTCCACCTCCCCAAGATCATTGCAGGAAATCCGTAGATTGTTGGTGTCTACCTGATTTATTTCAGCATGCCCGGAATCGAGGATGACCATCCGCCAGGCACAGGATTGAATTGGATTTGGAAATAGGAAAGGCGTCCTTCCGCTGACACTGAGTGCAGCACCTCCGTCACGGAAGTAGACAGCAGTGTTGCGCTGGCCCTGATAATCTCCAGCCATGGCTTTCGTGAAGTCGGTCAGGATCATCGCCTGGATACGAGGGCAATTTGGCCTTTCGGTGTCGGGAACGACAGTGCAGCTGACAAGGTGGCTACGAAGCCCAGATGGAACCTCCGGCTCCGCGCGAGGCTTTGCCCATGCGGTGGCCTGCACTGCAAACACAGCCATAAAAACGCCGACTGTTCGGGCCATTTGGATCATAGATTGCATCCGGTCTCAGGCACTATCATGCGCGTCGGCCCCATAATTCAGGGAACGGCGATGATGAGCAAGCTAGGCAAGCGCCTACTGGCGAATGTGCAGGAAGCCCGCGAAATTGCCCGCGCGATCGCGGAGGGGAAGCCGCTCCCGCCGGGCACCAAAATCCATCAAGCGGCGGATATTACCGCCAGCGAAGGCAGCCCCGGCGCAGCACGCGACGGCGACGCCAACGCAGGATCTTCGAAGCGGACCTAGAACAGCAGGCGGGCAGCCGCATTTAGCGCAGCAGCCACGACGCCCGCCATGGCACCACCAGCAATCCACGGCATCGCGGCCGGGATGCCGATCGAGTGGTGCGGCACCGCATCACGTTGCGCCTGGTGGCGCCGCGTTTCGGCTATGGCTCGGTCGATGTGTGCGAGGTGGCCGGGAAGGTCGAAATTTGGGAAGGCGCGGCATGCGCGAGCCATGAGGCAATCCTCGATCTGCAAGCGGGGCAGCGCCTTCAGCATGCGCCAAATGCCCCAGCGCCAGCAATGATCCGCGTCTAAAAACCTAGCGCCAAAGTGGCAAGGCTTCCCACCCAATTGGAAACCCACTGCGGTCGAAAGACACGTGCGGGTTAGCCGGAAAGCTGGCAGCCAACTTCTTCAAACGCTGGGGCCAGTGAGTGCCGGGATTGATGATCTGTAGCATGAAGCGCAGGCCGGCCGCAGCTGCATACAGCCGGTTCTCCGCAAAGGTATCGCCTACTAAGTGATCGAGCAGCGGCACCTCGCCCCGCTGGAGCGGCTTGGGCTGATCGATCAGCGGCTGGTTCCACAGTCGGGCATGATGGGCGCAGACATTGCGGACGAAGTTGAACGCCTTCATCCAGCTAGTCAGCAGTTCCCGCCGTGGCAGCTGATAACGGCCGGCGAGGGTCATCTGATCGGCTGCGGTCAGGCCAGAAAGGAAGCGCGACAGCATTCCGAAATCCCACAGTTCCACGCTCATCCAGATCGGCAAGTCGGACGCGGGGTATTTCGTACGGAAGTGCTGGACGAAATCGGATTTGGAGCGCCGCTCCACCTCATTCAGTTTTTCGAGCCACCGCTGGTGATGGGTCTGCCCGTTTTTCTGCACCTTCTTGGAAAAATTACCGTGCAGCAGGGTAGGGTTTCGATGTGCGACCGGATCACGCTGGCCGAGGATGAGAGCCACATCTGTGCGTAGTGCGATCTCCACCCGCTCGAGTGCGTCAAGCATCAGTAGGCGTAGCTTTTTGTCGAATACGTACAGCTCAAACACGGTGGAAAACTGTGTGCCAGGCATGAAGTCGTCATGCACCAGAGCCTGAGACCGGCCATTAGCAAGACATGAGACGGTCGAGCTTCGGAACGGATACCAGTAAGCGCTGAGCCGATAGTAGCCCACACGCTTGAGGCAGTCCTCGGCCATGGCCGGCTGACTCACTGTCATGCAACGTGATTGCAGAAGCGCCAGCTGGCTAGGAACAGGAAGGTACGGCTTGCTGTATTGGCTCACGAACAGATCGCACAAACGAAAACCGACCCGTACACCGAAGTGCAGAGGGGCCGGCCGTATTACAATGACGTCTAACAGTTCGGTGTGCGTTTTGTCAATGGGAAAGGCGGGTGCCCTCCCATGCCGTCCGAGCGTGGGTCCCCGTAGGTCGGGCGGGGGGTGCGGGTGCCGCGCGACCGCAGGACTCAACTAGCCACCCATTTTTCCGAGCCGACTTTTTGTTTCCATCGGAGCCACTAACGTCAAAGGCTGTCCTGAAGCCGGCAGCATTCAAATGCCATCTTCCTGAATCGCGGCGCTGAGCTATCGGCGCCCGATAGAAAGCGGCAGCGGCGCCCCTTTCTTTGGACGCCGCCCCCCTGGCCTTCAGGCTGTCATGTCAGCCCTGTGCCCTGGCACTCTACGCGGCTGGTAGGCCGGCGGAGCCTTCTCGCCCCTCTGTGGATAGCAAACCGGCGTCCTAACCTGCTGGGTAGTGTCGGCCCCGTCCTCGACTGCCTCGGTAATGAGGCGGTTGAGTAGCGGCACGATCCACGGGCGCGGGGAGCTGCCCGGCCGGTTGACTTGAAGGTTGATCTCCATCCCCCGCAACCAGCGCTCATCGGCCGACCGGCGAGACGCGACATCGGCGATATGTGCCTCCCACCATTCCCGCTCCTCCCGATCCTGCCGGGTGCGGTACTCGGCGGGCGAAAGGTCCGCAGGGCCGTCCAGACGGGGCGCCACGCTGGGCGGGCGGTTGGCGCGGCACCAGGCCGACAGCGCCTCACACAACTCGCCATAGGCCGGCCAAAATTTGCATTGACGGGCGACGGCTTCGAGACTGCGCTGACAAAAGGCCCATTGGTCGAACTGCCTGGATAGCATTGGAGCGTAAGTATTGACGCGTGCATTCGCCTCCTTCTCGGAAACGGAGCCGGCGCAGAGGGCGCCAAGGGCAAACAACCACATTCTCACGGTATCAGCGGGCATGAGCGGCCTCGCCAATGAGGAATGGATTGGCTGTGGAAGCGCTCCGCTCCACCTCATCCCGAGCCAAGCGCTCGGCTTCAGCGATGAAGCCATTGCGGTACGGTCTGGCGCCCAGCTGATTCCTTAGTGGAAACAGGCCGGTCCATTCGTTAGCAATAGATTGCTCGATGACGGCGCGCGGCTCATGCCCGGCCGCCCGCAAATCGGCCAGCTTATTTAGCGTGAGTTTTGTGGAGGTTGTTTTGAGGGGCTTACCGATATCTTTCCGGTGCTGCCGCCATTCTTCCCATAGGTCGGCGGAAAGCCAGCCGGGCAGTACCAGCGGTATCGCCTCCTTGGCCCTCTGCGACGGCACAGTAGGACACTGGCTTTGCTGCCCCGCCTCACACAAATTCCGCCACTCCCGCACAGCGTCATCCGTGATGACTGTGCGGCCTCCGATTTTTGTTTTACGGAGGCGGCCCCGCGCGATCTCCTTGAAGATCAGGCTGCGACTGACACCCAGAGCTGCCGCGACATCCTCAACGCGCCTACCCACAAACAATATATCCGACATGCTGTCTCTCACCGTCCGTTGACGGCTCAGTAAGTGCACGCTCGTCCATGGCCGTGCCGGTGGAGACGGCTACCGTCTGCGGCTCCCGGCCATTTGGGCGCGATCTCATCACCAGCCAAGTGCGCCATCGCCATCTACGCCTGTCCGTGGAAACACGGAGCGGTAGGCAATGGAATTCAGGTCAAAAACGACCATCCCGAGGAACGCACATCCGCTGGTTCGCCTGCTATTCGCCGGAATGATCGAGCAGAACATCACCTATGTGGAGATGGCCGAGAGGGCTGAGATTTCTCGCGAGACCTTAACGGCATGGCGAGTGAGGTATCAGCCCGATTACTCCTACATCAAGTCTGCGCTCGGCGTGCTAGGGTTTGATCTCCAAATCGTGGATTCCTCTGGCGCGCCCTATGCGCCGCCAATTGTATTCCGCAACTCGCGGCGGGGCGGTGGCATCTCAATTCCGCCGAACGCACCCCGAACCGTTCAACTCATATTTGCCGCCATGAGGGAGCAGAGGGTTACCTACTATGCGATGGCGGAGCGTTCGGGCATCTCTCGCGAGACGCTGACGACCTGGCGCGTGCGGTACACGCCTGACCTTTCCAGCCTGGAAGCGGTGCTAGGGGTTCTCGGGCTTCGGCTTGAAGCGCTCGATTACAGCGGCCAGCCATATAGGCCGCGCCCTGAAACGCTGACGAGACTTGGACAAACCCACCAAGAGCGCATGCGGCATTTGGCTATCTATCGCGCACGGGCAGCAGCTCGGCCGCCAAGCGCTATTCGTCGCCTTCGCGTAGCGGCTTCTCCCGCCGCCGGGAATTCTTCTGGGCCTCCCGGCTATTTTCCATGAGGGCTTGGAGGTCGATTCCGGACGTTTTGAAGTATTCCACCATGGGACCGTAACTTTCGTCATTATCTATGGAAATTCCACGGCGCATGGCTTCGAGCAAGGCCAGCGTATTTAGCCTAGGACTGCTCCCCATCATTTCGAATTTGGGGATTATCTTCTGCCCCTTTACCGGCAAAAGTATGCCGTTCCTTCCAGCTTCGGCCGCGCGCACGCCTTCGATAACCTCGCCGTCTGGAACTGCGCCTTTGCATGAATAGCTAACCCATCCAAGGACACTCCAGCCCGACACGACGTGATATCGGCCACCCCAATGCACGGCCCTTTTCGGCCGCTTCAGCGGCTTGCCGTGGTGGATCACAAGTTCCGCATAGTGATTACGAAATGCTTTCGCATGCTTTTTCGGCACGGCCCAGGCGGCGTGGACGTGCAATTGGTCCAGCCGCGACTTCTCGAAAGCCTCGATGTACGACACCGGCAGATCATTCGTCCGTAGCCATTGCGCGGCATCTTCACGCACTCGATTCAGGATCTTCCTGGCTCCGCGTTCTGTCGCTGCTGCCGGTGAGATAGCATGCAGCAAGACCGTTGGCGCGACCCATGTCCGTGCGCCCTGAGATATGGCGTCCAGGCAACCGATCTGTGCCTCGTAAAGGCTCCTGACCAGCCTTTCACGGTCAGCCGTTTTCATGGAGAACATTAATGGAAGGGGGAGGCTTCACAGAAATTTCTTCTATTTCCAACGACTTATACCCAATCCTAGCGGGAAATCCTTCCCCGCTTCCCCGACCCTTCATGAGCTGATGATCGATGCATGAAAAGACCGGGGCAACGGTATAGGTGTTCAGTTTTGGGGCGGCCGGGTTACGCGGCGGATGGCTGCCCAATTAGCATCGGATCCAGCCACAGGCCTAGCGCATCCGCGATCAGGTCGAGTTGCGGGAATGGCTCATCCCCGCCAAGCGTGATGCGGTGGACTTCGCAGACTTCTAAATGGCCGTCGTGCGCCGAGAATGAAATGCGAAGCGGGATTTTCCCAAGCGCACCCAAATCAATCTCGTGCTTGATGTTGGTAACGATCTCGGCGGGCTTCTGCCCCTTGAGTCTGGCGTTCATGGCTTCGGCTTTCATGAGCAAAATGAACGATCTACGTCGGATTTTAGCGCTGGCTGGGTAAGCGGCGCTATGCCAGTCCCCACCGCGATAGCAGGCGGCCTTGCTCAGCATCGGAAATGCGGGGTGGATTCCTCGCCTCAATGCCTTTCTTGAATCTAGATTCTGATTCGGCTGACCGGGTTCCGGTATCGCTTAGACCCCAGCGCTCCGGGGCGGCGAACACGTAGGCGCTAGTCCATTGGCACCACCGGCCGCCGACAACGAGGCCGCGCCGGATATGGCCCATGATGCCGGCCGCCTCGATGCGCTCCAGCGCCATTTGCACGGTGGATCGGGCACACCCAGCCCACTCGGCGAGCTGGGCCAAGGATGGGTCACAGATGCCGTGCCGGGACGGCCCCCGGTACAGCAGCATCCACAGGACGTGCAGGCCCGTGCGCTTCAGTGCGCCACCATGCATGCCGGGGCGATGTGTCAGGCGCTCAAGGCGGCGCGCAGTGTCCATAATCCTGCGGCGATCGGCGTCACCGAGGCGCTGGCGCTGCCAGGGGGCTACACGGACGGAGCGGGCGCGCGCAGGGCGCGGGGATAGGTTCGGCAACAGCCCTCTCTCGGACCGCCAGCAAGGCACAGGTTCCCTATCCGCAATTGCTTGCGGGTGCAGCCTCACCGTCCTATCTTGGGGTTCTCACGCCAGCCAAGATGCTTCGGCATTGGTTGCGAAGGGGGTCGTTCTGGCGGGTTTGCTGGGGCGGCCCCTTTCTGTTTCAGGCGTGGGAATCGCGCCCTACCGCAATCATCCCTTCATCCCGCTTGCATGGCAAGAGATTCATATTTCTATGCATGCATGAAATACTGCAATATTGCAGTATTTCATATTAAGCCCCTCTTTTTGTTAGATAATCCTCAAGGGCTGCGTCTAGAAGGGCTTGTTTTGTCACTCGGTCTTTAAAGGCTAACTCGCGTAAGCGCTCGTCATGATGCTCTAGCAAGCGAGTCGTAATGACGCGGCGATGCTCCTTGGCAGGAGGGGAAGGCGGGCGGTGACTGTCTTGTGCCTCGCCTTTGCGGACCAGCAAATCGGGCGTCATGCGGGCTGCGGGCTTACTCATGAGGGTAGCTTTCCAAGACGGTTTTCGATGTAGGACCACAAATCCGAAATCTCTGATGCGGCGGGGGATTTCGGTTCGACTTCGCCAGCCGTCCGGCCATCAGTCATGCTGGCAGCGAAATCCACCCGGTTGTGGACGTCAACCGGGGCAAGTGGTCCATGTTGACTGAGGGAGCGCACGGCATCCGTTTTGAGGCGAGATTTAGCAATGGCCTGGTTGACGACAAAAATCATCGGCCGCTTGGCTTTCTCAACGATATCTACCGTGGCCCCCACCGCACGTAGATCGTGGGGGCTCGGTTTGGCGGGGATGAGGACCAAATCCGCCAACCCGACTGTCGAAGCGATGCTTTCCGTGATGGCGGGCGGCGTGTCGATAAAGCAAAGCGCCATTCCCGCATCTTCGAGCGCGCTTAGCGTAGCCTTCAGCCCGGTAGGTAGAACACGTGCCAAGACAGGCGTTTCGGCCTCCCGCACACCGAACCAGCCGGTAAGGTTTCCCTGGGGATCGGTGTCGATCATGGCGACAGGGCCAGCGCCCCGCCTTTCAGCTTCTACCGCCAAGTGCCCCGTCAGCGTGGTTTTTCCGACCCCGCCTTTCTGGCTAGCGACCACAAGCGTTTTCATTTCAGAGCCCATGCCATTCAGCCATACTGCTATATTGCAGTATGGCAGTATTGCAAGCATTCATGATGCCTTGAGCGTTACGGACGCGTTAAGGTACTTGGCACCCCCAAGGGGCGGGATGCACTAGCGCCCCAGCGCCAAGAGCATTCCTGCTGCGATCAGTGATCTATGAAGGCGTCACCTGCCAGCGTCGGCCAGTTGTTTCGGAGGTCGGTAGCGATATCGTTAACGAAAGCGGCATCGGCTGCGGCGTCAGGGCCGACATGCCCAGTCCCATGGCTGTAGATTTCAAAGTAAGCGTGGAGTTGCCCAAACGGCGTGGGTTGGGCCGATGCATCCAGTAGCGACACCTCGCCAAATTTGTCGATGATGATCCGCCAGTGACGATCGTCCTGAACAGAACCGAGCAGCGCAGCGACATCATTGTTCGTCCAAGGCGTGGTCAGACTGAAGGCCATAGTCTTCTCCGAATTGGTTTTGATATCTATGCCACCCTATCGAGCAGCACGGAGGATACGAAAGGCGCTAGCTGGGCCAATCGCTAGGCGGCGAGCGATTTCTACTACCGGGACGCCCAAGGCGTGCATTGCCAGCACCTCAGATGCCTTAGCTCGCGCGGTCGGCTTCCTGCCTTTATAGCGCCCCTCGGCCTTCGCTTTGGCGATGCCCTCGCGCTGCCGCTCCAGCATTAATCCTCGTTCAAACTCGGCAACAGCGCCAAGCATGGTCAGCATCAGTTTGCCGGTCGGCGTCCGCGTATCGACTGGCTGCCCACCCATCGACAGCACAAGCAGGGCCACCCCACGCCCCTCCAGCCGCGCCACGATGGTCAAGAGGTCCGCGACAGAACGCGCCAGGCGGTCGGGCTTCGCCACCACCAGCGTATCCCCCTCCCTGGCGAATTCGAGCGCGGCGGCCAGTTGTGGCCGTTGGACCGCGATTGACGACACCCGCTCGGAAAAAACCTTCTCGCAGCCGGCCTCGCCGAGGGCGCGCATCTGGGCATCAAGCCCGGCTTCCTGATCCGTGGTGCTGGTGCGGGCGTATCCGATGAGCATGGCGAACCCGTATCGAGAGGATCTAAAACCCTGCGATACGGTCATATCAAAACCAAAAGTTCAACCCTATTGATCTGGTCTTCACTGGAAAATCGTGGCGCCGCCGCCCGATCACTGGAGCAAGATCATACGATAATTCACATTTTAGTGAGCTTACTTGACCTGTGCCTTGCGCGACCCCCCCTAGGTATGGGGCGGGGCATTTTTATGCTGGGT
>Ga0308171_1004973_pt1 | contig 10450 bp, 10 predicted proteins | sample PhyGR1_FD_202135 | JGI IMG/M metagenome (GOLD analysis project Ga0308171, IMG submission 202135) | Phyllosphere microbial communities from UC Gill Tract Community Farm, Albany, California, United States - DLSLSG.R1 | ecosystem: Host-associated > Plants > Phyllosphere > Unclassified | place: USA... | reverse complement strand
ACGGCGCCGTTGATGAACAGCCTTTCGCCCGGGGCGAGCTTCAGAATCAGCGACATCACACGGGGTCCGGCTGAGCGGTGGTGGCGGGCTGCAGGCCCAGCATCACCGCGCGGTTGACATCGATCAGGGCCTGGGGGCTTTTCTTCTCACGCAGCACCCGGTCGCTTTCCGCGAAGACCCAGCGGGCCAGGGAGAGCAGGCGGGCCCGCAGGGTCATGTCCCAGGCATTGCCGTCCTCCGCCAGGTCGGCGGCGAAGGCGGTCCAGACCATGCGGTTCTCATGGATGGCCGTCGGCATGGCGGCGGGGCCGGCGGAGGGCGCGGTCGCGCGCTCCAGCATCGCGCTCATGCGGGCCAGGAGGCGGTACTCGATCGTCCGCGGAGTCTCAGTGCTGCGGATGACGTCGCCATAGGCCGCCAATGCGCCGCTGGGGCGTTGCGGCGGGGCGTGCAGGATGTTGTCGGTGGTCGCGCTCAACATCGGATTCTTCCTTGGTCATTCGCAGGCTATTGCCACCTGGCGGGACCTGGGCCCGAGGTGGAAAGAGCCGGGAAACGCAAGCGGCCTGCCGCCGGCGTTTCCCGGTGCGGGGCGCGGCCGAAGCCGCGCCCCAGGGGCTTAGCGGAACAGCGACAGGATGCTCTGCGGCGCCTGGTTGGCGATGGAGAGCGCCTGCGTGCCCAGCTGCTCCTGCACCTGCAAGGCCTGCAGTCGGGCGGCTTCCTCGGACATGTCGGCATCGACCAGGGCGCCAAGGCCCGTGGTCAGCGTGTCAACCAGCTTGTCCAGGAAGTCCTTCTGCAGATCGATACGGGTGGCAGCCGTACCGAAGGAAGCCGCCGCGTTCGCGACATTGGCCGTGGCGGAGTCCAGCTTGCTCAGCAGCACGTCATAGTCGGTCTTGGAGGAGCTGAAGCCCACCAGGCTGTCCGTCGCGTCCGCGCTGGTCAGGCGCAGCGTGCCGGTCGCCGTATCGACCTCGACACCGTAGTTGGTGCCGGCCGAAGCGGCGGCGCCGAGGAAGTTACCACCGGCCAGCGTCGTCGGCGTGGTGATGGCGGCGATGTTCCACTTGGTGGCGCCGGTGCCGGTGACCAGCGCGTCCTTCAGCTTGTTGGCGATGTCCTTGCCGGTGACGTTGGCGCCGGTCACGTCGGCGGCGGCAACGGCGATGACGAAGACGCGGTCAACAGGGCTGCTGCCGTCGAAGATCTGGTCGCCGGTCTTGTAGTCACCGCCGACCACCTTCAGCTTGTAGGTGATGTCGCCCTTGTCCGTCGTGACGGTACCCGGGGTCATGTCGAGCTTGATGGAGAACTCGTCACCCATCACCAGCGGCTTGTCGCCGAAGGTCATTTCCAGCACCGAGGCGGCGCCGGCGACGGCGGCGGTCGCGGTGCCGAGCACGTTGGAGGTGACGGCGACGCCGTTGTCACCAGCCACGGCCTTGAGCACGTCGGTCAGCGCGATCGCGGTGGTGCCGCTGTTGCTGCCGAGGCGAACCGTCGAGTCACGGTCCTTGGTGCTCAGCATGATCTTGGTGTTGGCGGTCACGCCGTTGACGATGCTCTGGTCTGCCTGGAACTTACCGGCGAAGCCAGCGTCCTTGTTCAGGTAGTCGACCAGGCCCTTGGTGGTGGTGATGTTCTCGGTCACCTTCACCGTCAGGGTGCGATCGGTGCCGGTCTCGTCGATATACTTGACTTCCAGCTTGTTGCCGGCCTTCAGGTCCACCGCGCCGCCCGCGATGGCGACTTCCAGCTTCTGCACGCCGTCATTCTGCTTGGCCAGAGTCTGGTCGGCGCGGGACAGCACCGTCAGGTTCTTCAGGTCGGACAGCATGGAGCCGTCTTCGACCTTCAGGTTCTGCTTGGCGATGTTGGCATAGGCGCCGGTGGACACGCCGTTGACCGAGTTGACGGAGGTCAGCACGTTCTGCGTGCCATCGCCGTTGATGAGGTTCACGCCCTTGAAGGACGCGGCATCGACGATGGAGGAGATCTGCGCCAGGTAGCCGTCGATATCGGCCTGCACCTGCTTCTTGTCGACCGCGGGATTCTGCGCGGACGTCACCTTGGTGCGGACCTGCTTCACCAGGTCGGCAATGGTCTCGGCCGCCGTCTCCGCCGTCGCGACGATGGAGGAGGAGACCGACAGGTTCTCGCTGACCTGCTTGGTGTTGGCGATGTCAGAGCGCATCGAGGTCGCCACGGCCCAGGTCGCGGCGTTGTCCTTGGCGGTGGCCACCTTCAGGCCGGTGGAGATGCGGTTCTGCGTGTTCAGCAGGCTCTTCTGCGTCGCCTTCAGCGACTGCAGAGCAGTGAGTGCACCGTTGTTGGTGAGAATCGAGCTGACCATGATTGCGCCCTTCAAGGGTTCCGGTTCGGGGAGCGCCTTCTGACGCGGTCATCGCATTCATCAGCCTGTGTTCCAGGCCAATCGCGATGGGGTTTTTCTATCAGAGGGGAATTATTTTTCGCAAGCGCTGCGTGTGTCGAAGCGAAGTTTTTTTCGCATGATTCTGCAGCCGGGGTGCCACGCGCGCCGAAAGTTCCCGCCAGGATTCGCCGCGCCGCTGACGCGACAGGTGCAGGCTGGGGTACCAGGGCGAATCCGCGCGCCCCACCATCCAGCGCCATTCCGCGACGGCTGGCAGCATCACATGGCACGCCACGCCCAGGGCCCCGGCGAAGTGCACGGTGGAATTATCGATGCTGACAACACAGTCCATGCAGGCGACCTGCGCCAGCGCATCCTCGGCGCTGCTCAATGCATCCACCTGCGGGTCGACCAGCAGGGGGAGGCCGGCCGCTTCCGCGGCGATCTGCGCCGCGTCGCCATATTGCAGGCTTACGAAGCGGAAGCGCTGGTCCGCCAGCAGGGGCATCGCGTCCGCCAGCGTCATGGAGCGCGGGGTGGCCGATGCGGCGTTCAGGCTCCGCCAGGCCAAGCCCACCAGGGGGCGGCCATCGTCGTAACGCTGGCGCAGCGCCGCGCGGAGTTGCGCATCCGCGCGCAGATAAGGTTGCGTGGCCTGGGCGAAGGCGGCTTCGTCCCGCCTCAGCAGGCGCGGCAGGTCGCCCATCGGGATCTGCGCCCGCAGGTCACCCAGCGGGGCGCCGGAAGCGTGGAAGGCGAGCGTGGGGAATGCGCGCGCGAAGACGCTGCGCAGCCGGGGGTCGCAGAGCAGACTGAGCCGGTGCCCGGCCGCCAGCAACTCCGGCAGCAGGCTGGCGAACATGATTTCGTCGCCGATGCCCTGCTCCCGCCAGATCAGGATGCGGCCTTCCGGCAAGGGCTGGCCGTCCCATAGGGGCAGGCCTTCATCGTAGAGCCGGTCCTCAGGCCGCCAGCGGCCGCTGGTGAGGTCCCAGCCCGCGCCCAGCCGGCCCAGCATCAGCCGTTGCCGCGCGCAGCCGATCCGCGCCGCTTCGTCCTCCGGTGCCACGGCGACGGCGCGCTCATAGCAATCGAGCGCCCGTTCCGGCATCCCGGTTGCCGTCAGCAGGTTACCGAGCTGCGTCAGGGCCTGAGCCTCCTCCGGCGCCAGGGCGCAGGCGCGCAGCGCGGCGGCCTCGGCCTCTTCGAAATGGTGCCGCTCGCCCGCCAGGCGTGCCAGGTGGTACTGCGCTTCCCATCCGTCGGGCCGCAGGTGGGCGGCAAGTGTGAAAGCGTCACGAGCCTCCTCCAGCAGGCCTTGCGCCTGCCGGGCCAGGCCCAGGCCCAGCCATGCCTCCGCCTTGTCGGCGGCGGCGCCGGTGGCCACCGAGAACGCCTCGCCGGCGCCCCGCCAATCCTCCATCCGGATCAGGCAATGGCCGAGATGCAGCGCGCTTTCGATCTGGAACCCGCCCAGTCCCAGCGCCGCCCGGAATGCCGCGATGGCGTCCGGCCAGCGCCGCAACTGCTCCAGCGCCAGACCCAGATTATGCAGGGATTTGGGCTGCCCGGGCTCGCGCTCCAGCCCGGTCCGCAGGGCCTCAACCGCCTCCCCCGGCCGCCCGGCGGCGATCAGCGCGGCGCCGAGATTGTGCCAGCTGCCACCATGCGTGGGCCTCAGGCGCAACGCGGCGCGGAAGGCCAGGATGGCCTCCTCCGGCCGCCGCATCTGCGCCAGCAGGTTGCCGGTATTGAAATGCGTCTCCGGCGCCTCCGGCTCGCTGGCCAGGGCCCGCCGGTAGGCGGCCAGCGCCTCTTCCAGCTTGCCCTCGGCCCGCAAGGCCATGCCCAGGTTGCGGCAGTATTCCGCAGCGGGGTGCAGCGCCACCGCGCGCCGCAGCGCGGCGGTTGCGGCGGCGTGGTCGTGCCGCTGGTAGCAGCACAGGCCAAATAGGTTATGCGCGGCGCTATCCCGTGGCCGTTGCCGCAACGCCGCGCGGTAGAGCCGTTCCGCCGCCGCCAGGTCGCCGGCCCGGTGGTGTCGGAGGGCGGTCTCCAGCGGCGAGGGAATCGTGGCGTCCTGCCGCATCCCTCAGGCCTTGCTGTCCAGACTGGCCGCGAGGGTGTGGCGGAGCGGCTTGCGGCGCGGCCCGGGGAAAGGGCTGCCCTGCGGGCCATAGGTGCCTGGGTTGGCGGCGTCGGCCAGGTCGGTCCGCAGCCGTTCCCGCACCATGTCCAGCGCATCGGTCACGGCGCCGAGGACGAGGGCGTTCTCCTCCGCCGCCGCCATCATCGCGCGCAGGGCGGCGCGCTCGGCCGGGTTGCCGGGCGGGCCGGCCAGGGTCAGGCCGGACAGCGCCTCCCGCTTCTCCTCCATCAGGGCTTGCAGCATCGGCAGCGCGGCGGTGCCGGCGGCCTCGGTCTCGCGCCACAGCACGGCCTGCAGGCGGGCGGCGGCTTCGATCAGCGCGCTCACCGGCCAGTCCCCCGGCTGGCGCGGCCGGTGATCAGCGATTCGATCGTCGAGGTCAGGCCCAGGCCGCCACGCTGCACCATCGCATCCCCCATCGCATTGTCCATGAAGCTGTCGAAGGCGCCGGCGCCGGTGCCGCCATCGAACATCCCTTCCCGCTTCTGCGGCCGCGCGGCGCGCAGCATCTCCGAGGCGAAGGTCGATTCGAGCTGGCGCGCCACGCGGCGCTCCGGCGTCGGGTGCGCGGCCGACCGGCTGGGGCCGGTGGCGGTCACGGAATCCATCATCGGGGTCCTCCAAAAAAATGTGCGCCGGGGCGCCGACACGGCCCGCATCTTAGCGAGCTATCAGGAAATTTTCGCATAATGACATTCCACAACCCGCCACCAGAACGGATGGCTCCCCCGATCTCCAGAAGGAGCCACACCGGCCACGGCGAAACGCCGTGGCGAAGCAGGACTGGCCGCCATGGGCGAGGCAAACGGCGAGATGTGGAACGACGACATCGACGATATGGAGGAGGCGGACCATACCCCGGGCCGCCGCCGGCAGCAGGTCCGGCGCCGTGCGCTGGCGGCGGAGCTGCGCGGCGAATTTGATGCGCGCCTGCTGGCCGGGGAGGACATCCTGACCCTCTCCCGCGCCTTCGACATCGAACCTTGGTACGCGCAGCGCCGTGCCAAGCGGGTACTGAGCCGTGCCAGCCAGGACCGGCAGATGTCCCCGTTCCTCTCCCCGCTGTCGGAGATGGAGGAGGACATGACGCCGTTGCAGTATGCCTGCGGCCTGCTGGGGCCGCGGGTGCGGCCGCTGCGGAACGGCTACTACGTCCTGGATGGTCACGAGGCCGGGCCGAAGGAAGTCACCCGCGCCGCCAACCGCGTTCTGCGGGAGCGCGGCCAGAGTGAGATCCCCTATCCGGGCCTGAACCCGCTGTATCGCTGACCGGGGCCAGGGAGGCTTCTGCCATCCCCGGCCACCGGCTTCCCGATGGTTGGATGCTCCGCCCAAAGCCTGTCCGCCGCAGATCGATGCGGTGGGCGGACCCTGGCCTTCATGCCTGCACACGCCTGCCGCCCATGCGACCTGCGACGATCACGCTCTAGCGGGCGGCTTCGGCCATTGGCAGGCGGGCGGCGGTGTCCCGCAGCTCGTCCTCCAGCGCCACCAGGCTGGCCACGCCGTCCTGCGCCAGTTCGGCGGAGGCGCCGGCGGCGGCCTGGGCGACTTCGGCCAGCTCCTGCAAGGCGGCCTCGGCGGCGGCCACCAGCGCTGCGGTCTGTGCCGTGGCTTCGGCCTCGATGGCTGAGGTCACGGAGACGGAGAGCGCCTCGGGCTCCGGCTGGGGCTCCGGCTCAGGGTCCCGGCGGCGGTGCAGGCCGCGCACACGGGCGCCACGCTCGATGCCGATCTCCTCATAGACCAATTCGGCCTCGACCAGCGCGGTGCGGGCGATCTCGATATCTTTCGCAACGACGGTGCCGCGCAGCGTGCCGTTCAGCTGGGCATGCTCGACGGTGACGAGGCCCTCGATCAGCCCGCCGGGCTCCAGGATCAGGGAGGCCGCGTGCAGTTCACCGCGCAGCACGCCCTCGACCCGGACGGCGCCGCGGCTGCGGAGGCGGCCTTCCATCTCGCTATCGGCGGCGATCAGCATTGGCGGCTGCTCGGCGCCCTTGGCGCGCATCACCGGAGTGCTGGCCGGCGGCGCGGCGCGCAGCACGGGCGGCTGGCGGATCGTGGGCTCCGGCCGGCTCGGCGGCAGGACGGCGCCATCGGCCGTGAGGTCGATGCGCTCATAAGTGATGCGGGGCTCCCCGCCGGTGGGCTTGCCGAAGAAGCTCATGGTGCATCCCATTCTAGGAGGACGGGCCGGCCCGGCAGTCAGGCCGGCAAACGCCGGTCCCCCCTTCTACAAATTTCGCATATGCGTTGCAACAGTTTCGCACGCTATGGCGCGCAAAATCCTTTGCATGGTGATTTTGTCTCTCAGGCGGTGGGATCGGCCCGGTGCAGCCCGGCCAGGGCGAGGGCTTCGTCCAGGTGGCGTCCATCGCGCAGCGCCACGCGCAGCCCGGCCAGCCAGAGACCCGGCAGGCTCAACCCGCCGCCGATTCGCAGCACCGCCGAGGCCAGGGACGCGATGGTCAGCTCGCCCAGCAGCACCGAATCGGCGGAACCGTCCGGCGTGGCGAGACCTCCGGGCCAGGCCAGTTCCAGACCCTGGGCCCGCAGGCACTGCGTCCGCGCATTCCAATCGCTGGTCCGGCATGCCAGCAACACCGAGGGCGCGATACCAGTCGTCAGGACCAGCCCGACCGCGCGGCCCAGCACCGCATCCTGTGCCAGGGTATGGGAGATCACGGCGGCACAGCCGGCATCATCCGGCAGCAGCAGCCCGTCAGGCGCCTGGCGGTGAAAAGGCTGTTCCAGGCTAGGAAGATGCAGCGACGCGAGGTCATCGATCGCCGCGGCGAGTGCCGCCTGCTCGACCAGCATGGCCGCCGGGTCGCCAAGGGCCGCGAGGCGGCGCGCGCGCAGGCTGGCCAGATCCTCCGGCGCCAGCGCCGCCAGCGGCAGGGCGCAGGCGGGGTCGTCCATCAGCGGTTGCAGGCGGTTCAGCGGCGCCAGATGCGTGCCGCCTTCGGCACGGGGCAGCGTGCCCTGGTCGATGGCCCAGCGGCGCAACGCCTCGGCCCCGGTGCCGACGATGCGCTTCGGGCCGATGCGAATCGTGGAGACTTTCAACGCGGCGCTGGCCATCTCGGCCCACTCCGAGGCGGCTTCGGCGGTCGGGAAGCCGTCGCGGCCGAAGGCGGCGGCGCCCTTGCCGAGCTCGACCGACCAGCCGCCTTGAGGCCCCGGCTGCGGGCGCGTTGTCATGGCCGGGGGTTCCCTCGCGCTGCGCCGCCAAAAAAGCCGGTGGGCAGCCCGAAAGCAAGGCGGGTCAGGCCCGCCTTGCTCCTATCATATTTCGCTGGTTAGTGGCGCTGCTCAGACGAGCGCGGGCTCGGCCTGCGCGGGCGCCGGCGGGCCATAAACGGTGGCCGGGCTGGGCCACGCATTGCCCTGCCGCAGCAGCGGCGCGAACTCTTCCGGCAGCCGCGCCTCGATGGCGACGGCGGCGCTGTCGATCTCGACACTGCCGCTGGCCTGCAGGCGGGTTTCCAGTTCCACGCTGCGGGCCGAGGGGTCGGCCAGGCGCAGCGTCTCCCGCACCTGCGCCAGGGCGGCGCTGCGCAGGGCTTCCAGCACCTCGGCGCGGCTGAGGCGGATGGTGTGGCTGATGAAGAAGGGGGAAGGACGGGTCATGAGGCTTCTCCTGATGCCTGGTCGGTTTTCGCGGAGCCGCCCGCGAGGCGCGGCCTGCCGGATTTTGGCGGCACCGCCTTCCTAGCATCGTTTCGCATAAACTGCCATATTTTGCTTCGAGACAATGATGAACCCATTCCGACTTTCTGCGGCGCCCTGGGCCGCCCCTGACCTCGCCCGGCCGCCGCGCTGCCGGCAAGGCGTGCGCGGCCCCGTGCGGAAAACTTTCGCGCAGGGCCAGCGTTGGGTCGGGATGTCGTCGATTTTTGCGTCTATGCGGAAAAGCGAAAAAAGGGTAAACGAACGCCACGCCCCCGGATGCACGATGTCGGTGGGCGATTCGAGGCCCGGTCACCGGGCCGGACGATGGGAGAAGGCATTCGATGGCACGCGCGAAAGCAGCCGCCACCCCGGCGGGCCGCAAGACAAGCGGCAAGGCCCCGGCAACGCCGGGCCTCTCGCAAGGATTGCTGCAGGGCGGCCGGATCGTGCAGATCCAGGGCGGCGACCCTGACGTGCCCGCCTTCTCGATCGAATTGGTGACGCCGGAGAGCGCGACCGAGCTGCTGCAGCGCAAGCGCCCCAGCGCCGCCGAGAACCCCGCCGCCATCAACGCCTATGCCGAGGCGATGCGCGAAGGCCGCTGGGTTCTCAACGGCATGCCGCTGATCCTCTCCCGCGCCGGCGTGTTGCTGGATGGCGTGCAGCGGCTGCGTGCCTGCATCAAGGCCGGCGTGCCGTTCCTTACCGTGCTGGCGCAGAACATCCCGGACGACGTGCTACACACGATCGACCAGCAGCGCCGCCGCTCCTTCGCCGGTGTGCTGGAAACGCGGGGCATCCCGCACGCCCATGCCTTGCAGTCGGCCCTGGTCAAGCTGATTCGCTACGACGACGGCAAGATGTTACGCGGTGCCGGCACTGCTTCCTGGTCCCGCATGGACCGGGTGCTGCGCGCCAACCCGGACCTGGAGCTGGCGGTGAAGATGTCGCTCGAAAGCGATGCCAGCGTGTTGTCGGAAGCTGTGCGAACGCCACTGTTGTTCATGGGCTTCCGGGTGGACAAGGCCGCGACCCGCCGCTTCCTGGACGCCGTAGCGAACCCCGAGAAATACACCCCGATGGAGCCGGGCGCGCGGGTGCGCGACCTGATCGACATCACCCGCGGCGACCCGACGACGCGGCTGAAGCCGGTCACGCTCTTCGCCGTCTGCATCAAGGCCCTGAACGCGACCTTCAGCGGCGAGCACCTGCGCAGCTACGCCTGGCTGGACAAGAGCGTGAACCCGACCAAGGGCGAGGACTTCCCCGCCCTCGACGGCTATGGCGGGCTGAACGACCCCGGCCATGCGGACGAGACGGAAGAGACCGCCCACCAGCTGCGCGAGGCGGTGGAGCGGCTGGCCGCCGAGGAGGGCGTCTACCCTCTGGCCATCGAGACGGTGACGCCGGAGATGGCGGAGGACTACCTCACCCACAACACGCGCAACCGTAAGATCGTCGCCGCGCATGTGGATGCCATTGCCCGCGACATCCGTGCCGGCAACTGGATGATGAACGCGCAGCCCATCTGCTTCGCGCGCGACGGCCGGCTGCTCAACGGCCAGCACCGGCTCTCTGCCGTGCTGCAGGCCGGCGAGGCGATCGAGGTGCCGGTGATGCGCGGCCTACCTGAGGAGGCCTATGCCACCTACGACATCCACGCCAAGAAGGGCCCGCAGCTGGGCGCCGCGCTGGACAATTTCGGCGACAAGCCGCTGGTGGCCGCCGCCGCCGTCCTCCTCTGGAAGCGCGAACTGAAGCCCAGCGGCATCCGCAACGCCAAGCCCACCCCTTCCGAAGTGATGAAGATCGTCGAGCAGCACCCGCGCCTGCTGGAACTGCGGACCTTCGGCCGCAAGATGATCGAGTTCGGCCGTGGTTCCGTCCTGACCTATGCCGCCTATTGCATCGAGCGCGACGATCCCGAACTCGGCCGCGTGTTCCTGGAGCGCTTCGAAACCGGCGCCGACCTGCCGCGCGGCCACCTGATCCTGGAACTGCGCAAGCGCATGCAGATCATGCGGCGCGAACGCACCAGCCAGGATGAGCAACTCAAGGAGCTGCTTGCCGCCTGGGAGCGCTTCAAGGAGAAGCCCGATCTGGAACGGCTGGCCCGCGCGTCTTGATACGGTACTGCCCGGATGGGTGCGCTCTCGTCCTGGTATGTCGTGTTGGAGCTGTTCGAGGGGCGGAGGTTTAGATGAAGGCAAGGCCGGGGAATGAATTCCCCGGACCTCTTCTTT
>Ga0308171_1004972_pt1 | contig 10453 bp, 9 predicted proteins | sample PhyGR1_FD_202135 | JGI IMG/M metagenome (GOLD analysis project Ga0308171, IMG submission 202135) | Phyllosphere microbial communities from UC Gill Tract Community Farm, Albany, California, United States - DLSLSG.R1 | ecosystem: Host-associated > Plants > Phyllosphere > Unclassified | place: USA... | reverse complement strand
ACTCGGCCCTGGATTGCTTCGCTATGCTCGCAATGACGATGTGGGTGTTTACTGCCGAACCGGGTCCGTCAGCCGCGCCATGATCGAGGCGACGTAGGCCCGGGTCTCGCGGATATTGGGAATGCCCCCGGCCTTGAGCACGCGGGCGGGACCGGCGTTGTAGGCCGCCAGCGCCTTTTCCAGATCGCCGCCGAAGGCATCGAGCTGCATGCGCAAGTAGCGCGCGCCGCCCTCTAGGTTGGCCATGGGATCGGCGGGATCGACGCCCATCTGCGCGGCGGTGCCGGGCATCAGCTGGGCCAGCCCACGCGCACCGACGGGTGAGAGCGCCAGTTCGTTCCAGCGGCTTTCCTGCCAGACCACCGCTTCCAGCAGAGTCGGGCTGATGTCGTACTTGGCGGCTAGCTGGGCGACGCGCTCACGCCAGCGGGTCGGGCCTGCCGCGTCGAGTGCTTCTGTAATCGACTGAGGGTGCAGCCCGGAATCGATCTCCATCGGGGTCGATTCGACCTGCTCGGTCGCCTTTGCAACAGTGCTGCCGATGACGCCGACGCCCGACGACTGATCTACTTGCGCGAGGTCGGATGCGGCGGGGAGGGTTGCAGGGCCGCCGGCGACCCATTCGGCGCCTAAGGTGCCGATCTGCAGAACATCTGCTTGTGCCACCGCGGGCAATGCCGCGCAGGAAACGATGACGAGCACAGCCAGTGCTTCGATCCGCCTCATCGATTCGTTTCCCTCACCATGGTCGCCGTCCTACCGCATCCGCGAGATCGAGTCACACGCGGATGCGGCAGAGTCGGGTTACCGGATGTCTAGCGCGGTGCGGATCGAGCGCCACGACAACAGCTTGAAGTTCTGCGCCTTGGGGGCGTTGTCGCCGTCCTGCGCCATGAACAGTCCTTCGGGATACTGCGGTCCGAAGTCGCCGAGCACGACTTCGATGCCGTCGGTATCGCTGGTTCCGCCCAGCGTGCCGCCATTGATGCGGAAGCGGCCTGCGGGCTTGCCGGTGGCGAGATCGAACAGCGCATAGGCGTTGTCGCCCTGGCTGGAGGCGACGAGCCAGGCGCGGCCTTCGGCGGTACGGGCGATGGCAAGGCCCTCGATGTCGTCGACCAGACCGTCCGCTTCGCCGACGCGGGCGTAGGAGGATGCGGTCAGCGTTGTCGGTGAGAGCGGCACCTTCCAGATCGCCACGTCCTCCTCGGCTAGGTAGAGCGTCTTCGTCACGTCATCGACGACGCAGCCCTCGGACTGGGTCGCGAACTTGACGTCGCGCAAGTGCTCGGCCGAAACCTTGCCGGCCTTCTCGACGATGCGGCTCTCGGCGACCGTACCGTCCTTGAGCACGACGTAGGCGCGGGCGAGTTCGCCCGCCGCGAGCGGAGCACCCATGCAGAAGCCGTAGGCCTCCGCCGGGGCATGGCCGGCGGGCAGGAACGTCCCGGAGCCGAGCACCGAGAGCTTGCCGGTGGCGCCGTCGAGGCCGAACAGCGCGATGCGCGGCTCGGCGCGGTCGGTACGATCGCTGGCGCCGACGAGGATGCGGGTGGAGCCGTCGGCCATGCGCACTTCGCGCAGGTCCGCGTTGTTGAGCGCACCGGCGGGCGAGAAGTCCTTCACCGTACCGTCGAGGGCGTATACGTAGAGCCCGGCCTTCTTGTCGGTGCCCAGGACCAGGCTGGCGGCGGGATTCGCCGCATTGCGCCAGATCGCCGGATCGTCCGCCGCATCGGCATTGCCGGTGCGGACCGGCGTGGTCTCGCCCTCGGCGGGAATGTCCGTCGCGGGATAGCGGGGGCGCGGAGCCTCGGGGGCTTCGGTGGTGCCAATGGTTGAGGTCGTCGTCGCGCAGGCGGAAAGCAGGAGGGCCGGGAGCAAAGCTCCCGACCCCAGCTTCACGACATCGGCGATGCTCGTGAGGTTGCGCTTCATCAGAACGACATCCTTGCGCCGAACTTCACGGTCGAGCCGTATTCCTCGTACTGCAGCACGCGCTTGGCGCCCGCGAGGTTCTGGTAGGCGAAGTACTTGGCGTTGTTGACGTTCACCCAGTCGGCGAAGAGCTTGATGTTGTCGGTCAGCTTGTACTTGGCCGAGAGGTCCAGCTGGAAGTGCTGGTTGACGGTGCGGTCGGTCTCGGCATCGTCGCCCACTTCGTCGAGGTACTTGTCGCGGAAGGTGCCAGCAGCGCGCAGGCTGATCGGACCCTTTTCGTAACCCAGCACGACGTTGAAGGTGTTCTTCGACGCATTGGGCAGGTTGATCCGGCGCGCCACGTCGTCACCGTCCAGCACCGTGCCGCGGGCGTACGTGTAGGTGTAGTTGATCTGCGTCAGCAGGCCGTCGAACGGCGCGGGCAGCATCGAGAACGACTGGCTGAAGCTGGCCTCGAGGCCCACGATCTCGGCGGTGTCACCGTTCACCGGCATCGTCAGCTCGCTATATTCGACGCCCTGATAGGTGCCGGCCTCACGGGTGCGCTGGGTGTAAGTGTAATCCTTGATCGACTTGTAGAACCCGCCAACCGAGAATGCGCCATTGTTCGAAAAGTAGTATTCGAACCCGGCGTCGAGGTTCCAGGCCTGATAGGGCTTCAGCTCGGGGTTGCCGACTTCCAGTTCGAGGTCATCGTTGATGGTGTTGCGCGGAGCCATCTGTGACAGCTTGGGACGCACGACGGTCTTGTAACCCGCCAGACGCGCCACGATGTTCTGCTGCGGGCTGTAGCGCACCGTCAGGCTGGGCAGCCAGTTGGTGTAGCTGCGGGTGAAGCTGACCGGGGTGACCACGACGTCGTCGCTGTCGGTCACGTACTGGCCGTTCAGCTCGTTGTACGTACGCTCCATGCGCACGCCGCCGATCACGCGCAGCGTCGAGCTGTCCCAGCGCGCCATCGCATAACCGGCCGCGATGTCCTCACGCACCGAGTAGTCGCTGGCCGCCGAGTTGAAGTCCGTCTCGTAATCGTTGACCACGAAGGAATCGGGGTTCGCGAGCAGGTAGTCGGCCGGGCCGCCCTTGCTGGCGACGGGGCCCATGTTGACCAGGCGGTAGGTCTGCGAACCCAGCACGTCGGCCAGCGTGTAATCCGGCGCGTCGTCGCCCAGTTCGTAGTAGGTCATGTTGAAGTCGTAAGACTTCTTGCGCCAGCGGGCCTTGCCGCCGACCTGCACGGTGAAGTCGCCGTTCGAGCCTGCGAAGGTGCGGGCGAGGTCTGCCTTGATCGCCCATTCCTGGTCACGGCTGTCGGACAGCGTGGTCAGCTCGGTGCGGTTGAATTCATACTCGCTGGGGTCGTTGAAGCTGTCCGCGCCCTGCGTCACCGAGTACGTCGGATAGTACGTGTTGCCGTAATCCATGTCGACCACGGTGCCTTCCGTGAAGCGCGCACGGAAACGGGTCGGGTCGATCGAGAAGTTCTCGCGTTCGGTGGACTTGGCGTAGCTGCCCATCCACTTGAACTTCCACACGCCGGTGTCGGTGTCGCTGCCGATCGAGACCGAGCGGATGCGCTGGCGCTCGAAGCGGTCCTTCAGGTCGCGGTTGACGGTGATGCGCTCGTCGTCGCCGTCGAAAGTCGCGCCGCTGTCGGTGCTGGAGGTCGGGCCGTCCTCGAAATCGCTGAAGTCGAGCGTGGTGCGGCGGCGGTATTCGTGGTCGTCGAACTGCGCCCAGTTGCCGCGGATATAGGCCTTGGTCGTGTCCGACACGCGCCAGTCGGCGGACAGCGCCGCGTTGATGCGGGTACGCTCCACGTCATAGTCGCGATATTCGACCGATTCGGCCCAGGCGTTGCCGGCGTCGTCGAGGCTCCAGCCGCCAGTCTCGACGTTGTCGGTCTCGAACTTGCGCTTGTAGTAGCTGACCGATCCGGCGATGCCGAAGTCGTCACCCAGCTTCTGGGTAAAGTCGAACGAGCCCTTGGGCATGACCTTGCCCGAATAGTCGTTCCAGCTGCCCTCGGCGCTGACCGAGTAGCGGTTCTTCTTGGAATCGAAGGCGCTGGTGGTGTTGATCTCGATCGAGGCGCCGATGAAGTCGCCGTCCATGTCGGGGGTGAAGCTCTTCTTCACTTCGATCGATTCGATGGTGTCGGACGAGATGACGTCCAGCGCGACCGAACGCACATCCGATTCCGGCGCGGGCAGGCGCACGCCGTTGACCGAAGTGCCGTTCAGTTCGGGGTCGAGACCGCGCACGGAGACGTAGCGGCCTTCGCCCTGGTCGTTGAGGATGTTGACGCCCGGCAGGCGGCGCAGCGATTCCGCCACGTTCTGGTCGGGGAACTGGCCGACCGCGTCGCGGGTCAGGACCGATTCGACGCCGTCGGCGGCCTTCTGGCGCGACAGGGCGCTGGTCATGTTCGCGGTCATGCCGGTGACGAGAATGTCTCCGCCGCCGATCGCCGCGAGGTCGAAGTTGCCCTCGATACGGCCGGTCGCAGCGACGTTGACGGTCTGGGTCGTCACTTCCGCACCGACGTAGCGCGCTTCGAGCGTGTAGGTGCCGGCGGGCACGTCACCGAAGACGTAGGAACCGGCGCGGTCGGTCTCGACCTGGCGGTTGAGTTCCACGATGCGCACGGTGGCCGACTGTAGCGCGCGGGTGCCGGTAGCGTCGTTGACGTGACCGGCAACTTCACCGGCGTGAGCGATAGTGGCGAAGGAGGCCGAGGCAAGCAGCCCGGCGACGAGCTGGAGCGAGCGATTCATAGCTGGAATGGTTCCCTGAAGCGACGTTGTGTGTCCTTGAGGGCGGCCCGTAGGCCTGTTCCATGACGCTCGCGTGATAGAGCGAAGACAGTTCGATGACAGTCGCCGCATTGCAGCAAAACACGCCAGAAGACGCGGTGGCTGAATGCCCCGGCAATGCGCTATCTTCGATGAGAGAAAGGGAAGGGAATGGTGCTGCTAGGGAGGATTGAACTCCCGACCTCGTCATTACCAATGACGCGCTCTACCACTGAGCTACAGCAGCACATATTCCAGGCCCGGGTAACCGGGGCGACTGTCTACCGGGCCAGAAGCCCCCGGGACAGGGGGGCGCTATTGTCCGCGCGGCGTTCGATTGTCAAGCGCCTCTTGTGCTTTCTTTTTCAGAGCGGCAATGCAGCGGGCGATGAATGCGCCGCAATCGCCTCGGAAACCCACGAAGGAAGAGCGTCTCGCCGCCAAGCTGCGCGAGAACCTGCGTCGCCGCAAGGCGCAGGCTCGTGCCGTATCCGCGCTTGGCGAAGCGGTCGAGGAGGGCGAATCGTCCGACAGCAAACCGCCACTGGCCAAATCGCCACCGGAAAGCTAGGGGCTGCGGCAAGACCGCGTCGGTCCTTGACAGTATAGGGAGCCTACATTGCCTCGCCTGATCCTGCTTCGCCACGGCCAGAGCCAGTGGAACCTTGAAAACCGCTTCACCGGCTGGTGGGACGTCGACGTCACCGAAAAGGGCGAGGCCGAGGCCCGCGCTGCCGGTGCGCTGCTCAAGGACAAGGGCTTGCTGCCCGACGTCGCCTTCACATCGCTGCAGACCCGCGCGATCAAGACGCTGCATTTCGCGCTCGAAGCCGCCGGTATCCTGTGGATCCCCGAAACGAAGGACTGGCGCCTGAACGAGCGTCACTACGGCGGTCTCACCGGCCTCGACAAGGCCGAGACCGCCGCCAAGCACGGCGACGAGCAGGTCAAGGTCTGGCGCCGCAGCTTCGACATTCCGCCCCCCGTCATGGACAAGGGCAGCGAGTTCGACCTCTCGGCCGAACCGCGCTACGCGGGCATCGACACGCCGATGACCGAGAGCCTCAAGGACACCATCGCCCGCGTCCTGCCGTATTACGAAGGCTCGATCGTGCCGCACCTCCATGCCGGTTCGACCGTGCTTGTCGCCGCGCACGGCAACTCGCTGCGCGCGCTGGAAAAGCACCTCTCGGGCATCTCCGACGAAGAGATCACCGGTCTGGAAATCCCGACCGGCCAGCCGATCGTCTACGAGCTGGACAACGATCTCAAGGTGCTCGACCGCTACTACCTCTGGGAGCGCTGATCCGTGATTGCACCAGTTGCAATCGTCATGGGCAGCCAGTCCGACTGGCCGACCATGATCAAGGCCGCCGAGATGCTGGACAAGCTGGGAGTCGCTTATGACGCCCGCATCGTCTCGGCGCACCGCACGCCCGAGCGGCTGGTGGACTTCGCGCATGGCGCGGAAGGTGAAGGCTTCAAGGTGATCGTCGCCGGGGCAGGGGGCGCTGCCCACCTGCCCGGCATGATTGCCGCGATGACGCATCTTCCGGTGCTCGGCGTGCCGGTGCAGAGCAAGGCGCTGTCGGGACAGGACAGCCTGCTCTCGATCGTGCAGATGCCTGCGGGTATCCCGGTCGGCACGTTGGCGATCGGCGAGGCGGGCGCGGCTAATGCGGGCCTGCTGGCGGCGGCGATCCTCGCCACCTCGGACGAGGGCCTTGCGGCACGGCTCAAGGATTTCCGCGCAGCGCAGACCGCAAGCGTAGCGGAAAAGCCGGTCTGATGTTTCCCGCTCGGCTGAGGTGCTTCGACACGCTCAGCACGAGCGGGGTTGGGTTTTAGAATTTCAGCACTAAGTCCGCTCACCCTGAGCTTGTCGAAGGGCACCGGCACAAGGCAGGCGTAAAGGCGTAATGATCTCTCCCGGCGAAACCATCGGCATTCTTGGCGGCGGCCAGCTCGGGCGGATGATCGCCATGGCGGCGGCGCAGCTTGGCTACCGCTGCCACGTCTACGCGCCCGAGGCGGACTCGATCGCCGCCGACGTCTGCGCGCAGTTCACGTGCGCCGCCTGGGACGATGCCGAGGCCATGGCGAAGTTCGCAGCCGACTGCGCGGTGGTGACCTACGAGTTCGAGAACGTCCCCGTCGGCCCGCTCGCGGCGCTGGGCGACACGCCGCTGCTCGCCCACGCCCGCGCTCTCGAGACCGCGCAGGACCGCCTGAACGAAAAGCGCTTCATCACTGACCTTGGCGGCACCCCCGCCCCCTTCGCCCCGGTGGACAGCGCGGAGGATCTCGCACAGGCCATCGCCGCGATCGGCGCGCCGGGCATCCTGAAGACCCGCCGCGACGGCTACGACGGCAAGGGCCAGTGGCGCATCATGACGCCCGCGGACGCTGCCGCGCTGGACCTGCCCGCGACGCCGCTGATCTACGAGGGCTTCGTCACCTTCTTTGCCGAATTCTCGGTGATCCTGTGCCGCGGGGCGGACGGCGAGGTGCGCTTCTTCGACAGCGCCCACAACGTCCACGAGGGCGGCATCCTGGCGCTCAGCACCGTTCCCGCGCCCGCCGACCTGCTGGAGCAGGTGCCCGCCGCGCGCGAACTCGCGACGAAGGTTGCCGATGCGCTGGACTATGTCGGCGTGCTGACGCTGGAATTCTTCGCCACGAAGGACGGCCCCGTCTTCAACGAGATGGCCCCGCGCGTCCACAACTCGGGCCACTGGACCATCGAGGGTTCGGTCACCAGCCAGTTCGAGAACCACGTCCGCGCGATCTGCGGGCTGCCGCTGGGCGACACCGGCCTTGCCGCCAAGGGCGTGGAGATGCGCAACCTCATCGGCGACGAGGCGCACGACTGGCCGACGATCCTTGCCGATCCGGCCAACCACCTGCACCTCTACGGCAAGGCCGCCGCCCGTCCGGGGCGCAAGATGGGCCATGTCACGCGGCTGATCCTCGACTGATGGCCCCAAAGATGATGCCGCAGGTCTTCCTTATCTACGCCCGCGCCGAAAACGGCGTGATCGGCCGCGACGGCGCGCTGCCCTGGCGGCTTCCGGCGGACCTCAAGCGGTTCAAGGCGCTGACCATGGGCAAGCCGATGGTGATGGGCCGCAAGACCTTCGAGAGTTTCCCTGCGCCGCTGCCCGGCCGCCGTCACATCGTGCTGACCCGCGACACCGCTTGGAGCGCGGAAGGCGCCGAAGTCGCGCATTCGGTGGACGAGGCGTTGGCGCTTGCAGGAGAAGGCGAAGTCGCGGTGATCGGCGGGGCCGAGATCAATGCCCTGTTCCTCCCGCTCGCCGCCCGGATCGAACTGACCGAGATCGCCGGCGATTACGAGGGCGATACCGTCATGCCCGAAGTCGGCCCCGAGTGGGTTGAAATTGCGCGCGACGCCCATGCGGCGGACGGTGCCCGACCGGCACATGCTTTCGTGACTCTCACACGCGCCCTATAGCCGAGACGCCCATGATTCGCCTCGACAACCGCCAACCCGTTCCCGAATCCCTGCGCGGTGCCGTGCTGGCGCTGGGCAACTTCGACGGGTTCCACCAGGGCCACCAGGCCGTGGTGGGAGAGGCGATCGGCTGGGCGAAGGCGCAGGGCCGCCCGGCCATCGTCGCCACCTTCGACCCGCACCCCGTCCGCCACTTCAAGCCCGATGCCGAGCCCTTCCGCCTGACGACTCTGGAGCAGCGGCAGGAACTGTTCGCGGCCGCCGGCGCGGATGCGATGCTGGTGCTGCACTTCGATTCGGCGATGGCGGCGATGCCCGCCGTGCAGTGGATCGAGGAGATGCTGGTGCGTCACATGGGCGCGGTCGGCGTCGTCACCGGCGAGGATTTCACGTTCGGCCGCGCCAAGGGCGGCAATCCGCAATTGCTGCGGGAAGTCGGCGCGACGCACGGGCTTGAAGGCCGCACCGTTGGTCCGGTCAGCGACGCGGGCGGCACCGTCTCGTCGAGCCGCATCCGCGAGGCGCTCAAGTCCGGCGACTGCCAACTGGCCGCACGCCTTCTGACGCGGCCGTTTGCGATCCGGGGCCGGGTGCAGCATGGCGACAAGCTGGGCCGCACTATCGGCTTTCCCACCGCCAACCTCGACATGGCGAACTACCTGCGCCCGCTTTACGGCATCTATGCGGTGACCGGCCGCATGCCCGACGGCCGCGTGGTCCACGGCGCGGCGAACATCGGCATCCGCCCGACGTTCGACCCGCCCAAGGAATTGCTGGAGCCGCACTTCTTCGACTTCGCAGGCGACCTCTACGGGCAGGAGATCGAGGTGGCATTCCACCACTTCCTGCGGCCCGAGGCGAAGTTCGATTCGCTCGACGCGCTGATCGAGCAGATGGACCGGGACTGCGTGAAAGCGCGCGAATTGCTGGCGGGGCTATCCTGACGTAGTCCCGGACTTGATCCGGAACCGCTGGCCATGAACAGCCGACTTCACGGGCGCGGCACCCTGCGCGACAACGCTCGCCTAAAGACCGCCAGCGGTCCCGGATCAAGTCCGGGACGACGCCTACTTCCAACGATCGCGCATTTGTTCTAGTGCCCCGCGATCATGACCGAACAGCGCGACTATCGTAGCACCGTCTTCCTGCCGAAGACCGATTTCCCGATGAAGGCCGGACTCCCCCAGAAGGAGCCGGGCATTCTTGCGCGCTGGCAGTCGGAAAAGATTTACGAGAAGACCCGTGACGCCCGCCGCGGCCGCGACAAGTTCGTACTGCATGACGGCCCGCCTTATGCCAACGGCGACATGCACATCGGCCACGCGCTGAACCACATCCTCAAGGATATGGTCGTGCGCACCCAGACCCTGCTGGGCAAGGACGCGCCTTACGTTCCCGGCTGGGACTGCCACGGCCTGCCGATCGAGTGGAAGGTCGAGGAAGAATACCGCAAGAAGAAGAAGAACAAGGACGAGGTTCCGGCGGAGGAATTCCGCGCCGAATGCCGCGCCTATGCCCAGAACTGGGTGAACGTGCAGCGCGAGCAGCTCAAGCGCCTCGGCATCAACGGCGACTGGGACAACCCCTACCTGACGATGGACTTCCAGGCCGAGGCCACCATCGTCGGCGAACTGCTCAAGTTCGCCGAGAACGGCATGCTCTATCGCGGCGCCAAGCCGGTGATGTGGTCGCCGGTGGAGAAGACCGCCCTCGCCGAAGCCGAGGTGGAGTACGAGGACATCACCTCGACCCAGATCGACGTGGCGTTCGAGATTGTTGAATCCAAGGTGCCCGAACTGGTCGGCGCTTACGCGGTGATCTGGACGACGACGCCGTGGACGATCCCGGTGAACCAGGCTTTGGCTTATGGGCCTGAGGTTGAGTATGTGCTGGTCGAAGCCAGCAAACCACCACTGGCAGCGATTGTTGATGATGGTGCTCAAACGCCGTTGCTAGATGAGAGCAGCGACTATCGCTTTGTAGTCGCTGCTGCGCTGGTCGAGCAATTCTGTGCGCGGCTGGATCTCTGTTACTGGGTGATTCACGAAAAGGCGGCGTACACCTTCAAAGGCTCCGACCTCGCTGGCACCATCGCGCGTCACCCGATGCACGCGCTCGGCGGCTTCTTCGCCGAGCCGCGTCCGCTGCTGGCGGGCGATTTCGTCACCACCGAGAGCGGCACCGGCCTTGTCCACATGGCACCCGACCACGGCGAGGACGACTTCCTGCTGTGCAAGGCGCA
>Ga0308171_1004968_pt1 | contig 10458 bp, 7 predicted proteins | sample PhyGR1_FD_202135 | JGI IMG/M metagenome (GOLD analysis project Ga0308171, IMG submission 202135) | Phyllosphere microbial communities from UC Gill Tract Community Farm, Albany, California, United States - DLSLSG.R1 | ecosystem: Host-associated > Plants > Phyllosphere > Unclassified | place: USA... | reverse complement strand
ACTCCCCCAACCTATCCTCAGGCCCCCAGCCACACCTCCGGGTTCGCCAGCAACGGGCTGCGCTGCTGGAACTCGTCGCTGTTGACGAAGCCCTGGGCAATATCGGCCAGCGCGGTGCCATCCTGCAGTGCCTGGGTCCAGAAGGCGCGGCCCTCGGCATCCGCGCCGCGGCCGAGCGTGGTGGTGTAGAGCGCGTCGACCATCGCGGCCTCCCCCATGCCATCGGCGCGGGCCTGGTGCTCGACGGAGCCGGCGATGCTGTTGGCGATCTCGCCCATGGTCATGCCATCGGCGCTATGGTCCATCCAGAAATGCAGGCCATCCGCTTCGGCGGTGCGGCCCAGCAGGGCGCGGTAAAGGCCCATCACCTCGGTCTGGCCGGTGGCGAAAAGCTGCTGCGCGCCATCGGTGAACAGCAGGTTCTCCACGTCGCCCACCTTTTGCACGTCACCGGTGCGGAGGTTGGTGATGGTGGCCAGGCTCTCCGCCACGCGGATCTCGTAGTGGCCGCGGGCACCGTTCAGCACCAGCGTATCCTGCCCGCCGCCGCCGAGGATGGTGTCGTTGCCGGCGCTTTCGAAGAAGCGGTTGTCGCCGGCATTGCCCTGGATGCGGTTGTCCAGCGCGTTGCCGATGACCATGGCGTCACCGTTGCCGTTCAGCCGCAGGTTCTCGACATTGCCGGGCAGCACCACCGTGCCGTCGCCGTAGTAGACGGCGAGGTCGGTGCCTTCGCTGCCCTTGGCGGCGGTGAAGTCGCCGGCATCGCGCACCAGGATGTCATGGCCGCCGCGCAGGTTGGAAAGGGCGATAGCGCCATCCCCCGCCATGTACTGGTCCACCGCCGCGCGGCCGAGGTCGGGGAAGTCGGTGAACAGGGCGTCGAGGCCCATGTCCAGCAGCTTGACGAACTCCTCCACCGGCAGCTGCACGGTGCCGTCCGGGTTCAGCGCCATGAAGCTCTCATCGGCGCGCACGGTCCAGGGCACATACTCCAGCCCGGCGGCGTGGGCGATGTCGGACAGGTCCAGTAGCTGGCCGGTGAGGATCTTGGTGATCTCCGCCTTGCCGTCGCCATCGGCATCCACCGGAGTCTCCAGCCGCGTGCTGCGCAGGATGGCGTCCTTGGAGGGGGCGAGGATGTCAGCATAGAGCTTCGCCATCGCCTGGATGGCGGCGGCGGAATACAGGTCGGCGTTGCTGGCGCTGGCGGCGGTCAGCGGGAAGTCGAAGCCATCGTAGAGGGAGGGGTCGGCGCCCTTGCCAGCATTGGCCGGGTTGAAGTGGAAGGCGATATCCGCCGCACCGCCCAGTAGCTGGGAGAGTTTGAAGTCCACCCCGGCGGCCGGCATGATCTCGTTGGCCAGTTGGATCAGGTTCAGCATGTCGAAGGACTGAATGGTGACGCGGTCGCCATCGGTGAAGCCCTTGGCCACCAGCACGTCTACCAGCATCTGCGAGGTATCGGCATGGATGGCGGAGCCGTCGATGAAAGTGCCGGTATAGGCGAAGTGCGTTGGGCTCTTGGTCTCCGGCGCGATGCCGATCTTGCGGCCCGTCTCGACCTCGACCTGGTTCACCAGGTCGATGATCTCCTCGACCGTCGGAATGCGGAACTGGTCGTCGTAGCTGGCGCTTTCCGGCCGCGTCTCGGGGATGCGCTCGCGCGCCCAGAGCGTCTTGATCTCGGCCAGGGTGAAGTCCTCGGCGAACCAGCCGCTGACATTGCGGCCGTTGATGGCCTTGGTGGTGTAGAGATGCGCGAATTCCGCCCGCTCGCCGACATCGGTGGTGTGGTCGAGAAGGTTTTCATGCCGGGCGATCAGGTGGCCATCCTTGGTCATGACCACGTCGGGTTCGATCACCTCGGCACCCATCTCGATCGCCAGCTTGTAGGCTTCGAGCGTGTGCTCCGGCCGATAGCCGCTGGCGCCGCGATGGCCGATGACCTGCGGCGCGCCGCCATTGAGCGAATCGTACTGAGCCATGACATCCATATCCCATCCGTGCGGCGCGAGGGACGGCCGGAGGGAAATGCCACCCGCTCTTGCGCCGCGTTTGAGCGGCCGGGGTATCCGCGCTGCGGGACAGGGCGATGAAGGGAAGATGACGTTCGGGTTAAGTGAGTGACAGATACGCGCTGGCGAAGCATGTCTGGCGACGGATGGTACGGATGGCTGCCGCCCCGCGGTGCCGGCGTCGGGCCGGGCAGCACAAGGTTGTGCGTGCGGGTGGGGCGCGCGCCTGTGCTAGACTTTCGTTGGAGCAGCGGGAAGTTTTGCGACGCAGCATTGACCTGCGTGAGTCGGTTGCTGGCGCGGTGATCCACCAGAGGCCAGACCTTCTTCTTTGGCTCGTGCTTGAAAATATATGAACTGCACGTAATTTATGGTGCGGAAGCGGCGCTCAGGGAGCGTGCAGCAGGTCCGGCCCGTGCCAGAGCGGAGCATTCACCCGCGCCCCGCCGCGTGCCTGCCGAAACGGCGCCATCGACGCCGGAACAGAGAGGAGAACGCCAGCATGTTCGTCCGCGATATCATGACCCGCGAAGTGATGACGGTGACGCCGGAAACCCCGGTGCCCGCCCTGGCGGCCTTGTTCGCCGAACGCGGCATCTCCGGCGTGCCGGTGGTGGAAGCCAGCGGCAACCTGATCGGCCTGGTCACCGAGGGCGACCTGATCCGCCGCTTGGTGGCGGAGGATGAGCAGCCACGCTCCTGGCTCTCCCGCCTTTTTGGCTCCTCGCCGCAGCAGGCGCATCAATACGCGCAGATCCATGGCCAGCGGGCGCGGGATGTGATGTCCACGCAGCTGCAGGTGGTGGGGGAGGATGACACCGTCTCCCACGCCGCTTCATTGCTGGAGAAGCATCACATCCGCCGCCTGCCGGTGGTGAAGGACGGCAAGCTGCTGGGCATCCTCTCCCGCGCCGACATGATGCGCGCCCTGCTGGCGCCTATCGCCAAGTCCGATGCGCCAGTCAGCGACAGGGAACTGCTGCTGCGTGTCCGGGCCGAGATGCGCAAGCAGTCCTGGGCGGATTCCTACCTGATCTTCGCCGATGTCGCCGATGGCGTCGTCACCTTCCACGGCTTCAGCCGCTCCGCCGATGTCGAGCGCGCGTTGCGGGCGCTAGGGGAGGGCATCCCCGGTGTGAAGGCGGTGAAGCTGGACCTGGCGCCGAAGCCCGCCTTCGTCGCCGATTGAGGTTGCCTGCGCCTGGCCATGTCGGGCGCTGGCAGCGTCACCCCCCATGCGGTGTGGAACTCTGTCTGGAGCGCGCATGCCGTGCTTATGGCAGCCACGCCCATGGCGCCAGACTGATGGTACGGCCCATGCCAGCTAAAGCATGAGGTGTTTGCACAGGCTTGCTTCGAATACTCTAGCTTGTTCTTCCGAAAAGCATCTTCTCGCCATCGGGTGATCCACCTGATGGAGATCGGCTCGAAGACGGCTCGAAATGCAGCTTTGGGGAAGAAGGCCGGGGAAGGGTTCCCCAGGCCCCATCTTCCTTCTGCGAGTTCTTTGGGTGTCGATACGGGGGGGAGGGACGTCGGCCATGATGGGCCCAGACCAGTGTTGCGCCGAGGGTCCGTGGCCGCCGGAGGCCGATCGTTCAGCCCGGTGGCTCATGGCCGCACCCGCCGGCCCTAAGCCCCACGCCAACTGCCAGAAAAAAGATGGCGTAAACGTATACGTTTACGCAGGGAATTCCTTCCCCTGACCTTCCTCACCCCCCGGTTGAATGTCGATCGGCTCCAGGTCAGCCCTTGGCCTGCCCCGGTTCCAGCCGCAGCGTGAAAGGCACCCGGCGGGCGCCCGCATGCCATGCCCGCATCGCGGCTTCATCGGCGAAGCGGCCAGAGGCGGGAAGCGGCATGGCCTCGGCCTCCAGCACCAGGGCAGGTACGCGCAGCGGCCAGGGGGAGAGGGTGAAGCGGCCCGGCGCCTCGGGATCGGCCTCCAGGCGCAGCGTCTGCTCGCCGCCCTGCCCATCCGGTGCCTTGACCTCCAGCGGCGTCTTCAGATCGCCGCATAGGGCGAGGGAAAGCGCATCGGCCATGGCGATCATGCCGGTGTCGTGCTCCAGCACCGCCTCGGTCAGCCCCAGCGCCTCGGCCCATTGCCGCTGCAGCGGGCGTTGCTGGCGCAGGAAGCCTTCCACTGCCGCGGCATCGGCCGGGCTCATCCGCGCCGGGTCGGCAAAGCGGGTGTAGAGCAGCGCACCATGGCGGGAGATCAGCAGCGCCACCCGCATTCCCCAGGCCGCCAAGGCACGCTCGATCCCTTCCGCCCACATCGGCGCATGCGTGGCCGGGCCCAGGGCACGGAAGCTGTGCGGCCGGCCGGTCGTCGCGTCGAAGCTGGGCGACCGTTCCCAATCCAGCCAGGCGATGTCGTGCTGGTCCGCCGCCAGCAGCAACGCCTGGTCCAGGTCCCGGGCCCAGCTCCGCAGGATCTGCCCGGCGATCCAGGCATGCGAGGGCTGGCTGATGGCGAGGACCGGGGCCGGGTGCGCGCGGAACATCATGACGGCAGGTTAGGTTGGGTCTGGAGGAGGGGGAAGGAAGGCCGGGGAAGGAATTCCCCGGACCCCCTCTTTCTTTTTGGCAGTTTCAGCAGCGGGGGTTTGCCGAGGCTGTTGGACACCGAGCGCCCGGAAGCGCCACCAGTTCAGCACACCCCAAACTCGCAGAACGAAAAGAAGAAGTTCCGGGGATTCTTTCCCCAGCCTTGACCCGGCAGATGGTCAGGGCTGGCGCGGCCCGAAGCGGCCCTCAGCGGCTTTGTTGATGTACTGCGAGCAGACCAGCCAGCCTTTGAACGGGCGCAGCAGGGCCAGCGAGCTCAGGATCAGCAGCGGGAAGGTGGTCATCAGGTGCACCCAGAAGGGTGGCTCGTGCCGCAGCTCCAGCCATCCGGCGAAGATGGTCACTGGCACCGCGACGACCGACATGACGAAGAAGGCGGGGCCGTCGGCCGGGTCGGCGAAGCTGTAGTCCAGGCCGCACACCTCGCACTCGCGCCGCAGGGTCAGGAAGCCCTGGAACAGGTGGCCACGGCCGCAGCGTGGGCACAGCCCGCGCACGCCCAGGCTGAAGGGGGTTTCGCCGGCGGGCAATTGGTGTTCGGTCGGTTCGGCCATGGTCGTTCCCCCTGGGACAGGGTTGGAATCCATTCAAATAAATATTGTATGGATTATGATGTGATTTCAGCATGTAATGTATGCACCCATGCTTGGCCCGCCTAGCCCTTTCGCGGTAGCCCATGGCTCACATGCGCTGGCCGCGCCGGCCGCTGCGTCATGGGCCCGCCTGTCCCGTTGCGTGTGCGCCACCGGCCCGGGCGGCGGCAGGGAACGGCGCCCTGTACCCGGAGGCCAGGGCCGAACGCCGGCCCCTTCCTGCCATCAACGCCGCGAAGGGTGGGTCAGTTCCGCCAGGATCGCGGCGAGGATGAGGGCGCCGATCATGCCCACATGCTCCGTCGCCGTATGGAAGGCGACGATGGCGCGGGGGCCTTCCAGGCTCCAGAAATGGTGCACCAGCGGGATGGTCAGGGCGGTGAAGACGGCCAGAGCCCCGGCCCCCAGCCACGCGCTGCGGTTGGCGATGATCAGCGCCGAGCCGGCCAGTTGCACGATGATAGTGGCGATGTTGAAGACGACCGGCGGGTTCAGGCCGAACATGGCCATCTCCGCCACGCCGCCCTGGAAATCGATCAGCTTGGCCAGGCCGCTGCCCCAGAAGGGGAAGGTCAGCAGGATGCGGGCCAGCAGCAGCACGGCACGGTTCAGCAGGATCGCACGGATCATCAGTCGGTCTCTCCCAGCACAATGTTGCTTGCCCCGGGATGGGAAGAACCCATGAAAAAACCGCATCCGGAGCGTTCCGGATGCGGTTGTGTCACGCCTTAGCTACTGACGGAAGATCGTTATCGACCCGTCATGATCCGTTCGACCAGCTGCTTCACGGACGGCACGAAACCGTTGGAGTAGAACGGGTCCTGGCCGAAGCGGTAGGCGTTGTGGCCGGCGAACATCAGGTTGTGCTCGATCGAGCCATCATGCGCGATGTCCTGCAGCGTCTTCTGGATGCAGAAGCTGCGCGGGTCCGCCTTCTTGCCGTTGCTGTATTCCGGCGCGTGCTGCGTCCAGTTGCTGAAACGGCAATGGGACAGGCAACCCATGCAATCCGTCTGGTCCTTCAGGATCTCGCGCGAATTCTCGGGCGTGACGAAGACCAGGGTGGAATCCGGCGTGCGCAGGGCCTCGGTATAGCCAGCGGCTTCCCAGTTATGCACCCGCTCCAGGTCGCCCGGGGCCAGCCAGACCAGGCGCTTGCGGGGGCCCACGCCGTATTCGGCGGTGTGCTCGCCCACCGGTTCCGGGCTGATGGCCACCTGCCGCTCGTTGCGGGCTTCCAGGTCGCGCAGGAACTCGTTCCGCACGGCGCTGGAATAGAAGCCGGTGGGGGAGAAGGGCTGCAGCAGCACGTCGCCGGGCTTCAGCGTCAGCAGCTTCTGCTTCCACGTGTCGCTGATCGGGCTTTCCTGCGTCACCAGCGGCCTGGTGCCGAACTGGAAGGCGATAGGGCCGAGCTCGGGATTGTCGATCCAATCCTCCCACTCCTCCAGCCACCAGACGCCGCCCGCCATGATGATCGGCACGTCGCCCAGGCCGAACTGCCGCATCTGCTCGCGCAGCTTCAGCACGCGGGCATAGGGCGCCTCGGGCTTGTGAGGGTCCTCGGAGTTGGAAAGGCCGTTATGGCCACCGGCCAGCCACGGGTCCTCGTACACCACGCCGCCCAGCAGCTCCGCCACCTTGGAATAGCTGCGCTTCCACAGCGCCGTGAAGGCGCGGCCGGAGGAGACGATCGGGTAGTAGAAGACGTTGAACTCGCGGGAGATCTCAGCGAGCTTGTAGGGCATGCCGGCACCGCAGGTGATGCCGTTGATCAGCCCGCGGGCACCTTCCAGCACACCGCGCAGGATGCGCTCGGCGCCGCCCATCTCCCACAGCACGTTCATATGCACGCGGCCATGGCCACCGGCGCGCTCATACGCCTCGCGCGCCTGGGTGATGCCGCCGGAAATGCCGTAGGCCACCAGCTCTTCATGCCGGGCCACGCGGGTACGGCCCTGGTAGGTCTGGCGGATGACATTGCCATCGGCGTCAAAGCTATCCGCATTGACGCCCGAGAAGGTGCCGACGCCGCCAGCGCCTGCCCATTCGCCGCAGGAGGCACCGGTCGAGACAGCGACGCCCTTGCCGCCTTCCACCAGCGGCAGCACATCCACCCCACCCATCCGGATCGCGTTGATCGCTTTCAAAGCCGTTCGCCGTTCCTACGGTTAATGATCACTGTTTTGTCATATCATGCCGGTAGCAGCGATGTCGAAGGGAACGCGGCATCGCTGTCCGGGAGACCCGCCATTTGGCGCAGGTTGGGCTGGCTTTCAACGGCCTACCCAGCCTTTCGTCGCGGCAGGGGGGGTCTCACCGCCCTTTCGCGCGCCAGGCGCGCATTCCGGGGCGGGCATTGCCGCCCCGGTTGCAGGCACGTCTCAGCCCATGGGCTGATCAGTCACGGCGGGGGCGGCGCTCGCGGCGCTCGCCACCACGGTCATTGCGGGGCTCGCGCTCGCCGCCTTCACCCTCTTCGCGCGGACGGCGGGCGCCGACCTGGTCGGAGATGTCGGCACCGGTCGCCTGGTCCACCATCCGCATGGACAGCTTGACCTTGCCGCGATCGTCGAAGCCCAGGACCTTGACCTTCACCTTATCGCCGACGTTGACGATGTCGCCGGTCTTGTTGACCCGCTCATTCGCCAGCTCGGAGATATGGACCAGGCCGTCCTTGGCGCCGAGGAAGTTCACGAAGGCGCCGAAATCGGCGGTCTTCACCACGGTGCCGTTGTAGATCGTGCCGATCTCGGCCTCGGCGGTGATGCCCTTGATGCGGTCGATCGCCGCCTGGGTCGCCTCGGGGCTGGTCGACGCGATCTTGATCGTGCCGTCATCCTCGATGTCGATCTTGGTGCCGGTGGTCTCCACGATGTCGCGGATCACCTTGCCGCCGGTGCCGATGACTTCGCGGATCTTGTCCTTCGGCACCTGGATCACGGTGATCTTCGGCGCGTTGCCAGCCACGTCGCTCCGCGCGCCGGACAGGCCCTTGGCCATCTCGCCCAGGATGTGCAGGCGGCCATGCTTGGCCTGCTCCAGCGCGATCTTCATGATCTCCGGCGTGATGGACGTGATCTTGATGTCCATCTGCAGCGCGGTGATGCCCTGCTCGGACCCCGCCACCTTGAAGTCCATGTCGCCGAGGTGATCCTCGTCGCCCAGGATGTCGGACAGGACGGCGAAGCCCTTTTCTTCCTTGATCAGGCCCATGGCGATGCCGGCGCAGGGGCGCTTCAGCGGCGCACCCGCATCCATCAGCGCCAGCGAGGTGCCGCAAACGGTGGCCATCGAGGAGGAGCCGTTGGACTCGGTGATCTCGGACACGACGCGCATCGTGTACGGGAACTTCTCCTTCTCCGGCAGCAGCGGCCTGATGGCGCGCCAGGCGAGCTTGCCATGGCCGACTTCACGGCGGCCCGGGCTGCCCATCCGGCCCGTCTCGTTCACCGAGTACGGGGGGAAGTTGTAGTGCAACATGAACGCCTCGCGGTACTCGCCCGCGAGCTGGTCGATGATCTGCTCGTCTTGCCCGGTGCCCAGCGTGGCGACGCACAGCGCCTGCGTCTCGCCACGGGTGAACAGGGCGGAACCATGGGCGCGGGGCAGCACATGCACCTCGGCCACGATCGGGCGGACCGTCTTGGTGTCGCGGCCATCGATGCGCATGCCGGTGTCGAGGATGTTGTTGCGGACGACATCCGCTTCCAGTGCCTTCAGCAGGCCCTTGGCGGCGGCCGCCTCGTCCTCGGTCAGCTGCGCCAGGATCGCCTTCTTGGCCTCGCCCACCTTCTTCTGGCGGAGAAGCTTCTGGGTCTCCTTGTAGGCCTCGCCGATGGAGGCGGTGCCCAGCTCGGCCAGCTTCTTCTTCAGCGCGGCGGTCTCGGCGGATTCCTCCGGCAGATCCCACGGCTCCTTCGCGGCCTTCTCGGCCAGCTCGATGATGCCCTGGATGACCGGCTGGAAGCCGGCATGGCCGAAGGTCACGGCGCCGAGCATCACGTCCTCGGTCAGCTCATGCGCCTCGGATTCGACCATCAGCACGCCTTCCTCGGTGCCCGCGAGCACCAGGTCCAGCTTGGACTGCTTGATCTGCTCCAGGGTCGGGTTCAGCACGTACTCGCCATCGACATAGCCGACGCGCGCCGCGCCCACCGGGCCGAAGAACGGAATGCCGGACAGCGTCAGCGCGGCGGAGCAACCCACCAGCGCGACGATGTCGGGGCTGTTCTCCATGTCATGCGACAGGACGGTGGCGATGACCTGCACCTCGTTGCGGAACCCTTCCGGGAACAGCGGGCGCAGCGGGCGGTCGATCAGGCGGGAGATCAGGGTCTCGGCCTCGGACGGACGGCCTTCACGCTTGAAGAAGCCGCCCGGGATCTTGCCGGCCGCGAAGGCCTTTTCCTGGTAGTTCACCGTCAAGGGGAAGAAGTCCTGGCCCGGCTTGACGCTGCGGGCGCCGACCACGGTGCAGAGCACGATGGTGTCGCCCAGGCGGGCCATGACGGCGCCATCGGCCTGACGGGCGACCTTGCCGGTCTCCAGCGTCAGGGTCTTGCCACCCCAGTTGATGTCCTTGCGGAAATAATTGTCGAACATGAAAGGTCCTTAGCTTCGGCCGCGCCATTGCTGCGCCGGCCTTCGCCCGGCCGCCCCGCTCGGGGAGGCCACGTCAATGAGCGATGCGGAACCCAGCCCTGCCGCCCGGCCCGCCCCACCTGGGGGCTGCAAGGACCGGCGTTTCGGGCGGCATGGATGGCCGCGGAGAACCGCGGAACGCACCATGTGGCCGGAAACGCCGCCACGACCGAAGGTCGCGCTACGACAGATTGGCTGCGGCCCCGCCTACGCTCGCGGGTCCAGCCTACCCGCGAATGGCAGGTAAACCGCGCGCCTTATGGACCGGGGAAGCCCCCGATACCACTGGAAAATATCTCGGGGCCCCGGGGCATGCCCTCGGGCGGGCCAAGGCGGCGCCGCGGCCTGGAGCCTCGGTGGGTGGGCCGCCCGCCTTGGAATGCCGGGGTCAGTGGCGGGGAAGCCGAAGGCACGGGGGAGGGCCAGGGGGAAGGAAATCTCCTGGACCCCCATATTCCTTTTGCGAGTTAGCGCTGCGCTCTCAGGTGCGAGTGGGGCCTCCAGATAATTACAAAAGGGTCTGGTCCAGATTAGGGGGTCTGAGCAGCTGCTAAGGTGCTGTGATGGCTCAGAGAAATCGCTATTTGCGCCACGCGCGCATTTCAGAGGCCAAATTCCGTCAGATCCTG